>Ga0315283_10003866_pt1 | contig 12880 bp, 18 predicted proteins | sample YL17G09_0_MG_FD_204541 | JGI IMG/M metagenome (GOLD analysis project Ga0315283, IMG submission 204541) | Sediment microbial communities from Yellowstone Lake, YNP, Wyoming, USA - YL17G09_0 | ecosystem: Environmental > Aquatic > Freshwater > Lake > Sediment | place: USA: Wyoming | collected...
CGCAGGCAGGCTCAGGGATGAGTTCGGCTTTCTGCCAGCAGGTGATGTAAGGAGAGGACTTATTGCTCTCAGCCCTGAGACTAGCATGCTTAGGAAATTGTTTGAGTACAGGTTCAGCAAGGGACAGGGCCTTGAAGGCCATAGTTTTGGCAACTTATTCTTGACTGCTTTACGAGATATCACTGGCAATGATGCCAATGCTATTGAAGAAGCAGGCCATATACTTAATATTAAAGGCAGGGTTTTGCCTGTTACAACAACTGATTCTCATGTTGGAGCAATTCTTGAAAACGGCCAGGTGATTGTGAGCGAGGTCAACTTGGTAAGCCCAAAGCATGATTCTAAGCTCAGGATAAAAAAAGTTTTCCTCGTGCCTAAGGCAAAAGCTTACAAGCCAGCAATTGAGAGCATATTAAAAGCTGATAAAGTAGTGATTGGCCCTGGTGGGCTGCATTACAGCCTATTGCCAAGCATATTAGTCAGCGGCATAGTAGCTGCTTTGAAGAAGACTAAGGCTAAGAAGATTTATGTTTGTAATATCATGACCAAGGCAGGTGACGCAACTGGCTTCAAGGCTTCTGATTATGCTGCTGCAATGGAGAAATACCTTGGCAAAGGAGTGATTGATTATGTTATTTGCAACAATAAGAGGCCTTCTGAGAAGCTTCTAAAAGAGTATGAGAAGGAAAAAGCAGAATATGTTGAGCCTGACCTGAAGAATCACAGGTTCAAGGTTATAAAAACAGATCTTCTCGATAACATCCACTTAGCAAGGCATAACCCCGACAAGCTTGCAAAAGCAATCATGAGCATCTGAGGCCTGATGATGATTAAGCTTCTAATATTTGATCTTGACAATACCTTATTTGACACTTACAGCCAACTTGGGATCAAGGTTCTTGACAAAATGATTATTCAGATGAGAAAACTTGGATTGACAAAAGAGCAGGAGCAACTGTTAAGGAAAAAATACATTATCACAGGCTTTAGGATTGTTGCAAAGGAGTTAGACTTGTCCGAAGAAGTAAAAAATATTGGCATGCAGACTTACAGGGGCATGGACATTTCGCACATAACCCCTTATGAAGATGTCAAATTGTTAGATGGGTTCAAGCAGAAAAAAATACTTGTGACATCTGGGCTTGAGGAAGTGCAACTAAAAAAGGTCAAGGTTTTAAAGATTGGAGACTTATTTGAAGAAGTGATTGTTGATGAGTCAAGCAGCTATGAGAATAAGAAGAAAATATTTGCAGATATAATGAGGAAACATAAATTAAAGCCGAAAGAAGTGATGATTATCGGGGATAATCCTGAGTCAGAGATAGCTGCAGGTAATGCTCTTGGCATAATTACTGTCCAGATATTAAGAAGGCACGGTATGCTCAAAGGAAAAGCTGATTATCATATTACAGATCTGTATGAGTTAGAAAAACTTCTTAAAGATGCTGAAAAATAAAAATTATTTTATTTTGCAAGGTAAGCTATTTATCAGAACAATTGGCGTGACTAGTGCTTTTTGTAGCCGAAGCGCTTGTTGTATTTTTTGTGGTCTATGATTTCTATGATGAAGGCTATTATCTCTATCTCGTTCTTATCTTCATTAAGGGAATAAAGCATCCTCCAGAATATCGGAAGCTCGATCCGAAACAAGTTTTTTACTTTATACTTGGCTTTGTAGTATTCAGGAATTAGGTTTTTGGGAACATTATTTCCGTAGTAGGGGTTGTTTTTTATTAATTCAATCTTGTTTCTTATTGCGTCAAAAAGCATTCTTTCCTTTTTTGAAGACATTGAGTTCGCTGCCAAGAAAGAGAACATATTTTGTGCTTCATCTGAGAATTATACCTTTGCTTCATTCATTTATTCTTGGAAGATTCACTAGTTAATAAACCTCTTCTCTTAAAATCCGCAATAATTTCATCATAATCGTGAGCCTTTCGGAGAGCTTCTTGAAATTTGGGATTATCATTAACCATCCACATCATCCCCTTTGAATTAAAATAAATCTTGTTGCACTTCTCAAGATATCTTACGACGTTCATCAGCGTGTTGTGGTTCACCTTCTTAGGAAGCAATCTTTTCAGCTCTGCAGGCTTTATGATGCGATCTGCATTATCCTGAAGAACTTTCTCAACCATGAGAATAGTGCTAAGCCTGGGAGAATGAGAAGATTTAGGCTTGCTTGATTTCTTTTTATTCTGAACCATATTAATCACAAAAAGCTACTAATTGATAACAAATAGATACTAATTAGTATTTAAAGGTTGTGGTTTGAAGGTTTGAATAATTTTAAATACTAAATCTAATTCTAAATTGGTATGGACAAAAAACCAATGGTTATACCAGCTATGAAGTCGCTGATAATAAAAGAAAACAAGTTCTTAATAATTCAAGACGCAGATGACCTGTTCTGGGAGCTGCCTGGAGGAAAAGTGCAATACGGAGAAGATCCTTATGATGCATTAAGAAGGGAAATAAGAGAAGAATTGGATGTCGAAATAGAAATTGGCGCATTCGTTGGGTTTTGCTGGTCAACAAACAAAGAACGACATGTGGTGATGTCAGTCTTTAAGTGCAAAGCAAAATCATTTGATTTTGACACTTCAAAGAACCCCTCGAGTGAAAAAATTAAGCAGGTAAAATTCGTGACCAAAAATGAATTTTTAACTGATAAATACAAAACTTATAATCCTAGTTTTAAAGAGCTAATTAAAAAATTGGATTTGTGAAAACAATGAAATCCGAACTAACCTCATTAGACATGCATTACCTGGCCAGAGAATTCCAGGCTTTGATAGGCGCAAAAGTAGATAAGATTTATGAGCAATCAGAGGACAAAAAAGAATTCTTGTTTGTTTTTCACAAGCCAAGCGCCGGTAAGCTAATGCTGAGAATTCATCTGCCTAATCTTGCTTACCTGACTGATTACAAACAAACATTTCCCGAGACCCCGCCCGGATTTTGCATGTTCCTAAGAAAACACTTGGCGAGCGGAAAAATAAAAGAAGTTAGGCAGAAAGGCTTTGACAGGATTCTAGAGATTGTGTTTGACACAAAAGAAGGCATTCGCACTTTAATCTGCGAATTGTTCAGCAAAGGCAACATGGTGCTTGTTGATGAGGATTACAAAATTAAAGGGCTTTTGGAATCCCAGAACTGGGAAGCCAGGACTGTAAGAGGAGGGACCAAATATGAGTATCCTCCTGAGCAGCTCAACTCAACAAGCATAAGTGAAACTCAATTTCGTGAAGCAATAAGTAATTCAAAGATGGACTCTATTGTCAAAAGCCTTGCAGTAGAGCTTGGGCTTGGAGGATTGTATGCAGAAGAGCTTTGCAAAAGAGCAGGATTTGATAAGGGCAAGAAACAGGTTAGTGAGAATAAGTTTGAAGCATTGTTCTCAGAACTATACTCTCTTTTTAATGAGCAGATAAAGGCCAATAAAGTAAATGATGAAATAGTCCCATTTTATTTGAGCGTAGACGCAACTGGGCGAATTGATTATCCAAGCTTTAGCAATGCGCTAGATGAGAACTTGACTGCCAAGTCAATGATGACAGCGGAGAACAAGCAAGCCAAGGAAAAACAGACCAAGCAAGATAAGGTTAAAGTAGTGATTGAGAAACAAGAAGCCAGATTAAAGGAATCAGAGCAGAGCATTATTGATAACCAGAGAAAAGGAGAACTAATCTACGAGCATTACCAGGAAGTAAAAGAACTGCTTGACAGCATTAATCTTGACAGGAAAAAGATGAGCTGGGAAGAATTGAAAAAGAAATATGCTAATCATAAACTGGTTAAAGAAATTAATGAAAATAAGGGACAACTTACTATTGAATTATAATAAAAAAAAATAATTTATTCTGTCAGCTTACCTGCACAGGCAAGTGTTTTTTTGTAAAGAATAATCCCACACCCACGTACAGATGCCTTTTTGCGGGTTGCCATTTTCCTGACAAGGATCTCCTGCTTGTGCACCACCAGTGCATTCCAGAGCTGATTCTGAAGGGCATTTTCCTCCTCCTCCACCACTAGCACGTGCTGCTTGTCCGGCTTGGTTGGATGTGCATCCTACAATTAAAACGGTAATGGCAAATACCATTATTATTCCAATACTGGCATATATTAATCCATTGCGCATTTTCGTTTCCACCTCGCATTTTTATTAAAAGACTCTTTTCTACTTTTAAGATGAAGTCATATATATATATCGGAAAATAACGGTTTTTTAAGAATTAAAGAAAAAATATGCTAATCAAGGGCATTGATGAGAATAAAGGGCAGATAATTTTTGAATTCTGAATCTTTGAGCACTGGACATATTGGCATAGGGTTTATAAATACCTTCTTCTCGTGCTTTTATTATTCTATTTTGAAAATTCTGGGAGAATTCAAAATGAATAATAATGCGCACATCGAAATCAGAAATAAAGTAGAACATCTTATGGGTACCGGGTTTTCTATTGAAGAGATTGCTCAAAAACTAAACCTGCCTCTTGGGACTAGATTTTTAGAGAAATCTGCTAAATGGTATAAATACTGTGTCGTGGCGAAAAGAAATCAGAAAGAGGCCATTATAAAACATCCTGGTCTTTATAGCAAAGCAGGAAAAATTGCGCAGAAAAAGCACCCTTGGATCGGTCACAGTTTAGGAAAAAAATATGGCCCTGAACAAGGTAGAATAAACCGTGAAAGATTAAAGGGAAATTCAGAATATTTTTCAATGATGGCCAGGAAATTACAAGAGAAAAATCCTGAACATTCACGAAGAAACATGATAAAAGCTCAAGAAACCATGAGAAAACAAGGAACATTTTCTTTTCATCAAAAGATTGCGTCTTTAAAGTGTATAGAAAAACACCCGGACCAGTTATCAGAAATGTCTAAAAAAGCCCATGCAATGTATCCTTTAGCATTGTTAGCTTTGGAGAGTAGGAGAAAGAAATATCCTTACAAATTTATGGATTGCATTTTTGATTCTAATGATGAAAGACATGTATGTGACCGCTTTGTTAAACACGATTTAATAACGAAACCAGAGGAAGGTAAGAATGTGCATTTTAGAGTCAATACCTGCCACATAGATTTTTTTCTTCAGCAGAAAGTTTTCGTTGAATATCATCCTCCTGTTAGATATGGAATAAAGAAAAACGAAACAATTGAAAGTTATTATGAAGAAAGAAGAAAGTTACTAGATGAAAATGGATTTAATGATTACCCTATAATCATTATAGATTCATTAAAAAATGTTGAACCTAAAATAAATGAAATAAAAGAATTACTCGCCATCAAAGCTCACTAATGAGAACATTTTATGATCAGATTTGTCTAATTTTTCTTTACCCTTTAGTTCTGGAAGCTCCACCACAAAGCAACATTCCACCACATTTCCCCCGAGTTTCTTAACAAGATTTGCTGCTGCTAAGCAGGTACCGGCTGTAGCAATTAAGTCATCAACTATTAGCACTCGCTGACCTTTCTTAATAGCATCCTCGTGAATCTCAACAGTGCTCTTCCCGTATTCAAGCTCATATTCTTCTTTTATGGTCTTGTAAGGAAGCTTGCCAGGCTTCCTTATAGGCACAAAGCCCACTCCTAGCATGTAAGCCAGCACTGCTCCGAACACAAATCCTCTGCTCTCAATGCCAACAACAACGTCAATCTTCTTGTTCTTGTAGCGCTTGTAGAACGCATCGCAAGTTTTTTTGAAAGCCTCAGGGTCCTGCAACAAGGTCGTGATATCCCTGAACATTATCCCTTGCTTTGGAAAATGAGGAATAGTCCTGATGGATTCCTTAATTAAATTCTTACTTTCTTTTTTTCGAGTTTTCTTATTCATTTTATTTTAGGTATTGTTGTTGTTAGTAATTTCATAACCTTGGTAACATTCTCTCCAAATACTTTAAGAATCTCTTCCCATGTTACGGGTTTCTCGTCTATTTTCCAGCAATCATAGTCAGTGCTCATGGCTATAGTCGCATAGGGTATGCCTAGTTCATTTGCAAGTGCGCATTCTGGCGCAATGCTCATGTTAATCACATCAGCACCCCATATCCTGAACATCTTGCTCTCTGCCTTTGTTGAGAACCTTGCTCCCTCGATTGTAACAAGTGTGCCTTTCGGATGATATTTTAGTTTGAGCTCTTTGCAGCTCTCAATAAGCAATTTTCTCAAATTCTCATTGAATGGCTCTGCCATTGTAGTATGGACTGGCTTATGAGGCTCGAACTTCTCGTAAAAAGAAATATGCCTGTGCCTTGTGAAGTCAATAAACTGGTCAAGAATAACCAGGTCTCCCCTGCCTATCTCTTCTCTTAATGAGCCGCAAGCAGTAGTTGCTAATATGTGAGTGCAGCCAGCTTGTTTCAGCGCATGGATATTAGCCCTGTTATTGACATGCGTTGGAGGAATTGTGTGCTCTCTCCCATGCCTTGCTAACAAGACAACATCAACCTTGCCTATCTTGCCAACTTTCAAATGGCTGCTGGGCTTGCCATGCAGCGTCTTCACCTCAACATCCTTTGCATTCTTCAGAATATCAGGATTGTCAAGGCCACTGCCACCGATAATGCCTATTTTAACCATTTAATCTCTCCTCCTGATAAGCGGGCATAAAGCTTATTTATGTAATCAAAGGTTTGGTTTCCAGGATAAAATTCACAAACAATCCCTTTTGGCTTTACTGTCAGAATAGCATAAACACTGTTAGGGTTGGAGGGAGAATCTTGTGTTCGCGCTATAATCATTTTTTTATCTCTATGATACGTATTAACTGAAACAGGTTCATGATATTTTATATTGAATTTATCCAACAATTGAACCAGTTGAGGTTTTGTTGTAATTATGTCTAGCACTACACTGTCTAGTTTCATTGTTTTTTCTTTATCCGTATTATCCTCTTTTACTCTTGGCTCTGTTTCCTTATTTTGTTTTTTTGCTATCATTTTATTACTCTCCTTCACTCGTCCTTCTTTATTGGCAGAGGAAAATATAATCATTCTTAAATTTTGTGATAGAACAACATTTATTAACCAAGAGAATCTCCTCTTTACCATGAATGTTTTTATAGAAAGATATAAGCAATTAGGAGAAGAATTTAATCCAGAAGATGTCAATCTTAAGCCTGCTCTTAGGATTAACACTCTCAAGATAAAAGATGCTGAGCTTATTAGAAGGATTAATGCAAAGCTCACCAAGATCGCTTTTCTAAAGCACGGCTATTACTATGAGTCAGATTATGCTGTTGGAGCAATGCCTGAGTACTTACAAGGCTATTATTATTTGCAGGAAACAGCCAGCCAGTTACCTGCCGAAGTACTCGACCCAGAAGAAGATGATTTAGTGCTGGATATGTGCGCTGCTCCTGGAAGCAAGACAACGCAACTAGCAATGATGATGAACAATAAAGGAAAAATAATTGCTCTTGAACTTAATAATCCTAGGCTTCCGAGTTTGCAGAACAACCTTGAGAGATGCGGAGTAACTAATACTATTGTTTACAAAAAGGATGCACGCTACGCAGATGACTTGAATCTGCAATTTGGCAAAATACTTCTTGATGCTCCTTGCTCTGGGAATTTTGCAAATGATGAAAGCTGGCTCGAGGAAAGAAAATTAGAAGACTTAAAACAGATGAGCAAGACTCAAAGGCAGCTCCTAGAGTCAGCGCTTAATGTTCTAAAGCCAAATGGAGTGCTGGTCTATTCAACTTGCTCGTTAGAGCCAGAAGAGAATGAGCTCAACATTGACTGGCTATTAAAGGCTCATAAGAATGTTTCTCTTGAAAAGATTAATCTTGAGATAGGCGATCCTGGCTTGACAAATGCTTTTGGCAAAGAGCTGAATAAGGAGATTTCTAAGTGCAAAAGGCTTTGGCCTTATAAGACAGGGACACAAGGGTTTTTCTTGGCAAGGATACGAAAAGCATAGTCAGATAAGAAAATTAATAAATGGTTAATGCCATTAATAAGCACATGGAATCTTATCAGGAAAACAGCGCTGTGAAAATTGAAAATTATCTTGGGAAAGTATTTACAACCACTAACTCTAATTATTCAATAAGCCAAAGAGGAGAGTTCACTGGCAGGCCAAGCATAGAAGGCGCTAAGGTTCAACTGATGGCAGGGATTGAGGAAGACCCGAATTTATTGAAATACTTCTACCGTTGCCTAGATACTTCTAATCCAAAACTCAGGGATACACTGGATGATCTTATTCTTAGGTACGGGCAGGAAATAAAGAAAGGGCTTCGCATTGTTGCTAGCTTGACTCCTTCAGCAGCCCAGGAGAAAGAAAGGCACGGCATAATTACTACCTGTGTTGATGACATTGATTACATACATTAATTCAAGCCTAATTTTTTTGCTTTCTTCGAAATTCCTGCGTTTTTTAGGCATAGCATTATTTTAAGCACCTCATTAGTTATTCTCATCAAAAGAACGCGAGGTGATTTATTATGGGATTAAGCAACAAGAAAGAAGAGCAGCTCAGAAGAATGCCGCTCATCCAGAACAGGATAAAAGCGAGCAAGAATGGCAGGTACATCATACAGCAGACAGTGATAACCAGCATCAAGCCAATAGAGTACTACAATGCCATCTTGGCAAACACTGTCAAGGTTACAGATGAGCCTCTTGAAGATGATGAGCTCATGGTCGAGGACGGTGCGGAGCTTGCTAGGAAGATGAAGTGAATTTTCTTTCAGGAGGGCGAAAAGCCCTTCTTTTTTTGTTATTGAGAGACGAAGGCTTTCAATTCAAAAATTCAAGCAACAAATTTTTGTTAAACTTTTTGTTAAACCAAAAGCTATATAAATAAGTTAATATTACTATGAGGTGCTGGCTTTGATAATCCGTTTCAACAGACATGCCATGAAGAGGCTGATATGGAGAAGCTGCCTTATTGGCATGGATCCAGAAGAAGCCTTTATAAGAATTAATGAAACAATTACAGAAGGCAGAATATCAAGAACAAAACATTCCAAACGCAATAAGATTTATTATAAGTATTATCATGATAATTTTTCGTTTTTTGTTTTTGTGCATAAGCAAAAGAAATTTTGGATAATAAAAACAATAATTATCGAGAGAGGGAGAGAATGAAAGCCGAAAAATGCCATAAATGCGGTGCCGAAATGAAACTCGTGACCGAGAGGTTTGAGGGTGTGGTGTGTGAATCCTATCGGTGCCCTAAATGCAGGACCGCCATATTTACTGAAGAGCAGGCGCATGCTTTTGGTCGCATATATCAACAGAAGATTATAAAAGAGAAATACACGAAGCGACCAGTGAAAATAGGTCATAGCTATGGCGTGATTTTTCCCAAAGGCATCGTAAAGGTCTTTAACCTGGACTCTGAAAAAGTTGAACTGAGCATAAAGGCTGACCAAGCCAAGAACAAGATAGAGATAACTGTTCTTTGAGTTCATAGAATTCTCGTAATCTACTGGCTTCTGGTTCAAATTAGATAATTTCGAAATTCACAAGCATGGCATGCAGTTCCTTGGCATTGTCCTTCACAACTTGCAAAGGTCATTCCGTGAGTGTGAATACTTCCTATAGATTTTTCCCTAACGGGTTTGCCATTAAAATTATTGATTCCATAAACTAATCCAAACTGAAGCCGCACCAAGAACCAACCTGAGCCTCTTGCGACGCATGGTAAATCCCCTTTCTGTTTCACGAATAACTTTGAACCCTAATTTACTCGAATTCTTCTACACCCGCAATCCGCTTGTTGTGAATACACATGAGTACACTGGCAGTAGCAAAATGGTGCTACTGAAGCACTATATGTCTTAGTGCAACTACTTCCATCATCACAGTCAGCAGAGCATGATAACGTACCTTTCGTTACTTGTCCAACTTGATTGTTAGCATTTTGGCAGCCAGATAGTGCAAGTATGCTGATGACTGATAACAGGATCAAGCTTATTCCAAAAAAATGTTCTCTATTCATGCATATCACCTCATTAAACTCTCCGAGCTCCTTTTCCGCATTCACATATAGCCTGAACTAATTCGCCATTAGAAAGTCCATCACAGGTACATGATGCTGTGCCGCCTGCAGGTGGTGTGCAATCGCAATGACTTCCATCCGCGCACATGATTGAACACTTTCCAGGAGACGCGCGTGCTGCTAGTCCTTCAGTAGTCCCGGTGCTCGAGTTCACTCCTTTCAAAACTATCATTATACTGAAAGAAATAACCAAAATTCCAATTACGGCGATAACCAAACTTTTTTCACTACCCATTCGTTTTCACCTCGCTTGTCTTTAGCTAAAAAGCTAGCCTATGCTACTCTTAGATGAAGTCATATATATATATCGGAAAATAGTGGGTTATGTGTGGGACTAAGCGAGCATAGCGAGCGCATGTCGCATTTTTTGTAAACTTACAAAAGCTTGGCTTTTGAAGTTCCAAAACCTTCGGTTTTGTTAACTTTGAGATAAAGTTTAAAGTAGGACAGCTTTCCGGGTCTCCCACACGTAGCACTGGACAAGTTGACGTAAGGCTTTTAAAAAGAAACACTTTTCTTTATCAAATGATTTCTGAGAATTTCGCGAGGTGCTTAGCAAAAATATGTGGTGATGGAAATTTAAGTCAAAGATATTTACGTTATTGCAATACTTGCCTGGACCTGTTAGATGAATTCAAAGAAGATATGAGAGCAGAGTTTGGCGAGGTTCATTTTATTGAGGGTAAAGTCAATTCCGGGACTTCTTTTGTTCAAATTCAGAATAGGCATGTCCTTTCAGCTTTTTCTTCACAGATGAAATCCTTCAAGATCCGAGACATTTTCATGCCTGTTTCAGTTAAGAATTCATCTTCTGAAGTACAACTGGCGTTTATAAGGGCTTTTTATGATGATGAAGGGTGCGCAGCATTGAGGCTCAATAAGTCGACACAAGAATGGAAGAGGAATATAACGCTTTGCTCTAATTCAGTTCAAATACTCAAAGAAATAAAAGAAATTTTGCTTTCTTTAGAAATTTTCACCAATAAGATTTATCGAAATGAAAAGAAGAGCAACTATGATTCTTCTTTTATTCTAAGTATAACTGGAAAGAGGAACTTTTTACTTTTCAAAGAGAAGATTGGTTTTAATCATCCTAGGAAAGCTGCACTCTTGAAGTTAATAGTGGAAAGCTATGATGCCACTCCTAAAAGAAAGCCCTATCTTTATAAAAAATTAAAAAAGAAAAAAATGAACCTAGCGTTCCCATTTGAATAAAGTAGGACAGCTTTCCGGGTCTCCCACACGTAAGTGCAGTACGCCCCGGAACGTGTGCGTGCTTAACTCTCACATGGGCTTAGGTTCCAAACCCAATCTGTGTTCGAAATGGGAACAGGTGTAACCACGCAGCTATGACCGTCCAGTATCCTAGAAAATATTGACCATTTAAAAAGCTTGCTGTTTTTTACCTTACAGAACCTCCTTCCACAAGCTTTAAAAACACTCTTTCTCCTCTTTCTATTAATAATTAAGCTTATTCAAATATTAATAAAGGAGGTTTTTAATATGAAGCTTTTATTCATTGGTAGCGGTTATGTAGGATTGGTAAGTGGCGTCGGCTTTGCTGATCTAGGCAACGATGTTGTTTGCCTGGATATTGATGAGAAAAAGATTGAGACCTTGAAGCAGGGAAAAGTCCATTTTTATGAGTTGGGCTTAAGAGACTTGGTTGAGAGGAATACAAGGCTTGGAAGGTTAAAGTTCACAACAGACTATGAGACCTCTGTCAAGGAGGCAGATGTTATTTTTATCTGCGTAGGCACTCCTCCTAAAGCTAATGGAGAGGCTGATATGAGCTTCTTCTATTCTGCTGCTGAGAACATTGGCAAGTACATGGATTCTTACAAGGTAATTGTGAATAAGAGCACTGTTCCTGTTGGCACCGCTGACAAGGTCAAGAAGATTATTAGCGAAGAGTTAATGAAAAGAAACAAGCTTATTGAATTTGACGTTGTGAGCAACCCAGAGTTTCTTCGAGAAGGAGCTGCTATCAAGGATTTCCAGAATCCAGAAAGGATTATTATCGGAACCTCTAGCGAGAAGGCAAAGGAAATAATGAGTAAGCTTTACAAAGTCTTGAGCAGGACTGACAAGCCTATCCTCTTCACTACTGAGAAGAATGCTGAGCTCATCAAGTATGCTGCCAATGCAATGCTTGCAACCAGGATTAGTTTCATGAATGAGTTCAGCCAATTATGTGAGCACATAGGCGCAGATATAAAAGTAGTTGCCAAGGGCATTGGCTTGGACACAAGGATTGGGCCAAGATTCTTGCAAGCAGGCTGTGGCTATGGAGGAAGCTGCTTTCCAAAGGATGTAAAAGCTCTCAGCCAGATGCTTGAGCAGTATGGGCTCACCTCAAACCTGATGAGAACTGTTGATTACATTAATGAAAGGCAGAAGAGAAGCATTGTGCCTAAGCTTAAGAAGTTCCTGCCAGCTCTTGAAGGCAAGACAATTGCTATTTGGGGCATTGCTTTTAAGCCGAGAACAGATGATATCAGGGAAGCTCCTAGTTTGACTGTGATTGACCAATTACTAAAAGAGGAAGCTATTGTCAGGGCCTATGACCCTGAGGGAATGGAAAATGCCAAGCAGGTTTTCAAGAAAGGAGTGTACTTTGCAGCCAATGGCTATGAAGCACTTGAAGGAGCAGATGCGCTCATCATCCTTACTGAGTGGGATGAATTCAGAGAGCCTGATTTTGAGAAGATGAAACAGCTCATGAAGCAGCACATCATAATTGACGGAAGGAACATATATGAGCCAGAAGAAATACAAAATCTAGGATTCAAATACAAAGGAGTGGGCAGGTAGTAATTTCAAGTTCAATCTGCTTTTGAAATGGTTTTGAAATGGTTAATTA
>Ga0315283_10003867_pt1 | contig 12874 bp, 7 predicted proteins | sample YL17G09_0_MG_FD_204541 | JGI IMG/M metagenome (GOLD analysis project Ga0315283, IMG submission 204541) | Sediment microbial communities from Yellowstone Lake, YNP, Wyoming, USA - YL17G09_0 | ecosystem: Environmental > Aquatic > Freshwater > Lake > Sediment | place: USA: Wyoming | collected...
GTCGCCCGTCGCCCGGAAGCCGTTGCCGTCCTCACACGAGACGCCTGCCTCACCTACGACGCAGTCAATTCCGGCGCCAACCGCCTTGCCCACGCCATCCTTGCCAGCGCTGGCGATCGGGAAGGGCCGGTCGCACTGCTTCTTGATCAGGGTATCGAGGCGGTCATCGCGGTGATCGGGTCGCTGAAAGCGGGCAAGTTCTACGTGCCACTCGATCCCCGGCGCCCCGAGCCGCGGCTGGCAGCGCTGCTGGATGATGCGGGCGCCAGGGTAATCCCGACCGCGGACAGGCACGCTGCCACGGCGGCGCGGCTCCGCCGCGGCGCGCGGGTCGTGATGACGGCGGGCGACATCCGGCCGGGCGTTTCGCGCGAGAACCCCGCGTTGCCACTTGCGGGCCCCAGCCCGTTGCCGCGCTGCACACTGCGGTGTTCCGGCAGTACCGCCCCCGGCCGTTTCCCGGACGGCTCGTGGTCTTCCTTTCGGCGAACCAGGCCAGGGCGTATACGATCGACCCGCGCCTCGACTGGCAGGGCCTTGCGCGGGACGGCGTCGACGTTGAACTGTTCGACACAGATCGGTCTCTCATGTTCAAGAAGCCGCATGCCGGGAGGCTTGCCGCGCGGCTCGAGCGGTACCTGCGGCACAGGTGAAGGTCGTCATGAACAAGCCCCGCTCCGGACACTACCCGCGTGATGTCGTCGGCTACGGCTCCGATGTGCCGGCAGCCCGGTGGCCCGGGAATGCCAGGATCGCCGTGCAGTTCGTCCTGAACTACGAGGAGGGCGCCGAGAACTCGGTGTTGCACGGCGACGAAGGCAGCGAGCAGTTCCTCTCGGAGATGTTCAGCCCGCCGGTATACCCGGCGCGGCACATGAGCATGGAGAGCATCTACGAGTACGGCTCGCGCGCCGGCGTCTGGCGGCTGCTTCGGGAGTTCGAGCGCCGGCGGCTCCCGCTTACCGTGTTCGGGGTCGGCATGGCCCTCGAGCGCCACCCGGAACTGGCACGCGCATTCGTGGAGCGAGAGCACGAGATTGCCGCCCATGGCTGGCGCTGGATCAACTACCAGGCCGTCGACGAAGAGACGGAGCGGCGGCACGTGGCCCTCACCGTCGACACCATCACCCGTCTGACCGGCACGCCGCCAAAGGGCTGGTACACGGGCAGGGACAGCCCGAACACGCGGCGTCTAGTCGTCGACCACGGCGGCTTCGAGTACGACAGCGACAGCTACAGCGACGACCTTCCGTACTGGACATCCGTCACCCGCACGGACGGCACGACCGCGCCGCACCTGGTTGTGCCGTACACGCTCGATACGAACGACATGCGATTCGCGCTGCCCCAGGGCTTCTCCCAGGGGGAGGACTTCTTCACGTACGTGCGCGACGCGTTTGACGTGCTCTATGAAGAAGGTGCGGAGCGGCCGAAGATGCTGAGCATCGGCATGCACGGCCGGTTGCTGGGCCGGCCTGGCCGGTTCCGCGCGCTGCAGCGCCTGCTCGATCACCTGGATCGTCACGACCGCATCTGGATCTGCCGGCGCATCGACATCGCGCGGCACTGGAAAACGGTGCACCCGAGTCCGGGATGAGGCGGCGTGCGCGGGCCGGCGCGCCCCCGAGGCCGGACCGCTTCCTGGAGGGATCCAGCCGATGAGCCACGGAGATGAGGCGAGCCGTCTCGAGGGCAGCGCCCGGCTGATCAACGACGATCTGGCGCCCGTACCGCCCGACAAGCGGACTTGGGGAACCTACGACATGTTCGCGATGTGGATGTCCGATGTCCACAGCGTGGGGGGCTACGTGTTCGCCGCCAGCCTCTTCGCCAGCGGCCTCACGGGGTGGCAGGTGCTCTCCGGCATGCTGGCAGGGATCCTGATCGTGTACTGGCTGATCAACCTGATCGGCAGACCGAGCCAGCGCCTGGGTGTGCCGTACCCGGTCATGGCGCGGGTGGCCTTCGGCGTGCTCGGCGCAAACCTGCCCGCCCTCGTGCGCGCGGTGGTGGCCATCGTCTGGTACGGAGTCCAGACGCACTTCGCCTCGCTCGCCCTGAAACTGCTTCTGCTGCGGCTCTTTCCGGCCCTGCAGGCGTGGGCTGTCGATGCCTCGGGATTCGCGGGGCTCTCGTGGCTGGGATGGGCCTGTTATCTCAGCATGTGGACGCTGCAACTGCTCGTCTTCTACCGGGGCATGGAATCGATCCGGAGATTCACGGACTTCGCCGGGCCAGCCGTGTACCTCGTCATGTTCCTGATGGCGATATGGGTGGTATCCCGCGCCGGGCTCGATCAGATCGGATTGTCTCTCACGGACCACCGCCTGACCGGGACGGCCGCCTGGATCGAAATCGCGAACGTCGCCGCACTGGTCGTCGGGTACTTCGCGGCCCTGCTCCTCAATTTCGGCGACTTCTCGCGGTATTGCCCCTCCGAGCGGCAGATGGTGCGGGGCAACATCCTCGGCCTGCCGGTCAACTGGATGCTGTTCGCCGTCGTCACGGTGGTCGTGACGTCCGGCACCGTGCGACTGTTCGGCCAGGCGATCATGGACCCGGTCGAGGTGGTGTCACGCCTTGACAACGTCACGGCCGTGCTGCTCGGATCGCTCACCTTCATCATCGCCACGGTCGGGATTAACCTGGTCGCGAACTTCGTCTCTCCCGCCTTCGACCTGGCCAATGTTGCGCCGAAGCACATCAGTTTCCGCAGCGGAGGCCTCATGGCAGCGGGCCTCACGCTGTTCACCGTCCCCTGGCACTTCGTGAACTCGCCGCAGGCCATCACCGTGTTTGTCGGCACGGTCGGCGGCTTCCTGGGCCCCCTCTATGGCATCATCGTCGTCGACTACTACCTGGTCACACGCGGCCGCGTTCAGGTCGCGGACCTCTACAGCATGTCGCCACAGGGTCGGTTCTGGTACGTCGGGGGCTGGAATCCGAAGGCTTTGGCCGCGCTGGTGCCTTCCGTGCTCCTGAGCGCCCTCGTTGCGTTCGCGCCGCCGCTCGCCCCGTTCCGTGCACTCAACTGGTTCGTCTCGGCGAGCGCGGCTGCAGGACTCTACCTGTGCATCCAGCGGCGGCAGTCGCCTGGGAGTCCAGCTGATTCGTGACCCGGCGTGAACGAAGAACACAGCATCACGATCGCGCGCCGAAGTGTTCGTCCCGATCCGGGTGCAACCGGTGTCCGTGTGCCGTCGACCGGCCACGACGAGTTGACGCCCTCGCTCTTCTCGTTTGCCCAGCTCGGCCACTTCCAGGCTGTGTCTGGGCCGCCCGGTGCTCCGAGCATCCGGCTTTGGGCAGTCCGAGGGGGGTTCTGTTAACCTGCTGAGCGGGGAGCGATCGGAGACCGCTCTAATGAGTTATCTGGGGTATCGGAATCACTCACCGGACGGCATCGCCACAGCACCCCTTGAGTGCGTCCGATCGGTTGCTCACTGGACGGAGACAGGGGGCAGCAATCACGGGAGACTGCTTTGGGTGATTCGAGATTAGCAGGGTGTAATGGTCTGTCGGCCTACTCTTTCTGCTCCGCAGGCGCACGCTGCGGCGTTTTGTTCGTGTGTGAATTGTTGGCCCGTCGACGCCACCACCTGACCTCACCACCGATGGGGGCATAGCTGCTCTTCCGGAAGGCCGCCTGGCTGACTCCAGAGGGAGAACTAGAAGCCATGAACACCCTCGACCCTCCTGTCGCGAGCGTTCGCCCCTACCAACCCTTGCCATCGAACCCCTTTGTCGAGTTCCCGAAAAGCGAGATTGAGCAGACCCTGCACGGCCGCTTTGAGCGGGTGGCAGAGATCTATCCTGCGCATCCCGCGGTGATGACTCGTACGGAGGGGTTGACCTACCGGGAACTGAACACCGAAGCGAACCGGGTTGCAGGTGCTATTGTCGCGCGCTGCGGCACCAAGGCGGAGCCCGTGGCCCTCCTGTTCCAGCAGGGGCTACCCTCCACCGCCGCAATCTTGGGAACACTCAAGGCGGGTAAGTTCTACGTGCCGCTAGACCCCACGCTTCCCGTCGATGGCCTCGCCAGGATGCTGAAAGACAGCCGCGCGCGGCTCGTCGTGACGGAATCCCGCAACCTTCTCCTTGCGGGGAAGCTGTGCGGCACCGGCGCCCACCTTCTTGATATCGACCAGCTTGGGTTGGATGTTTCCGATCGGAATCTTGGACCCACCGGCCACCCGGGCGCACTGGCGTACATCTACTACACCTCGGGGACGACTGGCGTTCCGAAGGGCGTGATGGATACCCACCGGAACGTGCTTCACAACATCATGCGCTATACCAACCGGCTTCACGTATGCGCGGACGACCGCCTAACGCTGCTCCAACCGTTCGGCTTCAGCGGGGCGGTGTCGAGCCTGTTCTGCGCTCTGCTGAACGGTGCCTGCACGTTCCCGGTCGACATCCGGGAGGAAACGCCGAGCGCAATCGCCCAATGGTTGGAGGACGCGGGAATTACGATTTATCATTCGGTGCCGGCCTTATTCCGCGCGCTGCTGGCGGATGGCAGGATTCTTCGGAGTGTGCGGATGGTCCGGCTCGAGGGCGATCAGGCTGCGGTCGCTGACGCGGAACTCTTCCGGAAACACTTCGGCCCCGACTCCCTGCTGGTCAACGGGCTCGGCACGACCGAGACAGGGATCGCCTGCCAATACTTCATCGATCAGGTGATGAGGCTTGAGGGCGGCAGGCTCCCGGTTGGATACCCGACCGACAATATGGAGGTGTTCCTCCTGGACGAGCACGGCGATCTGTTCGCCGAAGCGGGCCGGGTGGGAGAGATTGCGGTCGCAAGCCGGCACCTTTCCCCCGGTTATTGGCGAAATCCGATCTCGACCCAAAGGGCCTTCACGCGTGATCCGCGCGGAGGGCCAGGGCGCGTGTACAGGACGGGGGACCTGGGCCGTTTCCGGCCAGATGGATGCTTGGAACATCTGGGGCGCAGTGATGCCCGACTCAAGGTCCGGGGGCAATGGGTGGTGTTGACCGACATCGAATCGGTGCTTCTCAAAGTGGAAGGCGTCCGGGAAACCGTGGCGACGGTCTGGGAAGACGGAACGGGAGACGCACGCCTGGTTGCCTATATCGTTCCGGAGGCTTCCACGGCGCCGACAGTAACTACGCTACGACGTCACCTGGCCGCGGCTCTCCCTGCCCACATGATACCGTCCCACTATGTGATGTTGGAGACTTTTCCCGTGACCCACAACGGGAAGATCGATCGACACGCGCTCCCTCCACCCTCACGGGGACGCCCCAATTTGAACCATGAATATGTCGCACCCGATTCGCTCCTGCAGCGACGTCTCGCGCAGGTCTGGGAGGAGATCCTCGACGTGCACCCCATTGGAATTCGGGATAACTTCTTCGACCTGGGCGGCCATTCCCTGCTTGCCGCTCGAATGGTGGACCGACTGGAAGAGGTCCTCTGTCGCGACATCCCTCTCACGATCCTCTTCCAGGCTCCGGATGTGGAAGCGCTGGCCGACGTTCTGTTCCAGCGGGACGGGGATCTCCGTTTTCCCCTGGTGGAGATTCAGCGTGGGGGGGCACAACCCCCATTCTTCTTCCTCCACGGCGACTACATCAGTGGGGGGTATTATTGCCTGGAGCTGGGACGCCACCTTGGCCCTGATCGGCCATTCTACGTCTTGCCGCCGTGCGGTCTCGACGGCCAAGCGGTACCCGCTTCATATGAGGAGATGGCCGCCTTTCACGTGGAGACCCTTCGCGCGTTCCGACCGAGTGGCCCATACCTTCTGGGAGGGACATGCAACGGGGGGCTGGTTGCCTTCGAGATGGCACGGCGGCTTGTCCAATGTGGCCAACAGGTGGACCTCTTGGTCCTCATCGGGGCATCAGCCGTGAACGTTCGCTTTCCTCTGCTGAAGCAACGAGTTGAAGCCGCAGGATCGCTGCTCAGACTGTCGCCTGGAGCCCGAATGTACCTGTACGAGCGCTTGCGTGCGATGTTGCTCAACCTGGACCACCTGCCACTTCATCGCCGCATCACTCGCCTCCTCGGAAAAGCACGAAAGATTCCCGGCGAACTGACCCAACTGTTCACGTCCGTCGACCCGCGCGGACCGGGGAAGTCTCGAGCGTTGGGCACCGCTCCCGAGGGTGAGACGCTTCGGGAGCGGCGAGAGCGCATCGCAAAGGCATACCGGTGGATCGACCAACACTATATTCCTGGAGAATATGCAAATCCCGTAACGCTGTTTTGGGCGGAGAACGACCCGGACGCGCCCGAGGACGCGGCTGGCCACTGGAGAAAAGTGTCCCCGCGGGTTGACCTACACGTGATCCCCGGTACCCACCTCGGTTCCTTGACCGCCGATGTGCGGACACTGGCCGAGCATCTAAGGCGTTGCCTGAAGTAGGAGGACAAGGTGGGACTCCACTGGGTGTCCGTTGATGCTGCGACATTCGCCGACCCCGCCTGGACCGCCCCGCCTCGTCATCTGGTACGACGATCAGGAGAGGTGCACATTTGGCGTGCATTCATGGACGAACCGAGTGTCGGTATCCCTGCGCTCGAGGAACTTTTCGATGAGGAGGAGCGGGAGCGGGCGGCTCGTTTCTTTTTCGCCGAGGACCGCCGCCGATACGACGTGACACACTATGTAATGCGGGAGGTCCTTTCGCGTTACCTCGGATCGCCACCAGACCGAGTCAGGATTACGAAGGACCTGCGAGGGAAGCCGAGATTGGAGGGCGAGTCGGCCGTCGGTGGTGTCCAGTTCAGCATGTCGCGCTCCAGAAACCTGGTGCTGATTGCCGTGGCGTGGAACCGGGAGGTGGGCATCGATGTTGAGTACATTGCTCCGGACCCAATTGATATGTCGATCGCCCAGAGGAAGTATTCAGAGAAGGAGGTCGCGATCCTCCGTGCCCTGGATCAAGAACGACGACCCGAAGCATTCTTCTGGCTCTGGGTCCGTAAGGAGGCGTGTCTCAAGGCAGCGGGAAACGGGCTGTCCCTTCCCCTGAACTCCGTCGACGCCTCCCTGGAAATCACGGATTTCATCGAAATGGCTGCCTGCCCTGATCCTGTGCAGTGGTCCTCCATCACCTTCAAGCCTGACCGGGCCTACGCGGCAGCACTCTGCACGACTGGGGAAGGGGTTCAGGTCCGCTGCTTGGACTGGTCGCGGCCTTGGCCAGGCGTCGAACGGGAATCGAACAGCAACCGACACATCGCTTCGTCAGGGATGGCCAGGACCAGACCACGCACTTGAGTGTTCGGGGCTTGCGCCAACATTCGGGATGGACGGAACATCGGGGATAGGTCACACGCCTTGGCCGACTCGTTAACAACCACGACCATTCGCGCAATCTCCTGGAATCTCCTCGGGGGAATAGGCGCGGGCATTGTGCGTTTCGTGTTCGGGATCTTACTCGCCCGATTGCTGCTTCCAGAGCAGTTCGGCCTCATCGGTATGTTGACGATTTTCATGGCCGTGGCCATGTCGCTCGTCGACGGCGGATTCTGGGCTGCCCTGATTCAACGCCGCGAGATAACCACAGCCGACACGTGCTCCATTTTCTACTTCAATATTACGGTAGGGGCACTTGCTGCGGGGCTGCTCTACTGGATTGCTCCGTGGATTGCGGAATTCTATGGGCAACCTATCTTGACACCCCTAACGCGTGTGCTGTCGCTGGTGGTCGTTGTTGATGCTTTCGGCCAGATCCATGGCATCATCCTCACCAAACAGATCGACTTCAAGACCCAGAATAAGATAGGCCTGTTTTCCAGTGTCCTTTCCGGTCTTGTTGGCGTGACATTGGCCCTCGTTGGGTTTGGCGTTTGGAGCTTAGCGATCCAGCAAGTAGCCGGCGCGATCTTTCGGACTGGTTTTCTCTGGTGCTATAGCTCCTGGCGACCGGCGTTGATCTTTCGCTTCAGCGCTCTACGCGGGTTGTCTGGTTTCGGCTCACGCATGCTGTTCTCCGCCTTGCTCGTCCGTTCTTTTGACAACGTGTACTCTTTGGTAATCGGGAAATTCTTCTCGGCAACTGACCTTGGATTCTTTTCACGGGCCAGAGTTCTTCAGGAACTCCCTTCTCACGCATTGGCCGAAATGGTAGGTTTTGTCACCATTCCTGCGTTTGCCACCATCCAGAACGAACCTGACCGAATAAGAAGGGGGTTGAAGAAGGCTTTGACGAGCTTGGGTCTGCTGAATTTCCCCGTGATGATCGGCGTGGGTGTAGTGGCTCGTCCGCTAGTGCTGGTCTTATTGACCGAGAAATGGGCACCGTGTATCTCGTATGTACAACTCCTGTGTATTTGTGGTCTGTTGTTTCCATTAGAGCCGACGAATATGAACGTGTTGATCGCCTTAGGGCGATCAGATCTCTTCCTGCGCATAGAGGTTCTCAAGAAACTGCTTGTCGTTCTGAATATTCTCATCACCTGGCGATACGGCATTACCGCCATGATCTACGGCATGATTGCTATTTCGTTCATCAGTTACTACCTGAGCAGTTGGTATAACGGGATGCTGATAGGTTACGCAACATTGGATCAGTTACGTGATCTATTCCCTTACCTCATGATGGCGTTGTTGATGGGCACAGTGGTGTGCATGGTCGGCTGGCTGCCGTTTTCAGGCGACTGGCTCTTGCTATTAGCACAAGTCTCCATTGGAGCGGTTGCATATCTCTCTCTTTGCCGGATATTCCGATTGGAAGGGTTCATGGAGATGTGGAAAGAAGGTTGGAGCAGAATATCAGCCCGAAAGATCGCGGAGTGAAGCATGCTACTGCCGAAGAATGTTCCCACACGCCGCGCCGCAGGGAGTGTTCGCACCGGTTGTGGCCTTGTACCGCTTCTCGAACTTCAAGTACGCTGTCGCCTCCGTGAATCGCTCGCGCTACGGACTGCAGGCAGGCGTATTCACCACCAGCCTGCCGCACACCCTGATGGCCTTCGACCGCATCGAGGCCGCCGATTTCAAGCGACGCTGACGACCCGGAGTCGCAGACAGGAGCGCCGCTACACCAGGATCGTCGAAGACCTGGAAGGCCTCGGCGCGCGCGTGGCACGCGTCGCGTGAGAAGGCACGAGCGCGGGCGCATGCATCGGATCCTGACGAGGGTTGCAGGCTGGGTCATGGCGAGTACGCCGGCACCGCCGCACGGTCTCCGAACTGAACCGCGTGCAGAAGGACAAGCCGGGGCGCTGACCCCGGCCTGTCTCTGCCGCGAGCCGGCGCCTACCTCGTTATCGTGATGGCCGTTGCGGTGCTGTCGCCGTCTGTGTCGTGGTTGACCGAGGAACCGTAGGCCCACCCGGACTTCGCGACGTCAACCACCGAGAAGGTCACGCTCGCCGTCGTGAGCGGGATCCCGCTGGCGCTTACCGTGCACGTGCCCTTCGTGCCGGTTGTGCACGAACCAGACCCTGAGATGCTCCATGTGCCATTGACGACGGCGCCCGACACCGGTTTATGGGCCGCGTCGTGCACCGTGACCGTCACCTTGGCCGACCAGTTCCTCTTCGACACGGACCGCGTGCCGTCGAGGTCGCCGAGGTGCATCCCCGGCGGGGCCAGCGTCGTCGCGCTCGCGATCTCCGTGTAGCCCGACCCACCCGTGCCGTTGACGGCCTTCACGCGGTACTGATACGTCGTGCTGGCCGAGAGTCCCGCGTTCGCATAGCTCCGGACGTTTGCGCCGACGGTCGCGAGTGCTGTCCATGGGCCGCCGCCGGTCGTGCGCTCGATCGTGAACCCGGTCTCATCGTCCGACATGTCGGTCCACGCCAGGTTGATCTGCGACGACGAGGCCGCGGTCGCGGTCAGGTTCAGGGGCGCGGCCGGCGGGCCGGTCACCGTGATGACGATGCTCGCGGAGTCCGTCCAACCCGAATTGTCGGTGACGGTCAGCACCGCCGTGTAGACGCCTGCGGAGCCGTACGTATGCGTCGCGTTACTCGTGGTCGCGACATCGCCATCACCGAAGGCCCACAGCCAGGATGCGATCGACCCGTCGGGGTCGTATGACTGGCCGCCATTGAATGTCACCGTCAGCGGCGCCTTGCCGGCGATCGGCGTCGCGGTGGCGACGGCCACGGGCGGCTGAGCGACGCCAGGATTGATGATGGTGCCGCTGATGCTGTATTCCCCGAGGCTGCCGTAGTCCGAGTAGCCCGTGACCAGGTCCCCGTTGCCCACGCCGTCAATCACCAGGGTGTAGGTTCCTGCGGCCACGGAGAGGCTGATCAACGCGTTCAGGGAGTCAGACGAGTTCGCGCTGGCGACGAGCACTCCAAGCGAATCGTAGAGTTCGGCCCTGAGGTCGAGGTTCGCGCTCCTGGCGGCGCCAATCACGTTGAGCGTGACCGTACCCGCGCCGGTCAGGAACGAGAAGGCGTCCTTGTCGATCGGCCGCTCGATGATGCCGCCGCCGTTCACGATGGTGCTGTTCGTCACGAAGAGCGGCGTTGCGGCCGCGGCCGTGCTCCCGTGGTCGTCGGGCCGGAAGGTGAACCCGTAGCCCGTCATGATCGTAAGGTCGTCCTCGCTGTTGTTGGCGCCCGGGTACTCGCCCTTGCTCCACTGGACGAGGCCCTGGTAGTAGCCGACGCCCATGATCGCCGCCCACCCGTTGTGGCCCGAGTAGTATGCGCTGCCGCCGGTCACGCCGTCATGGTAGAGGCCCACGGTGTGGCCGGCCTCGTGCGAGGCGGCCTCGGCGGTGTACTTCTCGTTGCCGTTGCCAAGCTGCGCCGTGAACACGAAGCAAGGAGTGTCACTGCTCCAGCTGAAGGCGCCGATGTACGCCACTCCGCCGGCCCCGGTGTTGTACCAGTTGGTCGGGGAGATCACGACGCGCACGCCCCAGGCCTGGTCGCCGGCTCCGAGTTGGCGAAGGCCCTCGACGCCAGGGTCTTGTGTCGTGACGTCCACTCCGTACGGGAGGAAATCCTCCGCGACGCGCTGCCAGATGTACTGGATGCGATCGAGTTCGGTCGCGCTGAACACGGTGTCGCCGTCGATGGAATAGGGCTCGCTGGCAATCGTGGCGCCGCCGTTCCATGGCGTCCCCGTGGTCGTGTGCCCGTCGAAGTCGAGGTAGATCACCTTCGTCGCACCGGGCAGGCTGTGCAGGCGGAACGTGTCGGACAGCGGTTGGAGCGCCAGGGCGGCCCCCTCTGCGGTGCCGGCCGCGCCGGGTGCCTCGTCCGGCGCGAACTCGTCGATGAAGAGCAGATTGTCTGCCTCGTCCACGGCCAGGTAGGGATCCGAGAGGAACAGTTCACGCAGGCGCGCGGGCGCCATGCTGTGCTGCGCGGCGACGGCCGGCAGGCGGGCGCCGAGCCGGGCGATCGCAGCCTGGCCGCGAAGATGGCTCACGCCGGGCGGCTGCGCGGCCACCGGCTGCACGGCCAGCAACAAGCCACCGAGCATGCAAGCGAGAAGGAGAAGTCGTGCGGGACCGCTGCACGATCGGGAGGAATAATCCGGGCTCATCGCCACCTCCTTGGAGTGTGCGACCCGATCATGCCACCATGCGTGCGCAACGGAGTGATGAGAGATGGGGCATGTCCACAAATGAGGCACAAGCCGGGACCCCCGAATCCCTACCCGATCTCCGAATTGATGACCAGCAGCTTCGGCTCGGTCATTTCCTCGATCGTGTAGCGTGGCCCCTCGCGGCCGACGCCCGAGTCCTTCATCCCGCCGTACGGCATGTGATCGATCCGCCACGTGGGAACGTCGTTGACGATGACGCCGCCAGCTTCGAGGCGTTCGAAGGCGGCCAGCGTGTGCGTCAGGTCGTTGGTGAAGACGCCGGCCTGGAGGCCGTAGCGCGAGCGGTTCACGGCGGACACGGCCTCGTCGAAGTCGGAGAACCGGTAGAGCGCGACGAGCGGCGCGAACACCTCCTGCGCGCAGACCTTGGCCACTTCCGGCACGCCTTCGAGCACGGTCGGCCCGTACACCGACCTGCTGATCCGCTTCCCGCCTGTCAGCACGTGCGCTCCGTCGGCAATCGCCTCGTTCACCCACGACTCGATGCGATCGACCTCGCCGGTGTCGATCATCGGCCCCACATCCGTCCCCGGGTCAAGCGGATCGCCGACAACCAGCGCGGCGACGCGCGCCACGAGCAGACGCGCAAACTCGTCATACACGCGCTCGTGCACGAACACGCGCTGGACGGAGATGCAGCTCTGGCCCGCGTACGCGAACCCGCCGGTGGCCACGCGCTTCACGGCCCAGGCGACATCGGCCGACTCGTCGATGATGACGCCCGCGTTGCCGCCCAGCTCGAGGATGACCTTCTTCTTCCCGGCGCGCGCTTTCATCGCCCATCCGACGGACGATGAGCCCGTGAACGTGAGGAGCTTGAAGCGTTCGTCGGTGACAAGATGGTCACCCCGTTGCCTCGACATCGGGAGCACGCTCAACGCGCCTTTCGGCAGCCCGGCCTCATCCAGTGCGCTGGCCAGGAACAGAGCCGACAGCGGCGTTTTCGTGGCGGGCTTCAGCACGATGGGATTGCCCGCAGCGACCGCCGGCGCCAGCTTGTGAGCCGACAGGTTGAGGGGGAAGTTGAAGGGCGAGATCGCCGAGACCGGGCCGATCGGGAAGCGGCGCATGATGGCGAAGCGCCCCTTCCCATGCGGGGCAAGATCCAGCGGAATGACCTCGCCGCCAAGCCGCCGCGCTTCCTCGCTCGCCACGTGGAACGTCATCGCGGCGCGATCGACCTCGGTCAGGGCGTCGCGAATGGGTTTGCCGGCCTCACCGGCAAGAGTCCGGCCGATCTCATCCCGCCGCCGTGTCAGCACGGCAGATGCCCTGGCGAGAATCGCACCGCGCTCGTACGCCGGAAGGGC
>Ga0315283_10003868_pt1 | contig 12870 bp, 10 predicted proteins | sample YL17G09_0_MG_FD_204541 | JGI IMG/M metagenome (GOLD analysis project Ga0315283, IMG submission 204541) | Sediment microbial communities from Yellowstone Lake, YNP, Wyoming, USA - YL17G09_0 | ecosystem: Environmental > Aquatic > Freshwater > Lake > Sediment | place: USA: Wyoming | collected...
CCTGGCACTGCCTGCTGATTTTTTAGGCCTTTATTTCAATTTTTGCCTTTGTGCCTGGCACTTTCTGAATTTTCAAAAAAAAATCCCAGGCAAACTTTCCCTGGGATTACTATCAGGTACTTCGGCAGCCTGCCTTTCCGCAAAAAAAATTCTGCGGACGCACGGCTTTGCGCCCTTCAATTACTTGAAGTTTGCCCTTTCGGGAACCTAACCACTTACTCTTATTCTGTATTAAGTATAACATATTTTTCCTGAATTATCAAATTTTCAAAATTTAAGGCCCAATAAAAAGGATTATGAAAAAATCTTTTTTGTGATTACACAGATTAAAGGCAGATTTCACAGATTAAATCTGTGATGGCATAATCTGCGGAATCATGAGTAATCTGTGCAATCAAGAGGGCTCTGACATGGCTTTAAAGGGCTCTTCAGAGACCTCTAAAAATCGCCTTTTTCTTTGATATTTTCTCTTTGCTTCTCCTGCGTATTTCCAGTTTGGACATTTTAATCTTAAAACTACCGATTATTTTTGCGTTTTATTTCTTCTTTTTCTTTACTGGCTCAACAGAAGCAGGCTTTTCCTCAGGCTTCTCTTCAGGCATTACCGTAGTAAAATAATAGTCATCTTTTTGGCCCTTTTTCGGCCGCAGATTTAACGCCCCTTGCATAACCTCACCCTTTAACTCTCCCCTCCAGAATGCAATACCTATTTTCTCGCTGTTTTGCATCGTCTCCCAAACAATCGTTGCGTCCTCTAAAATAGTAATGGTGTAATTGGATTCAGGATATCCTTTTGCCGAAAGTTCTTTGGATATCACTTTGTTTCCGGAAAAAGTTATGACATCAGCACCAAGCTTCTTCTTTTTTGCGTGCGGAGAGGTTAAATATATGTCCCACTCTTTTTTATGCAACTCCTCTTCAGCCTTTTCGTTCCCCTTTAAGAGCTCCTGTCTCTTCGCGGCCTTTATCTGTTCTTCTGCCGCCTTCTTTTCTTCTTCAGTCGGCGCCTTTTGCTCTTGAACCGGCTTTTTCTCCGGGATAAATTTCCTCCACCACTGCGCCAGTGCAGGCTCCGACATTAAATTAGTTATTAAAAATAAGAATGCCAAAATTGCGATTAAAAAATTTGTCTTTTTCATAATTATTTTAAACCTCCTTAGTTAAGTTTCTTTTTAAGCCCCTACAAAATTCTCTCTCGGGTTGTTGATTGTCATCAGATCTCTAAAAGATTACACACCCGCCGGCAGGCAGGGATTTTTCTTCGAGACCTAATCTGTGTAATCTGATTTTTAATCGGTGTAATCATAAAAATATTTATTTTTATGAAGCCCTAACTTATGTTAATTTAAGGTGTTACGCTCGTAAAAGAGAAATCTTCTACTTCACCCTGGGCAGATAATACACTTAAAACCCCCTGCATTAAATTGCCCTTTAACTCTCCCCTCCAGGAAGCCAAACCTAACTTCGGATTATTCTGGGTTGTCTCCCAGATAACCGTGCCGTCTTCCTGGGTAGTCAGGGTATAACTGGAAGAAGGATAACCCTGAGCGGATAAATTCTTAGAGACGAACTTTCCTTCTTGAAAGGTCAACACATCCGTGGCTCTTGTCTTTAAGGATTTTGGGCTTAGAGGTAGAACATAGATGACCCAGTCCTTTTGGGTCAATTCGTCTCTTGCCTTAAATTTTTCCTTTAACTCTGCTTCGCGCTGTAATTCCTCAGGGGTTAATTTCTTCTCTTTTCTTCCCCAGGCAGCAAATAAAGGTTCGTGCATCAAATCTGTCATTAAGAACATAAGACTTAAAATTACTCCTAACCAAATAATCTTTTTCATATTCACTCCTATTTCATCGGCTCCTTGCCTTCCCAGGCCTGCCAGGTAAGAATATACTTTTTCGCCCAATCCACATCCTTATCCTCTTTTTTTGCCACCCTTAAATAATGCTGAAAATGCTCGATTGCCTTATTGCGGTCCAATAAATACTCGGCGTAGATATAACCCAGGTTAAAATGCGCGGAGGCATCATCCGGCCTTAATTCTAAGGCCTTTTCAAACTCCGCTACTGCCCGGCTATACTCTTTGCTCTTGGTATAAAAAACGCCTAAGTTATAATGCATGCTGGCGGTTTCACGGATAAGCACTTTATTCTGCCGGGCAATCTCGGCAAATTTTTTAGGCATCTCTTCTAAGCGATTTTCCAGGGTTTTATTTTTATTGAATGCCTCAGCATACTTTTTGTTCAGGGTTTCTAATTGGGGTTTAAGTTCTTTGATTTCATTTTCTTGCCGGGATGACAATTCTTTTAGCCTGGTTACTTCTGACTGCGCCTGTTTTAGGTTTCCGGAAAGTGAATCGTTTTCTTTTCTTACCTCTTTCAAATCCTTAAGTTCTCCTTCTAAGCGCGAAGATGACTCTTTTAATCTGGTTATCTCTGACTGCGCCTGTTTTAAGTTGCTGGAGAGGGTATCGTTTTCTTTTCTTACCTCTTTCAAATCTTTAAGTTCTCCCTCGAATTTAGAAACCAATTCTTTTAACCGCAGTATCTCTGACTGCGCCTGTTTTAAGTTGCTGGAGAGCGAATCATACTCTTTCTTAGTATTCCTCAAATCCTTGAGTTCTTCCTCTGCCCTCAAGGCCAACTCCTTGAGCCTGGATATCTCTGATTGCGCCTGTTTTAAATTGCTTGAGAGAGTGTCGTTTTCTTTCCGGACATCTTTGGAGTCCTTAAGCTCTCCTTCGGATTTGGAAACCAATTCTTTCAGTCTTGTTGCTTCTGATTGCGCCTGTTTTAAGTTGCTGGAGAGTGAAGCGCTTTCCTGTTCCAGGCTTTGCTTCTCGCTCTTTATTCTTCTTATCTGGGTCTTATCCAGGGCCTCTTCGAGCTTCTTCTTGTCTTGACTGAGTTGTTCTTGGGATGCTTGAAGTTTTGCTATCTGGTCTTTAAAATTATTATTCTTGCTGATTAGTTCCTGGTTCTCCTTTTGGAGCAATGCCATATCGTTTTTTATTTTTGTTGCGGCTGCTTCCAATTCCTCGCTGCGGTTTTTAATCTCTAACAACCTCCTGGTTTGAAGGAGTATATTTTCACGGTCAGCAGAAATTGCCTGGTAATCCTTCTCTAATTTTTCATAATTGGCTTTTAAATCCTGCCCTTCTTTGAAAAGCTTGTCATATTTATCCTGGAGCGCCTTATCCGGACCGAAGAGCCCTGCGTAAGCAGGGTTTAAATAAAGGGTGGAAGATAAGATAATTATAGGTATAATAATAAGGATTTTCTTCAGGCTGATTAAATTTCTTAGGGCGCCACAAAAGTGCCACCCTTGATTACACTGATTAAAATGCAGATTACACAGATTAAAGCTCCGACGAGGAAATCTGTGCAATCTTTCCCGCCTGTGGCGGTATCCCGCTGTGGCGGGAAAATAATCTGTGTAATCATTAGGCTGGAACGGCTTTCGTGACAGCCTAAAATTTCTAATAACGTCCATATTTTTTCTCCTTAATTAGGAAATCTTTATCTTCCCCGTTGTATCCGCCATACTCCTGATAGGGTTTAATTTCCCTGGGCTCTTCAATTGTAGGCTCCTTATATGGCGAGGGCTGTTCTTTAGGTAAAATGCCCTGATAATCCCGGTATTCCTTGCCCGGCTCATGGCTAAACTCCCTTTCATCTCCGGTGGTTAGTGAATCACCGCTTATAATATGAGGAGTAAGCATCACCAGCAACTCTGTCCGCTCATTTCTATTCAAGCTCGTCTTAAAGAGAAAGCCCAATAGAGGTATCTTGCCTAAAAAGGGGAATTGGTCAGCGGTGCGCGTCTTTTCCTCTTTGCGCAAACCTCCGATAATTAACGTCGTGCCGTCTTTTATCAACACCGTAGTCTCAGTCATCGAGGTATCGATAATCGGTATTTCATTCTTCGTGGGAGTAATCAGGGTTGAGACTACGCTGGAAATCTCCGGTTTTACCTTCATTGTTATATAGCCATCTTCATTTATCGTAGGCGTAACCGAAAGCTGAATTCCTACATCTACAAATGTCACTTGTTCTGCAATTGCGGAGGTAGTCTGGCCTGTGGTTGTGGTAGTAGTAACATAGGCCTGCTTCTCCCCTACGTGGATTTTCGCCTCCTGGTTATTCACCACCACTAATTTCGGATTGGAAAGAATCTTGGTACTGCCTAAGGTCTGTAAATACTTAACAAAAACATCATAATCGCGGCTGCTGCTTATGCTTCCTATGTGCATAGATTCACCCGGGGTTACTTCTGTGCCGGTATAAGTAGAGGTGGTGCCGGAAAACGGATACGAGCCGATATTGCCGCCCAGTTCGCTTAAAACCTGCGACCTTGACCTCCAAGCCGCGGCTTGAGCCTGCACTGCGCTATAAGGATAAGAGCCCACATAGGTCATTCCGTATTTGCGGGCTACTGAAAAAATTCCTTCCCACTCTAAATCTGAGTCTAATGTATCAGATAATTTAATCTTGACTATCTTGGTATCAATCAAGACTTCCCGGGTTTGGCCGTCTAAATTCCTAATTAAGCGCTTAATCTCCTGCATCCTCTCAGGCAGGGTCTGAACCATCACCTGATTCGTGCGTTCGTCTGCTTTAATGTAACCGACTTTTTTGGTATCCAGCTGGGTCTTCAGCGCCTCTTCAACCTCTTTAGCCTTGGCGTATTTTAAAGTAAAAACTTCCACCACATTCTTCTTCTCAAATTCCTCTAAAGATTGCTGCATCAGGCTAATCTTTTCCGGAGTATCCATAATTAAAACATTCCCTGATTCTGAATCAACCAAGACCTTGCCAATATCGCTTTTAAGCGCATCAAGGAGGCTAAAGGCCTGTTCAGGGATAGCGTATTTAAGGCGCATGACCTTTACCTGGCGGGTATCAAAAAAAGTTTTACCATAGAGAGTTTTATATTCTGCCTCAGTCATGACACTGTAAATCTCGCCTTTTTTGTCATAAGCCAGGCTATTACCGCGCAGCATAATATCGAATATATCCTGAATCGGCACATTCTCCACGCTAAGCGTGACCCGGCCGGTAACAGACTTGGTGGCTACAATATTTAAGCCTGTCTTGGTGGCTAAAAATTTCAAGGCCTCCACAACATCAATATTGCGCAGGTCTAAAGAAATCCTCTGTTTAAGAATATCTTCGCCTGTTGCTTTTTCTGTAGTTTTGAAAACAATCTGCATATCAGGCGAAGCCGGCTCTTGAGTCGCTGCCTGTTGCGTTGCTGCCTGTTGGGCATGCAATAGATAACACGGAAAGATTAAGATTAAAACTAAACTTAAAAATATATTTTTTAAAATACTTTTCATGTGCTTACTTTGCCTGCTCCCAGCTCTCCCAGGTCAGGATATATTTCTTGGCCCGCTCCACATCCTTATCCTTAGGAGGCGCACTCATCAGGTATTTCTTAAAATGCATAATGGCCTTGGGCCGGTTCCCCAGATAATCCGAATATATGATTCCTAAATTATAATGCGTGGCCGGGTCGCTGGGATTAAGTTCCAAGACTTTTTCAAACTCGATAAGGGCCTCATTATATTCCTGCCTCTGAGTATAAAATACGCCTAAATTATAATGTAACACTGAATTTTCTTTTAACAATCTATCTTTTAAAAGAGCGGTCTGCGAAAGCTTGCGCGGGTAAACATCAACTTTTTCTTTCAGGATTTTATTATCCTTGACCAGGGTTTTATTAATCTTGCGGATTTGTTCATTTTGTTTGTCGATGTCTTCAAGCCTGGCTTGCAGGTTCTGAGTCTGGCTTACCAGCTCAGCCTGGCGCTGCTTTAAAGCGGATATCTCCTTTTCCTTATCCTTTAAAATGACACCCAGGCCTTGGCTCTCTTTCTCTGAGGTATTTCCTTTTGCCTGTAATTCCTGGATTTGGGTCTCTAATTTTGCCTTTTCATTTTGCAGCTTGCCTATCCTGGCTTCATCATCATCGATAATCGCGGTGTATTGCTCCTGTTTGGTAAGGAGTTCTTTTTCGCGCTGTTTAGTCTCAAGGGTAATCCTCTCCCTTTCTTGAAGAGTAGCGGCAAATTCGTCAATCTTGCTCTGCCAAACCTGCTCTTTGGACTTAAGTTCTTTTAATTGATTTTGTAAGGCAGTTTTTTCTCCCTGAGAAAAAGCCAGTTTATCGTCGTAGTCTTTAATTAAGGTAACATGGCCATCCTGCTTGCTTGAGAGTTCTTTCTCTTTCTGCTTAGAATCTAGAAGCAATTTTTCTTTATCGGTGAGGGCCAGATTAAGAGAATCATTGAGTTGTTTATTCTGGGCCTGCGTATTCTCTAATTTAGCCCCTAAGCCTTGGATTTGACCTTCGTAATCTTTAATTTGAACGAGCAGCTGTTGCTGCTGTTGCTTTAAGTCCGCGATGGATTTGTCTTTATCCTGGACAGAGGAGGTGAGTTGCTGAAGGGTACCTGAGAGTTGATTGTTTTGACTCTGCCAGTTCGCGTCTTTGGTTTTCAGGTCTTTAAGTTCGCTCTCCAGGTTAGTTTTCTCAGTGCTAATGCCGGCTAATTTATTTTCATAGTCTTTGATTTGGCTAGAGAACTGCTGCTGTTGCTGTGTTAAGTCCGCGATGGATTTATCTTTGTCCTGGATGGAGGTTGACAGCTGCTGGCTTTGGGTTTCTAAGGCCTGCTCTTTGGTTTTAGAGTCTTTGACCTGGCTTTCTAAATTTGTTTTATCGCTTTGTAAAGAAGCAAGTTTAGTCTCGTAATCCTTGATTTTCAAGCTGGATTCGTCCTGTTTCTTGAGTAATTCTTGTTCGCGCTGCTTTAGGTCCGCAATGGATTTGTCTTTGTCCTGGGCGGAAGTAGTAAGTTGCTGGCTTTGGGTCTGTAAGGTTTGCTCTTTGGTTTTAGAGTCCTTGACCTGGCTTTCTAAATTTGTTTTATCGCTTTGTAAGGAAGCAAGTTTAGTCTCGTAATCCTTGATTTTAGAGAGCAGCTCTACGTGTTTCTTGAGCATCTGCTCCTGAGTCTGTTTAAGGTTAGAGACAACAGTCTCTTTATCCTGCAAGGAGGCAGAGGCTTCGCGGTTCTTATTCTGCCAGGCCTGTTCTTTAGCTTTAAAATCATTGAGCTGGGTTTCGTAATCTTTGATTTGGCTGGAGAGTTGCTGCTGTTGTTGCTTTAAGTCCGCAATGGATTTGTCTTTATCCTGGATGGAGGTAGTGAGTTGCTGCTGCTGTTGCTTTAAGTCAGCCATGGATTTATCTTTGTCCTGGATGGAGGTTGACAGCTGCTGGCTTTGGGTTTCTAAGGCCTGCTCTTTGGTTTTAGAGTCTTTGACCTGGCTTTCTAAATTTGTTTTATCGCTTTGTAAAGAAGCAAGTTTAGTCTCGTAATCCTTGATTTTCAAGCTGGATTCGTCCTGTTTCTTGAGTAATTCTTGTTCGCGCTGCTTTAGGTCCGCAATGGATTTGTCTTTGTCCTGGGCGGAAGTAGTAAGTTGCTGGCTTTGGGTCTGTAAGGTTTGCTCTTTGGTTTTAGAGTCCTTGACCTGGCTTTCTAAATTTGTTTTATCGCTTTGTAAGGAAGCAAGTTTAGTCTCGTAATCCTTGATTTTAGAGAGCAGCTCTACGTGTTTCTTGAGCATCTGCTCCTGAGTCTGTTTAAGGTTAGAGACAACAGTCTCTTTATCCTGCAAGGAGGCAGAGGCTTCGCGGTTCTTATTCTGCCAGGCCTGTTCTTTAGCTTTAAAATCATTGAGCTGGGTTTCGTAATCTTTGATTTGGCTGGAGAGTTGCTGCTGTTGTTGCTTTAAGTCCGCAATGGATTTGTCTTTATCCTGGATGGAGGTAGTGAGTTGCTGAAGGGTACCTGAAAGCTGATTGTTCTGGCCCTGCCAGTTAGTCTCTTTAGCCTTAAGGTCTTTGATTTGGTTTTCGAGCAGGGCTTTATCAGTTTGTAAAGAGATGAGTCTGCTCTCGTAGTCCTTGATTTTGGAGCCGGATTCGTCCTGCAGCTCTTGATAAGCCTGCTGTGTAGCCACAAGTTCTTCCTTTAAAGCATTAAAATCTGCCAAGACCTTGTTAAATTCGTCTTCAAAGCTCGCCTCCTCTGAAAGAACAGCGCGCGTAGTAAATGCTGTAATTATGAATACGATAATCCCGATACTTAGCCTTAATCCAAGATATTTTTCTTTATGCATTCGTCCTCACTCGCTATTATTTAATAGGATTTAAAACCCTTAAGCAACGGCCTCTCTTTCTTCTTTACGGGAGCGGGTATCTGAGCGCCTCCGCGCACCTCCTCCTCCGGCATCTCCTCCTTGATATCATAAGCCCTGAATCCTTTGCTGAGGGCCTCCTCGCTAGGCACCTCTTCTCTAAAAACATCAAATTTTTTAAATTTCTTCAACCCGAATAATTCTGATTCTTTGTCTTTCGGCGTGACTAATTTATCTCCCTCAAGGATAATCGGGGTGAGCATAATTAATAATTCCGTGCGTTCGGCGCTTTGTGTCTTGGACTTAAAGAAAAAACCCAAGAGAGGTATTTTGCCTAAAATAGGGACCTGCTCGGCACTCTCGATTTTTTCTTCCTTGCCTAACCCGCCGATTAAGATAGTAGAGCCGTCTTTAGCTATAACCGTAGTCTCTGCGGTGGAGGTATCAATTATGGGAATCTCGTTATTGCTGGATGAAATCACTTTACCAATGATACTGCTAATTTCCGGCTTTACCTTCATCGTGACATAACCATCGTCGTTAATCAGCGGGGTTATGGATAATTGGATCCCTACATCGACATAGGTTACTGCCTCAGAGACCGTGGTTGTAGTTGAGCCGGTGGTCGTGGTAGTAGTAACATAAGCCCGGCGCTCGCCCACATGAATTTTCGCTTCCTGATTATTAATCACGGATAAGGTGGGATTGGAAAGAATCTTAGTCTTGCCTAAGGTCTGTAAGTATTTAATCATGGCATCGAAATCGCGTTTTTCATTTATTATGCCTATGTGCATCCTCTCCCCAGGGGTTACTTTGGTGCTGGCAGAATAATTGGAGGTAGTGCCGGAAAAAGGATACGAGCCGACATTCCCGCCCATACCGCTTAAAACCTGCGACCTCGACCTCCAAGCCGCGGTAGTAGACTGCACTGCGCTAAAAGGATAAGAGCCCGCATAGGTCATTCCGCTGCCTACCGCAATCTTAAAAAGGCCCTCCCATTCAATCCCTAAGCTTAAGGCATTGGTTAACTTAATCTTGATAATCTTGGTATCAATTAATACTGCCTTGGTTTTCTTATCCAAACCGGAAATTAATTCCGCGATTTTATCCATTCTCTCGGGCAAGGCCTGGACAATCACCTGGTTAGTGCGCTCATCGGCCCTAACTGTACCCACCTTTTTCAAATCCAACTGGGCTTTAAGCTGTTCTTCCACATCCTTGGCCTTGGCGTATTTTAAGCTGAACATGCGCACGCTGCTTTTTTGCTCTAAGGACTCTAACGCATTCCTGGCTTCCGCAATTTTCTCAGGGGTATCCATAAGTAAGACCGTGCCTGATTCAACCTCCACCAAAACCCGGCCGATATCGCTCTTTAAGGCATCGAGCAGATTAAATGCCTGTTCGGGGATAGCATACTTCAGGCGGAACACTGTTACCTGACGGGGATCAGAAAAGTGTCTGCCATAGAGCGCATTGTATTCTGCCTCAGTCATTACATTATATATATCTCCTTTGGTGTCATAAGCCAGGCTGTTTGAGCGCAACATAATATCAAATATATCCTTGACTTGAACATTCTCTACGGTGAGCGTAACCCTGCCGGTAACCTTTTGCGTGGGCACAATATTCAAACTTGCCTTCAGGGATAAAAATTTCAGGGCATCCACTACCTCAATATTGCGTAGGTCTAAGGAGATTCGTCCGAACATCCCGCTGGGGATAGATGAAACAACCGCAGGGTTGATAACTACCTGGGCTAATTTAGCGTTTCCTTCTTCTCCCTCGGAATAATTGGCTAACCAGCATAAGATAAGACAAATTAATAAAATTCTTTTCTTCATCTTAACTCGAGCTCTTCTCCCTCGTAACTTAAAACAACCCTGTCCTTAAAAATAGCCTGGACTTTTACCTCGCCGATCGTCTGGCCTCTTTTGACAAAAAATGTTTTCAGGGCCTTGGTATCCTCAATCATCGCATCCGGGTCATTCGACCAGGATATGCCCACTAATTTTAAATTTTGCGTGGCGCCGATTATCTTTGAGGAGGGTGCCTTTATCTCCTCCTCCTCTTTCTTTTTGGAGCCCATCTTAAAAATATCCCTTGCCCGGATTTTCTCTAAATAATAGGATACTGCCTTAAGCGAAGAAACTACTTTCGAATCTATTGAATGCTGGCTCTTGGCAATCTTAAATTCCAGATTTAAATTTTTCTTTAAATTAACTAAAGACACCAGCAAATTGGTTATAAAATAAACAGCCATAATAACCGTTGCTAATCCCAAGAAGATATTCATATTCTTGGGATTAAAATAGTAAAACTTTCCGGTTTTAAAACTCTGCTTTAGTCTGTCCTTGAAGAAAGAAAATCTTGCCTTTAGGGCGCTTAAGGATAATAAACTTAGACCCAAATGTTTAATTGCTACCGAGCGCGCTGGGCCCTGCGCCTTGGGTTCCTCAATCAACTTCAATAACTGCTTCTCCGGAGAAAGTGATTTCTCTTGCGGCATAAGGGTTTTTACTGCTTATCTTCATCAAGGTCCAGCATGACCTTGACTTTTTTACGTAGCTCGTCAGCCTTAGCCTTGGATGGCTCTGAATCTAGCTGGATTGGCTCTAAATCCTTAGAGATATCAGAAAGCCTATCCTGCAAAGAATTATTTATCGAGGCCGCTGTGCTGAGTTGATCAATAGTCTTTTTTTGGCGCTCTCTGACTAAAGCCAGTTCTCCCTGCAGGGTTACCAGCTTTGCTTCTAAGCGGCCTATCTGGCCGTTCAAATCCAGAATCGTCTTTTCTTTTTCCCTTAAGGCGAGGATCATCGCGTCTCTTTCTTTGCTGGCCTGCTCAAGATTTTGTTTTAAAGAGGAGATCTCGGTTTGCCTATCGCTTAACTCTAATTCCCTTTTCCCTACCAGCGTCGACAATTGGGATAGCGCGCTCTTCATGCTCTCATAGGATAAATTCAGGTCGCCCATGCGCGATTTATCGGTGCCCTTGGCAATTTTTAATTCGCTTAGTTCTGATTCCAGGCCTTTCTTCGATTCTCTTAACTGCTCTAAGTCTCTAACCGCGCCTAATCTCTCTTGTTCTTTATTGTCTAATTGCCGGGCGAGTTCATCTACTTTCATCCTTAACTGCACTGCCTCATCAACGCTCACCCTCTTGCCTGTATCTTCCTGTATTCTTTTAAATTCTGCCTCGAGGCTAGACTTGTCTTTTTCGGTTTGGGCGAGTTGTCTTTCGAGATACGAGTTGGCATCGGTTAAAGACGATAGCTTGCCGTTTAACTCGCTGACCTTATTCTCTAAATTAGTCTTCATCATATTAAGGGTCATAAAATCAGCCTCTCTCTGAGAGAGCTGGCCTTTTAATTCAGCTAATCTCTGGTTGGTCTCGCCTTTTGAGTCAGCCTGAATATTAACCGTTTTCTCTAATTCCTGTTTCAAAACAAGATTATTCTTATTTAACTCGGCGAGCTCATTTTCTTTGGTCTCAAGAAATCTGCTCAACTCTCCTACTTTATCTTTTAGGATATTGTTCTTGGTTTCCAGTTCTTTTATGTAATCTTTTAGGCGGGTGAGGCTCTTCTGGGCTCCGGAAAGCCGTTCAGTTGTGGTAGAAGAGATGCTTGGCGTATTCTTGTTGTAATCCGTGGTTTTATTTTTAAGCGTTATTCTCGGAAAGCTTTTTTCTTGGTTTAATTGCGGTTTGGTGAAACTGAGGGCTTGATTAAGCCGGGAATTTAGTTCTTCCTTTTGCTTCTCGGTTTCTTTAAGCTGAAGCAACAAATTATTCTTTTCATTTTTATAGATAAGATAAATACCCGAGGCTAAGAGCAGAAAGGCGATAATCAGCGTAGGGACAAAGAGTTTCATATCTATTGCCCCTTTTATTTTCTTCTGACCCAAAAGAATCATTATAGTTTCCTTAAAATATAATATTATTTAGGTAAGCTTACCTAAATAATATCTTTAACGCGATTTACCCTCATTGAGAATCTTACGAATTAATCTTAAGGTGTAGCCTTCGTTAATTAAGCGGGAAATACCATTTAATCTCTTTTTAACCTTAGCATAATCATACATCCTTACCCGGCTTCTTTTGGCTACGACATCCAAGAGCCCAAGATCAGTGTAACTGTTAACGGCTTGATAAGAAACCCCGAATTCCTTTACCATCTCTTTTGCCGAAACTAAGCGCATCTTCGCTTAACCTACCAGTTTTTTGCGGATCAACCTTAAAGGATATCCTTCGCTTGCCAGTGCGGTTATCTTCTTGAGATTCATTCTTACCTTGCTCTCATCGTACCATCTTTTATTACCTTGTTTTTTAACCACCGTAAAAAACCCCAGGTTTGTGTAATGCGTAACCGTGGTATAGGGCAAGTTGAACTTTTGAACGATATCTTGGGAGGATATTAGTTTCTGGGGCATATTAAACCTTTAGGACTTAGAGTAATTACTGTAAGTTCTGTAATTATAGAAATTTAACATAATACTATCACGTTTTGGCGGTTTGTCAAGTTAAAAATAAGAGACTGTCAAGCCAAAATAGAAATGTCGTATTATTACCAAATTAGAAATGTCGTATTTTTAGTTTTTTAAAGAGCGCCTGCTAAAGCTTCTTCTCTTGCTTCAAACCTTAGTGAACCCGGTAATCTAAAAC
>Ga0315283_10003869_pt1 | contig 12870 bp, 9 predicted proteins | sample YL17G09_0_MG_FD_204541 | JGI IMG/M metagenome (GOLD analysis project Ga0315283, IMG submission 204541) | Sediment microbial communities from Yellowstone Lake, YNP, Wyoming, USA - YL17G09_0 | ecosystem: Environmental > Aquatic > Freshwater > Lake > Sediment | place: USA: Wyoming | collected...
CTGGCGCCCCACTTTCGCTGACCGACCCGGCGTTTTGCCGCCATGCCACCGCGCCCCGATTGAGTACCAGGCAGCAAAACCGCCCTCTCCGGCCTCCTACCCTGCCACCAGGGGCCATCCGATCAGTCCCGAACCGCCCGCCCGCACCGCCTCCATGGCCGGTTTGGCCTTCGATCGCGAGCACTTTTTATCTAATATCCTATCGGAACTTCGTTGCCCGATCTTTTCATTTTCGGCGATCGCAAAATCCCGCATCCTGCCTGCATGTCGAAGCAGCCGATGGCTTGAAACCCTCGCCAGTCAAGCGTTTCAGGCTTCGCGCCGCAAGAAGTATTTTTTTCTTTTTTTTATTGCATGCATTCCGGCCCTATGCTAATTTTCGCCCGCGTTGTTGAGTTGAAAGGCAGCGCGCCAACCACAAGAGGTCTCACTTAGGGATATCCGCCGATTGCAACAAAGTGCGGTCAGCGGCGGACGACAAAGCCGCTGATCCTGGGTATCTGTCTGTTTTCCACAGCTGTGGAAAACCCTGTGGAAAACTTCCCTGGCGCGCCCGGTTACTTATGGACACCTGGAATCGGGTTCTCGTTCTCATCGGGAAGCGTGTCAGCCCGCAATGCTACGAGACGTGGTTCCGTCCGATCTCTTTCATCGGGGTCGACCAGGAGTCCCTTCGTCTGGCTGTCCCGAACGAAACCTTCAAGAAGTGGTTGCTGGAGAACTACGCCGAAGTCCTTCTGGATGCCGCCCGCGAGACTTACGGTCTCCCGTTGAAGATCGACGTGTCCATTGCCTCGCAGCGGATCGTGGAGCAGTCCCCGAAACCGCCTGCCTCCCCCGAGCCGGATGAAACCGGCTTTCCTCTCAATCCGCGCTACACGTTCGATTCCTTCGTTGTCGGTTCCAGCAACCAGCTCGCAAGAGCCGCTGCAGTGGCCGTCGCGGAACAGCCCTCGAGGTCCTACAACCCTCTGTACATTTACGGCGGTGTCGGCCTGGGCAAGACCCACCTCCTCCACGCGATCGGCCACTTCATCCGCCAGAAGTCTCCCCGGGTCCGCCTGAGCTACATATCCTCCGAACAGTTCATGAACGAGCTGGTCAACTCCATCCGCTACGATCGCACGATGCAGTTCCGGCAGAAGTACCGCGGCATCGACGTCCTGCTCATGGACGATGTCCAGTTCATAGCCGGCAAAGAACGGACCCAGGAGGAATTCTTCCACACGTTCAACGCCCTGTACGATGCGCAGAAGCAGATCGTCATCACCAGCGACTGCCCGCCCAAGGAAATCCCGACCATCGAGGAGCGCCTCCACTCGCGTTTCGAGTGGGGCCTCATTGCGGACATTCAGCCCCCCGATCTGGAAACCAAGGTTGCGATCCTGCGAAAGAAGGCCGACTCCCTGGGTATCCCGCTGCCTGACCCGGTCGCTTTCTTCGTCGCAAGAAGCGTGCGCTCGAGCATCCGTGAACTAGAGGGCGCGCTGATCCGTCTCAGTGCCCGCGCGTCTCTCGAGGGGATCGCGCCATCGGAAATCGACGCGCCCTATGCAAAAGAGGTGCTGAAGGACCTTGTGGTTGACGACAGGCACACCGTCACGACCGAAATGGTGATCCGTGCCGTCTCGAACTATTTCGGTCTCAAACCCGCCCAGCTCAAGGCCCGCAACAACTCCCGCCTGATCGCCCAACCCCGCCAGATTGCCATGTACATAGCGAAGCAGATCACGCGCCAGTCCCTTCCCCAGCTCGGCAAGGACTTCGGCGGTAAGCATCACACTACCGTTCTCCACTCCATTCGGAAGATAGAAGGCCTCAGGAAGAAAGATCCGCAAATCTCTGCCGCCGTTGCCAAGATCCTCCAAAACGTCAGTTAGCGCTGCATCGCTACCCCGCTCGACCACAGATCAAAGCAGAACCAAAGCGGTCACCATAGCAACGGTTTCTCTTTTCCTCAGCTTTACACACAGATCAACCCCCTGAAGACAGACATCTTGGGCGATGTTCCAACAAGCGCCCGGGTTGCGCCCGTTGTGGATTTCCCTCCTTGCTGGGTTTTTCACAGCTCCACCCTCTTTCGCACACTCACCCATTTTTTTATCCACCCTGTAACCCCAAGCCCCACCACCACTTCGTCCCCATTTCAACAAATCCACTGCCCCTACTACTATTTCTAGGTAAACATAAATTTTCATTTTCAAAAAGGAAGCACAAACATGCGAAGTTGACATCCTGGAAATTTGCTATAATCGCATGTCTCTTGCTGTTCACTGAACTCCTGGGAGCACTGATTTCATGCAATTCAATGTCAAGCGAAGCTCATTGCTCGGCGAACTGAACCTGGTGCAGGGTGTAATCGAAAAGAAGAGCACCATTCCTATCCTCTCCAACATCCTCCTGGATGCAAGGGGAGAGCACGTGAACATTACCGCCACCGATCTGGATGTGAGCATCTGCTGCGGTTGCGGTGCGGATGTGGCCGGGGAAGGGACAATGACGGTATCGAGCCGCAGGCTCTTTGACATCGTCCGGCTCCTACCCGAAGATTCAGAGATCCGGTGCACGCAGCTCGAAAACGATTGGATGGAAGTTCGCTCCGGGAGTTCAGAATTCAAAGTGGTAGGGCTTCCAAGAGAGAATTTCCCATCAATACCTGAATTCCACGGGCCCCTGGTTTCGATCCCGGGACCTGTTCTGAAGGGGATGATTCAGAGGACCCTGTTTGCCATCACACAGGAGGAATCCCGGTATTCGCTGAATGGCGCGTTGCTGGTGCTTGCACCACAGGAGATGCGCATGGTGGCCACCGACGGGCATAGACTTTCGATGGTTTCGAGGATTGTCCAGTTCGAGGGAGTCGATGCGGAAATCCGGGCCCTGGTTCCCCGCAAGACGCTGCTTGAGATCCTGAAGCTTATCGGAGACCAGGAACTGCTGGTCGGGTTCGGCAGGGATGAGAACCACCTGTTTTTCTCGGTTGGCGACAGGCGTGTTGTGTCCCGTGTTCTGGCAGGGCAGTTCCCGAACTATGAAATGGTGATTCCGCGCGACAACGACAAAAATGTTAGGGCATCGGCGAAGTTGCTGCTCGAGGCGATCCGGAGAGCGGCAGTCATGTCGGATGAGAAGCTCAGAGCGGTTCGTCTCAGCGCGACACCGGGGAGCCTGGAACTGACAGCGAGCAGCGCGGACGCCGGAGAGGCGAGGGAAGTCATCCCGGTTGAGTATGACGGAGCCGGCGTGGAAATCGGTTTTAATCCGCAGTATCTCCTGGACTTTCTGGGCGTGTGTGGCAGCGAGTCGGTGGTTTTGCAGCTGAAAGATGGTGACACACAAGGGATGATGACGCCGGCTGCCGGGAGTGATCTTGACTACCGATACATCGTCATGCCGATGAAGTTCTAGGCGTGCGCCTTATCAACCTTCAACTTGACCAGTTCCGCAACTTCATAAACGAAGCCGTCAGCTTCGGCGGCGGAATCAATCTCCTCGTCGGCCGAAATGGGCAGGGGAAGACGAACCTGCTCGAGGCTATGTATCTCCTTGGGTATGGCAAGACGTATCGTACCGCGCTTGCGAAGGAGTGTATCCGGCACGGGCAGTCAGAGTGCCGAGTTACGGGGACTGTGCAGCACAGTGGTGGTGAGAAAAGGCTGCAAGTAAGGATCTCTCATGCGGACAAGGAACTGAGTGTTTACGGAAAGAGCGCGGGACTGGAGGAGTTCGCCGGACAACTGCACGTCGTTGCATTTACGCAGGGTCACATTTCCGTGATACGGGGCGCGCCGGCCGAAAGGCGGGCTTTCCTGGACAGGGCGCTGGTAATGCTGTACCCGGGCCATGTTCGGCACATCGCGGGATATGTCCGGGCTTTGAGACAGAGAAACAGGTTGCTGACTGCCGAGGCGGCAGGGCGGCGGCAGGCCGTGGATGAACACCAACTGGAGAGTTGGGATGAAACGGTGGCAAGAGAGGGAGCGCGGCTTCTTTGGAACCGCATTCGCTACGTGAAAGAATTGAAGCAGGAGCTGCCGCAGGGACTGTTCGGTGCGGAGGAAGTCAAGCTTCATTACGTGGCAACCGGGCGCGGCGATCTGGCCAGCATTGAAGCGATAGAAAAAGGCTTGCGCGAGAGCCTGCTCGCGAGCCGGTCGGCAGATCAGCAGCTTGGGTTCACGACGGTCGGACCGCACAGGGATGAGCTGAAGATTTTCATCGATGGCAAGCCCGCGTCTCGCTTCGGCTCAGCGGGACAACAGCGAAGTGCGATGCTCTCGCTCTATTTCGCACAGATGGAGATCCACAAGAAAGACCACGGGTACTACCCGGTATTTCTCGTCGACGATGTCGAGGCGGAACTCGACACACAGCGGCTGAGGATCTTCCTGTCATACCTTGCCGAGCGCACACAGACCTTTCTTACGACTGCGAAGGAGGAAATCCTGCCCCCGTTGGGCAGTGCGGTGAGCCGATATCAGGTCGAGGCGGGCACTGCTGTGAGGGTCCAAAACGGGAAATCTGAAGCCGACTGAAAAGCCTGATCAGAGAGACGTTTTAAGACACCGGTAAACCTTAGATTAGAAAAGATTTATACCACACAATAAAGCAGGCAAATCGGCAAATTCTCCCACCGGGACTGTGCTATAATTTCAGGTTCGATTTTGCGAAATAAGTAATTGAGAACAATGACCTTATTTCGCTTTGATCCGTGGTCTTTCTGTCACCACATTGCGCCTTCTGCAGAGGATTGTTCCGTATGGATCAGAATGTACCTCAGGCGCCTCCCTCGGATGATACGGCCCGGCCGACGGCAAATGTTTCCGAGGAGGATTACGGCGCAGACAAGATAAAGGTCCTGGAGGGCCTGGAGGCGGTGCGGACGAGGCCGGCGATGTACATCGGGTCAACGTCCTTGGATGGGTTGCACCATCTCCTGTACGAAGTCGTGGACAACTCGGTCGACGAGGCTCTTAACGGTTTCTGCGACCATATCGAAGTCACGATCCACATCGACAACAGCATCACGGTCACTGACAACGGGCGCGGGATACCAACGGATTTCCACGAGCAGTCGGGGAGGTCCGCGGCCGAAGTGGTGCTGACCGTGCTGCACTCGGGCGGGAAGTTCGACAACGCGTCCTACAAAGTCTCGGGAGGGTTGCACGGGGTTGGTGTTTCGGTGGTGAATGCGCTGAGCCAGCGCCTGGACCTGGAAATCTGGAGGGGAGGCAAGGTCTTCGAGCAGACCTACGAACGCGGGAAACCGGTCACGGAGTTCCGGCAGACCGGGAAGACGAAACGGCGGGGGACCAAGATCACGTTCAATCCGGACGCTGAAATCTTCGAGGTGCTGGAGTTCAGCTACGACGCCATCGCCGCCAGAATGCGGGAACTCGCCTTCCTCAACCGGGGATTGCAGATCGTCCTGGAGGACCTGCGCTCGGACCGACGGGACGTTTTCAAGTACGAAGGCGGGATTACATCCTTCGTGGAGTTCCTCAACGCGAACAAGACCGCGCTTCACCCGAAGCCGATCTACTTTGAGGCGCGCAAGGAAGACGTCATTGTAGAAGCCGCGATGCAGTACAACGACGGCTACAGCGAAACCATGTTTTCCTTCGCCAACAACATCAACACCCACGAAGGCGGGACCCATCTGATCGGTTTCAAGGCCGCGCTCACGCGGAGCCTCAATTCCTATGCGCAGGCAAATGACCTGATGAAAGACCTGCGCGAAAATCCGACCGGCGAGGATGTCAGGGAGGGGTTGGCCGCGGTGATCAGCGTCAAGCTGCGCAACCCGCAGTTCGAGGGGCAGACCAAGACCAAGCTGGGCAACAGTGAAATCAAAGGGATTGTGGAGGCGGCCGTCAACGAAAACCTCGGGGCGTTCTTCGAGGAAAACCCGGCTGTCGCCAAGCGGATCCTCACAAAGGCCATCGATGCGGCCCGCGCGCGCGAGGCGGCCCGCAAAGCGCGCGACCTCACGCGGCGCAAGGGGGCGCTGGACACCGCGCTGCTCCCCGGGAAGCTCGCCGACTGCCAGGAGCGTGACCCGAAATTCTGCGAGATCTTCATTGTCGAGGGCGACAGCGCCGGGGGCTCGGCCAAGCAGGGACGGGACCGGAAGTTCCAGGCCATCCTGCCGATCAAGGGCAAGATCCTGAATGTCGAGAAGGCCCGGTTCGACAAAATGCTCAGCAACCAGGAAATCGCGACGATGATCTCGGCTATCGGGACAGGCATCGGGAAAGAGGAGTTTGCCGGCGACAAGCTCCGTTACGACCGGATCATCATCATGACCGACGCGGACGTGGATGGATCTCACATTCGGACGCTGCTGCTCACCTTCTTCTACCGCCAGATGCATGAACTCGTTGAAGGGGGGCACATCTACATTGCCCAGCCGCCTCTGTATGGCGTCAAGGATGGCCGGAAGATCAGGTACCTCAAAAACGAGCGGGAGATGGAGGAGCACCTCCTGCAGTGTGCGACCCAGGATGTGATCGTCACGGTCGAGAAGAGCGGAATGGAGTACGGAGGCGCGCGGCTGATCCACCTGCTGCGGCAGATCCGCGAACGCAACGCGGTTTACTCGAAACTGAACCGGCGTCTCGAGGACCGCGATTTGCTCAACCGGCTGCTCCAGTTCGTGGCGGGCGAGGGGGCCCTGCTGGACAACGGCTTCTCCCTGAAACAGCTCTTCGAGGATGGTGAGGTGCTCTCGGAGCTCGGACGGGTGCTCGAGGAGATCGGGTACCAGTATGAGCTGCTCCGGGACGAAGAACACGGCCTGCACTCGCTGGTCATCACCAAGGGTGTTTCGACGAAGCACACGATCAATTGGGAGGGCCTGTCTTCTGTCGAGTGGCAGCGTCTCTTCCAGCTCTACTCGGAAATGGCGCCCTTTGACAAGCCGCCGTTCCTGGTCGGCGAGAACGGGTCGATCGTCAGCGTGGCGTCGCGGGAGGAACTGCTGGATTACATACTCTCACTCGGGAAGAGAAACCTGACGGTGCAGCGTTACAAGGGCCTGGGGGAGATGAACCCGGAGCAGCTCTGGGAGACCACCATGAATCCCGAAAGCAGGACGCTCCTGAGGGTTTCGATCGATGATGCGGTCCAGACTGACGCAATCTTCACCATTCTCATGGGAGATGCAGTCGAGCCACGGCGCAAATTCATAGAAGAAAACGCCCTGAACGTCAGAAACCTCGACATCTGATCGGAGCTGCCACGTGAATCCCTGCACTGCAGGCGCCACAGCGAACGCCTCTGACCCGAGCCACAAAACCATATCGCCATGAACGAAGCCCTCGAACCGATCCCGGTCAACATCATCGACGAGATGCGTACCTCCTACCTGGACTACGCCATGAGCGTCATCATCGGGAGGGCGCTCCCGGATGTGCGCGACGGGCTCAAGCCCGTGCACCGGCGCGTCCTGTACGCGATGAGCGAGCTGGGGAACACCCACGGCAAGCCATACAAGAAATCGGCTCGCATCGTTGGCGATGTCATCGGCAAGTACCATCCGCATGGCGATAGCGCCGTATACGACACGATCGTTCGCCTTGCGCAGACCTTCTCCATCCGCTACCCCCTGATTGATGGCCAGGGCAATTTCGGTTCAGTGGATGGCGACAACGCGGCGGCGATGCGGTACACGGAAGTGCGCATGGCGCGCATCGCGGACGAAATGCTGGCGGACATCGACAAGGAGACGGTCAACGTCGCTCCGAACTACGATGACTCGCTCACGGAGCCGCTCGTCCTGCCCGCGAAGTTCCCGAACCTGCTCGTCAACGGATCGTCCGGTATTGCCGTCGGCATGGCCACCAACATACCGCCGCACAACTTGGGCGAGATTGTACGCGCGGCGATTCTCCTTCTGGAAAGGCCCGACGCGACGCTCGAGGAGATCATGGAGCTGGTGCCGGGGCCGGATTTCCCGACCGCCGGATTCATCTATGGACGCAATGGCATCCGGAGCGCCTATCATACGGGGCGCGGGATCATCGTCCTCCGGGCAAGAGCCGCCGTCGAGAGGCTGGGGCGGGATCGCGAGGCGATCATCGTCACCGAGATCCCGTACCAGACCAACAAGGCCAAGCTCATCGAACGCATCGCCGATCTGGTGCGCGACAAGAGGCTCGAAGGGATCTCCGACCTGCGTGACGAGTCGGACCGCGAGGGGATGCGGATAGTCATCGAGCTGAAGAGGGATGAGCCCGCGCAGGTCGTGCTGAACAACCTCTACAAGATGACGCCGATGCAGTCGAGCTTCGGGATCATCCTGCTGTCGATCGTGCACAACCAGCCCCGCATCCTGAATCTGCGCGATATGCTCGTCTGCTTCATCGATCACCGGAAGGAGGTTGTCCGACGCCGAACCGTTTTCGAACTCAAGAAGGCAGAAGCGCGCGCCCACATCCTCGAAGGCCTGAAGCGGGCGCTGGATCTCCTGGACGAGATCATCGCGCTGATCCGGGCTTCGAAGGAACCGGCGGCGGCCAAGGAAGGGCTGATGACGCGCTTGCTGTTCAGCGCGGAGCAGGCGCAGGCGATCCTCGAGATGCGCCTGCAGCGCCTGACGGGACTCGAGCGCGCGAAGATCGTCGCGGAATACGAGGAAACACTCAAGCTGATAGCCCGGCTCAAGGAAATCCTCGCGAGCGAGCTGGCGCTCAGGGGCGTGATCATCGGCGAGCTCAAGGAGATCCAGGAGACCTACGCGGATGAGCGGCGGACGGAGATTGTCGACGAAGAGGTCGAACTCACGCTCGAAGACCTCATCTCCGAGGAGGACGTCGTCATCACCGTGACGCACTCCGGCTACATCAAGAGGACGAACGTCTCCACATATCGCACACAGGGCCGGGGCGGCAAGGGGCGGATCGGGATGACCACGCGCGAGGAAGACTTCATCGATCATGTCTTCATCGCGTCCACGCACAGCTATCTGCTCATATTCACGAATCGCGGCCAGGTTTACTGGCTCAAGGTCTACCACATTCCGGACGTCGGGGCTGCGGGGCGGGGAAAGGCGATCGTCAACCTCGTGAACATGGCCAAGGACGAGAAGTTCGCGGACATCGTCACGGTCAAGAATTTCGATCCCGACCGGCACGTGGTCATGGCGACGCGGAACGGCATCGTAAAGAAAACTGCCCTGACCGAGTACTCCAATCCGCGGAGCTCAGGGATAATTGCCATCAATGTTCCGGCAGGCGACGAACTGATCGGGTGCCAGCTCACGGACGGATCCTTCGATGTTCTGCTCGCGACCAGGCTTGGCAAGGCGATTCGCTTTTCCGAGAAGGATGTGCGTGATATGGGACGCACGGCGCGCGGCGTGATAGGCATCCGCCTCGCGAAGGGAGACATCGTGGTAGGCATGTCCGCATTCAGGGGGGACGGGCACTTCCTGACCGTGACCGAGCGGGGATTCGGCAAACGGACCTCCGTGGACGAGTACCCGCGTCACGGGCGAGGCGGTTCCGGGGTCATCAATGTGAAGGTCGGCGAGAAAAACGGCACCGTCGTGAACACCCTTTACGTTCCCGAGCAGACCTCGGTGATGCTCATCACAGCGCAAGGGAAGCTCATCCAGCTGAAAGTCGAGGACATCCGGAACACGCAGACCCGGGCGGCTGTGGGCGTGAAATGCATCGACCTGGATGAGGGAGACTACGTCGCCAGCGTTGCCGTGGTTGCAGCCGAAGAATCAGAAGGCGAGGCGCAGGAGTCGTGAAGAAGGTCTGTCTAGGCACGGTGATCCTCGTGGGGATCCTGGCTGCCTGCAGCTCGGATCCCCGACGGCTGCTGGCTCAGGCTGAGGCGAGGTGGCGCGAAGGGAAGTACGAGGACGCCATCCGGCTGAACACCCTGGTTTACAACCGGGAGCGCGGGGGCGTGGACGGAGCGACCGCTCTACTCAACATCGGCAACATCTACTACCTGAACCTCAGGCGGTTGAAAGACGCTATCGATACCTACAACAAGCTGGTTGACGAATATCGCGGGAGCCCCGAGGAGCGCAAGGCGCGGGAACAGCTGGCGGCGATCTACGCAAACGAGATCGGAGACCTGACTCAGGCGATCTCCGAGTACGACCGGATCCTGGAATTGCCCGGGCTGCAGAATCGCCGGGAGATCGAGTTCCTGCGCGCCAAGGCCCATTTTCAGAATGGCGAATATAACGTGGCCCTGCAGGGATTGCGTCACCTCGAGGAAGAAGGAGTGGCCGGCCACCTCGCCCACCAGGTCTCGCTCAAGATAGGGAACATCTACCAGATCCAGAAGAAGTACGAACAGGCCGTCAGCTGCTTCCAGAGGGTGATGGATTCCCCATGTATCGACTGCCGGAGGAGGGCGCACCTCTATCTTATGGAGACCTACGAAGCTCTCTTCGATTTCGAGCGCGCAATCGCTGTCATCCGGAGCCTCGATGCGTCCCCCGAAAACCGGCCGGTCATCGCGCGCGAGATTGCCCGGCTCAACGAGAGACAGAGCGAAGTCGAAGCGGGAAGGATGCCGCGACCGCCCGAGGGCAGGCGGCGGTAACCGACGGTCGGGCTAAGTCACTGAGAAATGTGGCCTTGACAGTTCTGCCGGCCAGGCGTAACGTATGCCGGCCATGATTAAGGAGGTGTTAGAGCTTTGGCAGAAGTGATACTGAACGATGGCGAAAGCCTCGAGAGCGCCCTGAGGCGTTTCAAGCGTAAGGTTCAGCAGGAAGACATCATCAAGGATGTCAAGAAGCACTCCTTTTTCTTGAAACCGGGCGAGAAGAAACGGATAAAACAGGCATTGGCGCGCAAGCGGTTGCGAAAGAAGATGCGCAGCATGCAGCAGTTCTAGAAACACCGCCGATCTTTATCTTGAAGCAAGCAGGAGCTATCGGGCCGGCATGATCGCAGTCCCGTTGTGGGCGGCACATGTTGACTCGGTAGCTTTTGTATTTTAGGCCCTCGGATGTTCGGGCTGGAGGCGGTGAATTGCTCAGACAGATCAGGGAGACCGCGGCTGCGATCAGCGCAAGACACCCGGAAACACCGCGGCTCGGCCTGATCCTGGGTTCGGGCCTGGGTCACTACGCCGACACGTTCCGGGAAAGGACGGTCATTCCCTACGACAAACTCCCGCACTTCCCGAGATCTGGCGTGCCCGGGCACGCGGGGAACCTCGTGCTGGGAGCGGCGGAGGGAATCCCGGCGGTTGCACTGCAAGGGAGGGCCCATCTGTACGAAGGCTACACCATGGCCGAAGTGGCTTTTCCCGTGCGGGTGTTGGGGGCGCTCGGCATCAGACAGTTGATTGTCACCAATGCCGCGGGAGGCATCGACCAGGAGTTCAAGCCCGGCGACCTGATGTTGATCACAGATCACATCAACCTCATGGGCGGTAATCCCCTGATCGGCAGCAACATCGATGAATTGGGACCGCGATTTCCGGACATGAGCGAGGCGTACGATCCGGCGATGCGTGAGATCACCATGCGCGCCGCAGCAGAGCGCGGAATTGCGCTCCGGGAGGGTGTCTACGCCGGTCTGACCGGACCGGCCTTTGAGACGCCCGCGGAGATCCGCATGTGCCGGATCCTCGGGGCTGATGCAGTCGGGATGTCGACGGTACCCGAGGTGATGGTCGCGAACCACATGGGGATCCGGGTGCTCGGGATATCGTGCATCACAAACATGGCCGCGGGAATGATGCCCCGCAAGCTCTCTCACGCCGAGGTCATGGAAACCGCACATCGAGTGAGGGAGAGGTTCATTCCCCTCCTGCGCGGGACTATACCGCTGCTTTCGGGGTTGGCCCGACCCTGATTGCACAGTTAGCGGCCGGAATCCTTAGGATGGTACGTTGGTGAAACAGAAGGAGAGAGTACTTGGGCATGCGTCAGTACGAGCGTTTCATACTCCTGGTGCTTGACAGCGTCGGCATCGGTGAGATGCCGGATGCAGTGCGATGGGGAGACGCGGGCAGCGACACACTCGGGAATCTGCTCGCTGCAGAGAAACCCCGTCTGCCGAACCTCCAGAAGCTTGGGCTCGGAAACATACGGCCGCTGCCGAATCTGCCCGCGGTTCTGAATCCCGGTGGAGCTTTCGGGAAGGCGGCGATACTTTCCAACGGCAAGGATACGACCGTCGGTCACTGGGAGATCGCCGGGCTGATCACCCCCATCCCTTTCCCTACCTATCCCAGCGGCTTTCCGGATCGGATCCTGGGACCTTTCTGCAGGGCAATCGGCCGCGACATCCTCGGCAACAGGCCCGCCTCCGGAACGGAAATCATCAAGGAGCTTGGAGAGAAACACATCCGTACGGGCAAGCCCATCATCTATACCTCCGCAGATTCGGTGTTTCAGGTTGCGGCACACGAGGAAGTGATCCCCCTCGAAGAGCTCTACAGGATCTGCGAGATAGCGCGGCAACTGCTGGACGTGCCGGACCGGGTGGCCCGGGTTATAGCGCGCCCCTTTCTGGGCAAGCCCGGGGCCTTCCGGCGCACCGAGAACCGGAAGGATTTTGCGATCCCGCCGCCAGCGCCGACTCTATTGGACCTCCTGAAAGGTCGCGGTCTGCCGGTTGTGGGGGTGGGCAAGATTGCTTCGATCTTCGATGGCCGGGGACTCACCGAAAGCATGCCCGCCCATAACAATGCCGAATGCGTGGACCAGACCATCGCGGCCCTCGGCATGATCCGGGAGGGCCTGGTCTTCACGAACCTCGTTGACTTCGACATGCTCTGGGGCCATCGGAATGACGCGGCAGGCTACGCGCGGGGACTGGAGGAGTTCGACCGCAGGTTGCCGGAGTTGCGCGCGCATATGCGGGGAAGCGACTGTCTCATCATCAC
>Ga0315283_10003870_pt1 | contig 12870 bp, 15 predicted proteins | sample YL17G09_0_MG_FD_204541 | JGI IMG/M metagenome (GOLD analysis project Ga0315283, IMG submission 204541) | Sediment microbial communities from Yellowstone Lake, YNP, Wyoming, USA - YL17G09_0 | ecosystem: Environmental > Aquatic > Freshwater > Lake > Sediment | place: USA: Wyoming | collected...
TACGGTTGAACCCATGGGTGTGTATTTCCGTCCCGAGGGTCGCAATTTTCTCACCGGTCTGTCACCCGAGGAGCATGAAGAGCCCAGCGAGATGAACTGGGAAGTGGATTATGGTTTCTTTGATGAGCGCATCTGGCCAGTTCTGGCCCAACGCGTGCCGCAGTTTGAAACCATTAAGGTGATCAATGCCTGGGTGGGGCAATATGATTACAACGCGCTCGACCAGAATGCTGTGCTGGGCCGCCATCCCGAGCTCAAGAATTTCTATTTCGCCAATGGTTTTTCCGGCCATGGCCTGCAGCAGGGACCCGCTGCCGGTAACGCCATCGCCGAACTCATCATGCACGGAACCTACCACACCATTGATCTCACCCGTTTCGGCTATGAGCGGATCGTGCGGGGCGAGCCCCTGTTTGAAAAAAACGTCATCTGATGGCGCGCCATGTTCTCTGTATTTCGTCCCAGGTGGCCTATGGCCCGGTGGGCAGCACCGCTGCGGCGCCCGCCCTGCAGGCGGCAGGGTTCACCGTGTTGCAGGTTCCCACCATCATTCTTTCCAACCATCCGGGCCTCGGCAAGCCATCGGGCGTGCGGCTGCCAGCGGCAGATATCGCTGCCATCCTGAAAAGGCTCGACGAGCTAGATGTTCTGAAGGACTGCGTCGGTGCAATGACCGGCTACTTCGCCGATGCAGCGCAGGTTACCGCGGCAGCTACCTCAATCCGCGCCATGAGGCAAGCCAATCCCGCGCTCTATATTCTCGTGGATCCTGTGCTTGGCGATGGAGAAGGTCTCTATGTATCGATCGACGTGGCAAACGCCATACGTGATGAACTGGTGCCGCTCGCCTCTTCCATTGCACCTAATCGTCTTGAACTTGCCTGGCTCACGGGATTGCCCGTCATGGACATTTCCGACGCGGTGCATGCGGCTCGGACACTGGCCTGCGAGGAAGTGGTGGCAACGTCCATTCCTGCGGGGGATGGAGCCCTTGCCACGCTTACCATCACCAACTTTGCGCAAGCCGAAGTGATCACGCGCATCAAGCTGCATGTGCCGCACGGAACCGGGGACTTTCTGTCAGGCCTCTATCTCGCCAGCAGGCTCAATGGTTATGAACCCGCTCAGGCCCTGCAACGATCGTCAGCTATACTTGAACTGGCCATCGCAAGGAGCTTGGGCGAAGTCGCGCTGGATATCGTTGGAGCTTTGCATGATCATTGACCATGCCGCAATTGCCGGAGCAGCCATTCGCATTCCCCCACCCCCCGCATGTCCGGAAAACACCTGTGATGCAAATCGAGGCCCCCCGGGGTATTGGTACCGGTTTCATTGAAACTGGAATCGTTCCAGCATGGTGGCAGCTTTAAGCCGCGCGGAGCCTGCAACAATCTGGTAGGAGGGCGCATTCCTGAGGCAGGTATTGCCGCTGCGTCCGGCGGCAACCACGGAGCGGCCGTTGCCTACGCGGCCAGGATGCTGAAGCTTCCGGTGCAGATTTCCGTACCCGGCATTTCATCGCCTGCAAAGGTGGCCCGCATTTCAGGCTATGGTGCAACAGTGGTGCAAGGCGGCACCAACTGCCAGGAGGCTCTCGGTCGGTGCCAGAGCTATGTGGCACAAAGTGGCGCCCTCAACTTATATGCCTACGATACGAAGCAGACCATCGACGGCCACAGCACCCTTGCACAGGAACTCGAGCAGCAAGCGCAGATCTTGATACAGTCCTCGTAGCGATTGGCGGCGGCGGCCTCATCGGAAGTGTGGCAAGCTGGTATGCATCGAAGATAAAAATGATGGGCGTTGAACCCACGACCTGCAACACGTTACAAGCAGGTCGCGCTGCAGGTTCTCCCGTCACCAGCACACCTTCCGGCCTTGCCGCCGACAGCCTGGGCGCAAGCTCTGCTGGCGCTCTCGTGTTTCCCATCGCACAAGCCTACGTGAGCGAAGTGGTGCTAGTGGACGACGAAGATATCAGAAAGACCCAACGCCATCTCAGGAACGCGTTACAACTCGTCACCGAGCCGGGTGGTGCGGCCGCCTTTGCAGCACTTCTTTCCAGCGCCTACAAACCCCAGGCAAACGAGCGTGTTGGCGTCATCGTGTGCAGCGCCAACACGCCTCTTGATGTGTTCAACCGGTTGCTCGACACAGTTTAGAATATCCGGTTGCGGTAAAAAACATTCATGAGCCGCGCCTTTTCCCGGGCTGACCGGAGTTCCAGTTGCATCCGATGCAGCTCTCGGGGGTGGGCCCATTCATGCTGCGGCCGGTTGAATTTCCGGGCCAAATCCTGTGCGTCTTTCAGACTTGCAAACAAGAGATTTAATTTGAGCGAAAACATGAGACTCTCCATCGCGAGACGCAAAGTCAATCGCGCGCTAAGAATGTTGCAGCCATGACCGACACAACGCATGTGCTCACAAAGCCGAAACAGAAAAAATTTTAGAGCTGGGGGGCGCCGCAGGCGCTGGTAACGCGAACTAACGAGCCCTAAGCTTCGCTAGCTCAGGAGATCAACCTCGCGAAAAAGTCCTCATCATGATGATCTCCAATTCAGTTACAGATAGCGCCTCTTAACCACTTACCGTGGGTGAGAAAAGATATCTCCAGAAAATACACCCACTGTTGTAGCCGGGCCACATCAGGCAGTGAACAATTTCGTCAAGACGGATGACATTCGCCGTGCAAAACCGGCAGGATCGGCAAGCGGCTCGCCCTCCAGCACATGCGCTTGGTCAAGCAGCAGCTGTGCGGCATCGGCAAAGTCAGGACCCTGTCGGTCAGCCACTTTTTCCAGCGCGATGATGAGAGGATGCGTGGCGTTTATCTCGAGTACTGGTGCGCTCACGTTTACTCCTGAATCCTTCTGGCGTGACAAAAGTTTTTCAAGAGTGCGGTCCAGTTCGCCGTCCGCCACCAGGCAAACCGCACTGTCGGTGAGGCGCTTGGAATTGCGCACATCCTTCACCTTGTCGCCCAATGCCTGTTTCATGGCAACGATCAGTGTTGCAGTTGCAGCCTCAGCCTGCTCGTTCTTCGGCGGTGCATTCTTCACCGGAATGAGGTCAAGGTCAGCTGCTCCTTGCGTGATTGACTTGAATGGCTTGCCGTCAAAGCCCATGGCGGTGCGCACCCAGAAGGAATCGACCGGGTCGGTGAAGAGCAAAACCTCGATGCCGCGCGCCCTGTAGCCTTCGAGCTGCGGGCTGGCTGCCGATTTTGCAGCTTCCTCACCAGCGAGATAGTAGATCGCCGTCTGGTTTTCCTTGAGGCCCGCCACATAATCCTTAAGTGTCACCGATTCCGAATTGGTGGTCCTGAAGCGGGCGATCTCGAACAATTGTTCACGGTGTTCGAAATCTTCGTAAAGCCCTTCTTTGATCACCGGTCCAAACACATCCCAGATCTTCTTGAAGGTCACGGCATCATTGTCCGCACATTTTTTCAGCTCACTGAGCACCCTGTTGGTCACGGCCTTCCGTATGGCGGCCACCTGCGGATTGTTCTGCAGCATCTCGCGTGAAAGGTTCAGCGGCATGTCTTCCGAATCAATGATGCCGCGCACGAAGCGCAGGTAAGCTGGCAGCAGGTTGGCGTCGTCGGCAATGTACACGCGTTTCACATAGAGCTTCTGCCGGCCCTTGCGTTCCGGATCATAGAGGTCGAATGGTCGCTCGCCCGGTACATAGAGCAGAACCGTGTATTCATGTCGCCCTTCGGCACGGTAGTGAATGGTGAGTGCCGGGTCTGAGTAGCTACCCGAGATATGGCCGAAGAATTCCTTGTGCTGCTCGGCCGTCACTTCTCCCTTGGCCCGGGTCCAGATGGCGTTAGCGGTATTGACCTGCTTGGGCTCCCCGTCTCCTGCCAACATGATGGGGTGGCCGATATGATCGGAATAGGCCCGCACCACCTGTTCGAGTTTCCAGCCCTCCAGGAACTCCAACGCATCCTCCTTGAGGTGCAGCACGATTGAAGTGCCGCGGGCAGGTTTTTCGGCGGGTGTCACAGTGAATGTGCCGGCGCCCTCGGAAGCCCAGGTGAAGGCCTCATCGGTCCCTGCCTTACGCGAGATTACCTCGACACGGCTTGCCACGATGAAGGCGGAATAGAACCCCACCCCGAACTGGCCGATGAGATTGAGGCCCTGGCCTGCCTTTTCCACAAAGGCCTGGGTGCCGGATTTGGCTATGGTGCCGAGGTTATCAATGAGCTCTGCCTCGCTCATGCCGATGCCGCTGTCAGCAATGGTCAGCGTTTTGGTTTCCTTGTCGCAAGTAATGACAATGTCCAGCCGGGGGACGTCTTCCAAAAGCGATGGCTGTGCGATGGCTTCGTAACGCAACTTGTCCAGAGCGTCGGCGGCATTGGAGATGAGCTCGCGCAGGAACACGTCCCGGTCGGAGTAAACGGAATGCACCATGAGTTGCAGAAGCTTGGCAACTTCTGCCTGAAATTCATGGGGCTGTGCTGATTTCTTTTTTGCCGTCTTCGCCATCTCTGTCCTCTTTAAGTTCAGCAGCGATATCGGGGTAAAGAGGCCTTTGGTCAAGCCCACGGACAAAAAAACGGCCGGACTCTGAGCCGGCCGCGTCTTTACTCATACATCCTACAAACAAACCATAAGATGGGGCCCGGCCAGATAACAAGTTCCGGAGGGGCTGGGGGGCTGAGATTTCCGATACTCAACTCCAGCCGGGCTTTAGAGGCAACAATAGAAATATCGACTCCCATCATGTCGAAGACTTGATCTAATTGCGGCGAAACTGCGGATTTTTGGTCATCGCTTCAGGGCATCAAGTCTATGGGAAAAGCATGCCGTCAGTGTATGACGGCAACGCGACATTTGGATTAAATGGGAGTGACCATGCAATATTTTTCATCGGTGACCGTGGTGGTCCCCGACTATGACGAGGCCATTGCCTTCTACGTGGGAAAGCTTGGCTTCTCACTGGCGGAAGATACGCCGTTCTCTTCCACCAAGCGCTGGGTCGTGGTCATGCCGCCGGGTGCGACGGAAACCGGCCTGCTGCTGGCCAAGGCCGACAGGCCAGAGCAGCACGCCAGCATCGGCGCCCAGAGCGGCGGTGGGGTCTTTCTGATCCGCAAAACCAACGATTTTGACCGGGACTATGCGAGGTTTGTGAGCCAAGGCATTGAGTTTCTTGAAGTTCCGCGCAGCGAGGCTTACGCAAAGGTGGTGGTTTTCAGGGATGTCTTCGGTAATACCTGGGACCTCATCGGGCCGCTTGCCAAAAAGCCGGTCTAGGTTCATCATTGGAAATTGTGACAAGCAGGAGTGCTACTGTTGAGTGAGGGGGAACCCATAATTCAATTCCCCCGTTCCGGCAAGGAACGGGGGACAACCTACCAGCGGACTGGAGCTCCCCAGCAAATTGCCTTTGACCGCAAAGAGTTGAACCTTATTCTTAACCTGTATGGAAGATACGTGGCGTCGGGCGAATGGCGCGATTATGCCATGGATTTTGACACGGAACTGGCTACCTTCTCGATCTTCCGCCGTGCAAGTGAGCAGCCGCTTTACCGCATCGTCAAGAACCCCGCCCTTGCCCGCAAGCAGGGGGTTTACGCCGTCGTAGCCCAAGGCGGGCTTATCCTCAAGCGCGGCCACGACCTCGCGCAGGTCCTGTCTGTGCTGGTGAAAAGGCCCAGGCTCGCCACCTCATAGAAAAACCCGGGCGTTTCCACCCGGGGTTCTGAGGAAATCTAAAATCCTAGTTGCGATTGCCGAACAGGCGCAACAACGACAGGAACAGGTTGATGAAGTTGAGATACAGGCGAAGCGCACCCATGATGGCCTTGCGACCAAGCGTGGCCACATCATCGGCCTCATAGTACATTTCCTTGATCTGCTGGGTGTCCCAAGCGGTAAGGCCGGTGAAAATCAGCACACTGATGGCGGAAAGTACCATGCCCATCATGCCATTCTGGAACCACAGATTCACCAGCGAGGCGAGAATCAGTCCCATCAGACCCATGAACAGGAAGGAACCGAGTCCAGCAAGATCACGCTTCGTCGTGTAGCCATAAAGACTGAGGGCGCCAAAGGCACCAGCCGTTATGAAGAACACCTGCGCGATGCTAGCGGCCGTGTAGATCAGGCCAAGCGAGGCGAAGCTCACGCCAACTAAGGCGGCATAGGCCCAGAAGGTGAGTTGCGCGGCTGAAACACTCATTTTTTCAATGCGGAACGACAGCAACATGACCATGGCAAGCGGCGCCAGGATCAGTACCCATTTCAGGGGGCTGACAAAAACCGCGTTGCCCAACGGGGTAAGTGCGCCGGTTGCATCAACCGCTGCATGGAAGGTGCCATAGGCAGCAGCACCAGTAATCGCCAGTCCCGCGCCCATATAATTGTAAACCCGCAGCATGTAGCTGCGCAGGCCCTGGTCGATCTGGACCTGGGTGCCTGTCTGGGTGGTAAATCTCGTGTCGGCCATGGAATTCTCCTCCAAAAAGTTATTAGGTCGAATATGGGGTGACTACCCCATGCCGTCAAGTGACGGAACTGTAAAGATTATTAACGGGCAAATGCCTCCATTTTCCGAGCCAGTGCCACGTCCTTTTCGGTCATCCCGCCTGCCTCGTGGGTTGAAAGCGTCACCTCGACCCGGCCATAGACATTAGCCCATTCCGGATGGTGGTCCATTTTCTCGGCAACCAGAGCGACCCGGCTCATCCACCCCCAGGCCTGGTTGAAGGACTTGAACTGGAACGTCTTGGTAATGGCATTCCGGCCCTTGGCCTCAGCCCAGCCCTCAAGCTCGGCAAGCACCTTGGCACGCTGGGTTCCCACCAGAACTTCCTCAGTCATTGTACAGCCTGCAAATCATAGGATTCCTCCACCGCGTAGGGGCCGCCCCCCCGCGACGGCCGCGAGGAAAACAGGACAAACCGGCTTACCTCGAACACCCTACTCCGATACAGGCTGTGGGACACGACAAATCGTTCAAGACTGGCAAGATCCGGTTCCCGCAGGCGCGCGAGCGTCACATGTGGCACGAATTTACGCTGCTCGGCGGGCAGGCCCAAAACCTGCGCAATGCGTTCATGGATGGATTGCAGGCGCCGCAGTTCCGCACTTTCCTCGATGGCTGAATAGAGCGTGTGCGGCTTGTTCCCACCCATTACATCAATGCCCTTAAGGTGTAGCGAGAAGGGCCGTGCCTCCACCCCGTCGAGCTCATAGGCAATTTCGCGGGCAAGGCCTGCATCAATATCGCCGATGAAACGCAGGGTGATGTGGAAGGACTCCCGGTCAATCCAGCGGGCGCCGACAATGCCACCCTTCATGATTTCGAGATCAAAGGAAACATCGGTGGGAATTTCAACACCGGTAAACAGTCTGGGCATGGCGGGCATCCTTGTTGTTGAAGGGTGACTCGGAACGCGACCGATAAGGTAAAGTGATTCGGGAAATTGCCAAGTCCTTATTTTGTCAACAGTTCTTCCACCTTCGGGGCAATTTTTGACACGATGATGTCAACCCCCTTGGCATTGGGGTGAATGCCATCGTCCTGGTTCAACAGCGGGTCAGCGGCAACGCCGTCGAGATAAAATGGGTACAGCAGAGCCTGGTATTTCTGGGCAAGCCGCGGGTATAGGCCGCCAAAGGCCCTCGCATAGTCCGCCCCCAGGTTGGGCGGCGCCCTCATGCCGAGAATCAGCACGGGGAGCTTCTTCTCCTGTGCCTTGGCCAAGATGGCGTCGAGTGCGGCTTCAGTTTGTGCCGCGCCAAGCCCGCGCAGTGCATCATTGGCGCCAAGCTCCAGGATGAGTCCCGTCACATCGTCGGTGAGCGCCCAGTCAAGGCGCGCAAGCCCGTCCGCTGCTGTGTCTCCCGATACGCCACCATTGAGGATGCGTAGGTCGGGATGGCTGGCCCTAAGCGCGGCTTCAAGTTTGACCGGAAAGGCCTCATTCACCGCAAGGCCATAGCCCGCCGTCAAGCTGTCGCCGAGGGCAAGAAGTGTTGGAGGCTTCGCCACGGCAGCCCCACCCGAAATCAGGACACCAACAAGAACTGCAATGAACTTAAGCATGGCCTTAGAGATAGGGTCAAAGTCGCCAATTCTCAAGCCGTCGTTACTCGACAAATCAAGTGTCATCTCCCATGTGTATAGACCATGACCCGATTTGCCGTTGAACTCTCCCACGTCACTCTTTCCCTGCCAAGCCGAGCCGGACCTGTTGAAATCTTGAAAGGAGTCGACCTGCGCGTGAAGGCCGGCGAAGCCGTCGGCATCGTGGGCCCGTCAGGGTCGGGCAAGACTTCGCTGCTCATGCTCATTGCGGGACTTGAACGGGCGACGTCGGGAAGCATCGCGGTTGCGGGCACTGCCATAGGCGGCAGCAGTGAAGATGCCCTGGCCACCTTCAGGCGTGATAACATCGGCATCATTTTCCAGTCTTTTCATCTCATTCCCACCATGACGGCGCTTGAAAACGTGGCGGTGCCCCTCGAGTTTCGAGGTCTCGCCAACGCCATGCAGATCGCCGAAGAAAAATTGCAGCGCGTTGGCCTGTCCCATCGCCTCAGCCATTATCCCGGCCAACTCTCGGGCGGTGAGCAGCAAAGGGTGGCCATCGCGCGGGCCCTTGCGTCGGGCGCTAAGATCCTGCTGGCGGACGAGCCCACCGGCAACCTTGACCAGGATACTGGCCAGCAAATCATCAAGCTGCTGTTCGAGCTCAAGCAGCAGCATGGCGCAGCGCTGCTCTTGATCACCCATGACCGAGCACTCGCTGAACGTTGTGATAGGATTGCCGAAGTGTGCGACGGCAGGATCATTTCCGGCAACGCTCCATGAATCCGGCCCTATGGTTTCGTTTCGCACTACGTGATCTGCGTTCTGGCCTTAAAGGTTTCTGGATCTTCCTGACCTGCCTGGCCCTCGGCACGGCGGCCATTGCCATGATCGGCTCATTATCTGCATCCATCGAGCGCGGATTGAGCGAGCAGGGGCAAGTTCTGCTAGGAGGTGATGCGGAGTTTGCCCTCATTCACCGGGAAGCCACCGACAGGGAGTTGGCCTTCATCGCTGGCAAAGGAGTTGTCAGCAAAGTAGCAACCCTGCGCGCCATGGCCGTGGCGCCCGCCACCACAACGCTTGTTGAAGTGAAGGCCACCGACAGCGCCTATCCACTGAATGGTAAGGTAACACTGGTAGATAACGTTCCGCTACCTCAGGCAATGGCGTTAAAGGATGGCAGCTTCGGCGTTGCGGTTGATCCCCTGCTGCTCGGCAGGCTGAATATCAAGGTGGGCGACAGGATCAGGATTGGCAGTCTTGATGTCGACTTGCGGGGTGTCATCGAGAACGAACCCGACCGCCTTTCCGATGGATTCATTCTGGGTCCACGAGTACTGATGAGCGCGGAGGCCCTGAAGTCCACCGGATTGATCCAACCGGGGAGTCTTGTGACCTATCACTACCGCGTCAACCTGAAGGATGACCATGGGCTCCAGTCCGTTCTCGACTTCGTGAAATTCGCCAAGGCGGAATTTCCCAATGCCGGCTGGCAAATCAAATCGCGCGACAAGGCCGCCCAGGGCACGGCGAATTTCGTAGACCGCTTGTCATACTTTCTGACCCTCGTAGGACTCACATCGCTCATAGTGGGCGGCGCCGGCATCGCCAATGCGGTGTCGGCCTTTGTGGAAAACCGTATCAATACCATTGCTACACTGAAGTGCCTCGGTGCCTCTGCGCGGGATGTGTTCGGAATTTATCTTACGGAGATTTTGCTGGTGGCGATGCTCGGGCTCGCCCTCGGCCTCGCCGCCGGAGCCTTAACACCCGCCGTGGCCCACGCGCTGCTGAAGGATATCCTGCCCCTGCCGCTCACCGCGCAAATTGAAGCTTTGCCCCTGCTGCTCACAGCAGCACTGGGATTTCTGGTTACGCTTGCATTTTCCATCTGGCCGCTGGCGCGCACCGAACAGGTCCCGGCCTCTGCCCTGTTCCGCCACCGCATCTTGCAACTCACTGGACTTCCTCGCTGGCCGTATCTTGCCAGCATCGTCGTGAGCCTTGCTCTCATGGCGCTGGTCATCCTGGCAAGCTTCGACAACAGGCGCATCACGGCCTATTACCTCGGCGGCCTTGCAGCAAGCTTCGTCATACTGCTAGGCCTTGCCTTCGCCATCATCAAACTTGCAGAAAAATCGCCGAAGCCCAGGTCCGCCATCTGGCGCTATTCCATTGCCAATCTCTACCGCCCGGGTTCCTCCGCCGTGTCTGTCATCCTGGCGCTTGGCCTTGGCCTCACATTGTTTGTGACACTCGCCCTTACCGACCAGACCATAAGCCGAGAACTGCGCTCCGGCCTTCCTGACCGTGCACCGGCATTCTTCTTTCTTGATGTGCGAAATGAGGAGCTTCCAGCCTTCAAGCTGGCCTTGCAGAAATTTGTTGGCGTCGGAAAGATTGTCAATGCACCCATGCTGCGCGGGCGCATTTCAAAAATCGGCGATACGCCGGTTGAAAGGGTGAAGTCTCAGGGTGATGGCAGTTGGGCCCTGCGTGGTGACCGCGGGCTCACCTATGCGGACTCACTGCCGGAAGGTTCGGAGCTGGTAGCGGGAAAATGGTGGGACAAGGACTACGCGGGCCCGCCCCTTGTCTCCTTCGTTGATGAAGTAGCCCATGACATAGGTCTCAAAATCGGCGACACCGTCACCATTAATGTGCTGGGTCGGGATGTGACGGCGCGCGTGGAGAATTTGCGGAAGGTGAACTGGCGCAGCATGGGCATAAATTTTGTCATGGTATTTTCTTCCAACACGCTGCAGTCTGCACCCCACAGCCATGTGGTCACGGTTGAGATGCAAGGGGGCGACGAGGCAAAGCTGTTGAACGACACAGCGCGCGCCTTTCCGTCCGTAACCGCCGTGCGCGTGAAGGAAACCCTTGCCACTATTGGCGACCTGTTGGGCAAGATGCTGGCCGCCATTCGCAGCGCCAATACACTCACGCTGTTCACCGGTGTGCTGGTCCTTGCTGGCGCCCTTGCGGCAGGCCTCGCAAGCCGCACCTATGAGGCGGTGGTGCTCAAGACCTACGGCGCATCGCGCGCCCAACTCATGGTCGCCTTCAGCATTGAGTACGCGGTGTTGGGACTGGCTGCGGCTCTCTTCGGTATCACGGTGGGCTCGCTCGGCTCATGGTTCCTGGCAGCCTGGATTCTCGAAATGACCTGGCATTTCTCGCTTGCCGTGGCCATATTGACAGCGCTGCTCGCCATGGCGGTCACTATTGCCGGGGGCCTTGCGGTCACCTGGCGCGCCCTTTCCGTCAAGCCTGCGCCCATCTTAAGAAACGAGTAGAATTTGAAGCGGCTTCGCGCTAGGCAAAGTCCATGGTCACTCTCAATCGCATTTATACACGCACTGGCGATGCCGGTGAAACCGCCCTAGGCTCAGGCCTTCGGCTTTCCAAGGCGCATTTGCGCATTCAAGCCTATGGCACGGTGGATGAGACCAACGCCACGCTGGGTGTGGTCAGGCTCCATACGGCCGATGAAGCTCTCGGTCTTCTCGACACAATGCTGGCGCGCATCCAGAATGAACTCTTTGACCTTGGAGCTGATCTCTGCGTGCCCGACACCGATGAAAAGCTTATCCATGAACCCTTGCGCATCCTGCCCTCGCAATGTGACCGGCTTGAGAAGGAAATCGACCGGCTCAATGACGAGCTTGCGCCGTTGCGTTCCTTCGTGCTGCCCGGTGGCCATCCAGCAGCCGCATACCTGCACGTGTCGCGCACCGTGTGCCGCAGGGCCGAGCGTCTCATCGTTGAGTTGAAGTCGCACCGAGGCGAGCATGTGGGCGATGCGGCCCTTGCTTATATCAACCGACTTAGCGATTTCCTCTTCGTGGCCAGCCGCTGGGTGAATGCTAAGGCCACTGGCGACATTCTCTGGATGCCGGGAAAAACCCGCTAGTGTTCGTTCCCTTACATGACAATACACCTCTGCAGGTCATCCGCTTCCAGTTTGTCACCCTAAGCATCATCATCGGCAATGTGTTGATCTTCCTGACGACCGGCGCTTTCCAGCCGGAAGCCCAAATGGCAAGTGTGGCCAGCAGTTTCGGCGTGGTACCCGCCGACCTCACCCACCTCACGCAGAACATTCCCAACAGCCCCATTCCTGAACCACTCACCTTCATCACCTACATGTTCGTGCATGCAGGCTGGATGCACCTCATCTCCAACATGCTGTTCCTCTGGGTCTTTGCCGACAACGTGGAAGATGCCTTCGGCTATTTCGCCTTTGCCCTGTTCTACCTGCTCTGCGGCATCGCTGGCGCCCTTGCCCACGTGGCCATGGCACCGGATTCCTCCGCTCCGCTCATCGGCGCCTCGGGTGCGGTGTCGGGCGTCATTGGCGCCTATGTCCTGCTTTACCCCAGGGCGCGCATCTGGATTCTGCTGTTTTTCCGTATTCCTCTGCGCATTTCGGCGATCTGGGTGCTCGGCGGCTGGTTCCTGCTGCAGCTCTTCAGCATCTATACGGCAGACAAGAATGGCGATCAGGAAATCGCCTTCTGGACCCACATCGGCGGTTTCATCGCAGGCCTGCTGATTACCCTGCTCTTGCGTTCGCGGCTATTGATCCGTAAGGCCTGATGAGGCAAGGCGTCGCAATGGGATGTGCCATGTCGGGGACAGAATTGACTTGAAACCGCCTGTTCACTAGGTTCCGCGCAAATTTGACATGAGGGTTGCAATGAGGGTCTTAGTCGCCGTTAAACGGGTCGTTGACTACAACGTGAAAATTCGCGTCAGGGCCGATGGTTCGGGCGTAGAATTGGCCAACGTTAAAATGTCCATGAAC
>Ga0315283_10003871_pt1 | contig 12869 bp, 12 predicted proteins | sample YL17G09_0_MG_FD_204541 | JGI IMG/M metagenome (GOLD analysis project Ga0315283, IMG submission 204541) | Sediment microbial communities from Yellowstone Lake, YNP, Wyoming, USA - YL17G09_0 | ecosystem: Environmental > Aquatic > Freshwater > Lake > Sediment | place: USA: Wyoming | collected...
GATACTCCTGGGTGAAGGTACCGCCGCGCGTCATCCCTGCGCGCCATTCCGACATGACGCGGTCGCGGTCGTCTGGATGAAGGCTGCTCTCCCAGGCGTCACCGTTGCTGCTCCACTCCTCCTGAGATATCCCCAGCATGGCCTCGATCTGTGGCGCCACGTAGTCAGACGCCATCTCGTCGCCGGGACGGTCGATATAGAGCACCGCGGGGACGTGCTCGACCAGGAGACGCCACCGTTCTTCGGTCTCAGCCAGTTGCTGCTCCAGTCCGCTCCACAGAAGCTCTCCTGTGAGCGTCTCGGCTGCCGTTCGGACGACTTCGGTCTCCGTTCGCGACCAGGTCCGCTCGGCGACGCAATCTTCGTAGCCCATGTAGCCCCACCACTCGCCGCCGGCGAACACCGGGACGAGGAGGGACGAGAAGACGCCCGCCTCCTCGTAGTCCTTGCGCTCGATCTCGCCGACCTCGCTCCTGCGCGTTTCCATCACACCGCCCGATTCGAGGACGTCCCGATAGTGCTGGTAGCCCTCCTCGTAGGGCCAGCCGTGCGCCCAGTCGAGGCCGATGGTCGGCGCGATCCCTGGCGCGTTCCATTCGAAGGCCAGGTCCTGACAGAGCCTCCCGGCACCGTCGGTGAAGTTCTTGTAGATGTAGGCCCGACTCACGTCGGCCGCCCGGCCCAGGTGCTCCAGCACGTCCCGGGCGGCCTCCTCCCAGTTGGGCGTCACCGAGAACTTCTTCACGGCGTACGAGACCGCCGCGAGCAGCGCCTCCACGTGGTCGGGCCGGTTCTCTCGTCCCATATCCTCTGTCCCCCGAACTCCCCAGGTCTTAGGTGTCGACCATAGCCCACCCGAAGTTGAGCGGAAAGGCCGGAGGGTCGCGTAGGCTGAGCGTCGTGACTCCACCGAGGCCGATAGACCTGATCCGGGTACGCGGAAGCCACCGCGATGTCGGTCTGCAGCTAGGCGAGGCCTGCGGGGGTATCATCCGCGACAGCCTCGAGAACGACATCGCGCCCCCCGCCGGGCGCACCCCGGCCGAGCAGCTGTCCCTCGCAGCGCGCTATCGGGAGGTCACGCGAGAGGCGTACCCGTGGCTGATCGAGGAACACGACGCGATCGCAGAGGCGGCCGGCGTCGACCCCATCGCGCTCTTCGCGCGAGGCATCGAGGAGATCCGATACGAGCCGAGGCCCGCCAAGGGACGCTGCAGCGACCTCGTGGCCGTCCCTCCGGCCACCAGCGACGGCCACGTTCTAGTGGGCCATACCAACGATCTGTACCCACAGGACGAGGAGAACATCGTCGCGATCGAATGGACCGTAAGGGACGAACCGGTCGTTCTCAGCATCGGAGTCGGGCCGGGGCTGAGCGCGGGCTTCAATTCCGCCGGCATCTCCTTCACCGGAAACGAGCTCTCCCCCAACGACGAACGCATCGGCATCCCCCGACAGATGCAGTTCAGGGCGATGCTCGCCCAGCCGACCCTCGAGGCGGCGATGGAAGTAGCGCTCCACCCTTCGCGTGCATCCTCGTACAACAACATCCTGGTGGCACGGGACGCGGAAGCCGTGAACATCGAGGGCTCCGCCACCGACGCAGAGGTCACCGGCCCGAACGCAAGGGGGGTGTTCGCGCACACGAACCACTACGCGTGCGAGCGGATGCTGCCGTTCGAAGGCGACCCCGAATACGCGGAACAGTCGGGCCTAAGGCTGTCGCGCGGTCGCGAGTTGCTCGACCAAGCGGCCGGGTCGATCACCACTTCATCGATGCGCGAGATGCTCGCCGACCATGAGAACTTTCCGTACTCCATCTGCCGTCACCACCGAAGCGACATCGACGATTACTCGAAGACGGTCTTCTGGTGTGTATGCGACGTCAGCGAGATGCTCATCCTGTTCGGGCGCGGCAATCCGTGCGATTCGCTCGAGCAGGAGTACCGGTTCGCGTAGCGAGATCGACCACGAAGATCAGCTGTCGGCTTCTGCCTCCATCTTCGCCAAGCGCGTGTAGTAGTCGGGTATCTCGCGGAGATGGGCGAGCGCGATCTTCCCGGTCGTGAGCGGATCGTCTCCGGTCACGTTGGTCTGAGGGTCTCGCAGGCCGTGCTCCAACTCGACGTTCAAACCCATCCGGAACTGCTCCGGATCGAGCCCCTCCGCCTGGAAGTCGATCTCCAACTGCGAAGCTATGGATGCAGCTTCCTCGTCGGTGAACCCTTGCCTTTCCGTGCTTGTCATTCGGCACCTCCTTGGCAACAACTAGCAGCCAGGGGGACTCGACGACAACGCGCGTGACATCCGCCACAGCAGATCCGGCCCGCGTGGGTTACGCTTCCGCGATGCTTGAGCTTTCCCGACAGGGCGTGGACGCGGCCAGAGCAGCAGGCGCGGACTACGCCGATGCCAGGGTGGTCACCGAGGAATCGGAGGCGCTGACAGCTCGCAACTCGGCCATGGAGGGCATAGAGCGCTCCTTCTCCAGAGGGATGGGGATCCGGGTGCTCGTTGGCGGCCACTGGGGATTCGCAGCAACGGCCCTTCTCGTTCCAGAAGAGATACGGCGCACAGCCAACCTGGCCGTGCAGATCGCTCGCGCCGCTTCTGCCCTTCCCCTCGACCCGGTTCGCCTCGCGGAGGTCGAGCCCGTAGCCGCCACTTGGTCAAGCTCCTTCCAGGTGGACCCGTTCACGGTACCTCTGGAAGAGAAGGTGGCGCTTCTGATGGAGGCGACCCGCTACATGAAGCTGGTGAAGGGCGTGACCTTCGCCGAAGCGAGCCTCGACTTCTACCGCAGGCGCACGTGGTTCGCCTCCAGCGAAGGGGCCGCGATCGAGCAGACGGTGCTCAACTCTGGAGGCGGCATCGAGGCGACGGCTATCTCCGGCGGCGATATGCAGCGCCGGTCCTACCCGAACTCCTTCCGCGGCCACATCACGGCCGCCGGTTGGGAGCACATCTCAAGGCTGGAGCTCATAGATCACGCCGAGCAGACCGCTACGGAGGCCGTCGAGCTTCTCGCAGCGCGGGAGTGCCCCAGCGAGGTAACCACCCTCATCCTCGACTCCGGTCAGATGGAACTTCAGATCCACGAGTCCATCGGACATCCCGTTGAACTCGATCGCGTCCTCGGCATGGAAGAGGCGTACGCCGGCACCAGCTTCCTCGAACCGTCGGACCGCGGGAAGCTGCGCTATGCCAGCGACCTCGTCAACATCACGGCCGACGCGAGCTTGCCCGGTGGGCTCGGAACCTTCGGGTACGACGACGAAGGCGTTCCGGCGCAGGCGATGCCGGTCATCCGCGACGGCATCTTCCAGAACTTCATGTCAAGTCGCGAGACCGCAACCACGATCGGCCTGACTGCTTCCAGCGGGACGATGCGAGCCGACGGGTGGCAGAACCTCCCGCTGATCCGGATGACGAACGTGAGTATCGAGCCCGGGAGCGGCTCTCTGGCCGAGATCATCGGCGACACCGAAGACGGCATCTTCATGGCGACGAACCAGTCATGGTCGATCGACGACAAACGCGTCAACTTCCAGTTCGGGTGCGAGATAGCGTGGCGCGTCAAGAACGGCAGGCTCGTCGAACCGCTCAAGAACCCGAACTACGCGGGAATCACCACGGAGTTCTGGCGCTCCTGCGATGCCGTGGCCGGACGCGAGGACTGGGTCTTGTGGGGAACCCCCAACTGCGGCAAGGGCCAGCCCGAGCAAGTCGCCCGAACCGGCCACGGCGCGTCCCCCGCCCGCTTCCGCAACGTCCAGGTCGGGGTGCGCTGATGTCAGGACCCCTGGGCCCCGACCTGATCCGAAGCGTGGCCGGCGCCGCCCTTGAACTGCCGGGCGTGGACGGAGTCGAAGTGCTGTTCGTCCACGAGTGGGGCGGGCTCACTCGCTTCGCCAAGTCCTCCATCCACCAGAGCACTTCACGCGAGGACACCGGCATCACCGTTCGCGTCATATCCGAGGGGCGCGCTGGGGTGGCCTCGACGAACGACTTCTCAGCGGAAGGTGCGCGTGCTGCAGCAGCCGATGCCAAGGAGATGGCGCTCGTCTCCTCCTCCGACCCAGATTTCCCGGGACTGGCTCCTGCGGCCGACACTCCTGCGAAGGAAGGCGCATACGACGACGCCACGGCATCCGCTTCGCCCGAGAGTCGAGCCGAATCCGTGGCCACGCTCGTCGCTCAGCTGCGCGATGGCTTCCACGCGGCGGGCGCCTACGAGACGGTCGCCGCCGAGGTGGCTGTTGCCAACACCGAAGGTCAGTTCTGCATAGCTGCCTACACGCAAGCCGCGGTCACCTCGGTCGTGTCCGGCGGCGAGGACGGCGCAGGGTTCGGCGAGCGGATCGCCGGGCGGGCGGAAGACATCGACTTCGAGGCCGTGGGTCAGCGAGCGATGGCCAAGGCCTTCAACTCCCAGAATCCCGTGCCCCTGGCACCGGGACGGCAAACGGTTGTCCTGGAACCCGCGGCGAGCTCGACCCTGAGCGAGTTCCTCTCCTACCTCGGCTTCGGGGGAAGGGCGCTGGCCGAGGGCCGGTCATGTTTCTCCGGCCAGGTTGGCAGCCAGGTTGCAGCCCCTTCCATCAGCATCTATGACGACGCCCTGTCGCCCGCATCGCTCGGCATCCCCTTCGATTTCGAGGGAACACCCAAGCAACGAGTGGCCCTCGTTCAGGACGGGATCTTCCGCGGGGCGGTTGAAGACCGCCGCAGCGCCAAGCAGGCGGGGGGCACTTCGACGGGTCACGCACTTCCACCCCCCAACCCCGATGGACCATTCCCGCTGAACATCTGCGTGGACCCGGGAAACGCGTCCCTCCAGGACATGATCGCTGCCGTGGAGCGCGGATTGCTGATCACCAGGTTCCACTACACCAACGTGGTCAACCCGATGGAAGCGACGATCACGGGGATGACGCGCGACGGCACCTTCCTCATCGAGAACGGAGAGCTCAGCAGGCCCGTCCGCAATCTGCGGTTCACGCAGTCGATCCCCGAAGCGCTGAAGGCGACTCGCCTCGTGGGACGAGACCGGGAGCTTGCCAGCGAGTTCTTCTTCTCCGCCTCCCTCGTCCCGGCACTTCTGATCGACGAGTTCCAGTTCACTTCGGCGAGCGACCACTAGAGGTCACCCGGTCATCTCGAAACGCTAACTTCCCCCCGGGGTAGGCTGCCTATATGCCCCCGGAAGACGAACTCCCTTCGAACGTCATCCGCTTTCCGGCGGACCGCCGCTCATCGGCGCAGTCTGCTCTGCCGGGACTCGGCAGTGAACAGGTCCGCAACGGGCGCGAAGTGACCGTCTTGCTCGCCGAGATCAGGGACTGGCCGGCGGTCAGCGAGAAGATGGGGGACGCCCAGGCGCGCGTTGCCCTGTCGAAGGCGATCGACGGCGCCTTGACGGCTCTCGGTGACCAAGGGGCAGCGGGGATAACGCTGGACGGGGACCCGAGTCAGCCCAACATCTCGTGTGAGTTCGAGGGACACGACGGACCGCTCCGCGCGCTGAGGGCTGCGGTGGCCGCTCGCCGCGCGGTTGCCGATTCTCAGGCACCCGCTCCGCCCGATACCCAGTTCCGCCTGGGAGTGGGCATGGACACCGGCGAGATAATGCACGTTCGAGCCGACGAGCGACTCAGCTATCAAACGGTGGGAGCCATGGGGATGGTCGCCGCACGACTTCGGGATTTCGCGGGACCCGGGCAGATCTTCCTGACCCGCGAGGTCTACGAGGAAGCCGATGGTCTCGCGCACGTACAACCCCTCGGCGAAGTGCGTATCAACGTTCACGGTGAAACCAAAGAGGCCTTCAGTCTCACGTCGCTGATGGAATAAGTTCACCCCACCCGGCCAGCCATGGCCGACCGGGCGCCCCTAGCGCTTCGTCCGCGCCTTCAGCGCTTCGAACTGATCTTCGGCGGTGGTGGCGCAACCCAGACGGACGGGGTCATAGCGGGCTCCGTGGCAATCGGATGAGCCGGTCACCAGAAGGCCCAGGTCGTTAGCCAGAGCCCGATAGCGAGCGCGTTGCTCCTCATCGTGGTCGGGGTGATCCACCTCCAGACCGTCCATGCCGGCGTCGGCCATCTCCTCGATCAACTCGACAGGCAACTCACCTTGGGCGCCCCACATCCCCGGGTGTGCCAGAACACACACACCTTTGGCGCGCTTGATCAGCATCAGTGCATCGACGGGATGAAGCGCGTGCTTCTGCACATCGGCCTCCCCGCCATCGGCGATCAGCTCTTCGGTAAAGGCTTCCTTCACTGTCGCCACGACGCCCGCCTCGACCAACGCCTGCGCGATATGGGGCCGAACGATGTTGTCCCCCTGTGAGATCTCGCGTACCCGTTCGAAGGTGATGGGATAGCCCAGGGCCTGAAGCTTCTCCACCATCATCTCTCCCCGGCGGAACCTGTCGTCGTGAAGCCGTGTCAGCTCCTCGGCGAACTCCGCGTCGTTGGTGTCGGGCCAGTAGGCCAGGACATGAACGCTGCTTCCCTGGTAGCTCGCCGAGAACTCGACACCGGTAACCAGCTCGATGCCGGCCGCATCCGCAGCCGCGCGCGCGTCGGCCCATCCTTCCGTGGTGTCGTGATCCGTGATCGCGATGGTCGAAAGACCCCGCTCCGTGGCTAGGCGCATCAGTTGCTCGGGTGAGAAGGTCCCGTCGGAGAACACCGTATGGGTGTGTAGATCGATCACGGCGAAAACCATACCGAACGGGACGGACGCCCGGCCGTCAGAGACCCGAGGGCGGGACCTGGTCCGGCTTCACCTTCCCGACGCTCGTCACACGGAACGAGCCGTCGACGTACTCGATGGTCCTCCGAAGGAAGAACGGCGGGCAGCAGTTGGGCGCCCCGTTCGGGAACTGAGCTAGGTACTGGTCGATGCGGCCATCGCTCAGCACCACCGACCCGTGCACCGCATCGTCCGGATGTGCCGCGACGACGGGTACTCCGTCGGCGTTCACGACGATGTCCAGACCGAGATCGCTCCCCGACCCAAGGAAGTGGAACGCGAACAGCAGCTCCGGCTTCCCGTCGCCGGTGAGATCTGCAGCCGCAACCCTGATGCTCGACCACAGCCGCGCCTGAGGGTCGCTCGCCCGCAGCTGTTCGACCCACCCACCCAAATCCAGACTGAACGTATACACGTGTGCGAAGTTCGCCGCGCCCGCCGAGCCGGCCACAGTCTTCGACTCCAAGACCCACATCGTTCTCCCACCGGCCATGGTGGCGACCCCGCAGTCTCCCGAGTACCCGGGGCGGATGAGCTTCTCGCATCCGACGAACTCTCCGCCTGCCACCACCGGATGCGGTCCCGGTCTGAGTATCTGCCCCTTCGCGGTTATCACGGTCCCGGAATGCGCCGAGGACGGCGAGGGTGAACCGTGGGGTCGGGGGGTGTGATCGGGAGGGCTCGTAGGCGAACTCGGCGATACAAGGGACGGTGAAGGCGAGGTCGATGGGATCGGCTCCTGCCGCCCGCCGCGCACAACGAGGAGTCCTACGACGGCCGCGAGGGCGACGACCAGGACTGCAGCTAACACGGCGGCGATGGGTACGCCTCCGGTCCGCCTCATCACTCGACCCTACGGGCGAGGGCCCGCCCAGGCAACGACCACTCGGGTATCGTTGGCCCATGGCTCGGGTGACTGTCTTCGGTGCCGGCGCGATGGGTACGGCGATGGCGATGCACGCTGCACGGCTCGGCCTCGATACCGCCCTTTGGGCCAACCCGTTCGATGCCGCCTCCCTCGAAGCCATGAAGGCCGACGGAAAGCATCCGGCGATACCCGCTCATCTGCCAGAGTCCCTCCCCCTCTTCGGCCCCGACGAACTCGAGCGAGCCGCCGCGGGATGTGAGGTCGCCGTGATGGCGGCCAGCAGTGCCGGCGCCCGCTCGCTGGCCCGAATGATCAAGGACGCGGCCGCAGATGCCAGGGTGATCATCTCAGTGGCGAAAGGACTCGAGAGCGAGACCTTCTTGAGGGTTTCCCAGGTCCTGGAAGAGGAGATCCCCGGCGTTCCTGTAGCGGCCATCGGGGGCCCGTGCCTCGCTGCAGAACTCGCTCAGGAACTCCCGACGGCTGCCGTGTGGGCCGCGAGGGAAGAAGGAACCGCCCGCGCGGCCGGCACTCTCTTCGAAGACCGGCACTATCAGATCTACTACACGGACGATCTGGTGGGCACCGAATACTGCTCGGTGATCAAGAACGTGGCGGCGATAGGCATGGGATTGCTAGACGGCCTTGGGATGGCCCTGACCGAGAACTTCAAGAACGCTAAGGCCGCGCTCTTCACGAAGGCCATGGACGAAGTCGCCACGCTGGTGGTCGCTCTCGGCGGTCGCGCCGACACGGCGCTCGGCCTGGCGGGACTCGGCGACTGTCTGGTAACTGGACTCGGCGGGCGCAATCGCCTCTACGGTGAGCTCGTCGGGGCCGGGCGGGATCCCCAGGCAACATTGCAGGACATGCAGTCTCGCGGTCTTACCGTGGAAGGCGTCGACTCCGCCCTCGACGTGCGCCAACTGACACAGGAGCGCCAACTGGTCCTCCCGTACCACGAGGCCGTCTACCGGGTTCTGCTCGAGGGAGGCGACCCCCGATCGCTGCTGGAGGTGCTCTGCTGATGAATGAGGCTAGACCCGATCGCAACCTCGCTATGGAACTTGTCCGCGCGACCGAAGCTGCAGCGTTGGCCGCGGGCAGATGGGTCGGACGCGGCGACAAGATCGCTGCAGACGGCGCCGCGGTGGACTCCATGCGCTACATGCTCGACAAGGTCTCTATGAATGGCGTCGTCGTCATCGGAGAGGGCGAGAAGGACGAAGCTCCGATGCTCTTCAACGGTGAGCAGGTCGGCAACGGCGAGGGACCCGACGTCGACATCGCCGTAGACCCGATCGACGGAACGAGACTCACAGCCGTTGGCCAACCGAACGCGCTGTCCGTTCTCGCGGTCGCGGAGAGGGGTTCGATGTTCTTCCCCGGCGCCGCCGTCTACATGGAGAAGATCGCAACAGGCCCTCAGGCCGCGGGTGTGATCGACATCGAGGCAACCCCGCAGGACAACGTGCGTGCGGTCGCGAAGGCCAAGGGGGTGGAGGCCACGGACATCTCGGTGGTCATATTGGACCGGCCCCGCCACGAGGACCTGATCTCACAGGTGCACTCGACCGGCGCCCGGGTGTTCCTCATCCGCGACGGCGACGTGGCTCCGGCGATCGCCACCAGCCGCGGCTATTCGGGAGTGGACATGGTCATGGGTATCGGTGGCACTCCCGAAGGAGTGGTGGCCGCCGCAGCGCTGAAGTGCCTCGGGGGAGACATCCAGGGACGGCTCTGGCCCCGTAACGACGAGGAACGTCAGAAGCTTGTAGACGCTGGCTACGTGATCGAGCGACCGCTATCCATCTCAGACCTGGTCTCGGGCGACGACGTCTTCTTCGCCGCAACCGGGATAACCGACGGGGCTCTGCTGAAGGGCGTCATCTACGACGATATGGGCGCCGTGACGTATTCCATGGTCGCCCGATCTCGCTCGGGAACCCTTCGCTTCATAGAGGCACGTCACAACTTCGACAAGCTCCGCATCTTCACCGGCAAGGACTTCAGCCGTTAGGGAGCCGAGCGAGGCTGGATGCTGTAGACGCCCTTCCCCTCTTTCCTGATGGCTCCGTCGCGCGTTGCCTTCGACAGAGCAACCAGCAGGCCCTTCCGGATATCTCGCTGGGCGAAAGGATCCAGGTAGCCGCGTTGGAGTGCAAGGTCCTGTATCACCGTCCAGTGCAAGGGTTTCTGCTCTTCGCCGAGGACCGTCAGTGCCGCTTCGGTGAAGTCCACGCCTAGATCTGCCCGGCCTGAGCGATGACCTCCTGCGCGAAGACCTCCAACCGCGAGAAATCGTATGCCGCGAATGGCAGGCAAGAAGGGCTGATGATCATCTCCTCTACCCCCAACCGCGAATACTGCCCCACGAGATCGAGCACCCGCTCCGGGGTCCCGGTCAGGGTGTCGCGCATCCAGTCCTCGAGCAGTTCTCCGTCTAGGGCTCCGTGCGGCATCCATCTCTGCATCGCTCGGAACCCTTCGACCAGATCGCGCTGGTCCTCTCCGACCAGGGAATACAGTCCGACCGAACGCCGGAGGGATGCGGGATCCCTTCCCTCCTGTTCGCACGCGCGGTCGGCGGCTGCCGCCTTCTCGGCGTAGGACTCGGGCGTCCACTTCCAAGCGGTGTTCCAACCGTCCGCGTACCGAGCAGCGAGCCGAAGCGCTTTCGGCCCACCCTTGGCGCCCAGCCACACCGGGAGTCTGGGCTCCTGAGGAGATCGCGGGAGGCAACGCGCGTTGTCCAGATGGAAGAACTCTCCGTCGAAGTTCGCGGCCTCCTCGCCGAACAACGCGCGCAGTACGACGAGGGTCTCTTCCAGGACCCTGAACCGCTCCGCGGTGGGCGCGAAGTCGTATCCGAAGTCCTCGAACTCGGGTTCGTACCACCCGGAGCCGAGGCCCAGGTCAACACGGCCGCCTGCGAACAGGTCGAGGGTCGAAGCGGACTTCGCGAGAACAGCGGGGTGACGGAACGGCGCCGACAGGACGAGCGTGCCGAGTCTGACTCTAGACGTGGCGGCCGCAAGTCCTGCCAGCGTCGTTACCGGCTCCAGCGTGTCGTGAAGATCCTCCCCGCCACCGTACTTGGCGATAGAAAGGTAGAAGTGATCGGATGCCCAGACCGAATCGAACCCCAGCCTCTCCGCCTCGCGGGCGACCTCGGCCACGCGCTCGAACGTCACCCGGCCTCCGTCGGGGAAAGAGAAGCCGTAGTGCGGGAGCGCCAGTCCGAATCTCACAGGTATCGCAGGATGTCCGCGGGGCCGGTGACGTCGGTGTTCTTCGGGACCTGGATACCGCCGGGCACCTTCAACCTGGGGAAGATCGCTACATGTCCCTCCAGCCGAACGCCCGCGTAGACGGTGACCTCGTCCCCGAGGGCAACATGGTCCAGGAGAACCGTCGGCAGTCCTATCTCCGAGCGGATCTCACTCATCGACCCGACCACCGTGTCCTGCAGCCGCGCCCCGGGACCGACCATGGCGCCATCACGAACCTGAGACCCGACGATCACAGCACCCTCCCCCACCTCAACATCATCGTCGATGTTGGAGTCCGATATCTCCACGTCGGGACCGATCTCACTGTAGCGGCCTATGCGAACGGCGGGACCTATCTTCACCATCCCTCGGGCGATCTTCTCCGCAAGGGTGAGACCGGTCTTGGAGTCGCGCATCGAGAGGGACTCGGGCGCGATCCAAACGTTGTTCGCCGGATCGAAGGGAGGGCCAAGCAAGCGGTCCACGGACTCGAAGCGGCCCTCGAGGGCGTCCACCATCGTCTCCAGGAAATCATCCAGGTTGCCAAGGTCGCCGATCCGCCGCACGGGATGGGCGTGGACCGGGTGGCCCCCGCCCACCAGCCAAGGAAGCAGGTCCTTCCCGAAGTCGAGCCTGCGCTCACGGAGGGCGGAGACCTCACCCGTGGCCGCCAGCTCTCTCAGCTTCACCGTGTCGACCAAGTAGAAGCCCGCGTTCGTGAGCAGAGGGAGGGTCTCGAACTCCTCCTTGGTCTTGGCTCCGAAGTGCTCCCGCAGGTCATCCAACTTCGGCTTCTCCACGAACTCGGTGATGCGACCACCTGGTCCCGTGAGCATCACACCGTATTTCTCGGCCACCTCGTCGGGAACCCGTTTCATAGCCGCCACCGTGATGACGGCCCCGGTTTCGAAGTGTTGTTTGATCATCGGCTCAAGGTCGAAGTCGATTATCGAATCGGTGGGGAACACGAGCGCTGGCTTGGTTATGTCCCAGTACTCCATCAAGCGCAGAGTGCTATCCGCGCTTCCCGTGGAAAGCGAGTCGAACTTCACCGGCGAGTAGAGAACGTCCACCCCAAAGAGCTCGCCGTACCCGAGCATGACCTTTATCTGGTACCGGTTCTCCTTGCCATGGGCGATCACGTAATACTGCTTGATGCCTTCGAACACCAGCACCTGGATGACCCAGCGGATGAGTCTTCGGCCGAGGAACGACATGGCCGCTTTCGACCTGAGGTAACCCGGCGCCTTCAGCGTCAGCGGCCTGGCCCGGACGCCTTGGCCGCCGGCGAGTCCTATCCCGACGACGTCCGACACTTCAGGCATAGCGCAATGATAGCCCCACGGGGCCGGAACCCCGGGGGCGCAACGCTGGGCGAGCCTTCCCGTCTCCGTCCCTTCATGTGATGATGTTTGGCATGAGGACGATCTTCCGTCTTTCGGCTGTGACCATGATGCTCACCGGCCTTCTTGCGGGCGGGGCCGGCGCCCAAGGAACGACTCCCGTTGTCACTGAGGTAGGGATCGCCGGAGTTGTAGATCCCTTCACGGCATCCTTCGTGAAGTCCGCCGTACAACAGGCGAACGACAACGGCGTCGATGCCGTACTCATCACGATCGATACACCGGGAGGATTGGATTCCTCCATGCGCGAGATCATCCAGGCCATCATGGATTCCGACGTGCCGGTGATCTGCTACGTGGCGCCATCAGGAGCGCGCGCAGCCTCAGCCGGCACCTTCATCCTCATCTCCTGTCCGGTGGCGGCCATGGCGCCGGGAACGAACGTCGGCGCCGCTCATCCGGTGGGGGTTGCGGGGGCGATCGAGCAGGAGAAGGTCCTGAACGACTCCGTCGCCTATATCCGCAGCCTCGCCGAACTCAGAGGCCGCAACGCGGATTGGGCCGAGCAAGCGGTCAGAGACTCCGTCAGCATCTCCGCGGAGCAGGCGGTCCAAGAGAACGTCG
>Ga0315283_10003872_pt1 | contig 12868 bp, 14 predicted proteins | sample YL17G09_0_MG_FD_204541 | JGI IMG/M metagenome (GOLD analysis project Ga0315283, IMG submission 204541) | Sediment microbial communities from Yellowstone Lake, YNP, Wyoming, USA - YL17G09_0 | ecosystem: Environmental > Aquatic > Freshwater > Lake > Sediment | place: USA: Wyoming | collected...
ATACCAGTTCATTGCTCGATTCGCCCCCCGGTCAGCTTCACAAAGACATCCTCCAGGTTGGACTTGCGCATGGTGACCTCGGTCTCGGCTTCCTGCAAACGGCACTGGGCGTCTTCCCGACTGGCGCACATCCGATAAACTCGGCTGCCGTCCCGGTCCGCATATTCCACCACGTATTCCCCCACCATTTTTTTCAAGTTGGCCGGGGTGTCCAGGGCAATCAATTTCCCCTGGGAAAGAATACCGACCCGGTCGCTGAGGGCCTCGGCCTCCTCGATGTAATGGGTCGTCAGTAAAATCGTTCCCCCCTGGGCCTTGATCCGTCGGATCATGTTCCAGATCTCCCGGCGCACCTGCGGGTCCAACCCGATGGTGGGTTCATCCAGGAAAAGGACTTTCGGCCGGCCCAGAACGGCCCGGGCGATCAGCAGGCGCCGCTGCATGCCCCCGGAGAAGGTGAGGATATTATCGTTTCGCCGCTCCCAGAGGCCGACCGAACGGAGCTGCTCCTCGATCTTGGATTCCAGGCCCGGAATATGGTGCAGGAGTCCGTAGAGGCGTAAGTTGTCAAAGGCGGACATCTCCCGGTCCAGGTTGTTTTCCTGGGGCACCACAGCGATGCGTTTTTTGATTTCCAGGGGCTGCCTGACCACGTCAATCCCATCCAAAAGGGCGCGGCCCGCCGTCGGCTTGACCAGGGTGGTCAGGATCTTGATGGTGGTGCTTTTCCCGGCCCCGTTCGGTCCCAGGAGCCCGAAAATCTCGTTGGTCTCGATCCGAAACGAAAGGGCCTCAACAGCCCGGATCTTTCCATATTCTTTGGTCAGTTGTTCCAGTTCAATCATGAGCAAACAATTCGCTTGACAAGCCTTCTCATTTGGCTTTCATTTAGCAAAAATAAGATTTTATAACGCTTTTGACTTTTGTTTTTAACCGTCATGCCGGACTCGATCCGGCATCCAGTGCATTTGGGGCTCAAATATCTCTGGATCCCGGATCTCGCTTCGCTTGTCCGGGATGACGACTTTGGCCATTCTTTTTTGCAAGAATTTATAAGGCATGTCCACCATCCGTCAAACCATGATCTCCCTGCTCCAGAGTCAGGATTTATCGGCCAAGGAAATTTCCCAGATCGTCGGGATCCGGGAAAAAGAAGTCTACGATCATCTGACCCATATCGCCCGATCGGCGGCTGTCAAAGGAAAATTGATCGTTCAACCGGCCTCCTGCCGGCACTGCGGTTTTATCTTCAAGAAGCGCGACCGCCTGACCGCCCCCGGTAAATGTTTTCTTTGCCGCAGCGAGGCCATCAGTCCGCCCCGTTTTGCCATCCGGGATTAAAAATTCGGCCCTTTAACAGCATTTGGCGACGCTGAATCGTTAGAGACCAGACTCCGCTAGTAATCCCCAAGGAGCGACAGGCGTGTACGAGTACGTGTACGAGTGAAGCGCCGCCAATCCCGCACCATTATCCTTAAAGGATCAGGTTTCGCGGCCGGGCAACAGGCATCGGCACGCAAACCATCAATAATGCTTTACCCTCCACTGCGTACTACTTTGATCATTGCAGTATTCCATACTCGTACGCGTACTCGTACACGCAGATCTTCCCCCCCCCTTTAACAGAGTATCCTGTTACTTGATAATCCTTTCCTAGATCTGAACCCGTAAGATCCCGGTGGCTTCGTACCGGCCGGCGATATGAATCGGGAACCGTTGGCCTAAAACCCTTTGATGGGTCCGGCGGGCCAGTTCGGGGTGATTGTTATGCTCCGAAAGATGGGCCAGGCAGACCCACTGCATCCGGTCGGTAGCCGAGCCTTTCAGCACCCCGGCGGCCTCTTCGTTGGAAAGATGCCCGCCCAGTCCGCGAATCCGTTGTTTCAGGAACTCCGGGTACGGCCCCTGCTCCAACATCTCCGGATCGAAGTTGCTTTCCAGAAAAATCGCGTCCAGAGAAGCGATAACGGTTTCCAGTCCTTGAAAAAGGTGCCCTAGGTCAGTAAGAATCCCCAACCGTCTTTTGCGGGTTTCCACCACGAAGGCCACGCCGTCAGCCCCATCGTGGGGGGTCGGGATGGTCTGAACGGATACGCTTCCAAAGGAAATCCTTTCTCCGGCCTGAAAAGGACGGACATCCGACAATCGGCCCAGTTTAAGCGTTTTCCCGGCAGCCAGGGTCCTGGGGGTGATATGGAGCGGTATCCCGTATTTCCGCTGATAAATGCCGGCGCAGCGGAGATGATCGGCATGATCGTGGGAGATAATCAAGGCGTCCACCTTTCGAATGTCCCTTCCCAGAGCGGCCAGCCTTTTTTCCGCTTGGATACCGCTGATCCCGGCGTCAAAAAGCAGCCTGATCCCTCCGGCCTCCACATAGATGCAATTTCCATTACTGCCCGATTGCAGCGAGATGGCTATCATCTGTCTCCATCTTCCGGGGTCCCCCTTTTTCTCCTGGCGGTTACAAACACATAATAAATCATGAGCAACGGTAAAAAGGCGAGCCCCACCTCAAAATTCCCTTTAAAGAAATAATAAGTGCTGATTCCCACGATCAGGAGAACCAGAATGATCTGAATGATCGCCACGGCCTTGGTCATTTATTTCTCACCTTCTCAAAAAATTATCCACCCCCTCACCCTTAAGGAATTATAACCTCCAATGTCAAGGCAAATCTGGAATGAATTGTCGAAACGACTCGACAATGTTGTCTTCTCATAACTATTTAAATTTTAACAATAAATCACTCCCTTCGGAAAGCCTCCTCTCAAAAGGCCCATTAAAGGCAACTAAAATTTCGACAAAATCGTCGAGCCTCAAAAGTTCCCACCAGCCGGGTATGTTAAAAATATTAAGTATATTTAATATGTTACTAATGATTAGGGAGCTTGGCATGAACCTTGAATATACCAAGACAAAACCTGACCTAAAAAAAATTATAAGGAGGAATATCCAATGTTAGGTAAGAGTAAAGTAAAAGTGTGGATGGTAGGTGGGGCCCTTTTGGCCATGTCCGGTCTGGCGATTGCCGCCGGTCCCGGTTTCGGCCGGGGAAACAATCCCAATTGCCCTGGTGGATTTGACCAGTTGAATTTAACAGCCGAGCAGAAAACCAAGTTGACTGACCTGCGGGAAAAGACCTGGAAAGACACGGTCACCCTGCGGAACGAGATGCAGACCAAACGGTTGGAGCTTCGAACCCTTTGGACCAACCCCAAACCCGACAAGGACAAGATTCTGGCCAAGCAGAAGGAAATGAATGACCTGCGGAATACACTCCAGGCCAAGATGACCGACTCTCGGTTAGAAGCCCGCAAGCATCTGACCCCCGAACAGGCCGCTCAGGTGGCCACCCACGGCCCGGGTATGGGTTTCGGAGGCGGTGGTATGCATCGGATGGGCGGTATGGGCCGCGGAAACTGTGACGGCCCCGGCTTCGGCCCCGGTGGCGCCCGGTTGTAATATAGATAACTAATCTTCATCCTCCCTCCTCCCAAGGAGGCCTGGAGCCTGGCTCCAGGCCTCCTTTCTTTACCATTGACAGCTTATCCGACAGCCGTTACATATAAGGCATGTCCCTGGCCATTGGTCTTAACCCATTAAAACCCGACCTCTCCCCGGTCTATCCCTTTACAGCGATCGTCGGGCAGGAGAAGATGAAGTTGGGCCTCCTGCTGACCCTGATCCATCCCCGGATCGGAGGCCTGCTGATCCGGGGCCAGCGGGGCACAGCCAAATCGACGGCCGTTCGCGGGTTGATCCCTCTCCTCCCGCCCGTGGAATTGGTGGCCGATTGCCCCTTTCGCTGTCCGCCCCGGGATCCGGTAGGGATGTGCGATCTTTGCCGGGAAAGACTAGGTGGAGGGCAATCCCTTCCCAGCGTCACCGCCCCCTATGGGCTGGTGAACCTCCCGCTGGGGGCTACGGAAGACCGGCTGATAGGGGCGCTTGATTTTGAAGCCGCCCTGTCCAAGGGAGAACGCCGTTTTGAACCGGGGCTGCTGGCCCGGGCCAATCAGTCCATTCTTTATGTGGATGAAGTCAACCTGCTGGAAGATCACCTGGTAGATTTGTTGCTGGATGTGGCGGCCCTGGGGGTCAATTACGTGGAACGGGAGGGGATCTCCTTCAAGCATCCCAGCCGTTTCATCCTGATCGGCACCATGAACCCGGAAGAAGGGGACCTGCGGCCCCAGTTGCTGGACCGCTTCGGCCTCGGCGTGGACGTGCGGGGCAGCACGGATCTGCAAGAACGGATCGAGGTCGCCCACCGCCGCCTGGCCTTTGAGTCCGATCCGGTTGGTTTTCTCAAGGACTGGTCCGAAGCGGAAAACGACATGGCCCGAAGGATCATTCAAGCCCGCCGGGATTTAGACCGAATCCGGACTCCCCAGCGCATCTGGGAAATGGCGGCCCGCCTTTCGCTGAGCTATGGAGTGGAAGGCCATCGCAGCGATTTAACCATGATCAAGGCCGCCCAGGCCATCGGCGCCTTCCGGGGGCGGGCCGAGGTTACCCCTCCGGATCTACTGGAAGCCGCCGAACTGGCCCTGCCGCACCGTTTAAAAAACCAGGACCTCAATCAGCCCCGACTTGAACCGGCTCAAATCCAAAAATTCCTCGAAGACTTGGAAGCCGCCACAGAGGGTTCGATTGCCACCCCGGACTCCGGCGAATTAAAAAAAAAGCCCCGGGCCTATTAGCCCCCCTTCCCCTTTCAGTCCCCCTCTTACCTGAAGAACCCCGGATACTAGATCCAGCCATCCCTTTAGCGGAATTAATCCGAGCAGCCTCCCCGGGCCGGAGAAGGACCTTCCTCACCCTGAGGAACGAAGGTCGGGTGGTCGGAAGCGGCCCCTTTACCGGCACATCTTTAACGGACGTGGCCTTTCTTTCGACTGTAAAGGCCGCCTGCGGCCGTTCGGGTTTTGACCGGGGTCAGAGACCGCTTCGTTTTATCCGGGACGATTTGCGCCGGCAGATTAAAAAGAAAAAAGGCGGCTATTCGGTGGTTTTTGTGGTGGATGCCAGTTCATCCATGGGAGTCCACGGGCGTATGTCTCTGGTGAAAGGTCTGTTGAACGCCTACCTCAAGGAGAGCTACCTGCGAAGGGACCGGGTGGCCCTGGTGGCCTTCCGCCATCAACAGTCGCGGTTGATCCAGCCCTTCACCGGAAATCTGGGACGGGTTCGACAATCGCTCCGACAGTTGCCGCTGGGTGGGAAGACGCCTTTGGCCGAGGGCCTCCGCCTGGGTTTCCGGGCCCTGGCCCAGGAACGATTCAAATACCCCCGATCCGGTCAGGTCCTGGCGCTGGTCTCCGACGGAAAGCCCAACCTGAGTTTTTCCGGCCTGGACCCGGTTGATGAGGCCTTTCAGACGGCCGCCTGGCTGCGCCGGAATGGAATCGCCTTCGTATTCATCGATACGGAACCGAACCCCCTGGCCTTCGGCTACGGCCCGTCCATCGCCCGCAAGGCCGGGGGGACTTATCGCACCCTGGTGGATCTCCTCAAAAAACCCGGCTTATAACTTTGCCCTCCCGCATTGACCCGGCTGGTGGAGTGCGTTGCCTTAGCTCATCCGTCAACAGTTCCCGAAAAGCCAGTTAGAAATGAAGTCCTCGGGGTTTCTTACTTTCTTAGAATATCGACAAACTGATCTTCATCCAATCCTGCCTGGCGAAGCATTTCATGGAATAACCATTTGGGGATGGCTCTCTGATGTTTATGGCTTATCCTAACCCGGAGGATAACTCCGTTCGACAAGATCTTCCGCCAAGTCTCGTGTTTCTTGGAACGTATTTTTTCATACCCTCTCTTGCCCAAGACCTCCCTGAACTGATCAAAGGTGAACGAGGCCATATTGCACCTCTATCAGCATTTTTATTTCCCAATCGTTTTTGCAGGAAGTAACGGCCTTGATATAAGGCAGATGGTGGGCTCGATTAGGACTGGCGGCATATAGCTTCAGATCCCCCATATATTCTTCCGCATAGTCCTTCATTGCTTCTATTAAGTCTTCTAACGCCTCTTCGGCCGAATCCATCGCAGTTACCAGGTCCAGTTCGGGGCAGTAGGCGCAATATCCCTCTTTATCCCTGGCGAGAATAACGGTAAGCCTTTTTTCATAAGTCAGGATCTTGGGAACAGGAAAAACTTTCTTGGAGGTAACCTCCGGACTATTCAGTTCCATAAGTTCTCCTTTTATCGGCTTTTACTCTTTCCTTTGTTTTTAATAACATCAAATCTTCTTATTGGACAACAGAAATTTTTTTCTCGTTCCTCTATTTAACAGCAATGCCCCATCAGCACCCGATTGCCTAGTTTTGTCTGGCTAAGTGGCCCCTCGTTGGGCCATTGAAAACAAAACCGAACCGGGAATGGAATATTATGAAGTTCGGAATTATCGGAGGTGGGCAAGATTAATTGACATCAAGAAGGATTTTAGTAAGATATTCTGATTTGGAAGGAGGGGGAAATATTCTATGTCACCAGGTATTTCACGTGACCAGGCCCTGGATTTATTGCACCGGCACATCAAGAATCCCAATATGATTAAACACTGCCTGGCTTCCGAAGCGGTGCTCGGAGCCCTGGCGGACCGTTTAGGGGAGGACCGGGAAAAGTGGTCCCTGGCCGGATTGCTCCACGATTTGGATGTGGAGTTGACCCAGGCCGACCTGGCCGTTCACGGGATGGAAGCGGTCCGGATATTGGAGGAAAACGGCGTGGCGCCGGATATCGTCCAGGCCGTCAAGCTTCATAATGAACAAGCCTGCGGAGAAAAAAGAAGCGCTGTCTTTCACCACGCCCTGGCCGCCGGGGAGACCATCACCGGTCTGATCATCGCCACCGCTCTGGTCTATCCGGACAAGAAACTGGCCTCGGTGAAACCCAAGTCCATTGTGAAGCGGATGAAAGAAAAGGCTTTCGCGGCCTCGGTCAACCGGGATATTATCCGTGAGTGCGAGGTGGTCGGAATCCCCCTCCCGGAATTTGCCGAAATCGCCCTGCGGGCCATGCAATCGATCAGTGAAGAATTGGAGTTGTAACCGGAGATAGGCCTTGACCTTTCAGGAGGGGTGATTTACTTTAGCTAAATTATGCATGAAATGTCCATCGTCCAGAGTATTATCGATATTGTCCATCAGGAGATGGCCCGCAACCAGGTATCCAAAGTCTCGGTGATTCGTTTGGTGGTGGGGGAATTCACCGCCGTGGTCCCGGATAGTCTCGCCTTTTGTTTCGAGCTGATCACTAAAGATACCCCGTTGGAAGGGGTTAAGATAGAACTGGAGCAGGTACCCCTGACCGGCCGCTGCCGGGCCTGCGGGAAAGAATTCCCCATCGTGGAATATCGATTTGTTTGCCCGGAATGCCAGTCCAATGAGATCGAGGCCATTTCCGGGAAAGAGTTATTTATCAAAGAAATTGAAGCGGAATAAGGAAATTGACCATGAAAGTGCCGGTAGTACGCAATATTTTGGAGGCCAACGAACAGTTGGCCCAGGAAAACAAGACCCGTTTTCAGGAAAAAGGGTTGCTGGTCCTGAACCTGATGAGTTCCCCGGGGGCCGGAAAGACCACCCTCCTGGAACGGACCATTGAAGCCTTAAAGGATAAAATCCGGATCGCGGTCATCGAAGGGGACATTCAATCCACCTACGATGCGGAAAAAATCGCCCAGCACGGAATCCCGGCGGTGCAGATCAACACCGACGGGGCCTGTCACCTGGACAGCCGGATGATCCAGCAGGCCCTGAAGGAGATAGACCTATCCGCCCTGGACCTGCTGGTAGTGGAAAACGTGGGCAATCTGGTCTGCCCGGCGGAATTCGACGTGGGCGAAGATTACAAGGTGATGATCCTGAGCGTCACCGAAGGGGACGATAAACCCCTTAAGTATCCCTTGATGTTCAGCAAGTCCACCGTCCTGCTGGTCAACAAGATCGACCTGCTTCCCTACATCAATACCAGCGTGGAGAAGATCCGCCAGGTATCCCTGGAGATCAATCCCCAACTGGAGATTTTTGAAGTGTCCTGCCAGAACGGGACCGGTCTGGAGTCCTGGTTCAACTGGATACTGAAGCGGGTGCCACACTATAAAGGGGCGTAGCGCCTGGCGCGGAGCGCGGAGCGATAAGCGCAAAACCCGCGGCCTATAGCGCGGAGCGCGGAAAATATACTCTGTTAAGAAAAGCCTGGATTCCCGCTCAATAGCGCTGCGGGAATGACGATTTAGGCTGTTCTATTGTGAGACTATTTAAAAAAGGGTTTAGCCCTTCCCGGATTATTCCAATACCAGCCCCTCTGAAGTAGGATTGTCCCACTTGCCTGACTGTCTATGAAATCCCGCTATAAGGTTGCCATTCAGGGAATCGTCCAGGGCGTGGGTTTTCGGCCCTTCGTCTACCAGCAGGCCCTGGCCCGCCGCCTGACCGGTTATGTGACCAATACCTCGCACGGGGTGGATCTGGAGGTCGAAGGGGAAGGACTGGAACTGGATGATTTTATCCGGACCCTCCGGCAGGACCCTCCTCCTTTGTCCCGCATCACTTCCCTGGAGTTTCAACCCCTACCGCCGCAAGGGGATTCGGAATTTACCATCCTGCAAAGCCAAGCCCAGAAAACCCGCTCGGCCCTGATCTCCCCGGACGTGGCCGTTTGCCCCGATTGCCTGCGGGAACTGCGCGATCCCCGAGACCGCCGGTATCGATACCCTTTTATCAACTGTACCAACTGCGGGCCCCGTTACACCATTATCAAAGACATCCCCTACGACCGGGCCAAGACCACCATGGCGGCCTTCACCCTCTGCCCGGAATGCTCCGCCGAATACCACGATCCTCTGAACCGGCGTTTCCACGCCCAGCCCAACGCCTGCTGGACCTGCGGTCCCCGGGTGACCCTCCTGGACGGTGCGGGCCAGCCCCTCGACTGTGAGGACCCTATCGCCGAAACCGCCCGGCTGCTTCGGGAGGGCTGGGTCGTGGCCATCAAGGGCCTGGGGGGATTTCACCTGGCCGTGGAGGCTGTTCAGGAAGAAGCGGTCAGGCGTCTGCGACAAAGAAAGCACCGGGAGGAGAAACCCCTGGCCCTGATGTGCCCGGATCTGGCCCGGGTTAGAGAATTCGCCCGGGTTGAAGCGGAAGAGGAGGAGGTGCTGTGCTCCAGGGAACGCCCGATACTCCTCCTCAGAAAGAAAGAGCCCAGCCCCGTAGCCCCTGCGGTGGCCCCGGGCAATCAGTATTACGGGGTCATGCTGCCCTACACCCCGCTCCATTATTTGCTGCTGGATCAAGGGTTTCTGGCCCTGGTCCTGACCAGCGGCAACCTGTCCGAGGAACCCATCTGCATCGACAATGAAGAGGCCTTCGTCCGTCTGAAGGGAATCGCCGATTACTTCCTGGTCCACAACCGCGACATTCATCTGCGCAGCGACGACTCCATCGTCCAGCAGGTTTCCGGATCGCTGCGTCAGCTTCGCCGTTCCCGGGGCTTCGTTCCCATACCCGTCTTTCTGGCGGAACCGCTGGCGCCCATTTTGGCCTGTGGGGCTGAATTAAAAAACACCGTCTGCCTGACCAAGGACAACCGGGCCTTTATCAGCCAGCACGTGGGGGACCTGGAGAACCTGGAAACGCTGCATTTTTTCGAGCAGACCATCGAGCATCTTAAACAAATCCTGCAGATCGAACCGGAAGTCATCGCCTATGACCTGCACCCGGATTACCTGAGCACCCGGTATGCCCTGGAGCAGGAAGGGGTTGAATTAATCGGCGTGCAGCATCATTTCGCGCACCTGGTGGGCTGTCTGGCCGAACACGGCCTGAACGAAAAGGTGATTGGACTGACGCTGGACGGCAGCGGGTACGGTTTGGATGGCCGGATCTGGGGGGGTGAGGTCCTGGTGGGTGATTGCGGGTCCTTTGAACGGTGCGGTCACTTTGCCTACCTGCCCCTCCCGGGGGGGGCCAGGGCCGTTAAAGAACCCTGGCGAATGGCCGTCAGTTATCTTTACCAGGCCTACGGGGAGAAGCTCTGGGATCTTCCCCTGCCCTTGCTGGAACGGATCGACCGATCCCAACTTGAAATCCTGGTGCAGATGATCCAAAAAGGGATCAACAGCCCCCTGACCTCGAGCTGCGGGCGACTCTTCGACGGCGTGGCTGCTCTCATAGGACTGCGGGATACCGTGGCCTTTGAAGGACAGGCGGCCATGGAACTGGAGATGATCCAGGGCCGGGAAGTCGAAGCCCCTTACGATTTCGAAGTGCTGAGATCCCAGGAAGCCCTCCAGATCCTACCCCAACCCATCATCCGGGGCGTGGTGGAGGACATCAGGCAGGGCGCCTCGAGGGAGCGGATCAGTCGGCGTTTTCACCGGACCCTGGTGGAAGTCCTGACCCGGGTTTGCCAAATCCTGCGGGAGGACTGGGGCCTTGGAAAAGTGGCCTTAGGCGGGGGAGTCTTTCAGAATCGGACGCTCCTGATGGAGATGGAGGCCCGCCTGCGCGCGGAGGGCTTCCAGGTCTTCAGCAAATCCCTGGTTCCTTCCAATGACGGTGGAATTTCTCTGGGCCAGGCCGTGGCCGCCCATTATATGCGGCGAAAAATGACCGCCGTCTCAACCCGTAGATGATTCCCTGACGGGTAACGTCCTTAAAAGCGGAAAAGGGGGTTGCTTCAAAACACAAAGGGCCCCTGTCTCCGGGCCCATTTGTGTTTTGAAGCTTTCAGCCTGGGGGGTTATTTTTTCTTTTCTTTACCATCCTCTTTCTTTTTAGGCTCCTCCTTCTTCTTGGCTTCTCCCTTGACCTCGACCTCGGTGGCCTTCATCCAGTACTGGATGGTCACCTTGGAGCCAACTTTCAGGTCCCCTTGAACCTTGGTGTCCTTATCCCTGGCCAGTTCCCATTTGTCGCTACCCTTCTGGACCACGATCAGGTCGTCCTTCACCTCCAGTACCGGTCCGGTTACCTGGTAGGTCTTGGGCCCCGCGGCCAGGGCCAAAGAGGAGAACAAAAAGAACACCCCCACCACAACAAAGATCATTCGTTTCATACCCCTTCCTCCTTTTTCGATTTTTTCCGGATAATAGTAGAGAAGAGGCTCCGGGGTGTCAATAGAAATTGAAGACTTATAATTCGAGTGCCGGGAAAAAGCAAGGCCCCTTTGGGAACAAAGGGGCCTTGCTTTTTCCTCGAAAAATTAGGCGGCCTTGAAAGCCGCCAGAACGGCTTCCGGGGTCAGGGGCAGGTTCCTCATCCGGATTCCGGCGGCGGCGAAAAGCCCATTGGCCACGGCCGGGGCGATGGGCGGCAGGCCCGGCTCCCCGACCCCTTCCGGCTTCTTCATCCCCCTGACGAGATGGACTTCAATCTCCGGAGTCTCGCTGAACCGAAGCAGCGGGTAATCGGCAAAATTGGCGGACTTCACCCCGCCTTTTTCAAAAACCACCTGTTCTTTAAGGGCAGCGCTCAGCCCCATGATGATCCCGCCCTCCATCTGGGCTTTGACGGTGTCCGGGTTGATGACCGGACCGCAGTCGATCGCGCAGACTACCCGGTGGACCCGGAGACCCCCACTCACCTTATCGACGGAGACCTCGGCCACCTGGGCCACATGGCTGCCAAAACAGGAATGGCAGGCGAGGCCGCGGGCCTGGCCGGCCTTCAAGGGCTTTCCCCAGCCCGCTTTTTCCGCCGCCATCTCCAGTGCCCGCCGGAGCGCCGACGTCTTGGCCATATGTTCCAGGCGAAAATCCAACGGGTCCTTCCCGGCCGCCAGGGCCAACTCATCCATGAAGCATTCCACGGTAAAGGCGTTATGGCTGCTACCGACGGACCGCCAGAAGCCCACCGGGATGGGGAGGTCCAGGCGGACATATTCCACCCGCAGGTTGGGGACCTGGTAGGGTAGATCGGTGATCCCTTCCACGGCGGCCGGATCGATACCCTTTGACATCATCTGGGGGAACACCCGGGCAAAGATGGAAGGGACGACCACCCGGTGGGACCAGGCCGTGATTTTACCCCGGGCATCCAGGGCCCCGCTGATCCGGCAGCAGTTCCCCGGGCGGAAAAAATCATGGTGGATATCCTCTTCCCGGGTCCAGATGACCTTTACCGGCTTGGCCACGGACCTGGAAATCTCGACGGCTTCCTCTACCACGTCCGTTTCGGCCCGCCGCCCGAAGCCGCCGCCCAGATAGGTGGTATGGATCTGGACCTTTTTGGGTTCCAGCCCGGACACCTTGGCGGCCGTCTGCTGAGCGCCGGTCTGGCTTTGGGTGGGGACCCAGACGTCGCAGCGGTCCTTTTGTACCCAAGCGGTGCAGTTCATGGGTTCCATGGTGGCATGGGCGAGATAGGGCAGCCGGTAGACGGATTCAATTTTTTTTGCTGCCGAAGCGAGGGCTTTTTCGGCGTCCCCGTCATCGCGGGCGATCACCCCGGTTTTATTCAAGTGGTCCAGCAGGATTTTGTCAATCGCGGCATTATCCAGATCCGGCCGGGAGCCCTGGCCCCATTGCACGGCCAGGGCGGCCCGTCCCCGGCGGGCCGCTTCGAAGCTCTTGGCGCAGACCGCCACCCCCCGGCCGATCCGAACAACCTGTTCCACCCCCTTAATTTTTTTGGCGGCGTTCTGATCGTAGGACTTTTCTTGGGCCCCAAAAACCGGCGGCCGGGCGACGGACGCATAGAGCATATCCGGGATAAAGGTGTCGATACCGAAGCGGGCCTTTCCGTTGACTTTTTCTTGGATATCCAAGCGCGGCAGGGGCTGTCCGATAAACCGGAACTGGGACGGGTCTTTCAGCGGGGATCCTTGGGCAGGGGCAGTTTGGAGGCCGCCGCCA
>Ga0315283_10003874_pt1 | contig 12867 bp, 7 predicted proteins | sample YL17G09_0_MG_FD_204541 | JGI IMG/M metagenome (GOLD analysis project Ga0315283, IMG submission 204541) | Sediment microbial communities from Yellowstone Lake, YNP, Wyoming, USA - YL17G09_0 | ecosystem: Environmental > Aquatic > Freshwater > Lake > Sediment | place: USA: Wyoming | collected...
CATTTCCGGCAATGGCTTTGGGCGCAGGTCTGGCCTTGGGCAATGCACTCGCGGTTCTCGAGGGGCTGTTCGGGCGTGGCCTGGTCTTCGAGCGGACGCCGAAACGCGGCAGCACACCCACCACGGATAGGGCCGCGTTGCACGGCATGCACACGCTGTACCGCAGCCCCGGGACCCGCACCGCCATCCTGGAGTTGGTGCTGCTCGCCTATCTGATTGCGTGCAAGATCTTCGCAGGGCGCACCCGCTGGGGCGAATTTCCCTTCCTGTTCTTCTTCGCCTACGGCCTTCTGGCGATGGCGTTGCCGTCGCTGCGTGAAAGCTGGCAAGACACCCGGCGGCGCGCGGCGGGCGCGCTGCCGTGACCGGCGCGGTGATCGCGGCGCTGGCCTATGCGGCGATGGCGTTCTGCGCCTGGCGAGTCGGCCCGTTTCACGAGCATCTCGCGCTTTATTGGGTGTTGCACGCGGCGGCTTTCACCGGCATGGTGCTCGCGGCGCGCGGCCGTGGGCGTGGGCGCGGCGGCGGCGGCGGCCGCCGCGGTCCCGGTCCCGGCCCCGGCCCCGGCCCCGGCTCCGGCTCCGGCCCCGGCCCCGGCCCCGGCTCCGGCTCCGGCTCCGGCTCCGGCGGCACGCTGGGAGCGCGCGGCGTTCTTTTGGGTGCGGTAGTGTTTCGGGCGTTGTTGATACCGCTCACGCCATCGCTCTCCGACGACATCTATCGCTACGTCTGGGAAGGCCGCGTGCAGAACGCCGGCTTCGACCCGTATGTCATCCCACCGGATGCGGCCAGCCTCGAACCACTCCGCGACAGCGTGTGGGAACACGTCAACCACCGCGAGTACACCGCCATCTACCCGCCGCTGGCGCAGCTCGTGTTCCGCGGCCTGGCGTTGGCCGGCGGGGTGACGGTGTTCAAGCTGGCCCTGAGCGGGATCGACATCTTAGCGGTGTGGTTGCTGCTGCGTGCACTGCGGCGGGCGAATCTGCCGGCCAGGCGAGCGGTGTGGTACGCGTGGAACCCACTGGCCGTGGTGGAAGTCGCGGGCAGTGGGCATTTCGAGCCCCTGGCCTTGGCGCCGCTCGTGGCGGCCGTCGGGTGGGCGCATCCGGCGCGCCCAGTTGCAACACGGTGGGCTTGGGGTCAAGCGCGCGCCTGGGCCGCTTTCGCGGCGGGCATCAGTGTGAAGTATGCCGCGCTCGCGGCGCTCCCCGCGTTCCTGCGCCACGCACCGCCACGTGGCCGGGCCTTGCTTGCGGCCGGTGCGGTCGCCGGCGCTTGCTTTGCCGCGTATGCGGGTTCGGGCAGCCATCTCTTCGACTCACTGCGGGCATACGCCGAGCACTGGCGTTTCAATGACTTTGCGTTCGCGTGGCTGCGCACGCAGGTGGACGACCCGCTGCGCGCGCGGCGCCTGGCGGCAATTACCATTGCGGCGATCGCGGTCACCTCCGCGCTCGCTGCCCGCTCGCTCGCCGGAGCCGCGTGCGGTGGTCTACTCGGCGCACTGCTGTGCGCGCCCACCGTGCATCCCTGGTATCTTTTGTGGCCGCTCGTACTGGTTCCATTGTGCACGAGCCGGGCGGTGATCGTTTGGAGTGCGACGATTCCCCTGGCGTATCACTTCTTCTACCCCGCCGCGGGACACGCGGCCGCCGCCGATCACAACTGGACGCTGCGGTGGCTGGAAATGGCGCCCGTCGGGTTCGCGTTGTGCTGGGACCTCGTGGCGTGGTGGCGTGGCCGATCGGCTGCGCCGGCGGCGCTGCTGCCGGCCGAGGGCCGCGGCCGCGCGCGCGCCATCGCGCCGCAAACACCTCCCCTGCCGCCCCAGCCACGAGTGGCGCTCGTCATGCCGGCGCTCGACGAGGAGGAGCCGCTGCCGCTCGTGTTCGCGGATCTCGAATCGTTGCGGCGTGACCGTCCTGCGGGTTCGGTGAACGGCGTCATCGGCGAGATCGTGCTGGTCGACAACGGCTCACGCGACCGCACCGCCAGCATCGCCCGCGCTGCCGGCGCCACGGTGCTGCGCGAAGATGCGCGCGGCTACGGGGTGGCCTGTTTGCGAGCCTTGGCGCATCTGCGCCGGGAGCCCCCGGATATCGTGCTGTTCATGGATGCCGACCGCAGCGACGATGCGCAGGACATTCGCGCCTTGCTGCGGCCCTTGCTGGCCGGCGAAGCCGACCTGGTGATCGGCTCGCGCACCCGCGGCGTGCATGAGCCCGGTGCGCTGCTTCCACAGGCGCGCTTCGGCAACTGGCTCGCCACCGGTTGGATTCGCCTGTGGTACGGCTTCCAATACACCGACCTGGGACCCTTCCGCGCCATTCGCTGGGATGGGCTCGAAAAACTGGCGATGCGTGACCGCGACTGGGGTTGGACGCTGGAAATGCAAGTGCGTGCGCTGCAGGAAGGACTGCGGGTGGTAGAAGTCCCGGTGCGCTACCGGCGCCGGGTGGGGACCTCGAAGATCAGCGGCACGCTCTTGGGGTCGTACCGGGCGGGCAAGAAGATATTGTGGATGATGTGGACGTTGCGGCGCCCCGTGCGGCAGGATGAGCGCGCGCCGTCCTGACCTTGGCGGACAGACCGCCGGTACGGGTGCATGCGGAGGATGTGGTGATGCGCAGCGTACTCTTGAAACCGGCACTGCGTTCGTGGATCGGCATCTCACTGTTGTTGCCGGGGCTCGCGGCGGCGGCTCCCGCTCCTGTCGCCGTGGACTCCATGCCATTCCCGCCGGCCACGGCTGCGGACTCGACGTCGATCGCGCCGCCCGTTGCGCCGGCCATTGTGCACTTCGATCAATCCGCGTGGGCCCGGCTGCTATCGCAGTACGTGGACGACCAGGGCCGGGTGGCGTACAAGGACTGGCTCGAGCACGACCGCACCAGTTTTCGCAAGTACTTGGACGCCGTCGGCGCGGCCACGCCCACGACCTGGCCGCGCGACGAGCAACTGGCATTCTGGATCAACGCCTACAATGCCGGGCTCGTCTGGGCCGTCCAGCAAGGGCAAACTCCGGAGACGCTGATCGGGCGGGCGCGGTTGTTCAAGTCGTGGAAGTTCCGGGCTGCGGGCCGCGAACGCACCCCGGATGAGATCGAACACGACATCCTGCGCAAGCAATTCCAGGAGCCGCGCATTCACTTCGCAATCGTGTGTGCATCGGTCAGTTGCCCGCCGCTGCGGCGCGCGCCCTACGCGCCCGACAGTCTGACGCTGCAACTGGACGACCAGGCGCGGCGCTTCGTGAACGACCCCACCCGCAACCACCTCGACCCGGAGGCAAAAGCGCTGGAGCTGTCCTCGATCTTCGATTGGTTCCGGAGCGATTTCGAGCGCGGCGCCGGTTCGGTACCACGCTTCTTGGCGAAGTACGTGTACGACGCGCAGGCGCGGGAGTGGCTCTTGGGCCCCGCCATTCCGCCACCGCGGTACCGCGACTACGACTGGTCACTCAATCAGCAACCGTTTCAGCGCCCGGACCGCAAGCAGCGCGCAACTCGATAGAGCGGGAAGTCCCCGCTCGACGGCTGGTTGAAGGCCGCTTCACGAGGCCGGCGTAGCGGCACCGTGTTCAGCGTGGCAACGCCTGGCGCAGCATCCGCAGGGAATCGGTTTCGGCTTGGTGTCCGTGCTGCTCCAGGTACCACACGCGGCCGTCCAGCATGCGCCCGTATTGACTGAGGATCACTTGCTCTTCGTGACGCAGTGCCCTGCCGCGGAGCAGCGCCGGCAACTCGAGCTTGGGCAACGGGAAGGCGCGGTATTGGGGGTCGGATGTCAGCCGCACGAGCATGCCCTCGGGACTCCATAGGAGTCCTGCGAACATCGGCTGGTGGAGAGCGCCGAGGAGCGTGTACGTCGGGCGCAATCGCACCGACTGCAATGCAAGAGCACGCAACATCGCCCGGTACGCCGCCTCCCGGGCCGGCCCGTCGAATGGCAGGCCGTGTTCGGCCCTCGATGCGTACGCGGCGACCGTGGCGATCTCGGCGCGACAGGCGTCCCCCAGCTCCGGGAACCACTGCTGGAGATTGCGCCCGAGCATCGGGCTTTCCAAACGGTCGATATCGAGCACCACGAGATCGGGGCGCACCTTGTCGACGTTTTGCAGGTAAATCATTGGTTCGCTGAAGTGATCGGGGTCGTCGCTGAAGATGACGCCGCGCGGATCGGCGTAGCGCACCAGGTCGCCCGCGAAGGTCGCGGCGACCGGCTGCCGGCTCATATCGTTGCGCGTGAAGTTCCGCGTCAGCGGCCAGACGACGACTGCCGCCATGACGGCCAGGAAGAGAATGCGCCCCGGAAGCGGCAGACTCCCGGCGCGGCGGCCGATCCACCCCGCACCGATTGCGGCCCACAGAGCCAAGAGCATCAGCACCGGCAAGTAGTACACGCGGATGTCATGAATTGGATACGCCATATTGTACAGCAAGAAGGCGATGCAGACCGGTACCGTGATGGCGAGGGCCCGCCGTTGTTCGCGCGCCAGAACGGCGAGCCCCACCAAAGACAAGATCGGGAGGAACAGCGTCGCCTCGTGCGGGAGCTGCGTGAACAAGAAGCGCTGCAGCTCGCTTCCCTTCAATCCTTCGCTTCCCAAAATCGGACGATACTGAGCGGCGCTCAGGTGAATGAAAAGGCGATGTAGCGTCTCCGGGTAGTCCCAGTCCACCGCCGGATGCATGCGCGAGCGAATCGGTAAGTACAGGTACAGGGTCAGCGGCAGCAACGCCGGCGCGAAAATTCGTAGCCCCACCCTCCAAGCTGGGGCGCGCGCATTGCGCTGGTCGACCACCGCGAATGCGAGCACCAAGAGCAGCGCCGGTGCCAGCAGCACCGCGGTCAGGTGGTGCGCGAGCCCCAGGCCCAGCAGGAACCCCGGCAAGTACAGCGGCACGCGCGCCGAATTACAGGCCCTGTACAAACACGCCACAAGGCACGCGACAACCAACAGTCCGTGCAGTGCGTACACCTCGACGATAGCCGCCTGGGACCACGGCGTGTCGGCAAACGCGAAGAGGAGCGCGCCGGCGAACGTCCCCGCGACGGCGAGCCACCGGGGCCATCCGGCAGCAGTCTTCGCTCCGATCAGCGTCCATGCGGCGTGAAACAGCAAACCCGTCGCCGCGGCGCCGGCCACCGCACTCAGCAATGCAACGCGAGAAAAGATCGAGCCGATGGGCACGAGGCTGAAGAGATGACCGAGTACGGTGAACAGCGGGTACCCCGGCGGGTGCGCGATGCCGAGGACCGCCGCCGCCGCCGCCAACTCCCCACCATCGATGAAGGTTACGGACCGCGCCAGGGTGCGAACGTAAACCGCCAGAGGAACAAGGATCGCCAGCGCCAGCGCGGCCTGGACGAGTCGGTCGGTTCGTGTGCGCGCCGGGCGCTGCGCGCTCACGGCCTTGCCCCAGCAGGCGTTGGATCGATCATGACCACCAAGCTAGGACACAACTGCGCGCGTCGGCAAGCCCGCCGTGATCGTCCCTGGCCTCTTGCGCTGCGTGAACAGGCGTGCGCCATCTGGCGCCGCTCGGCGGCCATCCGGCGCCACTTTCGCAATGGTGGACCGCAGGCTACATTGAGAGTACTCCTCGCCAGAGCCGAAGGATGGTGTCGTGCGTCCGCTTTTTGCTTCTTGGGTTGTGGCGGGGGCGTTGTCGGCCTGCCTAGGCAGCCCGGCGCTGGGCGAAGCCGCAGGGCAATCGCCGCCGGTGATTACGCCACGCTTGGCGCATCTACTTGCAACGAGTGCAGCAAACTCCTCCTGCGCGGTTTGGATCGAACTCGCCCCGCCCGCAAGCCGCGCCACGGCCGTTCAGGCCCGGTCGCACGTCAGCCCACGCGCCTGGGAAAGACGAGTGCGCCGCGGATCGCCGGCGCCCGATCTGGGTGACCTCGCGCTCGATCGAGCCGCGGTTGATGCCATTCGCGGCCACGTCACCCGGGTGCGCGCCGTGTCGCGCTGGCTGCGCACCGTGAGCGTCGAAGCGACGCCGGCTCAGATTGTCACGCTCGGACGCCTGCCTGGAATCACAGCCATAGATCTGCTGGCCACTCCCGAGCGATTACACCGGGCCTCCGAACCGCCCGCCCTTGCACACACCGGCGAGGGTCGCCCGGTCGTCACGGCGCCACCGTACGGCGATGCCGCCACGCAGCTTGCGTTGATGCACGTTCCCGAATTGCACGATCGCGGCCTCACCGGCCTGGGCGTACTGGTGGCGCATTTCGATACCGGATACGAACGGTTTTCGCACCAAGCGTTCCGGGCGCTGCGGGTTGTGGCCATGCGGGACTTCGTAGATGGCGACGGCGATCCCACCGGCGCCGGCGGCTTCCTGGATGATTCGGGCGAACACGGTTCGATGACGTTGTCGGTACTCGGAGGCTTTCGCCCCGGCAAGTTGGTGGGATCGGCTTTCGGCGCCGGTTTCGCCCTGGCGCGCACCGAGCGCACGTTCAGTGAGGACGCGTTCGAGGAGGACTTGTGGATCGCGGCGCTCGAATGGGCTGACAGCCTGGGTGCGGATTTGGTGAGCAGCTCGTTGAAGTTCCGCGAAAACGACGACGGCAGCGGCTACACCTGGGAGAACATGGACGGCCGGACGGCGCGCGTGTCGATTGCGACGCGCTTTGCAGAATCACGTGGCATGCTGGTTCTGAACGGTGCGGGCAACGACGGCGCGTCGCCATTCCACAACACGCTGGTCGCGCCGGCCGACGCCGAGTATGTGCTCGCTGTCGGCGCCACCAACCTGGGCGGCGAGCGCGCGTCTTTCAGTAGTGTCGGGCCGACCACCGACGAGCCGGCGCGGATCAAGCCCGATCTCATGGCGCCCGGCGACAATGTGTGGGCAATGAGCGTGGCGAACGACAGCGCCTACGCACGCACGTCGGGCACCTCGTTCTCGACGCCATTGGCCGCGGGCGTCGCGGCGCTCCTGTTATCGGTGCATGACGCCACGCCCCAGCAACTGCGGACGATCCTGCGTACGACCGCCAGCCGCGCGTCCACACCCGACAACCAATGGGGCTGGGGTGTCGTGAATGCGTTGGCGGCCTATCACGCGCTGGTGGCGCAATTCCCCACCGATGCGCCGACGCGGGTCGCATCCATCGCCGCACCACGGTTCGCCAATCCCTTCCGGCCCCGCGACGTCATCACCACGGCGCCGATGGGCGGCGGCTCGTGCCGCCTGCGCGTCTACGACGCTTTGGGCCGCGAGCTGCGAACGTGGCAAGCCGCGGAAACCGCACCTGTGGGATCCGGCTGGCACGTGACGTGGGACGCCACCGACACCCGCGGACAAGCGCTACCGCGCGGCGTGTACTTCGTGGAACTGCGGAATGCCAGTGGAATTGCAGCTACCCGCAAGCTGACCTTGGTGCGCTGACGGCCCATCCGCGAATCATCCGGCGGCGACTACTGGAACGAACCCAAGTCAGACAAGTGAGCGGATTGATTCCGGCGCTTGACGTCGTGGCCGTAGCATGGAGAAACTTGAGATGCGCGCGTGACGGTGCATCGACCCGACCGGAGGCTCGGCGCAGGCGCATCTGCCCGCCGAGGGTTTGCCCGTCATGCCGGGGTATTTCCGTTCCTGCGGAGGTGTATCCGCAACCGGCGCCACGCCGAGACCTGCACCTCCATTCCTGGAGATGCATGACATGAACCGGCAGCTTCTCAGCGTACTGCTCCCCTTACTGTTCGCTTCCGCGAGCGACGCCGCCGTCGTCTTCAACCAGCCCCACAATGGCGCGGGAACTCTGCACAAGTCTTCGTGGTATCCACCTGACGGTCTCGATGGCGATATCTACTGCTGGGACAACTTCACCCTCGCCTCGAACACCGCGATCTCGGAAATCCACTGGCGCGGCGGTTATGAACTCCATCCTTCCGGATCGGGCCAGTTCCCGGTCGCCAATTTCGACGTTTCCATCTATCGCTCCATCCCAGCCGGGACTCAGCCCGATCTGGGCGCCGGCGGCACACTCGTTCACTACATCGTGGGCGCCAACGCCGGCGAAACGCCGGCGGGCTCATTCGGCGGCGTTTTCATGTACGACTACGCCTTCACCCTGCCGTCGCCCTTCCAGGCCGCGGGAGGCACGAACTACTGGGTGCAGATCGAGGCATCACAGGGTGCCGCCGCTCCCAGCTTTGCACCCGACTGGGGATTGGCGGTCGGCACGGGCGGCAACAACTCGCACTTCCGCAGGGTCATCGGCGGAACCTATCAGGTCATCGCCAACGACCTGGCCTTTTCGCTGCTGACGAGCGGCGCCCCCACGGTGACGATCGGCGCGAGCGAATCTCCGGCCGGAGCCGGAACGATCACCGGCGCCGGTGCCTACCCGATCGGCTCCACCGCGTCGCTCCATGCGAGTGCGAACGCCGGCTGGGGCTTCCTGAACTGGACCGAGGCCGGCACCGCGGTGAGCGCCAACGCGAACTACTCCTTCACCGCAACCGTGAACCGGACGTTGGTCGCCAACTTCGATGCGGCGTACACCATCATCACGTCATCGTCACCGCAGTATGCGGGTGTAATCACCGGCGCGGGTGTCTACACCCGCGGCTCCATCGTCACATTGGTCGCAACACCCAACCGCGGATTCGTCTTCGACTCCTGGTCGGATGCCACAACCACACCAACCTATTCGTTCCCCGCCGCATCCGATCTCCAGATCACGGCATTTTTCGCGTCCGCTCCGCGCGCGGTGACCTACGACTTCGACAACGCCCCGGTGCACACCTCGCTGCCGATCGACCTCACCGTGAACGGCCTCACGGCGCATTTCACCGGGGGCTATTCCACTCAACCGGTCGGCACCGTGGGGATCAGTCCCGCCGGCTTTTCCGGACTCTACCTCTTCCCCAACTCCGTCTTTCAGTCGGATCTCGGCATCAGTTTCTCGCAGGTGCTGACCGACTTCTCCATCCTGTACGCCGTCGACGAACTCGCCTGCGACACCTCGGCCAGGATGCGCGTCACCGCCTACATGAACGGCGCCCTGGCCGGCACGAACACGATGGTTGCGGTGCCGGGCACGTATCCGTCGGCGACGTTGAGCATCGTGGCTCCGACGGGTTTCAATAGCGTGGTCGTGCACTGGGACGCGCCCGGGACGCTGTGCCAAGACTATGGCCCGATCTTCTTCGCCGACAATGTCACGGTGACGCGTGCCACGACGGCCGGGATCGGGGACCTGGTCTCTCGCGGCGTTCCGCGCCTGTTTTCGCCGGCGCCCAATCCGTTCCAGCAGGCAACGACCATCCGGTTCGATCTGCCACAGGCGGGCGATGTCCGGCTGAATGTGTATGACATCGCAGGCCGCCGCGTGCGCACGCTGGTAAGCGAGTCGTCGCCGGCCGGAAGCCGCAGCGCCACCTGGAACGGCGTCAATGACGCCGGGCACCGGGTGAGCGCCGGCGTCTATATTCTGCGGCTGGAGTCCGCCGGCGCGCGTGAACACCGGCGGGTATTGGTCCTGAAGTAGCGCCGGCGCGCGGCGACGCGGGCAGCGCGGACGGTGCAGGCCACAAACAAACCGCGCCCTGGGAGATCCTCCCGGGGCGCGTTCGCCGCGATCGGTTTCGCACTTGGAATGCGGCGCCCGTTCGCGTGGAGCGCTTCTGCTTTTGGCGTCAGTTACCGGTTTGTACCGCCACGGTGGCAGGCGATAGTCCGTCCGGAATTCGCCGCGGCGGCACCGGCGCCGGAACCGTTGCGGGCGGTACCGCAGAAACCGGGTCGCCGTCGATCTGCGCGTCGAACACCAAGTTCGCCCAGTTGCGCTTCGATCCCACGCCGTATGCATGCAGGAAGAACCCGCCGCTGAGCAGCTCGGTCGTGCGCTGCAGGCCCTGCAGCGACGCCACCACGGCGCCGGTGCCGCGACGGGTCACGAGCGCGGTCCATTGCACGCCACCAGCGACCCGCGTCGAAGTCAGAACGAAGTGCAGCCATTCGTCGTTGCGCTGGTAGAAGCCGCTGGCGTTCAAATTCCCGGTCAGTTTGCCGTCGGCGCCCGGTGAGGAGCCCGACCCGCCCCATGGCCAGGTCTCCAATCCGGTCGGCGCCGAGCGCAAACTGATCGCATCCCGATCGAATTGCAGGCGCACGTAGTCGCGCTGCCTGCGGCCGGTCGGCTGCATGTCGCGCAACTGCATTCCCACCGAAATCCAGCGGTTGACCCGCACGTCCCCTTCCATGCGCATGTCATGGAAGCGGCCGTGCCACGGCACACCCTTGAAGACCAGATACGAAGACGGATTGCGCGACGAAGAGAAGACTCGCGTGTCCGTAAAGCGCGTTTGATTCAGTGCGACACCCTTACAGCGGATGCCGTAACGGTCGGTGTACGTGGCCACGGTCCACGGCGTGGGGTCCATCCAGCCATCCTCGATGGCGAACTCGAACCCGGGCACGGGTGCGCCATCCGGCAGGCCCGCGATGACGTTCTGCAACTCCCAGTGGTAGGTCGCCGGGATCGCCACTTGGGGAAACGGCCCCGTGGTGGCTACCACCCAGTCGAGAATCGTGCGCTTCTCGGCCGCCGGCAGCCGCACGATGGCCGGCGCCATCTCCTGCTGCACCGCATAGCCGATTTCGTGCACGGTGGTCAGGGTCTGCGTCTGTTGTGTGAAGTCGAATCCACCGGTGGGATGCTGCGGCGTGTGACACCACACGCAGCGCTGCTGCACCACGCTCCAGACGTTGGCTGGAAACGTGACGGTGGCGTTCGTTTCCGGACCACCTTTGGCGGTTAATATTTCGGCCGGTCCAACCGGCGTGGGCTCGGAGCCGCAACCCAGCAGCACCATCCACATCCCCACGAGCCCCGCAACCCGCGCGCATTTCCACCACGAACCCTGCACATCCGCCTCCCACGCTGCGCCGGCCGGACCTGGCCGTCATGGTGTGGGGAAGGCAGGATGCGTACCAGCGTGGCGGGATGTTCCTGGATGTCGCCCTCGGCGGTGATCTGGAATGGGTGGCGAAGGCCACGGGTGCGGCGCGCGGCGTGCGGGTGCGGCGTGCGGCAGTGCGAAGCTGGATCCGCAGTCAGTTGCCGCGGCCCGGCAGGCGCACGATGGTGCGGTGCTGTTCGCCGGCGTGCGACCGGACGCGCACCAGATAGGACCCGGCGCGTACCGCGTGTCCGCGCGCGTCGCGGCCATCCCACTCCAGAGCGAGCGGCACGGCGGCAGTGCGAATCAAGCGCCAGCCGCGCACCAAACGGCCCGCGACGTCGTAGATCTCCACCTGCACGCGGTCGTCGGACGCAGTGAAACGCGCCGCCGGATCGCGTGGTAGCGCCCCCTCCCCCGCGTCACCCGTGAGCGTGAAGCGCAGCGACACGCGATCGTGGAACGGATTCGGTTCGGCTGCGATGGTCTCCGTCCCGGGGTCCGGCGCGCGCCCGGGATCGGGCGTGTCCACCGCCGCGCAATCTTGCCGCGACGAGAAGCCGGCACCGGCCGAACGGCGCTGCTGAAACGTCGCGAACGCCACGGCGTCGCTCTTCAAGAATGCGTCGAGCCACGGGCGCAGAAGCAGCAGCACCGCATCGTGCTGCTGCGCGCGGGTGATGCCGGCGGCGCACCCAACCTCGCCCAAACTGCAGGTGAAATTGGACTCCGCGAACTGGCAATGGCTGGCGCCGGTGATCGTGACCAGCGTCTTGCAAACGGATCCTAGCGCGTCGTACATCGGAATTTGGTGCTGCGCGGGCGGGGTCACGCAATCCGAGGAACCCGCGAACAGGAGCGCCGGGATTGTCAGCCCGGATGCCGCCTGCACGGCCGAGGGGTTGGTCTCAGCGGCCGCGAGGTTGGCGACCGCGGTGATGTTGTTGCCGGCTGCCGCCGCCAGCAGACTCGCTCCGCCGCCCATCGAATGTCCCATGACCGCCGCGGCAGGCCCGATGCGGCCAAAGAACGGTGAACCATTCGTAGCTCCCTCGCTGCGCAGCTTGTCGACCAAGAACGCCAGGTCGCCTGCGAACGCATCGTGGCTCGGCGAGAGAGTCCCCTCCGTGCGCGGCAGGCACATGACGTAGCCCGCCGGCACGAGCCCGTCCCACAGGAACGTGTAAACGCTCGCCGGCATCAGGAAGCCGTGCCCGAACGCCAGTACCGGGAACGATCCGGCCGCGGCGTTGGTGTTGTCGCCGGCCATCTCCGCCGGGTAGTACACGTCGGTTTGCACACTGCGGTTGCCACGCGCCGGGTCGGTGTAGGTGACGAGCCGGTGCCCGATGGGAAACGGTTGCGCGCCCACCGCCGTCGCGATCGACACGGCGCCAAGCACCGCCGGCACCACCGCACGCCCAAGCCGGGGCCGCCGCACGCTCAGACTTTCGGCAGCGTGATGCCGACCTGGTGCATGTACTTGCCCGAGCGTTGCGAGTACGCTTGCTCGCACTCCTCGTCGGACTCGTAGAAGAGCACCTGCGCCAATCCCTCACCGCTGTAAATCTTGGCGGGCAGCGGCGTGGTGTTCGAGATCTCCAGCGTCAGGGTGCCTTCCCACAGCGGCTCGAGCGGCGTGATGTTGCAGATGATGCCGCAGCGCGCGTAGCTGCTCTTGCCGATGCACACGCCGAGCACGTTGCGCGGAATACTGAACTGCTCGATGCTGCGCGCCAGTGCGAACGAGTTCGGCGGAATGATGCAGACGTCACCCTTGAAGTCCACGAAGGAGTCGGTGGAGAAATCCTTCGGATCGACGATGGTGTGCCGCACGTTGGTGAAGATCTTGTACTCGTCCGCCACCCGCAGGTCGTAGCCGTACGACGACAGGCCGAAGGAGATCACGCCCTGGCGTTTCTGGTCGTAGTCGA
>Ga0315283_10003880_pt1 | contig 12857 bp, 9 predicted proteins | sample YL17G09_0_MG_FD_204541 | JGI IMG/M metagenome (GOLD analysis project Ga0315283, IMG submission 204541) | Sediment microbial communities from Yellowstone Lake, YNP, Wyoming, USA - YL17G09_0 | ecosystem: Environmental > Aquatic > Freshwater > Lake > Sediment | place: USA: Wyoming | collected...
CTTGCGGATCTGAGTTTTGTCCTGCAAAAACTCGCCCAGGCGCACATACTTTCCGCGCATCGCCATGCCCTTATCGAGAAAGGCATGCAGATCGTCAACAGAGAAGGGCTTACGTAAAAAGCCATCGGCCTCAGTTTCAGCCACCGCCAACTCAGCGTCGGTCAAAAGCCCGCCACTGATCAGCATCACCGGAATTCCGCCATCGTGCCGCCGAACCCGGCCCATAAGCTGTAACCCGTCCATACGCGGCATCCGGATATCGGAGATGACCAAATCGATCTCCTTCACGCGCATTGCCTCGATCGCCTCCTTAGCGTTCTTCACAACAATGACGCGCGAGAAGAATTTATTCAGATGGATTTTAAAAAATTTGAGGAGCGTGTTGTCATCATCGACCACTAATATGTAACTATTACAGTCGTAGAATCGATCGCCATCGATCAGAATCGGTTGGTCGTCGGCTTTGCTCTGATTATCGTTGCCCATATCTGCTCCTCACCAGAATTGTCTGCAATCCTTATCGGCCAACTCCACAAAGACTTTAGGGTTGTCCTGTGCAAAAGCATTAGACACTTGCAAAATCAGTTAGTAACGGCTACCAAGCGGCACCAAATCATTGATGTAGGAGCGAGCCAAATCCTTCAATTCCGAGCTAGCGGCCGTAGTCTGCAGCACTTCGTAAAAGAGGCGCAGGGCCTCGTTAGGCTTTTTTAGGTCGTCGGCCATCAAAGCAGCAAGATTATAGCGACCGTAAGCATTATCTGGGTCACTATCCACGGCTTTGCTAAATGATGCCTTGGCACCAATGATATTACCTTGCCGCTTTTGCACTACACCGAGGGCCACTAATGCATCGACGTTTAGCGGATCGGCTTTAAGCGCCTGCAATAGATCTTCTTCAGCGGCAGAAAACTCTTGATTGCCAGCACTCAATACCGCTCGATTGACCATTGCAGGTGCATAAGCCGGCGAGACTGCCAGAGCCTTGTCAAACCAACTGCGTGCGGTCTCAATTTGCTGCGACCGCTGCGCTATCACGCCCATCAAATTCATCAAACCGGCGTTCTCATGCACTCGGTCGAGTCCGCGCCTTAAGACAAACTCTGCGACACTAGTGCGGCCGATAGCAAGATACGATGAAGCTAGGGAGGCATAGGCTGGAGTAAAGGTCTTGTCGAGGCCAATGAGGTCACTCAGAATCTTGTGTCCCTTGTCGCGCTCGCCGCGACCGATATACGCGAGGGCCAGGGTGTAGCGGTATTTGAACAGCAAGGTCTGGGTCACGCTGTCACTGCTACTGATCGTCTCCTTGGCTTGAGTTAAAAGGGCAAATGCCTCACTCAATTTCTGCTGGCGCAAATACAGTGCCGAGAGCTCGAGCATCGCTTCTAAATCATCGCTACTGGCGCGCAATACCTGCCGAAAGGTGACCTCAGCCGCAGAAAGGCGCCCGATCGCCATCTGAGCACGAGCTTGGGCTCGCAATTGGGTGACCCCAGTGTCCTGCGGCCAGTGCTCAAGTTTTAAAGCTAAAATCGCGGTATCCTGCGCGCTCGGCGGCGGCCTAAAAAATGCCTGCCAGTTGGTGACCGCATTGGGACTGACCTTGACCGGCTCGCTGGTCGCCCCTGCAACAGCTTGAGCCGCCGGCTCCGCCTTAACGGCCATTGCAGCCGGGCCCACGTCCATCACCACGTCGAGACCTTGTTCCGCCGAACCGCCTCCAGGTGATGAAGTACAGGATATATTCCATAGCAATGTGGCCAGCACCAAGAGCTTCCTACTCTGCATACTAGAGGCTCCAGTCCGATGGGAGGGTAGTTTGGACGGAAGCCGGCATGATCTCTCTATGCCGGGATTCCGGAATGATTGCAGTCTCTGCGCTTAGACGGAGCGATGATTTTTTTACCCAATCGTTGCCTCTGTAGCGTGCCGGATCCTTACGCGCTGCCAAGACATTGGTACTGTAGTAGCGCTGCGCCAATGCCTGCAACCGCAGAATTTGCGCATTGTAGCGGCTATGTGCACGCATATTGACTAGCTCACCACTGCGGGACGGCACTGCCGCGATCGCGTCAGCCAGAGCCTCAGCGCTGCGGCCGAGCTGAAAGCGAGCTTCGCTTGCCCAGCGTGGGTCACCGGCAGCCGCTGCCTTATCATATTCAGTCGCGAGACTTTGAAAAAACTTGGTCTTCTGCACAACGTTGTCGCTGACATCGCCGTTACGCTCTGGGATGTGGAAATCCTCAAACTGTCGGCGCGCCTCGTCGCCAAGCATAGTGTGGATCTCACCGGCAATAACTGCGTAGTCCTCAGCCTTTAATTTGTTACGCTGTTGCTCTACTTGTTTGCTGAGGATAGCCAGGCTGTCTAGGGCATCCTGCTCTTCGCCGTTTTTATAGGCCAAACGGGCCACCAGCAATTCAGCGCGGAGCCTCTCAGCACCTGGCTTACTGCTGCGCTGGGCCTTTCGCGCTACTGCAAGGGCGCGTTTAACGTTGCCGTCCTTTTCGAGATAGTCCGCAGCCCGAGCGTAATCGCTTAAGCGTGCAGCCGGGGTGGCAGCACGTTCAGCCAAGGCCACCGCGGCACGAGCGGCTACGGCGAAATCAGTTTCTGCAACTGCCAGTCGCTCCGCACGTTTCAAACTAGTGGCGGCACGCGAGTGCCGTGGAAAGCGTTCACCCAGGGCCAAGTACCGCACGGCTGCGTCATGAAGGCGCAACTGATACTCTTGGGCACGGGCTAAAAGGTAGGTCATATCCGCTTGGCTGGGTATCAGACCAGAGGCAAAATAGGCTTGCGCTGCCTTCTCGGCGCTGGCCCACTCACCGGCAATAGCCAGCATGTAGGAACCGTCACGGTAGATGCGGTCACGGTCGGGTAGAGCCGGAAATTCCTCGGCGATCATCGTGAGTAGCAGCCCTGCTTCCAGGACACGCCCGCTATCGTTAAGTCGTTTACCCTCGTCTAGGGTCGCCGCTGAAAGTACCCCGCGCAGTTCATTGCCTATAGTTAGGCCAAGGGCGCTCCAATCCTCCAGCTTAAGGTAACGCCGGGCGAGTTCAACTACATCGGCCGAGGTGCCGGTTTTCAGGCTAGCGATAACCATGCCACGCACGGCTATTGAGCGCTGCGGCGGACTAGGTTGCGACACCAACACCCTTTGCCAGTATTTGCTTGCGACTTCAAAGCGATTCATGTCACGGCTGGCACTGGCTCCCACCAGTAACAGGTCGACAGAGCGACTTTGCGCTGGAAAGCGCGCCGCAAATTCGTCGATACTGAGTTCAAGCTCAGTCAGCACCTTCAGTGTCGCTGGATTAGTATAGGGGTCTTCGCCGATTTCCGACGCCTTAGCAAAGGCCTCTCGCCACCGCTTTTCATTCGTTAAAACTAATTGGTAGGAGGCGATTTGCAGCGTTTCCTGGTCGACCTTGAAGTCGGTCTTAAGGTGCTCATAAAGTAGTGCGGCATCATCGATTTTGCCAGCAAAGAACTGGCAATGGGCCCGACGCAAACGCCACTGATTCGCAGCAGGGTCATTGGCGGCAAAATCGATAAGAATCTCGAAGAATGAAGCGGCCGAAGAAAATGCAGCGGGGTTCCCGGAAGCTAGGCCTAGGTCGTAGTGGGCCGAGGCCACGGCTTCAGCCGCCTTACTCGCACGCTCCTCCATGCTGCGGATAGCAACCAAATCATGTCTATTTCTCGCTCGCCACAGGCCTTGAGCCGGTAGCAGCAAAGCTAGACGTCCCAAATTTTGACGGCGTTTGTCCTGGTTTCCGAGTTTGTCCCAGCCATCCGCAGTAATTTGTAGGATCTCCGGCATCTCCATTGCGAGCGGCGTCATTTGCACCAAAGCTTCGCCAAGCTCGGTGGCCGAGGTATAAACGCCGTTTGTGGTCTGCCGCTTCTGTGTTCTAAGTCCGATCGCTGCACTGTATGCCGAGAATTCTTTACGGCCGATCACTGCCAAGGTCTTGCTCATTACGTTATTTTCATACAGAGAGTCGCCGATCAAATCGATTGCATCCCGCTGTATTTTCAGGCGTTCACCTTCTGACTTGCTATGCGTTGTCGGCTGCAACAGATCACTCGCTGCGGTGATCACCACCTCGACTTCACCAGCGCGGTAGGCGGCCCATGCCAAGCGATAGTCTAAACGCAGCCGTTCATACTCCGGATCTTCGACATCCATCGTGGCCAGCAAGCTTAAAGCCTTTTGATAGGCGCGCATCGCTTCACCGGCACGGTCACGTTTAAACATATGATCACCTAGCTGGGCCCGCGCATGAACACCGTAGATAGTTGTCTGAGCCTGTTCTGAAAGCATCTGCCAAATCACTAAGGCTTCATCCTCGCGTCTAAGGGCCTCGAATACGGTGGCCCTCAGATAAATTGCCTGCTCACGGTAGGCGAATGTCTTAGGACCTGCAGAGATGTCCCCTAGCAAGGTCAGTGCCTCTTCCCGAGCGAAGGTACCGCCGCCTTCGTCTTCGGACGCCTGAATGTCGCCGATGAGTGTAAGAATCTGGGCCAAGTTCAGCATGACATAGGCGCGGTTGGTTGCATCTATGTGCTCGGCTAAATGTTGGCGGTATTTTGCCGCTGATTTCTGTAGGGCCTCTAGTTGCTCATTTGTAATTTTTGCCTGTTCTTTAAGGTGGTTGCGCTTAACATCGGCCCATGCCGCACTAAACTGCTTTTGGCCATCCTTGAGCAGGTTTTGCTCATAGGCCTCAAAGGCATTCCAATAGTTCTTAAAAGCGTCTACAGCCTTAGCATCCACTACCTCAGGTGGAAAATCCGGCGGCGAGCCGAGCGCAATTTGCGCCTGCGCGATCAAGCCAAGGGCCAAGACTATAGGGAGGATTAATTTGGCCATGACCAGAGCGCTCCTTGTTGCAAATCTTGTAGGTTATCGCGCAGGATCTGTTGCTCGAGATCGGTTTGATCCTGCAGCTTTTTGCTTTCATCATGCTTACTGTTAAAGGTAAGCCAGTGGATATCGCCCTGCCATTTCTGATTGCGGGCGAAACGCGCATCTATAGCGCGCGAATATTGTTCGATGATCGCGGACATTGAGAGGCCGAGTTCAGCCTCGAGCACACCAGTGGTGCGCTGCAAAGTCGCCATCAGCTCATTATAGGTGCGTTCTTCGCTATCCAACTCCGCCAGCAAGGTAGTCAGACCAGATTTCGTTTCAGCACCCAATGCTGCCAGCTGCTTGAACAGGTCCTGCATCAAAAATTCCCACTGTAACCAGGCCTTAGCACCATCCTCGGCGTTAAATTTCTGGCTTGTGGTTGCAACTTGGTCACGGGCCTTAGCCAAGACCTGGGACTCAGCATGCAGCGACGCCGCGTACTGGGCGATGAACTTAGCCGTTGCCTGATGCGGACTGGCCACGGCAAGCTCTTCGACTTTGGATCTACGCAGCATCTCTAGCCCCTTGGCAACGGCCTCGCGCAGTTTTTCGGTCTTGCGGCTAAGCTCGGCCAGTCGATTAGAGCGACTGATAGCGGCTGGTTTACCGGTCGTAGCCGCGATAAAGCGCGCCGCGGTCAATTGCGCCGATGCGTCCAAAAGACGGTCTTGTGCCGTGGCTAGGCTGCGAGTTAGATCGGCAAAGGCGGCGAATGATCCCCAGTTTTGCACCTGGCGGTGGCTGGCGGCGGCCGGTGATAGCAGGCGGCGGCGGCGGCTTTCCGATGCGGTCAGCTGCTGCATAGCAACAGGACTCAGGCGGTCTTGATACAATAAAGTCTCGGCGGCTGACAGGCGGTGCCCGACTTTGAGCAAATCTTCACCAAGGGTGCCCAGCTGCTCAGCACGATTAACCCAGAATGGTCGCAGTTGCTCAACATGGGCCCTGCCGATCGTAAAAATAATGTTACGAATGTGGCCGCGGATATCAGCCAAGCGCCGGGTAGCCTCAGCTAAACGGCCAAAAAGCTTGGTTGCATCTTTCACTGGTGGTGATAACGGGAGCTGACCACCTGTCAGTGTCATGAGATCAGTGAGGGTCGTCTGGTTGATGGTGTTGGTATTAGATAGTTTCGTCGCCAGGTAGGTGTGGATGTCCTTAAGCCGCGTGTCGGCTGCTTTGATCGAGGCATTGGCCGCTGTCAAGTCGCCCGCCCGCATATCAAGGTATGCCATGAGCATGCGAAGCTGCAAGGCATCGGCTCCTTCAGGCCAACGCGCCAAAAAAAGCAGCGACTTCGTACGCGCTAAGGAATCTTGCTTTAAGTCGAGGTGAACGTAAATGCTTTCAAACGTCGACTCCTTATAGGCTACAGACGTCTCACCAATCAGCGCGTAATACTTCAATGCGGTGCTGCGTTCTCTCTGGTGCACTGCTAGACGCGCCAAGGCGAGGCGGGCTAAGTCCCGGCTTGCGCCGTCTTTATCTGTCTGAATCACCTCGCTGAGCAGGTCCTTGGCCCGCTCATAATCCTTACGGCCAAGAGCGAGTAGGGCTTCCATATAGAGAGCCTTTGCCTTCAGTACGGGATCATTTGGTGCCGCTATCGTTTGCTCCAACCAGCTTTGCGCCAATGCCGTTTCAGCGGTATTGGCTGCCGCTTTAGCCGAGTAGTAATAAACTAACGGCTGCACTTCTTTGGGCAGATCGAGGCTAGTCACCGAAGCTAAAAGTTCGCGTAACTCCTTGCTGTCGCCGACGTCAGCACTCGCTAGTGGGATCATGCGACGCAACACCTCGACCAATTCTGCGTGGTCTTGCCTTTTGGCTGTGAGAAAGTTGGCGAGATAGCGAAAATATGCGCGCAAAGCCTTACTTTTGAAACCCATATTCTCGTACGATCGGCCGAGCATAAACTGTGCCCGCAGGTAGCTTTTGCTTTCAGGAACTTGGGTCTGGTTAAGAAAGTTGCCAAGTTCGCGAACGGTGGAGTCCCATTCTTGATGCACGAAGAAGTTCTCAGCGTTCTTCCATGACCGCTCGGCAGAGGCCGTCTGCGGTCCGAGTCCAAGACGGCCAGCGAGCTGATTGGCGGTCGCTAGGCGCCGCATGAGGTTGTCGAGCTCGGTCTTGGCGAGCGCTAGCTCCGCTTCCGGCGCAGCCAACAACTGCACTGCACGACTAGGAGTAGGAGTAGGACTAGGACTAGGCGCGACCGGGGTATTTCCAAGTGGTGGCGGCTGCCGACTAGGGATGGAATCGTCTTCCTCAGTTGCTGCAGCAGATTCCTCATCGTGTGGATCACGCTGCGACGCTTCAGCCGCGGCTACGGCCGAAGCAACAAGGATGCTATGCAAGCACAGCAGGCCGAAGACCCAGCCGTAGCGAATTTTGCGTGGCGTTGGCAGCACGGACTCCAGCATCAGAGGGCTTCCTTTAATGTTGCGTCGGCACTGTCCCCGAGCTTATCAGGAGCTTTAATAGCAATGATATAGCGGGCGTTACTGCGTGCACCAGTAACGGTGATATCGAAGCTCTTGTTGATAAATCGGTAGATATCGCCATTGAGCGGCAGATTTTGCTCCTGGCGCATCACTAAGCGCACTTCGAGGTCAACGCGGTGATTCCCTGGCTGGAGTGGTCCAGCGTAGATCGGTAGGTTCTTGCTAGGCAGCCATAGCCCAGAACTATCGGATAGCGCGTACAGGTCAAATCCATCTAACTTAACCGTCAGATTCTTAATTGTGGCGGCGTCGGTGTCGCCTAGCTGTGCGGCCAGGGTTACAAAATTGTCGATCGCAGCATCGTCGACTACCGATTGCTTGGTTTTTTGCACGCTGCTGGCGAGTTGGTCGACTTGAGCCTCGAGTTCGCCTACTAGCTTACCGACCTCCTTTAGCCGCTCCGCCTGCTTCGGCGTCGCTTCGATCTTAGTGCTGCCAAATCGGTAGGTTTTCTTTGGCGCTGCCACCTCGGGCGTACGCAGGAAAGCAGGATCATTCTGGCGTTCGCCAAAAGTAAGACCGTCGGCTTCTTGGTCTAAGAGGCGCTTCTCCAAGCGATCGAGGACGGAGTCGACTCCGCTTAGGGCAGCTGCCTCAACCGGGGCGGCGAGCGTGATCAGCAAGAAAAGCAGCATAGCGGCACTAGTGGGTATCACCAGGGTGAATCCTGCGTTGCTCGAAGGCAGACGGGTAGCGCTATAACTAGGAGCCATGGAATCCTCATTTTTTCGCGTAGCGTTTTGTCTCTAAGAGGCTGACGGCGTTGCGGATGGTACTGGCTTGGCTAAGCGGGACTTTGATTTCATAAAAGGCAGGTAGCGGGTGATTTATGTGAGTGCTAAGAGTTGCCGGCAATAGGCAGGGATTGAGCTCTTGGAGTAGAGATTTTGTCAGGGACGTGTGCGCCAGGAGCTGAGCCACTGATATCCTCCCTTTGAGCAAGACGCTGGCCGTGGCGGCCGGCCGCGCCTTAGGCTCGCTAGGGTGCAGCCGCGCAAGGCGTTCGTAGACGTTGCTCGCTGCCAGAAATTCCGCGTAAAAATTGCGACTGGCAAAGCCAAATGATGGCGAAACGTAGCTTTCGATCATCGTGCCGATATCCCGGGTACCCAGCTTCCTGGCAGCACGGGCTACGCCTTCTTTACCGTGATTATAGGCCGTGATTGCGAGTGGCCACCGCCCTAGATCTTGAAAGTTGCTAAGCAGAAACTGTGCCGCAGCTCGCGTCGCCTTTTCGGGTGCATTGCGCTCATCAACCAGTTTGTTGACAAAGATATAGTTGCGCGCAGTGGCTGGCATAAATTGCCAGATGCCCGATGCACCAACCTTCGAAACTGCCTTTAGGTTGAACATCGATTCAACAAAAGGAAGCCTTGTTAAACGTTTTGGTACTTCGTACTGGTTAAAAATTTGCTCCATATACGGTAGATAAAGCGCCGCTGATTTTGCCGCGACGAGAAAATCATCGGCTAATCCGGTCTGGGCGCGCAACTTGATTTTTCCAGTGTAGAGATTTTGCAGCGCCACTGGGTCAGTGTGGTAGACGTCATAAAGCCGTTGCTCGATTGAGCCGTAGCGCACCGCGTTAGCCTGCTCCTTGACGAAGCGTTCGGCGGCTTTGTTGTAGCGAGCCAAATAGCGACTAGTCACGGCCTCACGCAATTTGCGCGGAACCGGCAGGATGGTGGCTTGTGGACCGCCGGTGATGCGGTAATCGATGACATCGATGATTCGGTCAGGATCACTAGACTCGTGCACGACCACAGTGGTGGCGGGGTAGGTGAAAAAAATCTTTTCCCAAAATCGAACCTGCTTACGCACGATCTCAGGTCGCGGAAAAAGCTGCTCGTCTTGGGATAGCTCATCAGACGCAATGACGCCGTGGGCTGGGGTAGGTGCGATCCCCAGGAATATGCCCAGAATCCGCAAGACCAGTCCGGCTACAACGGTACCGGACCGCAGCAATGGTCGCTGTTCACCTACCCTTGGTGAGTTGGGGATGAGTGGGATGTCGGAGCAAGTGGTCACTGTTTAAGAGACTCCGAGAGGTCGCATGATAGGAGTTACGGTTATTATGGGCGAGCAACGGGGTTTTTGGCGAAGACCCTTGAAGAGCATAGGACGCGATTATTTGCAGCTGATAAGGGGATGCTGAGACGAAGGCGGTAGCGAAAAACAGACCTAGCCATGACCGGAGTATTACGCGCGGAGGGAGCCTCTACCAGTATAGCCGGGCTGCGGCCAAGGCGTCCACGTCGGCGCTAATTAAGCACCTCTCCCGCAAGTTGTTGACCGACATACAATGTCGTGCTAACTACCAAGATCCCTTCCCGTTTCGGCTGCTTTGTGGCTGAAATTTGTATTTGAATCGAGCCGTAGCGCAGTTGGTAGCGCGCACGCTTGGGGTGCGTGAGGTCGCGAGTTCGAATCTCGCCGGCTCGACCAACAAAAACGGCTGGTTACTAGACCCAGTGCGTGTGGACCCGGCAGCAGCATTCATCGTCTATCGGCGCGTCCCGCCGTCGCGACCTTGATTGGTCAGTGCGGCCATGCCGCATTAAGCACTAGTCGCTCGCCTTAGATGGATCATTGCCACCTTCCGCCGTTCACCTGGCTTGTTGAGCTTGATTTGGACCCCGTCCATCAACCTACCAGCCGCGGCGCCGATAAGCCTGCTGCTGCGCACGACTCGGTGTGTTCATGCGACCGCCGGCGAGAGTGGGGCGAAGGGCAGTATGGGCTGGATTAAGTCACAAAAAGTTGCTATATTTTGTGACAAGGAGACCGCCTAAAATATGGCTCAAGATATTATAAATAAAGTAAAAAAAACGATTTCAGGTCATGGCAGAGGGTGGTGCTTCACTCCGAGGGACTTTTTGGCTCTAAATAGTGATACAGGCGTAAGACAGGCTCTGTCGCGGCTCCAACGCGAAAAAATGATCCGTCGGCTAGCGCAGGGACTTTATGAATACCCAAGGGAGCATAAGGTTCTAGGGACTTTGCCGCCGCAGGTTGATGAGGTTGCGAAGGCAATCGCAGAAAAAAACGGGATCCAAATCCAGCCATCCGGCGCCTATGCCGCAAACTTAATCGGGCTCACAACACAGGTGCCAGGTCGGGTCGTTTATCTGACTAACGGGCCGTCGAAAAAAATCAAAGTCGGAAAGCAAGAAATTATATTCCGAACAACGACCGAAAAAAATATGCATCCAGCAGGGACGAAGGTGGGGCTGGTCATTCAGGCATATCGAAATCTCGGAAAAAATAACCTCGACGACGTAGTGCGAGCGCGAACCAAGAGGTTTCTTAAGGGAACAACCGAAAAGGAGCTCTCCAAGAATTTGAAGTATGCGCCGCAATGGATTCGGTCAATCGTTCTCGCTGTCATGAAGGTGGCAGCATGAAAGGGCTGCATCTTATAGACGCAGATGAACGGCGGTTGTTTTTTTTGCTTCAGCATGGGCAAGCTATGACACCGCTCGCAAAGGAACCCTCAAACTTTTGCCGCCTGCCCGAATTGCGGTCGATCTTGAAAGAGATTTTGCGTTGATGAGGGATATGTTTTTTGGAAATATTCCGGAATGGCAGAAAGTACTTGCTGGCATCAAGACTTTCGAAGATGACTTCAATAAATAATATCCACACCTTTTAGCGCTGGGCTAGGGGTGCTCCAAGAGCAGATACATCCGCGATCACTGGGCCGCAACCTATGTTGGCCCTCACGTCCGCCGCCATCTCGAAAAGCTTAATAATGTTATGGCCCCGACCGAGGTAGGTCGGGACTTACACCCCGACAATAAAGACGCCTCGTGGCGCACTTGTTTCTCCTATACTCTCGCGACGCTTTTTTTCCAATTGCGGAAAGTGGGCTTTCAGATTTCGGAAATGTGGAACGAGAGCAGCGACGACGAGCCGGTCCGCAACACTTTGAACAGCGTGATGGCCAATCAGGAGTCAACGTCAGATATTTGTATGTTGAACAGCGTTAGCAAACATAGTAGGACCTAGGAGTCGGCCACGAGGTGTCCGCGATCGAAACTTCCTGTTGCCTCCCAAAAATTCCTCTAGGACTTCGAGCAATGCAGCTAAAATTCGCGAGTTTAAGCGCCGTTTTGGTATCGTGTCTCCTGCTGTTACTTGGTGTAAATGCACCGAAAGCAACGGCTCAGGCCGCAAAGGCCTCTCAAGCAACAAAGGGTGCGTCGACGAAAAAACCCAACATCATCTTGATTGTCTCCGATGATTTCGGTCACGGCGACGACGGCGTGTACGGCGGCGGCGAAGGACGGGGGATGCCGACGCCGGCTCTCGATAAATTCCGCTGAAGGCAAGACATTTTACTCGTTTTATGGTCAACCGAGCTGCACCCCGGGGCGCGCCGCGATGATGACCGGTCGCTTCCCAAGCCGTAGCGGCATGACGACCGTTGCGTTTCAAGGGCAAGGAGGTGGTCTGCCCAAAGCAGAATGGACGTTGGCGGCCCAGCTCAAGAGAGCCGACTACAAGACCTACTTCACCGGCAAGTGGCACTTGGGCGAAGCGGACTATGCCCTGCCCAATGCCCACGGCTTTGACGAGATGAAGTATTGCGGAATTTATCACCTCAACGCGTACACCTATGCTGACCCGACCTGGTTCCCGGATATGCCAGCAGATCTACGCGCAATGTTTGCAAAGGTTACGAAAGGAATGATGTCCGGTAAAGCCGGCGAGGTAGCCCATGAAGACTTCAAAGTCAACGGTCAGTATGTGAATACCCCGGAGAAAGGAGTCGTCGGCATTCCTTATCTGGACGCCTACATTGAAAAGGCTGCGCTCGAGTTCCTCGATGATGCGGCTAAAACTCCAGACAAGCCATTCTTCCTTAACGTCAACTTTATGAAGGTTCATCAACCCAACCTTCCTCACCCGGACTTCATTCACAAATCTATTTCCAAAAGCAAATACGACGATTCCCTAGTTGAAAATGATACGCGCATCGGTAACATCATGGCGAAGCTCAAGGACCTTGGTTTAGACAAGAGCAACACTCTTGTTTTCTGGACCACCGACAACGGCGCCTGGCAGGATGTATATCCAGACGCCGGCTACACGCCGTTTCGCGGCACCAAAGGTACGGACCGCGAAGGCGGCAGTCGCGTGCCTGCCATAGCGTGGATGCCAGATGTCGGGAGCCGTGCCATCCGGGCAACCTTTGATGGATACGCATCTGCCAGCGTTACTAAACGCGCCGCTTTACTTTCCAGATGGTCAGATAAAAGGGGAGGACTTCGAATATGCTTCGTTTCTCCAGAGTAAAATGTTCCACCAAGCCTCGCTTGGACAATTGGAGTAGGCATCATCTTGTGCAAACTTGCCTATGCTTGGACTAGGTAAGCCCAGTGCTTTAGATTTTGTCCCCTGCATCTTTGATATAAAGCATC
>Ga0315283_10003886_pt1 | contig 12847 bp, 7 predicted proteins | sample YL17G09_0_MG_FD_204541 | JGI IMG/M metagenome (GOLD analysis project Ga0315283, IMG submission 204541) | Sediment microbial communities from Yellowstone Lake, YNP, Wyoming, USA - YL17G09_0 | ecosystem: Environmental > Aquatic > Freshwater > Lake > Sediment | place: USA: Wyoming | collected...
GGTGTGGAGACCGTCTACTACGACTACACCCTGTATCAGGCTCCAGGCGGGCTGGCCCACTACGGCTCCCAGCCCAGCGAGTACATGCCGGATCTCCTAGCGAACAAGGCCGTGGAGTTCATCCAGACCGCCCCGCTCGGTCGTCCCTTCTTCCTGGAATACGCGCCCACGTCTCCTCACGCGCCGTGGGTTCCGCCACCTTCGCAGACGAACGCCATCCCTCCGGAGTCCCCGGCGACGGTACGCCCCAACGTCAATGAGGTGAACGTGTCGGACAAGCCCAGGTGGGTGCAGTCGCAGACGGAGATGCCCCCGGCGAGGCTGCAACAGATGCAGGACGATCAGCGAGCAGAAGAGGCTGCGCTGATCAGCATGGACGACGCGGTCGCTGCCATAGTCGGTGCTCTCGAGGCCAAGGGCATCTTGGACGACACCGTGATCATCTACTTGACCGACAACGGGTATTCCTATGGATCCCACCGGTGGGTCGCCAAACGATGCGAATACGAGGAGTGCAACGCCACGCCGTTCTTCGTGAGGCTCCCTGGCGCGACGCCGCACGACGTTACCGCTCCAGTATCGAACGTGGATCTGGCGCCAACGTTTGCAGCGCTGGCAGGGGCGGTGCCGGACATCCCGGTGGACGGACTGAGTCTGTTGCCGCTGTTCTCCGGCGGTTCGCTGCGTACGGAGCGGCCGGGGGTGCTGCTGGAGTGGCCCGGGGATCCCACCGTTCCGCCCTATTTCGGTATCCGGACGGAGGACTTCCTCTATGTGGAACTGCGCACGGGGGAGGTCGAGCTATACGACCTGACAGGTGTGAGCGGCGAACCCGATCCATATGAGTTGCACAACGCTGCCTACGACAAGCACTATCGGAGCTTGCGGCAGCAACTGGCCCTGGAGTTGCTGCAGATCAAGGGCGGCCCTCTGGAATGGCCACCGATCTCCACGGCTGCCGAGATCACGGCGGCTTCGCCGAGCCCGAGCCCCTCTGCGTCTATGGCGCCCTAGAAGGGGGCGTTCGGATGAACCGCCTCGGACACTCCCTCGGGCGGCTCCGGGACCCTGGGTGACGCATCCAGTCCGGGTGCGGGTCTGGGTTCCTGGGTGAAGTCGAAGTCCAGCGTCAGATCGCCGAGACGGGCGACGCTCTCGCGAACGGTCGGGCGGGAGTCGGGCCTGGATCCAGGAAGGCGGTCTCCGCCGAGGAACCGGTCCTCGATGAACTTCAGGTACGCGTCGAAACTGAGCGTCTGGTGGTCCACGTAGCTCTCCTTGGCGTACGGGCTGATGACCAGACCCGGCACGCGGAGGCCGTAGCCGTTCACGTCGACATTGGGTGGAACAACGTGGTCGTAGAAGCCGCCCCAGTCGTCCCAGGTGATGAAGATCGCCGTCGACCCCCACTCCGGGCCCCTGCCGACAGCGTTGACCAACTTCGTGACGTAGGACTGCCCAGGCTGCAGGGATCCGTGGGCCGGGTGCTCGCTGTTGCGGAGGTTGGGCAGTATCCAGGAGACGCTGGGGAGGGTGCCCTCGCTGGCATCCGAGATGAATCGAGATACGGGCTGCGTCCTGTTCACCTGCTTGTTGGCGATGACGGTCGAGAAGTTGGGCAGCGGATTCCAGATCCACGGTGTCGCATCGACGACGCTCGTGGCCTGGCAGGGCCATCTCGCGCACCCCACGACGGTCTTTTCGCCCACGTAGTTCTTCCAGGTGACGCCAGCCTTGTCCAACATATAGGTGATCGGCGTCCACTTGTAGGGCCCGGGGCTGTGCGTCTGGATGGATGAGGTGCAGCTCATCGGGCCGCCGGGGCAGGTAGCGGACCATCCCGAGTACAGGAACAGATGGGCCGGGAGGCTCCACGAGTCGGTCGGTCCGAACATGTGATCCTGCAACACTCCCCAGTCCGCGTAGGCCCAGTAGTTGGGCAGCGTGTTCCGACCCATCGTGCTCATCAGGTCGGGTTGTCCGACCGGACCGTTGAACGGGGCACACGTCTTGTCCAGCGGGTGGTTCGCGCAGAAGTAGGAGGCCGCCGTGCGGGAGCTCATCGCTGCCTTTATGAACCCGTCCATCTTGCCGCCGTCAACCGACACCGTCGAGCTGGGGTGAGCGTGTGGTCCGCCCTTGTTCACCGGGTTGTTCGTGCGGAAGGGGGGCACGCACTTGTTGGCGAGTGCTGGATGCGGGACACAGACCGAGAAGCCCCCGGAGGCCTTGCTGGGTATCCCCTCCACCGGTTCCCCGCTAGGGCTCTCGTAGGTGCCGAAGTAGTGATCGAAGGACCGGTTCTCCTGCATGATGATGATGATGTGCTCGATCTTCTCCAGACCGGGAGGCACGGGCGCAGGCGTCCGAGACGCAGCTTGGACGGTGGGGCCGGCCGCCAGGACGGCGGACACCACCATCAGCAGGGCAGCGGTCATCAGGGATCGGGGACGCATGTCCAAGGAGAATACCGACCGATGCCGCCTTCTGACAGCCTCGTGCCTAGCCAGGCAGGGTCGGCGCCGGTCGAGGCGGCTGGTTGAAGTCGAACTCCTCTTGGAGATCACCTAGGCCGGGCTGATCCTCTCGCACGCTGGGTCGGGCGTCGGCGGGGAATCCCGGTGCCGACGGATCCAGCCGCTCGCCTTCGGCGAACCGATCCTCGATGAGCTTGAGCATCGCGTCGAAGGAGAGGGTCTGGTGGTCGATGTAGCCCTGTTTCGCGTAGGGGCTGATCATGATCCCGGGAACCCTGATCCCGTATCCGAGGCCGTCGACCCTGACGGGAGCCACATGGTCGTAGAAGCCGCCCCAGTCGTCCCAGAAGAGGAACACCGCCGTTGAGTCCCACGCACTGCTGGCGCCGATGCTCTCGATGAGGTTGCTGACGTAGTTATAGCCGGGTCGCATCGACCCTTTGCCGGGATGCTCGCTGACCCGCTCGGCGGGCATGATCCAGGAGACCGAGGGCAGGGTGCCGTCGCCAAGGGCGCTCTTGAATCTCGACACGGGCTGGATGTGGCCGAGCAGGGCGTTGTCCCGGATGTAGTTGAAGCCTGGCGGCGGATTCCAATTGGTGGGCGTGAAGTTGTCGCCCGGTTGCTGAGGGCAGCGCGGGTACGCCCGGCAGACGTTGGTGTCATCGCCCACGTACCAGTTCCAAGTCGTGTCGTACTTGTCCAGAAGGTACGCGATCGGCGTCCAGTTGAAGTTTCCAGCAGGCGACGGTGTCGAGTCGGACCTACAGCTCATGGGGTCGGATGCGCAGGAGGCCGACCATCCCGAGAAGATGAACATGTGTGACGGAAGGCTGAATGAGTCGACCGACGCGAATAGGCGGTCTTGCAGGACGCCCCAGTCCGCCAGCGCCCAGTAGTTCGGTATGTCGGCCCGGGTCCTGTAGCTCATCACGTCGGGCTCGCCCCCCGGACCGAGGAACGGCGCGCACGCGGGTTCGGAAGGGTTGATCGTGCACTCCTTGGTCTCGCGGCCCGATGCGGCTCCGAGGATGAAGCCGTCCATCTTGTGACCGGCTACATCGATGACCGAAGCCTCGTGTCCATGAGGTCCGCCTATCTGCACGTCGCTTCGGGTGTGATAGGGGTGGAAGCACTTGTGAAGATAGGGGTCGGGGTTGCAGGTGGACTCGGCCCATCCGCTCGCGTTGATCGGGATCCCGTCGGCGCCGGGATACGTTCCGAAGTAGTGATCGAACGACCGGTTCTCCTGAACGATGAAGATCAGGTGTTGGAGTTTCTCCAGGCCGACCGGCGGTGTGGAGGCAGGAGCGGCGTTCGAGGGACCTGCGTCCTGTCGCAGGCCCTCTTGAGCGGCCCGAACCGCGAGCGTCGCTGTCGCGAACGTCGCTGCCGCGATCGCTATCACAGCGACTACCAGTATCGCCAGTCTCGCGGGCCGTTTCCGGCGCCTGCTATGTCGCCCTTTCGCCATCATCTTTCACCGCCGAACCCTACCTGACGTGAGTCGAGGACTCCGTCTCAGATCGTGCGCTCGACCGGATGCTAAGGGAACGGATTCGTCACATCCCGCCTCGGGATGGGAGTTGGGGATGGTAGGTCTCCGAATGGAGTCGGATCGAGTATCAGCGGCGGTAAAGGCTCCTGGCGGAAATCGAATTCCTTCTTGAGGTTGCCGAGGATCCCCACTTCCTCGCGAACGGTCGGGCGCGGGTCAGGGCGCCCGTCCGTCTTCGGGTCGAGTCTCTGTCCGTCGAGGAATATGTCCTCTATCAGCCGCAGGTACGCGTCAGAACTGAGCGTTTGGTGGTCGATGAAGCCCTGCCTGGCGTAGGGGGAGATCATCAGACCAGGGACCCGGATACCGTAGCCGGCGTTGTCGATGGAGGTCGGCTTGACGTGATCGTAGAAGCCTCCCCAATCGTCCCACGTGAGGAAGATAGCGGTGGAATCCCAGTCGGGGCTCTTCATGATCTGGTTGATAGTGCTCGTCACGAAGGCCTGTCCCGTCGCGATCGAGCCCGCGGTCGGATGCTCGCTGTAGCCCCTGCCAGGGATGACCCACGAGACCGATGGGAGGTTGCCCTGCTCTGCGGCCCGGAAGAGCGACGGATGCGTCGTTATGTTTCGGAGCTGGTGGTTGTGGTGGACGGTGGAGAAGCCAGGCAGAGGGTTCATCGCGCGGGGGGTGCCGATGTTGTGAGGGCCGCACGGGTTCTTGAAGCACGTTCCCGGGGCAACGTAGTAGCGCCAGCTGACGTGATTCTTCTTCAGCAGGTAGGTGATATCGGTCCAGGCGTACGGCGGTCGGCGCTTGAACCCGGGGTTGAACGCCGCGTTACCGCCCTTCATAGCAGGATCCGAAGTGCAGCTCATGGGCTTGCTCGAGTTCGAACAGGTTGCGGACCAGCCGGAAACCAGGAACAGGTGAGCCGGAAGGGTCCACGAATCTACCGAGGCGAACATGCGATCTTGAAGGACGAAGTTGTCCGCGTACTTCCAGTAGTTCGGGATCTCCCGGCGGTCGTGATAGCCCATCACGTCGGGTTGACCTTGCGGACCGAACCAGCGGGTGCAAGAGGGATTCGTGCGGTTGTTCAGGCAGAAGTCGTTGCGTTTGGTCGTGTCGAGGGTGTTCACGAAGCCGTCCATCCTGCCGCCGTTGACGTCCGCTATGGAGTGGGGCATGCCGTGAGGTCCACCCCGGTTGGTCAATTCGGTCGAGTGGTAGGGAGTGGCACAGCGGCCGACCATGGGATCGGGCACGCAGACGTTCCTGGGTATCCCGTCCGCTCCCGGGTAGGTCCCGAAGTAGTGATCGAACGAGCGGTTCTCCATCACGATGAACACCAAGTGGTCGAGCTTGAAGATCCCCTTGTCTCCTGAGGCCTCCGCGGCAGTTTCGGATGGGCTGGGAGTCGTCGCACCGGATGGCGAACCATGCGTCGGACCGACCGCCGTGCCCGAACAGGCAGCGGCGATGAGGAGCAGTAGCGGAAGGAGTGCCCGGCGCATCACGTTATGGCGGCGTCGGATCGAGTATCAGCGGCTTCCTCGGCTCCTGGGTGAAGTCGAAGTCCTTCCTTAAGTTCCCCAGCTGTCTGACGTCCTCGCGAACCGTCGAGCGCAGGTCCGGACGCCCGTCGGTCTTCGGGTCGAGTCTCTGCCCGTCCAGGAACCTGTCCTCGATCAGTTTCAGGTACGCGTCGAAGGACAGCGTCTGGTGATCGATGAAGCCTTCCTTCGCATAGGGAGAGATCACAAGGCTGGGAACGCGCATGCCGTAGCCGTTCTCGTCGACGCTCGGCGGCGGCACGTGATCGTAGAAGCCGCCCCAGTCGTCCCAGGTCAGGAAGATGGCCGAGGAATCCCAGTTCGGGCCCTCCATAATGGCGTTCACGACCTTGGTGACGAACTCCTGTCCGGCTGTTATCGGCGCGCGGCTTCCGGGATGATCGCTGAAGCCGCGCCCCGGCACCACCCAAGCGACCGAGGGAAGCGAGCCCGCAGCAGCATCATCGAACAGCTCCGTGTGGGTCTGGATGTTTCCCATCTGGTGGTTCTGGTGAACGTCGACGAATCCGGGCAAGACGTTCATCGCCTTGGGAGTTCCCTCGTCGCTGCTCGTGGAGTCGTCGCAGGGCGCGATGTTGCATGTGCCGGGGGCGTTGTAGTACTTCCAGCTGACGCCGGCCTCGTGAAGCAGGTAGGTGATATCCGTCCATGCGTACGGGGGCGGTTTGCGCGGGTGCCACTTGAGTCCACCCGCAGCTTGCACGGAGTCGTTCTCGCAACTCATCGGCTTCGAGGTTGCGCAGTTTGCCGCCCAGGCCGATACCAGGAACATGTGCGCCGGAAGTGTCCACGAATCGACCGGAGCGAACATGCGGTCGTTTAGAACGAATTCGTCCGCGTACTTCCAGTAGTTTGGGATCTCGTTGCGGTTGTGATACCCCATGACGTCCGGCTGTCCTTGCGGTCCGAAGGAGTTCGCGCAGGACGGGTCGTCGCGGTGGAGCAGGCAGAAGGCGTCTCCTCCCAGTGCCGCGGCGCGGATGAAGCCGTCCATCTTGCCCCCGTCCACATCTATCACCGAGTGAGGATGACCGTGAGGCCCGCCGTTGTTGATCAGGGCCGTCGAGTGGTATGGCGTCGAGCACCTGTCGTTGTACTCGGGGTCGGGAACGCAGACGTTCTTCGGGATCCCGTCGGCGCCGGGGTAGGTCCCGAAGTAGTGATCGAAGGAACGGTTCTCCATCACAACGAAGACGAGATGGTCGAGCTTGAAGATCCCCTTTGCGGGCTCGTCCGTGGATGAGCGCGAAGGGGGCGGCACCTGGCTCTGCGGGGTGGGCGAGGTGGGCGCGCTTGCCTGCCTCGCAGCGCCGGTGCACGCGGCGGCGAGCAGACAGAGAGTGACGGATATGGCCCCGGGGCCCGTGGTCCTACGCACAGCCGGAGCAGTCTAACCCCCTAGTTCGCCTTGCTGTCCTGGGTCGAGCAGCAGAGGCGGCCTGGGATCCTGGCTGAAGTCGAAGTCCTTCTGCAGGTCGCCGAGGATCTTCACGTCCTCGCGCACGGTCGGCCTTGGGTCAGGCCTGCCGTCGTTCTTCGGGTCCAGCCTCTGACCGTCGAGGAACCGGTCCTCGATGAACTTGAGATAGGCATCGAAGGAAAGGGTCTGGTGGTCGACGAATCCTTTCTTCGCGTACGGGCTGATCACCAGAGCAGGAACACGGATGCCGTATCCGTTCTCGTCCACCCGGGGCGGGGCCACGTGGTCGTAGAAGCCTCCCCAGTCGTCCCAGGTCAGGAAGATCGCCGTCGAGTTCCAGTCCGGGCCCTGCATGGCGGCGTTGATGATCTTCGTCACGAAAGCGATGCCGCTGGCGATCGAGCCGGAGTTGGGATGCTCGCTGAACCCTCGGCCGGGAACCACCCACGACACTGAGGGCAGGGCCCCGTTCTTAGCGGCATCGAAGTAGGCCGGATGCTCCTGGATGTTCCCGATCTGCCCGTCCTGATGCACCGTCTGGAATCCTGGCAGCACATTCATGGCGTTGGCCGTACCCGACTTCTGCCCGGCGCAGTCGTCCGTCCAGCAGGTGCCGACATCCACGTAGTAGGCCCACGAGACATCTGCTTCGTGCAGCAGGTAGGTGATATCGGTCCAGGCATACGGCACCGCGCCTCGCTTGGCTTTCTCCACCGACATGATGCTGGAGCTGCAGCTGCTTGCCTTGTGGTGATCCTTGCACCAAGCCGACCAGCCGGAAACCAGGAACAGGTGAGCAGGAAGGGTCCACGAATCCACCGATGCGAACATGTGGTCTTGAAGCACGAAGTTGTCGGCGTAGGTCCAGTAGTTCCTCACTTCGGCGCCGGTGTGGTAGCCCATCACCTCGGGCTGAAGCTGCGGTCCCACCTTTCCCTTGCATGAAGGATCGGTCGGATCCAGGGCGCACGTGTTTGTGGCCTGGAGCAGGGCCGACTGAACGAAGCCGTCCATCTTCCCGCCGTTCACGTCGAGGTCGGATTGCGGCTTCGCGTGGGGTCCCCCGACGTTCACCATGCTGGTGTCGTGGTAGGGACGGACGCAGTGGCCGAGCACCGGGTCGGGGATGCAGACCGACGGCTTGCCGTTCTTCATGGGGATCCCGTCGGCGCCGGGATAGGTTCCGAAGTAGTGATCGAACGAACGGTTCTCCATCACGATGAAGATCATGTGGCCGATCTTGTCGATCCCCTTGGCGGGCTTCCCGGAAGGCGATGGAGACAACTCGCCGACCGCGGTGGACGCGGGGGGTCTCTGGGTGGGCGCGGTTCGCGGCCCCGCATCGCTGCAGGCAGCCGAAACGAGCGCGACCGTGAGAGCGATCGCTGCGATATTCGGGACCATTCGGCTTCGCATCGGCGGGAGTGTACCGGCTAGGGACAACTAACCTTCGGGCGTGCCCTGCAGCCCGGGGTCGAGGAGCAGCGGTGGTCTGGGGCCCTGGCTGAAGTCGAATTCCTTCGTCAGGTCCCCGAGCTGGGACACGTCCTCGCGCACGGTCGGCCTCGGATCTGGGCGTCCGTCGGTCTTGGGATCGAGTCGTTGCCCGTCGAGGAACCTGTCCTCGATCAGTTTCAGATAGGCGTCGAAACTGAGCACCTGGTGGTCGACGAAGCCCTCTTTCGCGTAAGGGCTGATGAGGAGGCCGGGAACCCGGATGCCGTACCCGTTTGCGTCGATCACGATCGGCTTCTCGTGGTCGTAGAAGCCGCCCCAGTCGTCCCACGTGACGAACACCGCCGTCGAGTCCCAGTCCGGACCTTTCATGGCGGCGTTCACCACGTCTGTCACGAACGCCTGACCTTCCTTGATGGAGGCGTGACCGGGGTGGTCGCTCTGGTTGATCGCGGGCATCACCCAGGAGACACTCGGCAGGGCGCCGCTCTCCGCGGCAGCGAAGTACTTGGTGTACGCGGTCACCTTCGCCGAGGACTTGTCCTCCTTGACGGTCAGGAATCCCGGCATCGGGTTCTGGTAGCCCGTGGTCTTGTCCTGGTTCTTCGCGAGGTCACAGGCCTTCTGGTAGCAGGTCGGGCCAGGCGCCACGTAGTAGTTCCAGCTGACGCCCGCCTTGTCCAGCAGGTAGGTGATGTCGGTCCACGCGTACGGCGTGTCGCCCTTCTGGGTGGGGACCTCCAGCTTCTTGCCGTCTCCTCCGAGTGAGGACGTGCAGGACATCGGATCGGTGTGGTCGGTGCATATGGCCGACCAAGCCGACATGAGGAAGAGGTGGGAAGGCAGTGTCCAGGAATCCGTCGGCGCGTACATGTGGTCCTGCAGTACGTAGTTGTCGGCATACGCCCAGTAGTTCGGGATCTCGCCGCGATCGTGGTACCCCATGACCTCCGGCTGTCCCTGGGGTCCGACGCGGTCCTCGCAGTCGGGTCCCTTGGGGTCGGCGACGCAGGGGTTGTCGTCCTGGTCGAGGGCGGCCTGGATGAAGCCGTCCATCTTCCCGTTGTTCACATCCGTCTCGGATGCAGCAAGGGTGTGTGGTCCTCCGACGTCTACTTGGTCGGTGTCGTGATACGGAACCGTGCACTTGTTGCCGAGCGCCGGGTCGGGAACGCAGACCTTGTTGGGGATGCCGTCGGCGCCGGGATAGGTTCCGAAGTAGTGGTCGAACGAGCGGTTCTCCATGACCAGGAAGATCATGTGATCGATGTTGTTGATCCCATGAGCTTCGGGGCTTGCGGGTCCCGCGGTCTCGCTAACGGTGGTCGGTGCCGAAGGGGGAGTGGTCGGAGCCGCCTTCGTGCAGGCTGCCATGACGAGGGCGGCGAAGAGCGGTAGCAGGAGGACTCTGCGCATGGTCGAGAAGTCTACCTGCCAAGAGTCGGCCGGATAGAACCTAGACCGGGGCGAGTTCCCGTTCCCTCCGGACCTTCTCGCGCCACCATTCTTGACCCTCGTCTGGCAGGGTGTAGATCGGGTCGTAGTAGGGATAGTGGCGGGTGAGGGCCCCTGGGTCGTCGAACTCGATGCCGGTGCGGTAGTTCTTCGTCCAACCGCTGATGCCCTTGACCTCGTCGTACTCGGCGTTCTGGTGGGCCCATCGTTTGCCGACGAATGGCACGTCGACGAGCATGCGCGGCGTGGCGAAGCCCGGCAGATAGCCCATGATCGAAAGCTGAAGCTGCTGTGTCTCCTTCAGCGATGTGCGCCAGTGCTCGGAGTTGGGGATCATGTCGCACGTGTAGAAGTAGTAGGGCAAGATCTTGCCGTGATCTATGAGCATGAAGCACAGCTCAAGAAGATCGGATGTCGTGCAGTTCGTGCCCTTCAGCAGGACGCCCTGGTTGCGGACGTCGCGGAATCCCATGTCGAGGATCTTCCGAACGGCGTCGCCCACCAGAGGCGTGATCTGCTGGGCGCAGTTCGCGTGGGTGTGGAACGCTATGTCGACATCGCGCTCGCGCGCGCGTTCGGCCATCCGCTCCATCCCTTCCAGGACCTCAGTCTGCAGGAAATGCTGCGGGATGCCGATCAAGCCCTTCGAGGCGAGACGGATGTCTCGGATGTTCTCCAGGTCGAGAAGCCGCGTGACGAAGTCTTCCAGTCGCTTGATCGGGACGTTGGCCATGTCCCCACCGGAGACGACCACGTCGCGGACCACCGGTGTGCGCTTCAGGTAGTCGATCATCGCGTCCCAGCGGTCGTACTGCTTCATCTCGAACTTGTACTTGAGGAAGTTCTCGGTGTCGTTGCCCACGAGGTCCATCCGAGTGCAGTGGCCGCAGTACTGCGGACAGGTCGGTATGAGTTCGGCCAGCACCTTGGTCGGGTAGCGATGGGTCAGGCCCTCGGTGGCCCACATGTCCGCTTCGTGCAGTGAGTCGGGAGACGCCATCGGATGACTGGGCCATTCCTGCTCGCGCTCGGAGAACGCGGGCGCCATGTAGCGGCGGACGCGGTCCTCGCGGAGGTTGTTCTCCTCCATCGTGTTGATCATGTGGGGCGGGATCAGCATCGACATCGTCGAGCGCTCGTGTTGGTCACGTTCGATGTCGGCCAGAAGGTCGTCGGTCAGGAAGTCACCGAGAGCCTCCTTGAACTCGCCGAGGTTCTTCACGGAGTTCGTGCGCTGCCACTGAGCGTCTTCCCACTCTTGCTTGGTGGCGTTCTTGTACCCGGGCAGGCGCGTCCAATCGGGCTCGACGTATGCCCGCTCCAGGGGGTATTCGAAGGGCTGCTCTGACGCGCGGGCGCGCGCCTCGCGGGCCTCCGGCCTTTCCTTACGCGCCTTGTCGTTCTCGGTCATGGGCATTTCCTTTCGGGCACAACGAACGGATAGGGCAACACCGGCAGTATAGTCGCACTTCTTGCGGCTGTGAAGCCCACTTTCCGAAGGATATTCGGTCCGGGGGAGTGCTCGTCCGAATGGCCCTCAGTGCGCCTTGGGACCAAGCAATGCGCGAGCCGCGTCGGCAACGTGGCCGGGGGTTATCCCGAGTTCGGTCATCACCGTGGGCCCGGGGGCCGAGGCGCCGAAGCGGTCCACGCCCACCGGTGTGCCGCCGGCACCGACCCACTTCTCCCATCCGAACGTGAGCGCTGCCTCGATCGAGACCCTCGCCGTCACCTCGGGCGGGAGGACGGAGTCGCGGTAGTCGAGAGGCTGCGACGCGAATAGCTCCCATGACGGCATCGAGACGACCCTGACGCAGGTGCCTTCCGCGGCAAGGGTGTCTGCCGCGGACATCGCCACCGAGACCTCGCTTCCCGAACCGATGAGGATCACATCCGGCATCGCTTGCTCAGGCCCGAGTTCTGACAGGACGTACGCACCGCGCGACAGGGACTCCGCTGCCGGATAGCTGTCTCGATCGATTATCGGAAGATCCTGGCGCGTAACGACTATCGCGGTTGGCCCTTCGGTGTTCTCCAGCGCCACCTTCCACGCAGCGACGGTTTCGTTCGCGTCGGCCGGGCGGATCACGGTCAGGCCGGGGATCGCGCGCAGGCTCGCGAGTTGTTCGACCGGCTGATGGGTAGGTCCGTCTTCACCCAGAGCGATGGAGTCATGCGAGTAGACGAAGATCGTAGGGATCTCCATGAGAGCCGCGAGCCTCACGGAGTTGCGCATGTAGTCCGAGAAGATTAGGAACGTGCCACCGTAGGGTCGCAGACCGCCGTGCAGAACCATGCCGTTCATGGTCGCGGCCATGGCATGTTCACGGATTCCGTAGTGGATATACCTGCCCGGCGCGCCGGGGGCAAACGCGGCTTCGTCCCCGAGTGCGGTTCCGTTCGACTCGGTGAGGTCGGCGGATCCGCCGATCAGCTCGGGAACCGCTGGTGCCAGCGCTGCAAGGGTCTTCACCGCGGCCTTCCGCGTGGCCAGCTTCTCACCCTCGATCGCTGGCATGATCGCATCCAGGTCGGGAAGCCGGCGGGCCATGCGCCGCTCCCACTCATCGGCTAGCTCGGGTTCGCTGCTCGCCCACGTGCGGAACTTCTCTTGCCACCTGGCTTCGGCTTCCTTGCCCCTATCGATCTGGGCGCGGAACACCGCCAGAGCTTCGGAGGGGATGTGGAAGTCCTCGTCGGGCCATCCGATGTTCTCGCGCCAAGCCTTGATCTCGGCTTCGCCGAGAGGCGACCCGTGGGATCCGGCCGTGTCTTGCTTCGTGGGCGCTCCCTGCGCGATGTGGGTTCGGACCAGGATCATCGACGGCCGATCCGCCTGGGCGCGGGCCTCGACCAGAGCGGCGTCGATCGCATCCAGGTCCGTACCGTTGGTCACCCGGGTCGTGTGCCAGCCGTACGCCTCGAAGCGTTTCGCGACGTCGTCGGAGTAGGACAGGTCCGTTGA
>Ga0315283_10003888_pt1 | contig 12844 bp, 6 predicted proteins | sample YL17G09_0_MG_FD_204541 | JGI IMG/M metagenome (GOLD analysis project Ga0315283, IMG submission 204541) | Sediment microbial communities from Yellowstone Lake, YNP, Wyoming, USA - YL17G09_0 | ecosystem: Environmental > Aquatic > Freshwater > Lake > Sediment | place: USA: Wyoming | collected...
TGGCAAAGCGATCAATGTTGCGCACGACCCTGTTTGGCTCCAGCCCCAGCTTCTCCGCCGCTGCGTCAATGATGCGGATGTTGGCCTGATGGGGCACGAAGAGATCGATATCCGACGGGCGCATGTGATTGCGTGTCAGGATGGTCTCAGCCACGTCCGACATCCCCTGCACCGCATACTTGAATACTGCCCGGCCGTCCTGGTGGACAACATGCATGTTCCTTCGGATTGTTTCATGGGTCGCCGGGTGAAGGCTGCCCCCGGCGGGCATGTGCAGGTATTTTCCGCCTGATCCGTCGCACCGCAACAGGAAGTCGATGATCCCGCGCTCACCCGGCCTGGTCGGCTCCAGCAACACGCCGCCGGCTCCATCTCCGAAAAGTATGTAAGTGTTGCGGTCTCGAGGATCCAGAATGGAGGTCATCAGATCGGCGCCGATGACAAGGACCTTGCTGTAGGCTCCTGAATGGACAAACTGCGATCCTGTCGCCAGGGCGTAGAGGAACCCGGAGCAGGCACTGGACAGGTCGAAACCCCAGGCATTCGATGCGCCGATCTTCTCCTGAAGCACGCAGGTCGTGGACGGGAAGAGCATGTCCGGCGTAACGGTTGCGACGATGATGCAATCGATCTCCTTCGCATCAATCCCGCGTTGCTTCAGGAGTTTTTTCGTCGCTGCGGCGGCAAGGTCGGAAGTCGCCTCGCCCCTTGCGGCAAAATGGCGCTCCCTTATTCCGGTGCGGGTTCTTATCCATTCATCCGAAGTGTCCAGGACCTTTGCCAGGTCGTGATTGGTAACGACCTTCTCAGGGACGTAATATGCGGCGGCAGTGATTTTGGCGCGATACATGAGAGTGTCAGGTCTTCAGATACTTATGCAACGGATCTGCGAGTTCGCTTCTCTGAGAGCTGATGGCTGAGAGCTGAAAGCTCTAAACAAAAATGTCACACTCCTCGCTTCCAAGGAACTTAAAGACCTGGCACCAAAGTCATCTGGGCGTCAATTCGCTGGAGGATCGTGTCGCTCTTGCGCGCCAGGTCCGACGTTTCGCTCCGGCAGCTTTCCGCGAAGGCCATGTCCTTCAGGCCTGGAAGGTTGATCAGCACATTGTACTGAGCCCCCTTTACGGCAGCGTGGGCGAGCTGCGCTCCCACGGCAGCATCGCTCCTGGCATTGGGATTTCCAATCGCAAGGATGGACTCCAGCAGCTCGAGAGTCCGGGCAGCTGCCCGGGCGGTCCGAAGCGGCACCTCGGTGGCGAGCCTGGTCGCGTTCTCGATCGCCTCTGCCCGCCTGGTTTGCTGGTCCGCCGTCTCCTTCGGCATCCCGCATGCCTGCATGACCGCCTGATAGGATTGGGCGTCCTCCCTGGCGAGCTCCTGGAGCTCCACAGCCGCGGCGGACAGCCTGCCGTGGAGCTCGACCGCCTGCTGGCGGACCGCTTCGTATTTCTTCTTGCCTTCCGTCAATCCCGCCACCATTTCACCCAAGGCCGCCGCAAGAGAGCCGGCAAGCGCGGAGACACTGCCTCCACCCGGCACCGGCGTCGGGGCTGACACATTCAAGATGAAGTCCTCGATCCCGGCCGCCCCAGGCAACGCCTCGGCAAGGCGGTTCTCCAGAATCTGCCGGGCACTGAAACCCTCGAGCTTGAGGTAATATTCGGTGCAGGCATTCAGGGCCGCCTGCGGCACCAGCCCCACGATTTCACTGGAGGCAACCGCGACCCCCAACCGCTCCGCCTCCAGGCACACCATCTCGAAGGCACGGAAAACAGGCGTGCCCTCAAAGTTCGTCAGGTTCATGGACACCTGGACCTGGTTTCGTTCCTTTATCTCAAAACCCAGCGCCTTGACGTATCTGAGGCCGCCACTCGAATGGCGGACCGCCCGGGCGACAGCCTGCGCGACTTTCAGGTCGGGCGTCTGCAGGTAGACGTTGTAGGCGATAAGCGGAAACCGCGCTCCGACGACGGTCGCGCCGGCGGAAGGGTGGATCACCGCTACTCCGAAATCAGGCCTGCGATCCGGGTTGGTCGATATCTCTTCGCGGAGACCTTCGAACTCGCCCTTGCGGATGTAGGCAAGGTCCTGACGTTGCGGTACCCGGGCGGATTGTTCGTAGAGGTAAACCGGGATTCCGTAGCGATCCGCGATCTCCGCCGCCACGCGCTCCGACAGCGCCACGCATTCCTCGATCGTCATGCCCGCGATGGGCACGAACGGTATCACATCCGTGGCGCCGATACGCGGGTGCTCTCCCTGATGTCTGCAAAGATCGATCAGCTCCGCGGCTTTCCCCACAGCCTTGATCACCCCGGCGGCCACAGCTTCCGGAGTCCCCGCAACCGTGATGACGCAACGGTTGTGTGCGGCATCCATTTCCCTATCGAGCAGGGCCACCCCGTTTGGCGTCACCAGGGCCGCAGCCAGCGCATCAACGACGTCGGCACGCCTCCCTTCGCTGAAGTTGGGTATGCATTCGACGATCTTTCTCACCGTCTCTCCAGTCGATTGATGACGATCTGCCCCTTCTTGATCGCCATTACGCAGTGGTTCACGCCGAAGTAGTAGGGAATATCGCGGTAATCGGCCACGTCCATCAGGACGATGTCGGCCTGCTTCCCTTCCTCGATGCTCCCCAGCCGCTCCGACACGCCCAGCGAGTACGCGCCGTTGATAGTCGACGCCGTGATGCCTTCCGCGGGAGTCATCTTCATCTGGGAACAGGCAATCGAGAGAATGAGTTGCATGTTCAGAGTGAAGCAGGATCCCGGATTGAAGTCGGTGGCGAGCGCCACGGGGACTCCCGCTTCAATCAGCTTCCGGGCGGGCGCGTATTTCGCAAGCCCCAGGTTGAACGCGGTCCCCGGGAGCAGCGTGGCTATGGTTCCCGACTGGCTTAGCGCCCGGATATCCTCGTCGTCGACGCACTCGAGGTGATCTGCGCTGCGTGCGCCGAGTTCGGCGGCCAGCCTGGCTCCGCCGCTGTGAGCAAGCTCCTCCGCATGGATGCGAAGACCGAGCCCGGCGGCGCGGGCCGCCAGCAGTATGGCCCTCGCCTCGTCGACGCTGAAATATCCGGTATCGCAAAACACGTCGCAGAACTCCGCCAGCCTCTCCTGGGTCACACGCGGTATCATTTCGCAGATCAGCTTTTCGACATACGCCTGCCTGGAATCCTCGTGCTCCTCAGGAATCGCATGCGCCCCGAGGAAGGTGGGCACAACCTCCAGCCTGGACTCGGCGCGCAGGGCAGCGATCACGCGCAGGATCTTCAGCTCGTCCTCCGTACTCAATCCGTAGCCGCTCTTGGCCTCGATGGTCGTAGTCCCGTGTTCGAGGAATTGCCGGAAGTGGCGTTCGGCCCGGCTTATCAGTGAACTGAGCTCAGTTCGCCGGACCTGACGCACGCTTGCCCGGATGCCTCCCCCAGCGGCAGCAATCTCCTGGTAGGTTTTTCCGAGGGTGCGCATTTCATACTCGTCAACGCGCGTCCCTCCAAAAACCGGATGCGTGTGGGAGTCCACAAAGCCAGGCAGAGCAACTAGTTCCAGTCCGATGCAATCCAGAGTCTGGCTCTCGGCCCCCGGCCGGCGCACCGGAAAGTCGTGTGTGGATCCCACCCAGGTTACGCGTTCCCCGCGGATGATTATGGCGCCGTTTTTGATAATCCCGAGCTCGGCCATCTCGGCGCCCCGGCGGGGCACAGGGCCTGTGCCGAGAGTGACAACCTGCGCAATGTTCTTCAGAACAAGCATGGCCTGATGGCTCTACCTGAGACGTCGAACGGCCACGAGCGTGATGTCGTCCTGGAGTCGGGCGCCTCCGATGTATTCCGCGACCGGGACTTTGGATGGCAGCATGAGCCGACTCGCGGGGAATTGACACGCCCACTCTACCTTAAAGAGACCTGCGGCCTCAATCCTTCAGAGTGAACAGGTAGAGGCGTGCTGTGGTTGGTCCACCGGAGGCTTGATCCTGAATTCGCCTTCCGCGGATTGAGGAAACCGCTCACTGGCTGCAAGCGGACCGGAGCTCGCGTGTGATTTCCTGTGCGATTTGCCGGGCCCGCGGCAAGTCCTCCGGCACAAAGGAGATGGCCCCAACGACAGGATGCCCGCCGCCTCCGTAACGTTCGCACAGGGCCGCCAGATTCTGGGTTCGGGGACGCGGGCTCCACGGATTGGACCCCACCGACACTTTGGCGCGAAAGCTGGAGAGGCTCACACCGACACAGTAAGTGGCCTGGGGATACAGGTAATACGGAATGAACTTGTTGTAGCCTTCGAGGTCGTTCCCGCTGACATCGAAGTAGACCGCGCCGTCGGAGCAATCGGCCCTGCTGCGGATGATCTCGATTGACTCGAGATGACGCTGGTAGAGCGGGCGGAAAGCGGCCTGAACCCAGGCCAGCTCCATGATCTCTTCCAGCGACTTCTGCTGAAACTCGGTAACGATGGCGTGCAGGTGCGTCGACACACGAACACCCTCGATAACCATCATCAACTTCATGGCCGGCTCGCGCAGCTCAACGGCTGCCTGAGCATCGGTAAATTGCGCCCCGTCGATCAGATTCGCCCAATGTATCAGCTCTCCCAGATGGCTCGAATCGAAACCGAAGCGTTCGCGGACCTTCTCGGCAATAAACCTGGTGCAGGACCTGTAGCTTGCGTCGTGGAACTTCCTCCCGCTCCTGTCCGCCCGAAAATGTGCTTCGTCTTCGACACTGAGAAACGCGCTCTGGTGGTGGTCAAACCACCAGGTCAGGCGCGGATCGCTGGAGTATTTAAAATCGACGATGGCGTTTTGATCCCCGTCAAACCTGACGTCCAGGAACAGCTGCCCCGCCCGGTGGGCAAGACCCTCGTAGGAAAACTCGGCTTTCGCATCGACGGCGCTCCGGTAGAAATTGCTGAACACCGCCGCCGATGCCAAACCGTCGAAGCAGTTATCGTGAAAGAATACCTTCATCCTCATGGCATCCTGCAATCGGAATAGTCGGTGCTCCGCTCCCAGTGCCTTTGGCAAGCTCGTGCGCATGGGACGCCCCGGGAGATCGACAAGAATGCGTTACACTACCACACAGTACCCGGGCGATCAACCCTGCGGGAAGGTCAGTCTCCGCCAGGTGGCATGGTCCTGCCAGGCGCAGTATTTAGAATTCAGAAGCAGCCAACGCAAACCCTGAGAGTCACGCCAATCCCAAGATCCCTATTCTGAATTCTGACTCCTGAATTCTGAATTCTTGATTCAGTCTGAGAGCAACAGCTTCGCGATGGTCTGCAGCTGCATATTGGAGGTGCCTTCGTAGATCTTCCCGATCTTGGCATCCCGGTAAAACTTCTCCACCGGGTACTCCTTTGTGTAACCGTAACCGCCAAAGATCTCGAGGCTGACACTGGTCACCTGCTCCGCCGCCCGGGAAGCGAAGTGCTTGGCCATCGCAGCCTCTTTCCCGAAGCGACGCCCGGCCATCTTGAGCCGCGCGGCGTTGTAGACCATCAGGCGGGCCGCTTCAAGTTCGGTCGCCATCTCCGCAAGTTGAAACTGCACCGCCTGAAAGCTTGCGATCGGGGCCCCGAACTGGGTGCGCTCGCGCGAGTAGCGCAGCGCGCTTTCGAGCGCCCCCTGGGCGACCCCCACCATCTGGGCGCCGATGCCGATGCGCCCCTCGTTAAGCGTTTCCATCGCCACTCTGTAGCCTTTGCCAACCTCACCCAGCACCTGGTCGCGCGGCACGAAGCAGTCCTCAAGAATCAGTTCGCACGTGGAACTCGCCCGGATGCCCAGCTTGTCCTCCTTCTTGCCTACGGATAATCCTGGAGTCCCGGACTCCACGATAAAAGCCGTGATGCCGCGATGCCCGGCGGCCGGGTTCGCGTTCGCGAAGATTATGAAGATGCCGGCCTCTGCGGCATTCGTGATCCAGAGCTTGCGTCCGTTCAGGACAAATCCCCCGGCGCGTTCATCGGCCCGGGTCGCCAGTGCGAAGGCGTCGCTTCCGGACCCGGCTTCGGACAGGGCATAGGCACCCACGGTGTCGCAGCTCAGCCTGGGCAGGAATCGCCGCAACTGGTCTTCAGCCCCCCAGCGAATGAAGGCATTGTTGACCAGGGTGTTCTGGACGTCCACGACCACGGCGGCAGCGGCGTCGACGCGAGAGAGTTCTTCGACGGCGAGCATGCACATGAAGAAGGTTCCCCCGGAGCCACCGTTGGCTTCGGAGACCTCGATCCCCATGAGGCCCAATTCGAAGAACTGGCGAATGAGCCTCGGGTCCATCTTTGCATCGCGATCCATGCCGGCGACAAGAGGGCGGATCTGCTCTTCGGCAAATGCGCGAATGCTGGTCCGGAACAACTCTTCCTCTTCGGAAAGGAGGGTCAGCGGCAGAGTGCTGCCCGGCAAGTCCGGTGTCGGCGGGTTCATGGCCTTGATAATAGCACCGCTGCGCCGCGTTGTACTCCGGGATTTCACGGGCATTGGGGTGCCTCCGAGCGCCAGTCCTTCGGCGGGTCTGGTTTCGCGCTTGCGGGATTTCGGGCATGAATCTGAACCGTTGAGCAAGGTTATTCCGTCAGTTATAGGTGGCGGGAATTTGATATTCCGGGGGCTACGAGGCGGGTCCGCCGCGGCGCGGCGGACCCTGGAGTTTGTACATCTTTTGCGCCTCCATCCGAGGTGAAGCGCTAAGCGGTGAATTTCAGATCCGGATTAACCGTTGTTTCCGGGAGCTCAACCGTTGTTTTGTGCAGCAACCGGTCAGATCCAAAATATTCGTCAGCGCTCCGGCGGAGCGCGCCCACCCCCTCCCGCCAGGCTCCCACTCATGACGGGCGTCATAGGCGCCGGGAGGATTCCGATTTGACTGCCATGTGGCCACAACCTATAATTGTGAGTTAGGTCGCATTTATTCATTGAGGTAACGCATGTCTATCCGGCTGCAGATGATTGTCATGTTCTTTTCCCTGGCACTTGGGATCGGCCTGAGCCGTCCGGTCGATCCACAACCGCAAGCCCAGCAGTCCAAGAAGAAGAGCAAAGACAGCGGCAGGGAAGAAGCATCTCGCACCGCTTATTACAAGAAATGGCTCGATGAGGATGTGGTCTACATCGTCTCCGAAGAGGAGAAAAAGGTCTTCAAGGACCTCCAGAACGACGAGGAAAGAGAGAGCTTTATCGAGCAGTTCTGGCTCCGGCGCGACACCGACCCGCGCACCCCTGACAATGAATTCAAAGAGGAGCATTACCGCCGCATCGCTTATTGCAACGAGCGGTTTGCATCCGGCTTCCCAGGCTGGAAATCGGACCGGGGTCGCGTTTATATAGTGTTCGGGGAGCCGGCGGAAATCGAATCCCATCCTTCGGGGGGGACCTACGAACGGCTGCCGTGGGAAGGCGGCGGATCGACGTCGACTTACCCCTTCGAGCGTTGGCGCTATCGTCACATAGACGGGATCGGGGACGACGTTGAGATCGAGTTTGTCGACGCAAGCATGAGCGGTGAATACAGGATGGCAATGAGCGCGGATGAAAAGGACGCGCTCATGATGGTTCCCGGCGCCGGCCTGACCCTCAACGAGCAAATGGGGATATCAAACAGGGCCGACCGTCCTTACTTCAATCCATCGAATGCCAACGATCCGAGCAAGACCGGATACTTGCGCGCCAAGGACATGCCCTTCGAGCGAATGAATCAGTACTTCAGTCTGTTCCGGCCGCCACAGATCAAGTTCGATGACCTCAAGGCGCTCGTCACCACGAACGTCACATATAATACGCTGCCGTTTTATGTGCGGACGGATTTCATACGCCTCGGCTCCGACAAAGTCCTGGTTCCGATCACCCTCGAATTGCAGAACAGGGAGCTGGAGTTCAAAAAGGAGCTGGACTTCAACCGGGCTATCGTCAACGTCTATGGCATCGTGACCGGGCTCACCGGACGCATACTCTCGGAGTTCGAGCACACCATCACGAATGAATACCTGGACGAGCACTTCGAGCAGGGCAAGCAGAGCCGGTCGATTTTCCAGAAGATTGTCGCGCTGCCGCCAGGGCAGCGTTTCAAGCTCGACCTGGTCGTCAAAGATATCAACAGCGACAAGATAGGAGTCTACAGCCGCGGGATGGCCGTGCCGAAGTTCGACGGCGAAGCCCTGCAGACCAGCAGCATAATCCTGGCCAACTCCATCAGTCCTGTTCCCACCAATACCGACCAGCTCGAGCAGTTCATGCTGGGCGATCTAAAGGTTCAGCCGAATGTCCGGTCCGAGTACACCCTGGGACAGCAGCTGATCCCTTACGTCCAGGTCTACAACGCGACCATTGACCAGACCAGCCTCAAGCCGGAGATCGAAGTCACGTTCACCGTGAAGTTGGCGGGCAAGGTGGTCGAGTCATTGCAGGATCTGTCCGGCACGTCCGTCCAGTTCTTCTCGGGCCAGCGCATTGTGGTAATCGGCAAGATCCCGCTCAAGGAAATAGCGGTGGGCAAGTACACGCTGGAGATTTCGGTCACGGATCGCATTTCGAGCCAATCGGCCATGGCCTCCACGAACTTCAGCGTCCGCGAGCCAGCCGTAAAGCAGGCGGTGGTGCAGTAAAGCCGCAGAGCGGACCTTCCTGCCGGGCAGCTTCAGGGCTGGCCGATGCGCGGATTCAGCTTGCGGGCAAGCTCCATCTCCTGCCGCGCCTCCTGCTCCTTCCCCATCCGGAACAAGACAGCGGCAAGGTTCGCGTGGACGATGCCATCCTTTGGCGCCAGCGCGACCGCCTTCCGCAGCGTAGCTTCCGCCTCGCCGTGCCGGTTCGCCATGGAGTAAGCAATCCCGAGGTTGTTGAGGGCAATAACAGAGGTGGGAGCCAGCTCAATCGCCGCCTGGAGTTGTTCGATCGCCTCGGGGATTTTCCCCTGGTTCTTGAGGAGCAAGCCCAGGTTCGTCCGCGCCCGATAGTGCATGGGATCCAGCTCGATCGTCCGCTGGAAGCCCAGGATCGCATCCTCGGTCCGACCAAGCTTCAGGTAAGTCTGGGCAAGATCGAACGTCGCAAGGGCAACATCTCCCCCAAGCTGGACTGCCGTCTTGAACGCGCTGAGGGCTGCCTGGTAGTTCCCCGTGTGGTAGAACGCCTGACCGAGCTTGTACTGGACGATTTTCAGGTCCGGCTGCAACTTGAGAAGCTGCTCGTACCGGGGTATCACCGCGCGATAGTCGCCCGCCGAGCTCCTTTCAAACAGGTTCGTGATCTCGTTGTAGGTCCCTATCTCATCCTTGGGATCGCGAAGATTCTGGAAATCCCCGGTTCCGGTGTCTCCCATGCTGTAAGTGACATAGCCCAGTGAGCGCAGCTTCTCCCTGGTTTCGGGATCGAGGTTGCTCCTGGCCGAAGAGGCTGACGGCGCGCTGTAGCGACCAATCAGGTCCCTCAAGCGATCGCGGAGCTGGTTGGCCATCACCGACTTTTCCAAGGCAAGGTTCCTGCTCTCGGGGAAATCGGCCTTGTAGTCGTAAAGCTCCTGTTTCGGCGCGAGCACATACTTGTCCTTCCCGGTGATGAGCGCCCGAAGCTCGCTCCAGCCGAACTGCAGTCTCGGGTAGTAGGTCTCGGCATAGATCTCCGGCCGGTAACCCGCTGCCTTTCCGAGGATCAGGGAGAGCAGGCCCCTGCCCTGCACCTTTGCCGCCGCGGGATCGCCGGCCTGCAGGATTTGCAGCACGGTGGGGAAAATGTCCACGAGACTCACGCTTTCACCAACGACCCGGCCCGCGTTCTGTCCACGTGGAAACTTCACGATCAGAGGGACGTGGAGCGTGGCGTTGTAGATGAAGAACCCGTGCTTGCTCTCGCCGTGCTCGCCGAGCGATTCCCCGTGGTCGCCGGCAACGACAATCAGCGTGTCATCGTAGACACCGTTGCGGCGCAGGCAGTCAAACAGCGTGCCGACATTCGCGTCCGTGAATTCTATTTCCCCGTCATACGGATTGTTCCTGTGACGTGACAGATAAGGCTCCGGCGGGGTGTACGGGTCGTGAGGGTCATAAAGGTGAGTCCAGGCGAAGAACGGCGCTCCGGGTTTGGCTCTCTGCAACCCGAGCCACCGGACGGTCTCGCGCACAACCTCATCCCCGGTCCGCTGAATATAGCCGGGGCTCACATTTTCGTATCTTGATAGGTCAAACTGGTCAAAGTAGTAGTCGAACCCCTGACCCAGGCCGAATTTCGAGTCGACTACAAACGCGCCCACAAAAGCCGCCGTGCGATAGCCGGCGCCCTTCAGGACCTCGGCCAGCGTCACCTGGCTTGGAGCCAGGACGAAGCCGGAATTATCGCGGACGCCGTGGAATGTGGGGTAGGTTCCCGTGAGGATGCTGCAGTGCGCCGGAAGGGTCAGTGGAACGGGTGAAAAAGCGTTGCTGAACCGCACTCCCTCGCGCGCGAGCGCATCCAGGACCGGCGTCCTGACCCCGGCGTAACCGTAGCTCCCGAGGTGGTCGGCCCGCAGCGTGTCGATGGTGATCAGAATCAGGTTGCTGTGCTGGCCGCGGGTGGTCGTCCGCTGGACAGCCGGGACTGCCTGGCAGAGGAGGGCAAACAATCCTGCCAGACAGAACAACCGTGCGCATCTGAGCGATACGCGCATTAGTTTTTGCCTTTCAACATGAGTGCCGCACCTTCGGCGCTCACTTCTTCAGGTATGTTGGTCCCCCGGCCTCACGGCCGGGGCTACTCAATGCCGGCCCTCCGGGCCTGGTCACCTTGGAATTTAGTTACTCCTGAGCCCGCTCTGTCAGACCGATCCTGGAGTTTCTGCCTTTCCAGGAGGCCCATGGGCCGACAGTGCCTCGGCATGATAGGTAGAAGCTCAGCAACCCTTCGGCAATCCGCGAGATGAGGTCTCATAGCATTGAGGCCCGTAAGGGCCGATAGTACGTAGCCCCGGCCGTGAGGCCGGGGAAAAATCATTCACAGGATTCGAGCGCCGAAGGTGCGGTACACCCCGCAAAGAATTCTTCCGCCCTCACTCGACGAATTACCAGGGTCCGGTCTAACAGACCGGACCTACCAACAGACCGGACCTACTGGATACTCGGAACCTTTAGCTTTGGATCGAGCTCCTTGGCCTTCTGAAACGCTTCGCTCGCCTCGGGCTTCATCCCTTTGGCCAGCAGGGCCTGCCCCAGGTAGAAGTGGGCCAGGCTGCGCTGGGGATCCTTCTGGATCACTTCCCGGGCAATGAGGATCGCATCGTCGTACGACCCCTTCCTGATGTAGGCCAGCGCCAGGTTGAGGCGCACCAGAGGAAGGTCCGGGTTCAGCGCTATCGCCCGTTGATAGGCTTCGATCGCCTTGTCCGGCTGCCCCAGGTTCAGGTAGAAAGAGCCCAGGTTGTTGTAGCCCTCGATATAGTCGGGACGAATCCGCAACGCCTTGAGCTCCTGCTCCACGGCCTCCTGGTAACGGGCTCTGCGGGAATAGGCAAGCGACAGATAGTGGAGGGCCCCGAAGTGCTCCGGTTCGCGCTCCACCAGGTACTTGAAACCGGCTTCGGCGTTCTCCGTCTGGCCGGATTCCAGGTAGGCGCGCGCCAGATTGAACATCGCGACGTTGGAATTCGGGTTGTACTTGAGCGTTTCCTTGTACTCTTCAATCGCTTTGAGGTACCACCGTTTGTCGAAGTATTCCATCCCGAGCAGGAAATGGACGATCGGCATGTTCGCTTCGGTTGCAGCCACCTGATCGAAAACCTCGATCGCCTTGTCGGACATGCCCCGCCGGGAAAGCGCGATGCCCCTGTTCAGCTGGTTGTAGACCCGGATCTTCTCCTTCGGATCGGGGAGAGACGAGTCCGCTTCCGATCTGGCAGAGGACGTTGTGAAGGCAACATATCCAAGCGACTTGAGCTGGGATACGGTTTCGGGATCGAGTTGCTGGGCCGCATCGGACTGGGATCCGGCGGCGGAGTATCGCCTCTGGAAAGCCAGGAGGTCAGACTTGAGCCTGCCGGCGAGCGCCTGGTTGGACTGCGCGATGTTGTTGAGCTCCTGCCTGTCGGTCCGCGTGTTGAATAGCTCACTCTGGGGGGCTTCGATGTACTTGTCGTCGCCCGGCTGATAGCCGAAGAGGGGGCTCCAGTTGAAGTGGATTTTCGGATAGTAGCTCTCGGAGTAGACCGGGAGATCGACGCCTGCGCGCTTTCCTGCAACCATGGCCAACAGGCTTTCCCCCTGAAAGGAGGGCGGCGACTGGATGCTGAGCTGCTGGAGTATCGTGGGCGCGACATCGACGCATCGCACCTTGTTGGTGAGCCGCGCACCGCGAAACCGCGAGCCTGGGAACTTCAGGATCAGGGGAACCTTGAGAGTCGCATCATAGATGAAATATCCATGATGCATCTCCTGGTGCTCCCCGAGGGACTCTCCGTGGTCCGACATGAGGACGATAAATGAGCGGTCGTAGAGACCCAGACCCTTCAGCTTCTCGAAGAGCTTCGCGAGCGAAGCATCGACATAGGCAATCTCGCCGTCATACGGGCGGTCGCGAAACTCCTCCGAGAACGGCGGGGGCGGGGTGTATGGATCGTGCGGGTCAAACAGATGAACCCAAAGAAAGAACGGCTGCCGCGAGCTGGCCTCGAGCCATTCCAGGGCTGGAGCTATGACATCCTCGGCTCGCCGCTCGAGCCGGTCAAAGTCCACCTGGCGCAGCCCCTCCTGAACTGTGAATCGGTCGTCATAGACATCAAAGCCGCGGTTTAGCCGCCATCGGGCGCTGAGCACCGTGGAGCCGACGAAGGCGCCCGTGGCATACCCGTTCTGCTTGAGGGCCTCTGCCAGAGTTG
>Ga0315283_10003890_pt1 | contig 12843 bp, 12 predicted proteins | sample YL17G09_0_MG_FD_204541 | JGI IMG/M metagenome (GOLD analysis project Ga0315283, IMG submission 204541) | Sediment microbial communities from Yellowstone Lake, YNP, Wyoming, USA - YL17G09_0 | ecosystem: Environmental > Aquatic > Freshwater > Lake > Sediment | place: USA: Wyoming | collected...
GGAAAGCGCCGATTCCAAATCGAAGGGTCAAAAGGGTAAAGGGATGGACTTCTCTTAACGCCACTTTCGTAGCGATGAAAGAGAACCCCCAGAAGATGATTGCCCACAACGCCGGCCAGGAGACGAAGGACGATGAACTATGAACCATTATCCTTTTGTGGCGCCAAATATTAAGAGTTATGCATTAGATCCGAATCTTTGCAATCCCAAACACTATCTTTTAAATATTACTCTCCCTGTCTTTTTTATTTCTTTGGCCAAGGCTCCACCATTATTGAAATCTTCTGGTTTGAAGGGAAGAGGTTCTATCCGGCTATCAATTTTTCTCCTAAAAGGGATGATCCTCCTTCGATCTTTGAATCTGTCTCCCACAAAGGCATTGGAAATTAGCGCAACATCTATGTCACTCTCAGGTTTTGCTGTCCCCTTTGCATGAGAGCCAAAAATAATTGCTTCTATGATATGGATTCGATTCTTCTCTAACTCTTCAATATATCTTGTAACTATTTTTACGGTCGAATCTTTTTTAGAAGCCATCTTCTAATCTCCTCGATCTTCCTTAGATATTTTTCAGCAAAATCTTTCGTACATCTTTTCTTAAAAGAAAATTTCTCATCTGGGTATCTTGCCTCCATATTGAAGTCGGTAATCGTTTCAAAAAGTTCTAATTGCTCTTCTGTCAATTCGAGTGCTATCTTTTCTACTAAATGGACAAGCCGGTGTGTGTGCGGTGGACTTTCATTTAGTTTATTGACATAAATTGACTTTAAAATCTTCTCAATAGTAAGGTGACCAAAAAATAGTGAGTGGGGATAATCTCCTTTTTCGAAGAGATGCTTTGCAACCCTCCAATCATCTTTTGCGGATTCAAGCCAATATTGGACACGTTGTTCCTTATTCAAAACGCCACCCTCTGACTCTTCTTACTAACAATCTAAATGGGCTCTTGTCAACACAAAAACCTTTTTGATAGAAATCTTCTCAACGGTTGACTCAGTAGCAGCATAGTTGAAAAACAAGCAAAAAACAAAACCTGCCCTGGTTGGTTCTGATCTGGTGTAGTCTCGGTTCATCCCCGCGTGTGCGGGGAACACTCTGCCAGCCGAAGCTGCTATTGCATCGCCTCCGGTTCATCCCCGCGTGTGCGGGGAACACTAATCGGCCTCGGTCGTGGGAGGCAGTGCCGCCGGTTCATCCCCGCGTGTGCGGGGAACACGGAAATAGTGCGGCAATTATAGGCGGGCGTATCGGTTCATCCCCGCGTGTGCGGGGAACACGTCCCAATCGCTATCACTCCATTGGCGACCACGGTTCATCCCCGCGTGTGCGGGGAACACTCTTCGTATGCGCTGATCGTGAGGACTGCGTTCGGTTCATCCCCGCGTGTGCGGGGAACACGACGTCAAGGCCACCATGCTGATTGAAGAGAACGGTTCATCCCCGCGTGTGCGGGGAACACCTTGCTCCGGTTCCCGCCTGGTCGCCTGTTCCGGTTCATCCCCGCGTGTGCGGGGAACACAATTTCCTTGCAGTCCCACACCAGACATCGTACGGTTCATCCCCGCGTGTGCGGGGAACACTACCCCGCCCAGAGGAAACAGGCCCCTACTACCGGTTCATCCCCGCGTGTGCGGGGAACACATCACTACGAACCCGCTCCCGGACTCCTCAAACGGTTCATCCCCGCGTGTGCGGGGAACACGTTTTGGCCTTTTATAATGACCATTTAGATATCGGTTCATCCCCGCGTGTGCGGGGAACACTCCTCCATCTCGATCTTGCTATTTTAAACTCTCGGTTCATCCCCGCGTGTGCGGGGAACACAAGGATAAAGGAAGGGGGTTTCAGGGGGACACCGGTTCATCCCCGCGTGTGCGGGGAACACCAGACCGCTGCTGCGTTAAAAGTTAAGGGTACCGGTTCATCCCCGCGTGTGCGGGGAACACACTCATCCGCCAATCCAAAGAAAGCATCATGGCGGTTCATCCCCGCGTGTGCGGGGAACACAAATCCAAACTGTACAGAAAATCCCACAATAACGGTTCATCCCCGCGTGTGCGGGGAACACCACGCCATCCAAATAAGCGCCCCAGGGTGGACCGGTTCATCCCCGCGTGTGCGGGGAACACTTTTCGCTGGATGGCCTGAACGACCTGAGAGGCGGTTCATCCCCGCGTGTGCGGGGAACACATGCGTCGATTGAAAGGAAAGGTCCGTTAACTCGGTTCATCCCCGCGTGTGCGGGGAACACCTCTAACCAACGAGGTATTTTTAAATCACCTCCGGTTCATCCCCGCGTGTGCGGGGAACACCGTGAAGAGGGGATTTTTCATCGTCGCGCCATCGGTTCATCCCCGCGTGTGCGGGGAACACTGGTTAGGGTAGGGATAAGGGGGGGTATCCCCCGGTTCATCCCCGCGTGTGCGGGGAACACTCCTGGGTGATCGGATTAATGGAATCTCCGATCGGTTCATCCCCGCGTGTGCGGGGAACACCCCTCAACGAAGGACTGAACGCCCTCTTCACTCGGTTCATCCCCGCGTGTGCGGGGAACACGTCGTCTGCATCCTTGACGAATTCGACGATAAAGGTTCATCCCCGCGTGTGCGGGGAACACTATTAATGCCCGTTCCAGAAGGCATGACAAGCCGGTTCATCCCCGCGTGTGCGGGGAACACTCCAGATCGGTCTATGTTGGAGAGCATGGGTTCGGTTCATCCCCGCGTGTGCGGGGAACACGCTATCTACTCTTGATGCCGTCGCTATCTACTCGGTTCATCCCCGCGTGTGCGGGGAACACTTGGGATACCAAGGCCTCCTGACGCGTAATCTCGGTTCATCCCCGCGTGTGCGGGGAACACACTTATTATAACCCCTTAAATTCATATTCAGTTTTCAAAGAACCAAATCTCTACCAAAAAAACTTCCGAAAATTTCACTCAAGATCTGTCGCCATGCCTTCGTCTGTTTCCGGTAAGAACGACACCAACTTGAGACCATCTATCTCGACTGGTTCTCTTCGGTTGGCCCCCCATGTCAGGAAGTCAAAACCTGACTCTGTGTTCGTGCTCCACGCCATCACGGCATTGCCGTCTTCTATCCCCTTTATCACCGTGTCCCAGATCATCTCTCGCACCCTTCGTGAGATATTGCCCACGTATACGCCCGCTCGTACTTCAAGAAGCCAGATCGCCAATCGCCCGCGCAACCTTGGCGGTACGTTCTCAACCACGATGACCACCATCGCCAATGTTCTCCTTGTTGGGAATTGCGGGAGCTACCGATTCCTCAGGTCTCTTAGGGAAAGGCAGGCCACCGGCAGACAACACTTCTTCAATACTCGGGATAATGCGGTGGAGGAGACGGCTCTGGCGGAAACTATCCCGGCAGGCTATACGAACCTCCCTCTCCGGGTTTTTGGGATTCTTTGATGCAATCCGAAAAGCCATGGGTACCACCGTCTCGAACTTAAAGAGGTCGGCAATATCGTAGACAAAGGATTGGGGCTTACCGGTATGGATGAAGCCCACCGCTGGCGCATATCCTGCTGCTAAAATAGCGGCTTCCGTTACGCCATAAAGACAGGCCGTTGCGGAACTGAGACAGCGGTTAGGCACATCGCCGCTTTCCCATTCATCATAGTCGTAATTCCGACATTTCCATTGAACACCGTACTGGCGAGCAAAGAGCTCATACATCTTTCGGACTCTCACGGCCTCAATACCCCGCAACTGTTCGATACTCCGTTTTTCAGGAGGTTTTTCCTTGAACCGCATCTCATACATTTTTCGAACAACCTTGAGCCTTGCTTCATCATCGAGTGCGAGCTTGGCCTGATAAAGGAGACGATCAGCTCTCGCGCCACCTGGCTGGCCGGAAGCATAGAGACGAACCCCAGCATCACCAACCCATATAAGGAGACAGCCTACGCGGGACGCCAATGTCACCGCAGCATGGGAAACCCGCGTCCCGGGTTCCAACATGATACAGACCAGCCCTCCCACCGGAATGTGAGTCCGAACGCCGTTCTTATCCACTACGACAAAAGCACCATCAAGGACATCGATGTTGCCCTTCTCCACGTAGGCCACCGAAATTCGGTCCTTTATGGGAATGGGCTTAAGGGGAGGAAGAATGGGTTCAGTCATGGCGCAATCACTTCCTTTCTATCTTCTTTATTCCCTGGGGAGTTGTCAGGTAGTTCTCACGTGACACAACCCGCCTGCCGGTCTTTTGTTCAAGGTCTTTTCTTGCTTTGCCAGCGACTTCTCCTCCCTTCCGTGCAGCATGCCTGCTTTCTTGAAATCCTTTCGCATCATCAACCCGCGTTATTTCTGTCGTAGCCGCTTCGCCCAGCATTGAAAATATCAGCTCGAGATCGTTCATATGATCCCTAAGATTTTCGCGTTTCAGCCCCTTTATTTTCTTATGCTTTCCCTGTGTTATGCCGAAGGCGGCTTTTGCGATCTCGGAGCTAAGTATCGCGTACTCCTTCTCATGCGATACATCCCTATTTTTCCACTCGTCCGTAAGTTCTTCCCTGATGGCAATGCCGCGCATCCGTTTTTCGATCCAATCATCTGAATAGCCCTTCGCCTTATATAGCACCCGCGTCCTTTTCGTTCCCAGTTCCGGGTCTTCGATCTCCTGCACCCGCTCGTAGCCTACCTTTGCCAACCAGCGTTTAAAAGGCTCGGCCTTTGGAGAAGGGATAGACTGAATGATGCGGAAGACACCTTCCGTGTTGGCACAATTCATTTTTTGAGGACCGCCAGGAGTGTCGATCAAAAGGGTATGTACAATTTGTACCCACCCTTTTCCAAGCTCAGGATCACGTTGTTTCATCCTCTGGATATATTGCTTGGGATCACTGGAATCAATGAGCGCCAAGACAACATCCTCCACCACAAACCACCACTCCTTGTTGTGAAGTGTCTTTCTAATTTCCTTACCCTTGAAAACGGCTATATTTGTCTCCATTCTATGATCTCCGTAACGGATCTGCACCGTCATATCCGCCGCACGAGCATAAGACCACAGCCGAACGCTTTGGCCGGACCGATGCAAGAAATTCTTCATGCTATCGGTGCCACCGACAGAAGCCCAAGACCCATGATCTTTCCATGGCCGATACCGGTTTCTAGCGCGTCCGTGAATTTGTCTGGCTCGGTAACCTTGAGAATTCCATCGTACAGCACCGAGAATATCCGGACAGCATTACCGGAATGCTGCAAAGACCTGAAACCTTCGGAGCATCAGAGACGCTCTATCCCTTGAAGCGTTCGCACTCTTCTTGGAGAGAACAATCTTCGCTCTATGGCAAATGATACCGCCGTATCGGGCAGAGAATCACGTCCTTCGATAAAGGTCTCAACCTCCTCCTGGCGGGTGAAAGATTCGAGCGGCTTTTCGCCAATGAGGAGGCGTAGCGCATCTTCCCGATTTTCCTTCAAACCGGCAAGAACCGGTGCCGACGGAATGCAAGTCTTGCGTCCGAGCCAGATGCCCCATTTTGGATCAGCAAAAGCGCTGGCAATTTCTCCCAAGAAAACAGCTTCCCCTTCAAGAAGAACACCGAAGGACGCGTCGGTGAGATATTGCCGGTAGGTGATATGGCAATCTTTGTTCTTCCCCTCTGCGGTTTTCGTATTCTGTACGGTATGGTAATCCTGCAACCGTCGAACCGGCAGTTCCTTTTTAACTCCGGCCCGAGGTATAGCGATAGCGATCATCCGCACTGTTCCGAACGAGGTCAGGAACCCCTCCTCCTTATCGCTTCCACGGGGCAGGCCGAGCGCAGCACAGCAGATTCCAGCGATGGCGCTCTTGGTCGGCATCAGGCCGGTATTGCGGCGGTTGTATTGGCTGTCGAATCCCCAAGATTGAAGGGGAGCCTCTAGACGAAGAACCAGAAAATATTTTTCAGATGACATGTTCCACCACCCCGTCAAGAAAGACTTTCATGCTGACATCAGGAATCGCCTTCTCGAAAATAGCTTTGATCCCCCACGTATCAGCAAATTTTGCATACTCCGACTTGAGCAGTTCAACTGACTTGGCGGCATAGCCCTGCGATGAACGAACCGGAGTCTCAAAGGCGTTGACCAGTTGAATAGGATGACCCTTTTCGCGCACCACACCGAGCACATAGATGGGGAGCGTGTTTCCGTTCATGGTATTCTTGCGGGCTCCGGGAATGGCCTTTACCGTTGCCTCCACAAAGGTACGCACTACCGACTGCCGTTCTTCATGAGTAAGCGCGCCAAGGTGCTCTTTATCAGCCAGCATATCGAGATTGAGGGCTGCAAAACGGTAGTAGGTCGCGGAATTGAACTCCAGCGTGCTGGTCATGCCAGCACCAGACTCTTCTTTTGGTTGCAGGTCGTCTACGGCTGCGAAGAAGTCGATTTCATTGTCAACCTTGTGGGTGGAAAGGGCATGCGAGAACATGGATGCAGCTTCGACGGTCAAGGAGTGGTCATTGGCGACCATGCGACCAAAGAGGGCAATGTCTGCGGCATCCTTCAGTTGGACAGATTTTATAACATCTCTTATTGCCTTGTCACTAAAAGCTTTTCCCAGTGCCTTTTTGTCCTTTTCCAGTTCTTTCTCCATCTTTTCCAACTCCTTCTTTACCAACTCTTGTTTTTTCTCATCATCAATCTTTTTCAAAGCTTCTTTAGAGGTCTCGATTGCATTTAAGGAACACTTTACTTTTTCGGCAGATACCTTAATGTCATTCGTAACTGCATTGGCAATCGCATCATATTCAGCATCGGAGAAGAACATCAGTGTCTTGATCTTCCTGAAGCCGTCGGCATCTGTCTTTGAATCCAGTGTTTCAACGATACCGGCAACCTGCTCAGCAATGATCACGGCAATGTCTTTTGTTATGTCTTTGCTTTCAAGTCTGGTTGCTAATTCACAAACCATACGCCTGGAGCGGTTTCCTTTGAACATGACGGCATCTTTCTCTTTTGCCATCTCCCGAATAGCTCTTTTCCATGACTGGCTCGATACCCGCGCCCGTTGAACGCCGCCAAATACCGCAGTCTTGGGGGAGTTGAGCTCATCACGGTTGAGGCAGGCAACGGGGACGGATTGAATAATATGCAATTCCAAGTGTCTCATGGTTATTCTCCTTATCTTTTTTGTTATGTTTATAGGTTCATTGTTGCAAGCAGCAGCAGACCGAAACCGAAGCTCTTGGCGCTGCCGATGCCGGATTGATAGGTTTCGATGAACTTTTCATGGTCTGTCACTTCCAGGGTTCCGCGAAATTGGACGCCACCGTGGTAACCTGCCTGCCCTTGCTTACGAAAATGGCTTTCTACCATCGGACTGATTTCCAGAGGCTTTTCTTCCACAATTCGAAATCCACCGGGTACATCCAGCCCTGTGTCCTTATCACGGCATCTAACGTTGCCTTTGTGAATAAGCCATGCACGTAGTTCTTCCGGCTTTACCAGTGGCACCCGTTTCCCATTCTTTCTTTTTCCATTGGATCGCAGCAACGTCTCTCCATTGGGACCTCGCTGCACAATTGTCTTCACGGGGTTTGCCCGCAGATCAAAGGCATAGTACCGGTGGGTGAGGAACGAGGGGGCGATTTCATTGATAGCAAAATCGTCAGGTGAACACCATTGCGGTCGTACAGGTTTTCTCTTTGCCAGAATCCAAAGCCGGAACGCCCCTTCGATCTGGTCGATTCGAGTCAGGAAATCCCGCTTGGCATCCGGTTCATCGGGAAAACATCCCTGCCATAGCCGCTTGTGCCACGCGTAGCTGTCAAAAATCCTTTCAGCATAAGCGATCTCCGAATCAATTTTTAAACGGGCCAGCCAGTTCATACGTCCTCCTCAGCGACAGGCGCTGTGCCCTGCGTCCAGAAGGCAGCGGCCCATTCGGTCTTAGTTCGATCGTTCCAGCGTCGCAGATCAGTTGCAAGCTGCTCGAAATTGACCCGCACACCCTGTGATTTGGCCATGAGCACCAATCTCGTTACACGCTGGTGCAGTTCTTCTCCCTTTTCCGCAGCAAGTAAATGTTGAAACCGCCGTTCTGTTGGGGTCAGCTTGTTGTTGTCGCTTCTCTCTTCTCTACGCAACGTTTCGATTGCCTTGCAGGTTGCGCCAAAGTTGCCAGCCTGTGTCTCTTCAGGGTGCGTAGCGAAAAGTCCGGCAACAAGGGCATCTACATCGTTCGTCACGCCCACTCCGATTCGGTTTAATACTGGCCAAGCTCGATGCTTCTTACTATCCACCAGCACACACCGAAGGCTGGCCATCATCCCCCGGTCATCGGCGTGTCGGCGGAGTCGCTCCAGAAATGTGCTCATTCTTCATCCTCCTTGGTTAGAGTTATATCTCCTCCCGTTTCATTCTTCTTTGCAGTCAGCCGCTCCCAGCCTTTGGCGAAGGCTCTTATATGTCGAGGGGTTTCCTGCCCGCATGCGATGCGGTAAGCTTCACAGGCAGTGTTGAAGAGCATTTTTCTCCATGCTTTGCAGGTAGGATCGGCGGCATCGGTGCCAATGGTTTCGATGTGGTTCATCAGGAGCGGAAGATTCTTTTCGACGGTGGTCCAATAGTGGGTGGTGGCAATGGAGTGCAGTCTTGCTTTCAATGCCCACTTGCCCTGCTTGGCTCTATCCAGCCTTTTTTCCCAATGGTCATCTATTTCTTTTCGATATTCCTCGACAGCCCCACCCAGTCGACTCGCGCCTGATTCGGATTTCTTTACCTCGGATTCATAGGTTGCACTTCCTTCAGTTGTACGAAGGCTGACGGGGATGTGAAAGACCGATTCAACTAAATCGACGATTTCTGCTGCCTGCTTTGGATTGGTCATCATTGCATTCACGATAATGTCGCAAGAACAGGTATCCGGTGTATTCAGCAAGCAAAGAGGTCCGCGGTTTGAATCTGAAGCATTCTTTCTACGCACCGCCAGAGAATGCAACTCTCTCCAAAGAGAAATACTGGGTCTTGCCGACAATAATTCCCGCACTCCCTTTCTGTTCAGCACCGTCGTAGCGAACAAATCTGGATAAAATGTGTTCTTCTCATCCTGGAATTTAGGATAAAGGAAGCCTGCGCCGAGCAATACCCTTTTACGATCTTCATGTACTCGGAGAATTCTGGTTTGAGGTACCAGCCTTCCGATGTGCGTTTGCGTCGCATTGATAATGGCCGCATTGTCAGCAGGTGATTTGATAGGCATTTCCCACATGGGCTTCCCCAACCAATTACCCAAACCCCCATAAATCAATTTCAAGTCGTCATATGTGTTCAGGTTTAGGTGTATTGATTCAGAAAGGTCTTTACCCCGGAGAAATGTGAATAAAATGGACTTGCCGGAACACGGACCTCCTTTGGGATTGGGTGGATTTTTCATTTCAATATTTCCCCAAAGTCTCGACGATGCCTTGCCGCCCGCCACAAAAAAATTCTGAAAGGTCAAAAGGTTGAGGGCAATTTCTTCCGTGGTGTATTCGGTTGGTACTCCTCCATTTGATGCATGGTCAAAGAGTGTTGTGTTGATCCCACTTGCTCGGGTAAAACATAACTTGTTCAGTGTTGACCAGCCCTTTTCATCATCAGAGTCATCGTCTTTGTCCGATGGAAGAGGATTCAGCTCAGCCACTTGCAACCACGGCTTTGTCTCATGGAACAGTTCGAATGAGTCCTTCCAATCCATCAGGTACTTCTGAACCGCTTCAGGCAACCGCTTCGGCACGTCGCACCACTCGTCGTAACCCTTCGGGCCGTTAAGTGCGGCATGGACTACACAGAGGAAGAGCCGCATCAGGGAAACCCGTTCGTGCGGGCGGACCGCCAGGTCAGCGTACTTCTCACCTTCGGCAAGCACCTTATAAAGGCTTGCTGAATCTGGTTTACCAGCAGTGGTTACCACTGGTATCCACGGGTCAAAGGCAACATTCATATCTCCTCCTTTCAAGATGATTTTTCGATGACAAGCCCCAATTCGTCAGAATAGAAAAAGCGGATACCGCTCTTTAATCCCTTCACTTCGACCGCTCCACTCTCCGTTACGATTCCAAGACACTGGTTTCCATAGAGATATTCTTTAAAGGCGGGGTGCAAATCTATATGGTCGAAGCAGTATTCCGGAACTTTCACCAGATTCTTGTGAATCGCCTGCGCTGTAGCGAGCCGGAATTCATCTTCGCCAAGTTTCGCGGAAGAATCATCAACAAACAGTGCTTCCTGCTTGTTGATGCACCGGCAGAGAACCACGGAAACCGTTGGTGTCTCGTTAAGACGGGTTTGAACGCCTTCTTCATCAGGCAATTGCGGTTGCCAATAGTTGCTATTCATTGTCGCTTTAAATCGTTCATTGGAATTTCGGACGAATCGGTCATCAAAAAGTTTCTCCCACGATTCCGGGTCATCGTCCCGGACACTATATGTTGCTTCAATCAACTCTCGTATCTGCGTTGGGATAATAACATTCGGATAGCTTTCCCATAGTTGAAGAGTCCTCAACAGCACAAATGGGTCATACACATGTGCCTTCCCTCCCAGAGTATCCACTATCGCTTTCGACACCATGCTTCGGAACTCCTCAAGGCTCTTTTCCTCTTTGATAATGCAAAGCCGGGCCGCAGCGGCCGGGCGTTGATCCCGTTTGTGCCTCCAGAGCCGCCCGATGCGCTGAAGAAGCATGTCGGTGGGTGCCAGTTCGGTTATCATGAGATCAGCGTCAAGATCAACGCTCTGCTCAACGATCTGAGTAGAGACGAGAATTGAGCGACACCGGGTTTTTTCGCTCTTGCCGAGCCGCTCCATCCATTCGTCTTCGATTTTCTCACGCTGCCAAAAAGGGAATCGGGAATGGAGAATACCGACGGGGAACTCCGCTTGCGTCAGATCGGTGAACCGTCGATATTGTTTCTGGGCTGCATCAATGGTATTGCATATCCAGATCACGGCTCCTCCATTGCGAGCGAACGTAATCGCCTCTTGAGCGGCATTCTCCGCGGCAATAAAATCTACTTTGACAGATCGCAATTCCGGCGCTACTGCCGCAACCGGTTCGAACGAATGCCCTTCGTTGCGCCCAGTAATGAGTGGATAGGGAAGTTCAGCGTCATTTGAGTCGTCATCGGGGTGGGAGACAATCTGTCCGCGCCGCTTTCCCGTGAGGGTGGCGGAGAGGACAATTACTGTACAGCCCAGAGCTTCGAGGGTGGTGATGAGCTTGTCGATGAGCGTCCCCGTGTAAAGGTCGTAAGAGTGTACTTCATCGAGGATCACCACCTTTCCGGCAAGCGCAAAATGCCGGACAAAGAAGTGTTTCGCCGCCACCACACCAAGCAGCGCCTGGTCAATAGTGCCGACGCCAAAGGGGGCTATGAGCGCCCGCTTTGCTGATGCGAACCAGTCCCGTCCGGTTCGAGCATCTTCACTGGCAGAATCAGGGCTTGTGGCAACAGGCAGTAGCCCGGCGGTTTGATCCATTAGCCAGGTGTTGCCATGAATCAGCCGAGTCGCATTGGATGTGTGGGATATGCGCCGCACAAACTCTTTCATACGTAAGTGCATTCGATTACTGGTTGCCTGAGTAGGAAGCGCGAAATAGATTCCCGTTGCTTTTCCAGAAACAAGTAATCGATAGGCTCCCCATAGTGCCGCTTCGGTCTTGCCCATACCCATTGGTGCTTCGATAACATAGACTCCGGGTCCGCTCACTGCGGCGAGTGTTTTCTCCTGCATTTCATTAGGGACCCACCGTATTTCAGGCTTTTCTGCATCATGGAATAAGTCATGGAATGAAAGGTTTTGAATAAATTCAGCTTGCCGAAAGCCAATTACATCGAGTGCGTTTCGGGCAAGGGAAGGGACATCTACATCCCCCCTCCTACGTTCCGGAGGGAAGAACCGTTCATCGGAACCGATCCAGTCGGCAACGGAAGTGAGCCCGGCAAGCCACCAGATGGCGGGAGAATCATCGGAAATGTTGACAATGGAACTTTCTGCTTTGAAATAGCGCCATAGCTGGTGCGCATTTTTTTGCCGTTCATCATTCCAGTCGATCCCACTGTTGTTTTCAGCAATTTGCCTGATAAGGGGAGATCTGATTCCACGGGCATTGGGGAGGTATTTTATCTTTCCATGATGCGCACCGAGGACCGTCGCCAAATATTGAACGAAATCTCTTGGGATACCTTGCTGCAACAAAAAATCCTGAATTGCAGAATGCGAAACCTTGCCGTGGTCCGATTCCATGGCTGAATCCCACCGCCAGTTGCGTGCAGTTTTTGTGAGATCGTTTTCTTCAAGCCATAATTCGCACTTTTGCTGAAAGCCTGGCGAAATCTTACCAAGGTCATGCAGAGCAGCAAGAGCGCCAACCGCTGCTGATTGCAACTGAAACCGCTCAAGGATTTTCGGCGAACTCTGGGCAATACAACGTGCCACGCAACCGACATTCACCATGTGGTCGTAGACGGAGATTCCCGGATTTCCCTCTGGTGTGGTCTTTGCCCAAAAGCGAATCATGTTTTCCCCAAGGTTATCGCTCATGCTGCATCCTCATCTTCATCCATATTCTCGCGGTCAGGCGGGCGTCATCCAGGGCGCGATGGAGTCTCCCTTTTTCGGCCTCTATCCCCAGAATGTGTTTAGCCACGGTTTCCAGCCTGTAATCCGGCAACTGAGGATAGAGTTTCCGGTTCAGTTTTAAGGTACATATATGACGATTACGAAGTCCCTGCCCAATACGGCTATATTCATACCCGAGAAAACCTATATCGAAATCGGCATTGTGCGCTACCAAAGTGCTATTACCAATGAACCGTTGAAATGCGGTAAGCGCATC
>Ga0315283_10003891_pt1 | contig 12843 bp, 8 predicted proteins | sample YL17G09_0_MG_FD_204541 | JGI IMG/M metagenome (GOLD analysis project Ga0315283, IMG submission 204541) | Sediment microbial communities from Yellowstone Lake, YNP, Wyoming, USA - YL17G09_0 | ecosystem: Environmental > Aquatic > Freshwater > Lake > Sediment | place: USA: Wyoming | collected...
CGTGGAGCCACTGCGACTCAATCCCGGGCGGCTGACGCCCGAGCACGCCGCCTTCCGCGACTCGGTCCGCCGGTTCGTGGCGCGCGAACTCGAGCCGCATGCGGGTGGCTGGGACGAAGCGGGCGGCTTTCCGCGCGAGTTGTACGGCCGGGCGGCCGCGGCCGGACTGCTCGGCTTGCGTTTTCCCGAGGAATTCGGTGGCACGCCTGACGCTGATTTCCTGCACACGCTGATCCTCTGCGTCGAGTTGGCGCAGTGCGGTTCAGGCGGGGTGCTTGCCTCACTGCTGTCGCACTCGATCGCCGCGCCGCCGATTGCCGCGCTCGGCTCGCGCGCGCTGCAGCTGCGCACGCTGCCGAGAATCCTCGCCGGCGAATGGATTGCCGCGCTGGCGATCACCGAACCCTCCGGCGGCTCCGACGTGGCAGCCCTGCGCACGACGGCGCGACGCGAGGGTGATGTGTACGTCGTGAACGGCGAGAAGACCTTCATCACCTCGGGGATGCGCGCCGACGTCTATACGGTTGCCGTGCGCACCGATCCAACAGCGCAGGGAGCCCGCGGTATCTCGCTGCTGCTCATCGAGCGCGACACGCCGGGTTTCACGCGCACCAAGCTCGAGAAGACGGGCTGGTGGGCGTCGGACACCGCGCACCTGCGCTTCGACGCTGCGCGCGTGCCGGCCGGGAACCTGCTGGGCGCGGAAGGCGAGGGCTTCCGCTCGATCATGCACAACTTCACGGCCGAGCGCTTCTCAATGGCGGCGTTGGCGCTCGGCTTCGCCTGGGTGTGCTACGGCGAGGCGCTCGAGTGGGCGCGGCAGCGGCGGACATTCGGCCAGCGACTCGTCGATCACCAGGTCGTCCGCCACAAGTTCGTCGACATGCTCGCGCGGATTGAAGCGAACCGTGCGCTGCTGGAAGACCTGGCATGGCGGCTCGACCACGAGGGGGCTGCCGACCCAGCCGTCGTCGCGTCGGTGTGCATGGCCAAGAACACTGCGACACGCACGCTGCAGTTCTGCGCCGATGCCGCGGTGCAGACGCTCGGCGGCATGGGCTACATGCGCGGCACGAAAGCCGAGCGTATCTACCGCGAAGTCAAGGTCAGCATGATCGGTGGTGGGGCGGAGGAGATCATGAAGGACCTGGCCGCGCGCCAGCTCGGCCTGTGAGTCCCCCCGCCCGCCGCCCGCGCAAGGGCACGGTGACCGACGAGGACAGCAACCGGCGCCAGCAGCTGCTGCGCGCCTCGGCCCGCCTGTTCCGCGAGAAAGGTTACGACGGCACCTCGGTGCGCGACATTGCCCAGGCGACCGGCATGCAGTCGGGCAGCTGGGTGTATCACTTCGCCACCAAGCAGGACATCCTCGAGGCGGTAATGGAGGAAGGGCTGGTCGATGCCCTGGCCCGCATCGAAGCCATCGCGGCGCTGGACCTGCCGCCGCGCCGCAGGTTCGAGCAACTGGTGCGGACCCACCTCGACACGATCCTCGGCCCCGGCCAGGACTTCATTCCGGTCGTTCTCTATGAGTGGCGCTCGCTCGAGGCCGCGGCCCGACACCGCGTGACGGTACCGCTCAAGCGCTACGAGGCCATCTGGCAGGCGGCGATCACTGGCCTGCAGCAATCCGGCGAGTGGCCAGGCCGGACGCGGATCGACGCATTGCTGCTGTTCGGCGCGCTGAACTGGATCGCACGCTGGTATCAACCCGCCGGTCCGCTGGGTGTGGATGCGCTGGCCGAGGAATGTGTGCGGTTCTTCCTGCGCCCACCGGCCACCGCCCGCCCGGGCCGGACAGCCCGGCGCGCCCGGGCCTGACGCCAATCAGTCGTGGATGCCACCACCCGGACGCGCGGTCGCTGCGAGCAAGTGGCTCCACCGCTCGCAGGAGATTCGCTGCAATGCAGCAACAGCGCTGGGCGACGAGCGGGAGGGTCGTCCACGACCTGCCTGGACGACCGCTTTTCAGTGCTGGAACGTCCGGCGGTGGCGCGCCGAATTTTGCATGGCAAAAATGCAACGTGCATTGAGGTTGTCTTGTGACCGCGCCACTGGCAACCTTGCGCCAAGGGGATGATCGATAGTGGTATTTCGGATACTCACGACTGCGGTCGTGGCAGGTCGGTATTAACCTCACCCAAGTGCGCGCCCGCGGGCGGTGCGAGGCGGTGCGGTTCTGCAGCAGCGACGAGACAAAGACCTGCGGCCGGACGGTACTGAAAACCGGCACGACCGCGACGACAACGGGATCGGACCGGGTATCCCGAGAGAATCGGCAACTGAGTGGACTCACAGGCAACTGGGGGATTTCTAATGACGAGTGAAACGATGAATCAGGGTCGTCGCAGCGCGACCCTGGCCGCGGTAATCGGCACGGTGCTCGCGACGTACGCGGGCAGTGCCGCGGCAATCGAGTTTGAAATGGACAATGGTGCCCGGCTCAACTGGAACACCACGATTTCCGCCGGTGCGAGCTTCCGTGCCAACGACCCCAGTCGTCTGCTCTACACCAAGGCGGACGGTTCGCTGATCGGCATTGGTTCCGGACCGCGTCCCCCGGGCACCGGCGTCGGACCGGGCGACGGCCTGGCCGGCAACCAGGCAGCGAGCAGCGCCAACCTGAATTACGGGTCCGGCGACATGTTCTCGGCGCCACTCAAGCTCGTCACCGACGTCGAGTACAAGAAGGGCAACTACGGTTTCCTGGTCCGCGCCAAGGCGTGGTACGACTACGCAACCAGCGACACTGACGTGCGCATTGGCAACCAGGCCAACAACTACAACGGTGGTCGCCCGGATCCATCCACGCCGGGCTACGGCATTCCGGGGTCGTATCCGCCGTGTGTCGGTGCCAACGCCAACAACAACGTGCCGACCTGCATGCCGCTCGACGGCCGCTGGCCCAAGGACAAGCTCAGCGACGAAGGTTTCGAGACCGAGCAGAAATTCTCGAACGCCATGTTGCTCGATGCCTACGTCTACGGCTCGTTCGACCTGCAGGACACCAATCTGCAGGTCCGGCTCGGCAACCAGGTCGTGAACTGGGGCGAGAGCGTCTTCATCCAGGGCGTCAACCAGATCAACCCGATCGACGTCCCGGCAGCGCGTCGTCCGGGCACCGAACTCAAGGAAATCCTGTTGCCGGTGTGGATGGCGTACGCGAACTGGGGCTTCGACTGGGGCTCGATCGAAGCCTTCTACCAGCTCGAATGGCAGAACACCTCGATCGACGGCTGCGGCACCTACTGGTCAGTCACCGAGAACAACATCTCGGTCGATCCGGGCCGCTGCAGGAGCGCCACCGTCATCACGTCGGTCATTGGCGGTGCGATCTCCGGCACCTCCTCGCCGTTGTATCCGCAACTTGGCTCCAATCCTTATTCTCAGGCCAATGGCCTCAACGTGCCGCTGGTCGAGGGCAAGGAAGCACGCGACAATGGCCAGGTCGGCATCGCGCTGCGCTTCCCGGTCGAGAAGCTCGATACCGAATTCGGCCTGTATGCGCAGCGCATCCATTCACGCCTGCCGATTATTTCCGGCCTGGCCGGCTCTTTGCCGATCGAGTTGCCGGGCCAATCGTGGGTATTGCCGCCGGGAACGCTGAGCCCGCTGCAGACCAACCCGTACCCGGTGGCGTTCATTTGCGGAGACCCGCGCTATCCCGCGCCGTCGACACAGTGCCCTGCCAATGGTCTTCCGGCCTGGCGCGTCCCGGGCTCGGGTGCGAACCCGCTCGACCCGAACGACGACGTCGTGTTTCGCGGTCCCGCGGCGGCGCATGCGACGCTGGGTGCGGCGCTCGGCGTGCCGGTCACTGCCGGGCGTTCGTTCTGGGAATACCCGGAAGACATGCAGATCTTTGGTCTCAGCGCGGCCACCAACATCCTGTCCTGGTCGGTGTCTGCCGAGATGAGCTACCAGCAGGACATTCCGGTCCAGATCAACGGCAACGACCTGTTGAACGGCCTGCTGGCGTTCGTGGGCCCCTACGGGCAGAGAGGCCTGGCGGCTGCTTCGCGCGGCGCCGACGGCTACGCCCGTGGCTACGACCTGTTCATCAAGCGCCAGTTCCAGGTCAATGCGGTCAAGACCTTCAGCAACGTGCTGGGCGCCGAAAACGTACTGTTCATCGGCGAAGTGGGCGCGCAGTCGAACAACGTGCCGGACTACACCAAGGGCGGCATTCGCTACGGCCGGGGCTTCATGTTCGGCACCGGCTCGAACGTGGAACTCGCGCAGGCCAGCCCGACCACAGCTGGCAACACGTGTTCGCCCACGGTCTTTAGCGCGCCGGTCCCGCTCCCGAGCCCGGTCTACAACCCCCAACCGGATGGTTGCAAGAACGACGGCTACGTGACGGACTTCGCCTGGGGCTACCGGCTGCGGTTGAACGCGGACTACAACAACGTGTTCAACACCGGCGTGACGGTGACGCCGAGCGTATTCTGGGCGCACGATGTCGATGGTGTATCGATGGACCCGACCTTCAACGACGGTCGCCAGACGATCGGCCTTGGCGTCAAGTTCAGCCTGAACAAGCGTTACACGCTCGAAGCCAACTACGTGGACTACAACCAGGCGGACTTCGATCCGCTCGGCGATCGCGACTTCTACTCGGTCAGCGCCAGCGTGACCTTCTGATCGGAACCAGGAGACTGAAGACGATGAAGACCATGAACAAAGCGCTTGCCGCCGCGATTGCGATGGCGGGCCTGTTCGGCACGGCGCTGCCGGCGTACGCCAGACTCACCGACGCCGACGCGGCGCGGCTAGGGGCGGACCTCACCCCGATGGGCGCGGAGAAGGCCGGCAACAAGGACGGCACGATTCCGGCCTGGACCGGCGGCCTGTGCGCGCCGCCGGCGGGCTGGACGGCTGCCAAGGGTTACGTCGATCCGTTCCCGAACGACAAGGTGAAGTTCACGATCACCGCCGCCAACGCCGAGCAGTACAAGGAGAGCCTGACGCCCGGTACGCAGGCCATGCTGAAGAAGTACAACAACTTCAAGATGCCGGTGTACGAGACCCGCCGCACTGCCTGTTATCCGCAGGCGGTGTTCGACGAGGTCAAGGCCATGGCGACCAAGCTCGAGCTGCAGGGCTTCGCCATTTCCGGCGGACGGTCGGCGGTGCCGTTCCCGATCCCCAAGAGCGGGCTCGAAGTGATGTGGAATCACCAGCAGCGCTACCTGGGGGGCGGCGTGAGCCGCGATTACCACAGCTTCCCGGTCCGTGCCAGCGGTGACTTCTACAAGATCGGCGCGCACGAGTACCGCATCTTCAACCAGAACCTGGACCAGCCGCAGGACAACCTGTTGCTCGCCTTCCTCTCGTACTTCACGGCACCGGCGACGCTCGAGGGTACGGTATTCCTCGTTCACGAGCCGCTCGACCAGGTCAAGCAGGCACGCTCGGCGTGGATCTACAACGCCGGCCAGCGCCGCGTGCGCCGCGCGCCGGACCTCGCCTACGACAACGTCAATGACGGCACGGAAGGCATTCGCGTGACCGACCAGTTCGACGCCTGGAACGGCGCACCGGACCGCTTCGACTGGAAGCTGGTCGGCAAGAAGGAGGTCTATATTCCTTACAACGCCTTCAAGCTGGGCAACAAGGCGCTCAAGTACAAGGAAGACCTGATCCGCCCGAACACGCCCAATCCGGACCACATGCGTTATGAACTGCATCGCGTCTGGGTGGTGGACGGCACGCTGAAGGCGGGCAGCAAGCACATCTACGGCCGTCGCACGTTCTATCTCGACGAGGACAGCTGGACCGTGGTGTACGAGGACGCCTACGACACGCGCAAGAACCTCTGGCGCGTCGCGATCCATCCGATGATCCAGTTCTACGACGCCAAGGTGCCGTGGTACCGGTCGAACATCTGGCACGACCTCAACAACCAGAGCTACCTGTTCTCGCTGCTCGACAACGAGATCAAGACGCCGTGGAAGTTCGGCGAGAAAGGCAAGTGGGGCGACTTCCAGCCTGATTCGCTGCGCCGTATCGGCACCAAGTAGGCTGGGACGGGATCGGGGCTGTCCTGCCTCGGATTAACTGACGAGGACCGGCTCCGGCGCTGCCGGGACCGGTCGTTTTGCGGCAGGGCGAGCCCGCCGCGGGGGAGACTGCATGATGTACCGGGCGGGAATTGGCTGCGCCGTGCTGGCTGCGAGCCTGTGGCTTGGTGCGCCGGCCATGGCTGAAGAACAGGCCGCGCCGGCGCAGCCGAAGCCGAAGTCCGGCGTGGTAGTGGACGTGCGCAGCGACCGCATCGTGCTGATGGACATCGCGCAGACCGGCAACCGGCTGATCGCGGTAGGCGAGCGCGGCTTCACGCTGGTCTCCGACGACGGCGGCAAGACCTGGAAGGGCAGCCAGACGGCAGTCAACCGCCAGCTCACGGGGCTCGCGTTCCGCGACGACAAGGTCGGCGTCGCCGTCGGTCACGGCGGCTCGTTCGTGCGTACTGAGGACGGCGGCACGACCTGGTCGAAGATCGCGGTGGACGAAGCCGGTGAAGACTCGCTGCTTGGCGTCACGCACCTCGGTGGCGATCATTTCATCGCCTACGGCGCCTTCGGCTTGTATTTCGATTCACAGGACGCCGGCAAGACCTGGCAGCGCAAGACGGTGCTGTCGGAGGACTTCGACCGGCACATCTCGCAGGTCATCCCGGTCGGCACCTCGCTGCTGCTGGTGGCGGAATCGGGAACGCTCGCCCGCTCCGACGACGGCGGTACCACCTGGGTCGCGCTCACCTCGCCCTACCAGGGCTCGTATTTCGGCGCGCTGGCGGTCAAGGACGGCAGCGTCCTCGCCTTCGGCATGCGCGGCAACGTCTATCGCTCGATCGACCTCGGTACGACCTGGCAGAAGATCGAGACCGGCACGACCGTTTCGCTGATGTCGGGACGGCAACTGGCCGATGGGCGCGTCATGCTGGTAGGCAATTCCGGGCTGATTGCTGAAAGCGCCGACAATGGCCAGAGTTTCGTGCTGCACTCGGCCCAGCCGGGCAAGGGCTTCGCCGCGTTGCTGGAGAAATCGGGCGGCGGCATCATCTTCGCCGGTGAAAGCGGCGTCACGCCACTCGACCCCGCCTGGCTCAAGAGCCGCTGACCGCATCGGCCAAGGACAATAGAACATGTCGAATGACGTGAAGCACGGCCTGAACGCCGACGACGCCGAGATCGAGCGGCAGATCTTTGCCCCGGACTGGGTCGGCAAGATCTCGTACTGGATCTTCCACTACCGCAAGCCGCTGCTGATCCTGTTCGTCCTGATCACGATCCTGCTGGGCGCGATGGCGAGCCAGCTGCGCGTGCAGGCGGCGTTCACCAAGATGATCCCGCTCAAGCATCCCTACATGGCGACCTTCCTGGAGTACCAGTCGGACTTCGGTGGTGCCAACAAGGTGCTGGTTGCGCTGCAGAACAAGCGGGGTTCCATCTACGACAAGCAGTTCATGGACTCGCTGCGCAAGGCGACCGAGGAGGTCTTCTACGTCCCGGGCGTCGAACGCAGTTCCGTCAGCTCGCTGTTCACCTCCAACGTGCGCTACAACGAGGTGGTCGAGGACGGCTTCCGTGGCGGCAATGTCGTGTCGGCCGATTTCGCAGGCACCCCGGAGCAGATGGCCAAGGTGCAGGAGAACCTGCTCAAATCGGACTGGGTCGGCCGGCTCGTCTCCAACGACCAGAGCGCGGCGATGATCGTCGCCACGCTCATGGAGAAAGACCCTGAAACGGGCGAACGCCTCGACCTGCAGGCGGTCGCGGCGCAGCTCGAGGGGATCCGCGCCAAGTACGAGAACGAGAATACCGGCGTGCACATCATCGGCTTCGCCAAGGCGGTCGGAGACATCGCCAAGGGCGCGGCTGGCGTTCTGGTGTTCTTCGGTATCGCGTTCGTGATCACCGCCTTGCTGTTGTACTGGTATTCGGGCTCACTGATGATCACGGCGCTGGCGCTGATCTGCGCGATCGTGCCGGTCATCTGGCTGCTCGGCCTGCTGCCGATCTTCGGGCTTGGGCTCGACCCGATGTCGATCCTGGTGCCGTTCCTGATTTTCTCCATCGCCGTGTCGCACGCGGTGCAGATGACCAACGCATGGCGGCTCGAGACGCTGCACGGCGCGGACGGCATCACGGCCTCGACGCATTCATTCCAGAAGCTGTTCATCCCGGGCGCGATGGCGTTGCTGGCGAACGCGCTCGGCTTCATGGTGATCGCGTTCGTCGAGATCGAGATCGTGCAGGAGCTGGCCTTCACGGCCACGATCGGCGTCACGGTGATGATCATCACCAACAAGATGCTGCTGCCGATCCTGCTCTCGTACTACAAGTTCACGCCCGAACAGGCCTCGAAGCTGGCCGGCAAGGAAACGGCGGGAGACTGGTTCTGGGAGCGCATCGGTCCGCTGGCGACGAAGCAAGTTGCGTGGGTGCCGATCCTGATCGGCCTCGCCCTGCTGGCGTTCGGCATCTCCCAGGCCCGGCACCTGCACATCGGCGACCTGGGCGAGGGCGTGCCGGAACTGCGACCGGATTCGCGCTACAACCAGGACGTCGGGATGATCACCAGCCACTTCGCGATCGGCGTGGACCTGCTGCAGGTCATCGCCGAGGCCAAGCCGGAGAGCGACGACGACTCGCCCTGCGTCGACCGCGAAGTCATGGACAAGATCGAGGATTTCGAGTTCCAGATGCGACAGGTCGAGGGCGTGGCGACGGTGCGCAGCCTGGCGGGCTTCGTCAAGTCGATGACGCAGTCGTTCGCTGAGACCTTCGCCAAGTGGCGCATGCTGCCCGAGAGCCGGGCGCAGATCGCGCAGGGCGTGGGCTATGCGACGCGGCTCGGCAACGAGTTCATGAACTCACGCTGCACGGCCATGCCGATCAGCATCTACACCTCGGACCACCAGGCGACGACGATCGCCAAGATTGTCGACAAGGTAAATGAGTTCAAGGAGGCCGGTGGCGACACGGAGCGCGTCACGTTCCGCCTCGCGAGCGGCAACGTCGGCGTGATGGCGGCGACCAACGAAGCCGTGCACGCCGCGGACAAGTGGGTCAACCTCGCACTGTTCGCCTCGGTAGCGCTGCTTTGCCTGATCACCTTCCGGTCGTTCCCGATCACGCTCTGCATCATCCTGCCGCTGGCGCTGGTGACGATCCTGTGCAACGCGCTGATGGCGATACTCGGGATCGGCGTCAAGGTGAACACGCTGCCAGTCGTGGCGTTGGGTGTGGGCGTCGGTGTCGACTACGGCATCTACCTGTTCGAGCGCATGAAGCACGAGATGGAGGACAACAGCCTCAAGCTCAAGGACGCGTTCGTCGAGGCGCTCAAGCAGCGTGGCACGGCGTCGGTGTTCACGGCCGTGACCATGACCATCTCGGTGGCGACGTGGACGTTCTCGGCGCTGAAGTTCCAGGCCGACATGGGCATCCTGCTGTGTTTCATGTTCCTGGTGAACATGTTCGGCGCGATCCTGCTGCTGCCGGCGCTGGCGGCCTACCTGGTCGGTGACCGCAAAGCCGGTAAGCCGGTGTCGAAAGCAGCCTGAAGAAGGCCCGCGCGGCGCAGGCCGATGCCGCGGGCAAGGCTGGGCCCGTCGCGCGGGCCCGCGACGCTCAGCGCGCCCGGCGCTCCTGGATGAGCCCGTCGAGGCGTTCGATGAAACGGCGTTCTTTCTCGCTCACGAGTTCGCCGCCGATGCCCATGATGTCACCCTCGCGGGCTGCTCGCGCCACGCGCGTCGCCAGCGACAGCACGAATTCTCCGTAGTGCATCAGGTCCTCGGCGCTGCCGTGCGTGCCCAGCGCTTCGAGCGCGTGCTTCGCGGTCTCGAGGGCTTTTTCCTGCAGCCTGTCCGGCGTGCGATGGCCTTCATCCAGCGTGTAGTACCACTTCCTGACGTCGTCCTGCGCCTGCATAATGTGCGTGCTGCCGCCGATTTCGCTGACAAGCGGGTGGCTGCTGTGGCTGGCGTCGACGATCCCCTTCAGGCCCGCGGCACGTTCGAGCATTTCGTCAAAGGCGCTCCCGCCGGCCGCAGATACCGCGATAATCACGTGATGCGGGGTGTTGCGCACCGCCTGCCATTGCACCACCGTCAATTTGTCCCTGGTCAGCATCTGAATCCTCCGCCCAGTATTCTGGTTGTTCCGGCGCGGGACGCGGGGAGCGCCTGCGCATGCAATTGGGCCGATCATACCCCGCCACGCCGAGAGGTTAAACGATGGACGTCCTGACGCTGCCCCTGAGGCTGCCTTGCGGTGCACTGCTGCCGAACCGGCTGGCCAAGGCCGCCATGACCGAGGGGCTGGCCGATCCCTGGCTGCGCGCAACGCCCGCGCTCGAGCGCCTGTATCGCACCTGGAGCGAGGGCGGAGCCGGTCTGCTGATCACCGGCAACCTGCAGGTCGACCGCTTCGACCTCGAGCGGCCGGGCAACGTGGCCATCGACCTGAGCGAGCCGCGCACCTTTGACGCCGAAGCCCGTGCCCGCCTGGCGGCGTGGGCCAGGGCAGGCACTGTCAACGGTAACCAGCTGTGGGTGCAAATAGCGCACGCGGGCCGACAGTCCCCACGCTATGTCACGGGCCGTCCGCTGGCGCCTTCGGCCGTGCAGCTGGACCTGCTGGGTAACTACGCGCGACCGCGGGCGCTGACCGAGGCCGAGATCCTGGACCTGATCGGACGCTTCGCCCATGCGGGCCGGGTCGTGCGCGAGGCCGGATTCACCGGCGTGCAGGTGCATGGCGCGCATGGCTACCTGATCAGCTCGTTCCTGTCGCCGGTGACCAACCAGCGCACGGACGCGTGGGGCGGCTCACTCGCCAACCGCGCGCGCTTCCTGATCGAAACCCTGCGTGCCGTTCGGCTGGCCGTGGGACGGGACTTTCCGGTGGCGCTGAAGCTCAACTCCGACGACTTTCGCAAGGGCGGCTTCACGCACGAGGAGTGCCTGCAGGTGGTTGCCTGGCTCAATGACGAGTCGGTCGACCTGCTCGAGGTCTCGGGCGGCACCTACGAACAGCCGCGCCTGATCGGCTTCGAGGGTCGCAGCGAGGACGCGATGCCCGTGCGCCGCAGCACCCGTGCCCGCGAAGCGTACTTCCTGGACTACGCAAGTGCGATCCGCCGGGTCGCGCGCATGCCGCTGATGGTGACCGGCGGTTTTCGTACTCGCGAGGGCATGACCGCCGCCATCGGTGACGGGGCTGGATCAGGTGACTGCGACGTGATCGGGCTCGGGCGGCCGCTGTGCTGGATGCCCGATTTCCCGCGCCAGTTGCTGGCGCGAGAGACGCAGGACATCGTCGACCTGGACGACCGCCTGCGCTTGCGCGAACGCGGCTGGCTGTCGCCGCAGGGCACGTCGGTCATGGCCAAGGCGCTCAACGCGTTCGCGGCGCAAGCCTGGTACTACTGCCAGCTGTTCAGGCTGGCGGAGGGCAAGCCGGCCGATGTTTCGCGCGGCGTGATCTCGACCTTGCGTGAGTACCTGGGAGCCGAGCTGAAGGCGGCGTATGCGACGCGGCGCGTCTACCCAAGAAGGGGATAGCAGTCAGTCGGAAGGGAATGCGCCGCGGGACACCTCTCCCGCGAAGCGGGAGAGCAACTGTCTTGAGGGTCAACTGATTTCGGTCAGTTGGCCCTCTGCATTTGGGGGTTCCAGGCGGTGTTGTCACGGACCATGGCGTGCATGATCAGCAGCAGCTTGTGCATGCAGGCGATCAGGGCGACCTTCTTGGGCTTGCCCTTGGCGATGAGCCGTTCATAAAACGGGCGGATCTGCGGGTTGCAGCGCGCGGCCGAGAGGGTCGCCATGTAGAGCACCCGCCGTGTCTGTGCCCGCCCACCCCAGCAGTGGCGGCGGCCACGCAGGGTGCCGGAGTCGCAGTTGTAGGGGGCCACGCCCACCAGCGCGGTCAGCTGCTTGCGCGGGATGCGCCCGAGTTCGGGCAACGTGGCCAGGACCGTGAGCAGCATCTGCCGGCCCACGCCGGGGATGGCCTTCAGCAGCTGTTCCCTCTCGCGCCACACCGGGCTCTGGCGCAACTGCTCGTCGAGGTCACGATCGGTGTGCTTGAGCCGCTTTACGAGGAAGGCGATCGTCTCGCGGATGTCGGTGCGCACCGGGCCCACGGCGAGTTCGAGGCGATTGCGCTCGCGCTGGATCATCTCCAGGACCTGCTGGCGCCGGGTCAGCAGCGCATCGAGCAAGCGCGTCTGCTCATCGGGCAGGGGGCGGATCTCGGGCTGCACCTGCTGCCCGAACTGCACGAGCACTGTGGCATCGATGCGGTCGGTCTTGGCCAGCTTGCCGAGCGCCCGGGCGAACTGGCGCACCTGGCGCGGGTTCACCACGACCACCGGCAAATGGGCCTGCGCAAGCGTGGCTGCCAAGGCACTCTCGTAGCCGCCGGTGGCCTCCAGCACGATCAGACCCGCCTGCACCGCGTGCAAGCGCTCGCGCAGTTCGCGCTGGCCCTTCGGGTCGTTCGAACACGACCAGTACTCCAGCGCCGAGGTGGCCACCTCGAGTGAGTCTTTGGCGACATCGATGCCGACGACGATCTGCTCGGTACTCGCGTTCATACGGTTCCTTCTCCCTGCCTTGTAAAATGCGGGCTCGGGGCCCGGGCAACTGTTCGGGATGAAAGAGATCAGCCGACGCGACGACCCATGCTCTCCCACGTGCTGCTTGGCACCGGGTCGGACTCGGCCTGTCGCGCCTGCTGAAACCGTAGCAAATCGTGTCTTGGATGGCATAGGACCTCGTATCCTCTAGATACAAGGTCGCGCGCAGCGCGGGTGAGGGCTCAT
>Ga0315283_10003892_pt1 | contig 12843 bp, 12 predicted proteins | sample YL17G09_0_MG_FD_204541 | JGI IMG/M metagenome (GOLD analysis project Ga0315283, IMG submission 204541) | Sediment microbial communities from Yellowstone Lake, YNP, Wyoming, USA - YL17G09_0 | ecosystem: Environmental > Aquatic > Freshwater > Lake > Sediment | place: USA: Wyoming | collected...
AAAGTGGTCAGAGTCTGTCTCGGCACTGCCTGTTATGTGCGCGGTTCAAAAAAAGTCCTTAATATTCTCGAAAACGAGTTTAATATAAAAAACGGGGAAACTACCGATGACCTTGCGATGACGCTTGAAACTGTAGGCTGTGTCGGCTGCTGCGGTCTTGCGCCGGTAGCAACGATTAATGAAGATGTTGTCGGCGAGATTATAGGCAAGAAAAAGCTGGATGGATTAGTAAACTCGATAAAAAGATGAAGTAATAAAAGGGAGCTTTTTCGATGGAACAATTAAAGAACATCGAAGCCTTAAGAAATCTCAGGGCATTACTTGTCCGTGATGTATACGGACCCGGCAAGAATGTTGCGAAGGTCTGCTGCGGGCTTCCCTGCAGCACTTTGGGTTCGCACAAAGTTGCAGCAGCGCTGGAAGATGAAGCGGCCGAAAGCGGTATAAATGTTAATGTCGTTAAGACAGGTTGTCAGGGTCTTTGTCAGAAAGGTCCGCTTGTTCAGATTGAACCATATGGATATTTTTATCGCAGGGTCCATCCTGAAAATGCGACAGATATTATATCCGCAACATTTCAATCCGGGATGCCTGTGAGAGAATTGTTATACAGGGATTCTTTTCTTGATGAACCGTCAGAGTTATTGAAAGAAGTTCCCTTCTATGAAAAACAAAAAAAGATAGCGCTCAGGAACTCCGGCAATATAGATCCTTTCAGTATTCAACATTATATTGCAGTCGGCGGGTTCAGCGCAGTCGATAAAATGTTTTCTTCCATGAGCCCTGAACAGGCGCTTGAAGAAGTGAAAAAGGCCAACCTGAGAGGACGTGGAGGAGCGGGATTCCCGGCAGGCGTGAAATGGGCCCATTGCAAAAAGGCGCCAAGTAATGTCAGATTCGTTATCGCCAACGGCGACGAAGGAGACCCCGGGGCCTTTATGGACAGATCTATTATGGAAGGCGATCCCTTTAGTCTTCTTGAGGGCATGCTTATATGCGCCTATGCCATTGACTCCCATTATGGATTCATCTATGTGCGTCATGAATATCCCCTTGCAATAAAAACGCTCCATTCGGCAATCCGGCAGGCTGAAGAGGCGGGACTTTTAGGGGAAAATATTCTGGGTTCAGGTTTTGATTTTACGGTCCGGATCAGAGAAGGCGCAGGCGCCTTTGTGTGCGGTGAATCGACTTCTTTAGTGGCTTCTCTGGAAGGCGAAAGGGGCTTTCCGAGACCAAGGCCGCCGAGGCTTTCAGAAAAAGGAGGAGGCGCATGGGGATATCCTTCGAACCTCAATAATATAGAAACATATGCCTGTGTACCGCCGATCATAGAAAAGGGCGCCGACTGGTTTCTGAATACAGGTACGGACGGCTCGCCCGGAACAAAAGTTTTTTCTCTGGCAGGCAAAGTCAGAAATACAGGGCTTGTAGAGGTGCCTATGGGGATAACTCTCAGGGAGATTATATATGATATCGGCGGCGGGATTATCGGCGACAGGAAATTCAAAGCCGTGCAGACCGGGGGACCTTCCGGCGGGTGCATCCCTGAACAGCACCTTGATCTGCCGGTTGATTTCGATTCCCTTTCCAAGGTGGGGTCCATAATGGGTTCCGGCGGTATGGTAGTGATGGATGAAGACAACTGCATGGTTGATGTTGCAAAGTTTTTTCTTGCTTTCACACAGGCCGAATCGTGCGGGAAGTGTCCGCCATGCAGAATCGGAATATATCAGATGCATAAGCTTCTTGAAAAGATTACGTCAGGGAACGGTGAGGCCGGAGATATTGAAAGACTTGAGAGACTTGGAAGGATGGTAAAGAGAGGTTCTCTCTGCGGACTCGGCCAGAGCGCGCCAAATCCCGTCCTTACAACAATAAAATATTTCCGTCAGGAATACGAAGAGCACGTCTACGATAAATACTGCAGATCAAATGTATGCAATATCGGGGCATTCTGGATAGAGCAGGAGGAATGCATTCTTTGCGGCCTTTGCAAACAGGCATGTGCCTTTGATGCAGTCAAGGAAACAAGGAAGAGTTTTTTTATCGACCGTGATTACTGCACAAAATGCAAGGCGTGTTACAATGTTTGCCCTGCAGGCGCAGTTAAAGTAATAATGCCTAAATATATACGTCTCGGAGAAGAACTGAAAATACCTTTTGAACAGCTTGAGGTTGTCGAGGTGAAAAGCAGGATGCTTCTGAAGGATGTCCTCGAATCAAGACCATATGAGATCATAGCCATTCATAAGGACCGCACTGTTATGGATGCAATAAATCTTATGAGTGAGAAGAATATCAGCGGATTATTTGTCATTGATGACTACAATAAACTTATCAGTATGTTTACCGAAAGAGATATTGTACGATGTGTGTACAGGGAAATATCAAAAGATGAAATTCTCGATAATCTTACCAAACGCGATATCATTACTTTTGATCCTTCTACGGCTATAAGTACTGCAATATCGGTTGCTTCAAGGAAAAAGATAAGACACCTGCCGGTTGTTGAAGGCGATACGATAACAGGGATGGTCACGTTCAGGGATTTAATCTCTTATCTCCTTCCGGAGATATCCTATATGACAATAAAGAAGTATCAATAGACGGGAAGGAAAGATTGCGATGGAATTTGCCGATATAAAAAGATTTGAGAATATCAATGAGCTGAAGGCATTTCGGGACCGCCTGTTAAAAGAAGGGTTCATGTCCCCTGACAAAAAAAGAATGCACGTCTGCTGTGGAACGGCCTGTTCCGCTATGGGTGCAAAGGATATCGTAAAAGAATTTGAAAAAGAGACGTCAAAACAAAATCTTGATGTTGATATGGTGAAAACCGGATGCCAGGGTTTGTGTCAGAAAGGTCCTGTTATGAAAGCGGAACCTTACGGCTTTTTCTATCAGAAGGTCAAACCATATCACGTTGATGAGATTCTTTCCACTACATATAGCTCGGATTTGCCCGTCAGAAAACTTCTGTTCAGAAGCGCTTTTTTCGAGCAACCCGTTGAATTGATGGAAGATGTGGCATTTTATAAAAAACAGATGAGAGTTGCGCTCAGAAACAACGGGAAAATAGATCCCGCCAATATTCATCATTATATCGTCGCAGGCGGATATAAAGCAGCCGGGAAGGTATTTGAAGCAATGAGTCCCGATCAGGTCATAGAGGAGGTAAAGAAGGCGAATCTCAGAGGACGGGGAGGCGCAGGATTTCCTGCGGGTGTTAAATGGGCCCATGCAAAAAAGGCCCCGGGAAATGTAAAAATGGTTATTGCCAATGGCGATGAAGGCGACCCGGGCGCTTTTATGGACAGATCGATTATGGAAGGCGACCCTCATAGTCTTCTTGAGGGAATGCTGATTTGCGCCTATGCAATCAATGCCCATCATGGTTTTATATATGTCCGGCATGAATATCCGCTTGCAGTAAAAAATTTAAATATTGCCATTAAACAGGCGGAAGAAGCCGGTCTTTCAGGCAGGAATATTTTGGGTACGGGATTTGATTTTACAGTACATATACGTGAAGGCGCCGGAGCTTTTGTCTGTGGTGAGGCGACAGCTCTTGTAGCTTCCCTCGAAGGGAAAAGAGGATTTCCTCATGCAAGACCCCCGAGGGTATCCGAACCCGGCGGCGGCCCATGGGGCTATCCTTCAAACCTGAATAATGTTGAAACATTTGTGTGTATCCCTCCAATTATAGATAATGGCGCTGACTGGTTTCACGGCATAGGCACGGAAAACTCTCCGGGCACCAAAGTATTTGCGCTGACAGGAAAGGTCAAGAATACGGGACTTGTCGAAGTGCCTATGGGCATAACGCTCAGAGAGATAGTCTTTGAAATTGGCGGCGGCATTATGGGTAACAGGAAATTCAAGGCTATACAGACAGGAGGGCCCTCCGGCGGCTGTATCCCTGAGCAGTATCTTGATCTGCCCGTTGATTTCGATTCACTTTCAAAGGTCGGTTCAATAATGGGGTCCGGCGGTATGGTTGTAATGGATGAAGACAACTGTATGGTTGATATTGCAAAGTTTTTCCTGTCCTTTACACAGGCTGAATCCTGCGGTAAATGTCCTCCCTGCAGGGTCGGAACCTATCAGATGCTGCAGATACTGGAAAAGATTACCTCCGGCAGGGGAGAGGTCGGAGATATTGAAAGGCTTGAGAGGCTTGGGATAATGGTAAAGAGGGGATCTCTCTGCGGACTTGGCCAAAGTGCGCCAAATCCTGTTTTAACAACAATCAAATATTTTCGTGAAGAATACGAAGAACATATCAGAGACAAATACTGCCGGGCAAAAGTATGCAATCTCGGCGTTTTCGTTATAGATAAAGAGGAATGCATCCTGTGCGGTCTGTGCAAACAGGCATGTGCATTTGATGCGATAAAAGAGACCCGCAGGAGTTTCTTTATCGAGCGTGATTATTGTAAAAAGTGTAAAGCCTGTTATTCTGTTTGTCCCGTGAATGCAGTGAAGATTATAAAAGAAGGATATGCAAGGCTGGAAGAGGAGCTTAAGATATCTTCGGAAGGTCTTGAAGTTATCGAAAGGAGGCGAACAATGACATTGAAAGATGTATTAGAGTCGAGGCCCTATGAGATTATAAAAATTAAGCATAATTGCTGTATCGCCGATACCGTAAGGGTGATGAGCGAGAAGAATGTCAGCGGCGTTTTCGTGGTCGACGAAAACGATAAATTGGTAAGCATATTTACGGAACGGGATATCGTGCGTTGCGTATTCAGCAATATCCCTACAAATGAGCCGCTGGAAAACCTTATCATGCGGGATATAACAACTTTTGAGCCTACGACCAAGATAAGTTCAGCCATAGCTGTAGCCTCCAGGAAAAAGATAAGACATCTGCCTGTTGTCGATGGAGAAAAAATCATCGGAATGATTACGTACAGAGATCTGGTAGCTTATCTTTTGCCGGAAGTATGTTATATGGCAGAGACAATGTATTAATAGCATGGAGAAATAATGGAACGGGAAAATATAACTTCTGAAAAAGAGAAAAAAGTCGAGGATATAAAGAAAGAGGCTGAAGAAAAGACGTGTGCCGTTCAGAAGGCTTTCTATTATATAAATGAATTCATTGCAGGACCAATGTGCAGCAGGTGTTTCCCCTGTGCGCTTGGCACGGCAGAGGCAGGGATAAGACTGCAAAGACTTGTTCGTCATGCAAAGGATATCGATGAAAAGGATATCGAAATTTTAAAAAGAATCGGTTCTCAGATGATCGAGGGCTCTTTTTGTAAAAAAGGAAAAGACACCGGAAAATATCTTGCTGAAATACTTTCCATTTCAGGGAATGAATTCAAAGAGCATCTTTCGGGTATTTGTCCAAAAAAGGAATGTACAAGCCTGATTGAGTATATTATAAAGCCCGAACTCTGCACTATGTGCGGCGATTGTTTGGAAGCGTGTAAATATGATGCTATCCTCGGGGAAAAGAAAGTACGGTACCTTTCAGGATCTCTTCCGTTTGAAATAAGAAAGAAGAGATGTACAAATTGCGGCGAGTGCATTAAAGTCTGCCCGACAGGAGCGATTGAGATTGTTACGGTTTCGGTTGAAGAATTGGTGAACAAATAGGTCTGTACTTTGAAAGACAGACATGATAAAAACCTTTTAAACGCGACAAAATATAATCCATATACACCTGGCGGCACTTTTAACCTAATGTGTCTTTAAGATAAATGTATATCGAACAGTGATAATAGTGCATTATGGAGTCGCCTAAAAGCTTTTTTATCACATCTGTCTTTCAAAGTGCGAATATGTTTTGCAATGTTTTGGTAAAAGTTGATACGGAGGAGGATTAAATGGATAATCAGGTGAAGGTCACGATAGACGGTAAGGAGGTTGCAGTCCCTGCCGGTATTACCCTTATTGATGCCGCGGCGCATGCCGGAATTCACATACCGAACCTTTGTTATATAAAAGGGATGAAGGGTGTAGGCGCATGCAGATTATGCCTTGTAGAAATTGAAGGACTGAAGGCCCCGGTTATTGCCTGCAATACAAAAGTCAGGGAAGGTATGATTATAAATACCCGTACAGACAGTGTTCAGGAGGTAAGAAAGTTTGTCATCGATCTTATTCTGTCCATGCACCCGCTTGACTGTATGACCTGTACTAAGTCAGGCGTATGCAACCTCCAGCGGTATGCATATGAATTCGAGCTTAAAGAATCATCATTCGAAAGAAAAAAATTCGGCTATCCGGTTGATGCCGCAAACCCGTTTATCAAAAGGGAGCCGGATTACTGCATCCTCTGCGGCAGATGTGTAAGGGTCTGTAAAGAGCAGGGGACCGACGTCCTCGATTTTATGGGGAGGGGCATTGAATTAAAGGTAGTTACCGCAAAAGATAAGCCGTTACAGGAATCAGGATGCACTTTTTGTGGAAGCTGTGTTGACGCATGCCCGGTGAACGCACTGCTTGAATCGGACAGATGGCGTAAGGGCAGGGAATGGGAATATGAAAAAACAAATTCCGTGTGTATGCTGTGCGGCAGTGGATGCGATATTACTGTAAGCACGAAAGACGGCGCAGTGCAGAAAATCAATGCAGGTGCGCCTGATGGATCTGCCGACAAATATATCTGTGCCTTTGGAAGGTTCGGGTTTGACTCAGCGGAAGCAGACTCACGCCTGACTGTGCCAATGAAAAAAATAAACGGACAACTGAAAGATACTACATGGGAAGACGCCCTTTCGATTGTTGCCGGCAAACTGAAGGAGGCGGGTAACAACGCGGGTTTCATCAGCACCGCAGGCATTTTGAACGAAGATGCTATTAACCTTCAAGACCTTGCAAGGGATGTTGTAAAAACAAAGAACCTTGATACTACGCTGGGCCTCTATGGAGAGCCTGATTCGTTTAGAAATTCACAGTCGGCAGACATCAATAAGGCCGACCTTATCATACTTATAGGCCTTGACCCATCCCAGTGGGACAGGGTACTGCCAGCGCTTGATGCGGCAGTAAGACGGAGGGTAAACAGGGGTGCAAAGCTTATAGTCATCAACGAAAAAGAGACAAAGATCGGTGAGGCCTCATCAATCAACCTCACCGGTGATGTGCTATCCGTCCTTAAACGTATTGCAAAGGCCTTAATCGGAAAAGGACTAAAGGCCGATAAGAAGCTGAATGATTACGTAAAGAATGAAGAGGTTGATGAAGATACCGAAAAGGCTGCAACCCTGATTGCCGGAGCGCAGGCACCTCTGATATTTTCCGCGCCTTCCTTGTTCAAAGCATCGGCAAATATCGCTCTCCTCAAAGGGAAGATCATATCGGTTGGCCTTGAAAGCAATGCACGCGGCGTTGCCCTTATCGGACTGACAACGGAAGAGAAAACTTACAGCCGGATGATTTACGGCGGAATGAAGGTCCTTTATGCCATAGGTGAAATCCCGCTGAATCAAAGACCGGATACCGATTTTCTGATTGTGCAGAATTCTCATCTGACGGAACTTGCAAAACAGGCTGATGTCGTATTGCCTTCAACAACATATCTTGAATCTGCCGGGACGATTATAGATTATATGGGTAAGATGAAATATCTCCCGCAGGTTACGGAACCCCGAGGAGAATCAAAAAGCCACAGCCGTATATTTATTGAACTCGCCGGAGAAATGGGATCAAAGATCAAACGACCAAAGGAGTCGGATGTAAAGAAGGCGTCAACCGTGAAAGCAAAACTTTCGGTTAGTCCGTTTGAAAAGAAAGAAGGATTTGATATATCGCCCAAGGAGTTTATCGAATCCATCAATCACTCCGTCATCAACGGCTCAAGGCTGCTTTGGCTAAAAGAGAGCATCAAAGAAGTTACGGCTTAGGAGATTTCAGGGTAATAGTTCATCACAAAGATTTTGGTTGCAATTAAACTGCATATTATCTTATACTTTATAAGATAAAAAGGAGTACAATATGTCATCTATAACTGCTCTGCGTAAAGCAAAACTGACAATAACAATAAGTTGTGATATAGATAAGGAAATAGATGAAATTACAAGACAAAAAAAGGCCCCCAAAAGCCGGATAATAGAAGAACTGCTGCGCGATTCCCTGCAGACGTGCAAACAAAGAGCAATTGAAAAAGATATTGAGGCTTATTATCTGAGTCTCACAGAAAAGGAGAAAAAGGAAGACAGGGAATGGACCGGGATAGCTGAAGAAAGCGCAAAAAAGGCATGGGATGATTGAGTATCCAAAAAGAGGAGAGATATATTTAGTCAATCTGCCTTCAAAGCCAAAGGATATTAAAAATCGTCCTGCATTAGTGCTTTCTTTAGATATCCGGAACAGATTAGCCAACGATATAATTGTTGTTCCTTTATCTACAAACCTCAGGCCGGCTCCCACCCATGTTTTACTTCAAGAGGGTGAAGGCGGCTTATCAATAGCGTCTATGGCTAAATGCGAGCAGGTGACAACAATAGATAAATCTCTACTTATAAGAGGCCCTTTTGCGGGCAATATTAAGAATGGAAAAATGAAGGAAATAGAAAAGGCGATAATGATAGCCATTGGGGTGATATAAAAATAAAGACGGCTAAAAAGCAGACAGAAGCGAAAAGCCGGGAAGTCTTTTCCTTAAATATGATTAAAAATTCGGGATAAGATTGGATGGGTTGTTCTTGACCAAATACGAACGATTGATGGTGGGACCTGACCCCATGACTGATGACCCGTGTTGTGCTATAATTTATGAGAATAATCTATCTCCTAATTAAATGGAGGAAAACTAAAATGATAATGGAAGGATTGCTGGATAGGATTAAAGTTGATCCTGAGGTTATGGTCGGCAAAGCGACTATCAGAGGGCTAAGAATTACTGTTGATCAGGTATTAAGAGCCCTTGCAGGAGGGGTCACTGTCGAAGAAATTTTAGAAGAATATCCTGAACTTGAAAAAGAAGATATCAGAGCGGTTCTTCTGTATGCATCAGAGTTGGTAAATGAAGAAAAAGTTTTTGCAGTGAAATAAACATACGATTTCTGCTATGGGAGACCAACTTAAATTCTTAGTTGGTGTAGGTGTTGGCAAGAAGGTCGAAAAATGGCTGATTGAAAATGGTTACGACGCAAAATTTGTAAGAGACATAAACCCTAAAGCCAAAGATTCGGAGATATTATCCATTGCCATTATTGAAAGCAGGATTTACAAAGTAATGGAGGGAGAGCTGACGCAGGTAGAGGCTGCTGAGATATTAAAGCTGAGTGAGCGACAGATAGGGCGAATAGTAAAGCGAATCAAGGAAGACAGCATCGATCCTGTGGAATAGAGTCGAGCAGAAGATTACCCAAGAAACTTAAAGACAGGGTTGTAATGTTATACCTGCAAAAGTACAAAGGGTTTGGACTTCCTCCAATTTTAATTCTGTTCTATTGAATAGTTCTAAATCATCTGTGGTTGATTATTCTTATGTAATCACATTATAATTACACATAAGATTATTATGGAGGGGTGGCGAATGAAAGTAAGTATTGTATCGGTTGGTAATTCCAAAGGTATTAGAATTCCAAAGTCTATACTGGAACAGTGTAATTTTGATAAGGAAGCGGAACTTGCGGTTGAGAACAACAAAATAGTTCTAAAGCCGGTTAGGGGGAAAAGTAGAAACGGCTGGGACAAAGCATTTAAATTAATGCATGAACGCAAGGAAGATGCGATGTTATTGGATGATTCATTGGATATTGAGATGAAGAACTGGGAGTGGTAGTATGCAATACGACGTTTACCTGATAAATTTGGATCCGACGGTAGGCCATGAAATAAAGAAGACCAGGCCATGCCTTATTATATCTCCTGACGAGATGAACGATAATTTACAGACTGTCATAATAGCGCCAATGACAACCAAATCACATGACTATCCAACCCGGGTGAGGGTAGATTTTCGGGATAAGATCGGATGGGTTGTTCTTGACCAAATACGAACGGTTGATAAGGAGAGACTGACCAAAAAACTCGGCTCAATAGATAAAAAAGAAGTTCGAAGGGTTAAGTCTATCATCAAAGAAATGCTTGTGGACTGAAGGGCCAGGGAAGCAACAGTCCTTCCTGTAGTCCTCCCTCATAAACCTGATATAATTATACTGAGTATAACCGCAAATCATTAAACAATAAGGAGGTCTATATGCCGTCTTATGAATATAGCTGTAAAGACTGTAACCATAAGTTTACTGTCTTCCTCTCTATTAAAGAATTTGAAGCTAAACCAAAAATCAAATGCCCTCATTGTCAAAGTGATAATATGCAGAAGATAATTTCAGAATTTACTGCTAAAACAAGCAAGAAGTCATAGTTATTATGAGTAGATATATTCTCGGAGCTTTGCTGGGAGCCACTATAGGTGGCTTGATTGGATATCTGGGCAAATGCAGTGGGAGCAGCTGAATCATCACATCCAGCCCTTGGATAGGGGCTCTTGTCGGTACAGTATTGGGTATCGTGATTGTGGGGAGATGATTTTTAGAAGATTCAAAGTGCACTCTTTTTTGATGAAAAGCCCCGGGGTTTCAACGTCTGGGATTTTGATTGACATTAAATCCCTTCTTCCTGAACTATAGAATTTGCAATACCCGACCAAAAGTGTATATTTGGAATAGAAATGATCACTTTCATTTATTCAATAAAATGCAATATCATCGAAAAAAGCTGATTGAGGTTGCAGCGTGAAAACCGGACATTTTCATTTTGCCTTGACAGAGGCAATTCGTATCCTTGACAGGCACCATATTAAATGCTAAGGTAAAAACCATATTTGATTCCTTAAATTGGAGGGAAGAATGATCAAGCAAAAAGTCTCTTCGTGGAAGTCGTTAGTAGTGGCAATAGCTGTTATATTCATAGGACATTTCGTCCCTGCGGAAGCTGCGAATCTTACTGTCAATACACTCAATGATGAACAGAACGTCAATGGTAATTGTTCGCTAAGAGAGGCGATTATCAATGCCAACAGCGATGATCAGTCAGGCTCTACCGACTGTCTGGCAGGGAGCGGTGCCGACACGATTAGTTTCAGTGTCACGGGCGAGATCACCTTGGGCAGCGACATGCCGTCTGTTAGCGATTCCGACGGACTGACTCTTGCAGGACCCGGCGCGTTGAGCCTTGCCATCAATGGCAATGGCCATATGATTATCCATAACTCGGCACAGTTGGCCATTTCAGGCCTCACTTTAAAAAATGGTACCCGGGGAATTTCAAACACGGGCACAATAACTAACATGACCAACCTTATCGTCACTGGCAATTCCGGGGGAGGTGGAGCAGGTGTTCTCAACAATGGAACGATCACAACGATGACCGAAGTTACCATCAGTGGCAATACCGCTAGTTCCGCTGCGGGAGGTGGTCTTTTTAACACATCCATAATCACCACAATGACCAATGTCACCATTAGCGGCAATACCGCTAGTTCCAGTGGGGGAGGACTTTTCAACCGAAGCGATGGCACGATAACAACGATGACCAACGTCACCATTAGCGGTAACACCACTGCTGGCGTTGGAGGAGGAATTTCTAACCAAGGCACAATAACTAACATAACCAACGTCACCATTAGCGGCAATGCCTCTAGTATAAGTGGGGGAGGACTTTTTAACTCTAGCACTGGCACACTTTCCCTCAGAAACACCATTGTCGCGAACAACACATCAGGCGGTAATTGCGGCGCTGACGTTCCATTCACGTCGAATGGATACAATTTAAGCAGCGACAATTCCTGTACTTTATATTTCACAGCGACGGGAGATCTGAATAATACCATTATCATCCTTGGTCCCCTTGCTGATAATGGCGGTCTAACGTTTACTCACGCCCTTCTTGCCGGAAGCCCTGCGATTGACACTGCTGATCCGGCGAATTTCCCTTTTACAGACCAGAGAGGCATTGCGAGGCAACAGGGTTTAGGACCAGATATCGGCGCTTACGAGTATGAGGCAGCTTCAGTACCGACCATGAATGAGTGGGGGCTGATGATTTTCATGTTTATTGCTGGTCTTGGATCGATATATTATCTGAGGAGACAAAGAGAAGCAAATAGCTAAGACAGCTTTAAAAAGACTATTCTAAAGGGCGAGGGTTCAAACCTCGCCCTTTTTATATTGAATGTTACAACGGGGAAGTCTCACATTTCTTCTCAGTTCAAGTGTCACTCTTCGTAGGTGTTATGCGCCTCCCGATGCAATCCGCTGCTATGCACATCTGATGAAGAAATTTGATCGAATGTGTCAATTTGAAAGCCGCTTTCTTTAGGTCCCGCTACAGCGGGATGAGGCGAACAATCGAGTAATATAAAATAGCCGAAATTACTTTCAAAAACAGATATGTTTGGCTTATTGGAGGGGACACAGGGTCAAATCTTCATTGCTCACAAGTGAAGCATTGATAACGTAAAGGGGACAGGCCGCAACATACCGCGAAAAGAGTTTCCCTGCAAACAATGCGGAAACTATTGTTTGAATCTTTCAGGCGCCTTTACAATATGTGCCGATGAGGAAGAAATAGAACAGTGGGAGAAGATGGAAAGAAGCGACATTCTGAAATATACGGGGAAATGGCGGGCTGGTTATTCTATATCCATATAGGTATAATTAACAATGGGAGCGGATAGGAAGTGAAGACCTTATTCTGGGTGGCGTCAGCCAAAAAGGATCTTCTGGAAATGCCGGATCAAGTGGTCGATTCGGAAGGAGCAGAAATATGAAAGAAATCGAAAAAGGTAGCGCAAATGTTTATGCAGATCTTGGCATGACTGATGCGGGAGAAATGCTGGTCAAGGCTCAATTGGCGACCAAGATTGCCGAGATT
>Ga0315283_10003894_pt1 | contig 12842 bp, 14 predicted proteins | sample YL17G09_0_MG_FD_204541 | JGI IMG/M metagenome (GOLD analysis project Ga0315283, IMG submission 204541) | Sediment microbial communities from Yellowstone Lake, YNP, Wyoming, USA - YL17G09_0 | ecosystem: Environmental > Aquatic > Freshwater > Lake > Sediment | place: USA: Wyoming | collected...
TGTTTGAAAAGAAACGGCAATCGTGGTAGACTGAAAACGGCTGTCGGCAGAGACAGCGGGCATGCCGCCCCTTCTCAGGAAGATGGGTGTCCATGGGTATCAGGCTAAGGATGAATATAATCGACTGATAGGTAAAATGGTTCCGTACAAAGAAATCGATCTCCAGAATCTTCCCCGCCATATCGCCATCATCATGGACGGCAACGGCCGTTGGGCGCAGAAACACACGCTGGGAAGGATATCGGGGCACCGGAAGGGGGCCGATGCCGTCCGGGCGACGGTCCGCACCTGCCGGGAGTTGGGGATCGGCTATCTCACCCTCTATGCCTTTTCCGTGGAGAACTGGCAGAGGCCGACAGCGGAAGTCGAAGCCCTGATGAGCCTTTTGGAAGAGTTTCTCGAGAAGGAAATCGGTGAACTTGCTGAAAAGGGTATCCGGCTTGTAACCATCGGCGATCTCGAAACCCTGAGTGCGCCGTTGCGCAAACAACTGCGGCAGGCCATGGAGAAGACGGCCCATAACGAAACGATGGTGCTCAATGTGGCCCTGAGCTACGGGGGGCGTGACGAGATCGTCGCGGCCGCGAGAAAGATCCTCCGCGATGGCCTGGCCGGCCGGATCACCCCCGGTGACATCACCAAGGAGATGTTCACGGACTATCTCTATACGGCCCGGATGCCCGATCCCGATCTCCTCATCCGAACCAGCGGCGAATACCGGCTCAGCAACTTTCTCCTGTGGCAGCTGGCCTACACGGAGCTTTATTTCACCGATGTGTTGTGGCCCGACTTTCGTCGCGAGGACCTCCTGAGGGCCATCTCAGCCTACCAGGCGCGGGAGAGGAGGTTCGGCCTGACCAGCGACCAGCTTCACAAGGATTGAAGCCATGAGTCCCCACATTAAGCGATGGATTACCGGAGTTATCGGCGTCATCATTCTTCTGACCGTCATCATTTATGGAACGGAGGCGATCTTCAACGGCGTCATCGTCCTGGTCATTGCCGGAGCCGTCCTGGAGTATCACGGCATGGTGTTCGGCCGGGGCGACCTCTGGGAGAAAGGGGAGATACTCATTGCCGCCCTGCTGCTTGCGGCGGCCTTCATCGGCGGGGATGCCCGTCTCGTTCTGGCCACGCTGACCCTTTCCGTGCTTGCGGTGTTTTTCATCTATCTGTCGCGCATCCGGGAGGCCGCCTTCGAGATCGTCACCGTCGCCAAGGTGGCCTTTGGCATTCTGTATATCCCCCTGACGCTGGGGCATTTCATCCTCGTTCGCCGCAGCGATCAGGGCGTCCTTTGGATTTTTTTCATTCTCGTCCTGGCCTTCGCGGGCGATATCGCGGCGTTCTACGTAGGGCGGACCTGGGGGAGACGGAAACTCCTTCCCCTGGTGAGTCCGGGAAAAACGGAGGAGGGCATCCTGGGCCTTGTAGCAGGCAGTGTCCTGGGTTGTCTCATCTTCCGGCAGCTTTTCCTGCCGGCATTACCGCTCGTCCATACCGTCGCTCTGGGGATTTCGGGAAGCGTCATCGGGCAGCTAGGCGATCTGTGCGAGTCGGCCATCAAAAGGGCTTCGGGCGTAAAGGATTCCGGCGTCATCCTGCCGGGCCACGGCGGGCTTCTGGACCGTTTGGATTGCCTGATTTTTATCGTGCCCTTTGTTTACTATTACCGGCTTTTCGTGATTTCATGAAGCGACTTTCCATACTGGGATCCACAGGATCAATCGGGGTCAATGCCTGCGATGTCATCAGGAACCATCCCGGACGCTTCGAAATCAAGGGACTCGCCGCCGGCCGGAATATAGAGTTGCTTGCGGTCCAGATCGAGGCCTTCCGGCCGAAGGTCGTTGCCGTCATCGACGAGGACCACGCCCGCCGTCTCCAGGCGGATCTCCGAGGCGATTGCAAACCCTCTGTCCTTTGGGGGATCGAAGGGTACCGGGAGGTGGCCGCTCTGCCGGGAACGGATATGGTCCTGTCCGCCATGGTGGGCGCGGCGGGACTCCTGCCGACACTGGCCGCCATCGAAGCCGGAAAGACCATCGCCCTGGCCAACAAGGAGACCCTGGTCATGGCGGGTGAGCTGGTGATGGAGCAGGCCCGCAGCAGGAACGTTTCCATACTGCCCGTGGACAGCGAACACAGTGCTATCTTCCAGTGCCTTTCCGGCCAGAGGCGAAAGGATGTCCGGCGCATCATTCTGACGGCCTCGGGCGGCCCTTTCCTGACCCTCTGCCGGCGGGAGATGGAAACAGTGACGCCGGAGAGGGCCCTGCGCCATCCCAACTGGAAGATGGGCGACAAGATCACCATCGATTCCGCCTCCATGATGAACAAGGGGCTGGAGGTGATCGAGGCGAAATGGCTCTTCGACATGGATATCGAACGAATCGAGGTGGTGGTCCATCCTCAGAGCGTTGTCCATTCCCTGGTGGAATACAACGACGGTTCCATCATGGCGCAGATAGGCGTGCCGGACATGAGGATTCCCATAGGCTATGCCCTCTCCTATCCGGAGAGGCTCACAGCCGCTCCGGGAGGGTTCCTGAATCTCATCGAGGCTGGTCCCCTGGAATTTCTCAGCCCCGATTTCGAAAGATTTCCGAACCTGCGGCTGGCCTTTAAGGCGGCGCGAGCGGGCGGCACGATGCCGGCCGTTCTGAATGCGGCCAATGAGGTCGCCGTTTCGGCCTTCCTGGCCGGGAGCATCGGTTTCCTCCAGATGCCGGTGGTCATCGGGAAGGTTCTTTCCGAACATGAGAAGACAGTCTCCCCGGCAATCGATGATATCCTGAGGGCTGACGACTGGGCGAGACGAAAGGCCGCAAAAACCATTGAGGAGATTAAGACTTGCTCGGAATAAGCATTCTTTCCGTCATCATCTTGCTGGGTGTGCTGATCTTCGCCCATGAACTCGGTCATTTCCTGATGGCCAAACAGGCGGGTGTCGGCGTGGAAAGGTTTCAACTGGGCTTCGGACCGAAAATCCTGGGTAGAACCTGGGGCGAGACGGAATACCGGCTGTCGCTCATCCCCCTGGGAGGCATGGTGAAGCTCGTCGGGGATTCGGAGGGAGATACCCTCTCCCCGGAGGAAGAAAAACGATCCTTCCTGAAACAACCGGTCTGGAAGAGGATCCTGATCGTCCTGGCAGGCCCGGTTTTCAACCTGCTGCTGGCGATCCTGATCTTCATGGTCATCTATATGGTCGGCATCCCGGCGCTGACACCTCACATCGGCTCCGTACAACCCGCCTCCCCAGCGGCGGAGGCCGGCATCCAGGCAGGAGACGTCATCGGCACTGTCTCCGGGAAGAAGATCACACACTGGGATGAACTGGCGGAGTTCATCAGCGACAGCGAGGGTGCGGCCCTGAACATAACCGTCGAAAGGGGCGGAAATTCCTTGACGTTTATCGTAAAACCACGGCTTACGAAAACGAGGAACCTCTTTGGCGAGCAGGTATCCTCTTATAAGATCGGTGTCAGTCCCTCGTCGGACACGGTGATCCGGCGGATGAATCCCCTCCAGGCTTTCTGGAGTAGCCTCAAGCAATCCTGGTTGATCACGAAGCTGACGCTGGTCAGTATCGTCAAGATCTTTGAAGGGGTTATATCGCCACGGACGCTGGGAGGACCCATCCTGATCGCCCAGATTGCGGGCGCTCAGGTCAAGGAAGGCATTATCCCCTTCGTTCTTTTTATGGCGCTGCTCAGCATCAACCTGGCCGTCCTGAACCTTTTGCCCATCCCGGTCCTCGACGGGGGACACCTGATGTTCTATCTCATCGAAAGCGTGACAGGAAAGGAGATCAATCTCAAATGGCGGGAAATGGCCCAACAAATCGGCTTCGTCCTGCTGATGGCGCTGATGATCTTTGTCGTCATGATGGATATCGAAAGGCTTAATATCAAGGCGGTCAATGACTTCACAAATATGTTCACGAGATGATCATGCGCATCCTGGCCCTTGATACCTCGACGGTGACCGTGGGTCTGGCGCTGCTCGATGAGGAGAAGGTGCTGGTCGAAGGCATGTGGGATTTGGGCGTCAATCACTCCCAGGTACTGCTGCCCGCCCTGGAAGGACTCCTCCGGATCGCCGGCGTGACGATCGGGCAGATCGATCTGTTCGCCTGCACCCTGGGTCCGGGATCATTTACGGGACTACGGATCGGAATCAGCACTGTCAAGGGATTTGCCCTGGCGACGGGGAAACCCGCTGTGGGGATTTCGACCCTCGATGCCCTGGCCAGGGGCGCCGTCACGGTGTCAACGCAGATATGCCCCATGCTCGATGCCGGGAAAGGACAGGTCTATGCTGCCCTCTATAGATCCGATGATGATGGGGGTTGGGAGAAGCTGGCCGATGATCGGTTGGCGGAGGTGGAACCCTTCGTCAGGACCATCTCCGGTGAGGTTCTCTTCATAGGCGGCGGCGCCCTGCTTTATGCGCCGATCATCAAGACCGCGCTCGGGCAGCGGGCCCGTTTTGCCGCCCCCCATCAACAACATGTTCGGGCAGCCGCTGTCGGCCTTTTGGGTCTGCAGAAATACCGTGAGGGGGAGCTGTTGGATCTGCTCACCTTCAAGCCCCGGTACCTGCGCCTTTCCGAGGCAGAGGCAAGCCGGCGGCCATGAAGATCAGGCGTGCGGTGTTCGCCCGCCGATCTATGCTGTTGACAAGCCTTTCTATTTATTATAGAGAAGTATAAAACCCGGAGGTGGCAAGCCATGGAAGAGGCTGACGAGATCCTGATTGGAAAGTACCTCGATCGGGATGAGGAATTGAAAAGATACGTCGAGGCTCACCGGCAGCTTGAGGCGGACCTCGAGCGGTATAATAGCCGAATATATCTCACCCCGGAAGAGGAGGTGGAGAAAAAGACGCTGCAAAAGAAGAAGCTTCTGGGAAAGGAGAAGATCTACAGGATCCTGGCAAAATACCGGACTCCTTAGAAAGGGCGGTTGCTGCAGGCCGCGGAAGGCAGCGGTTCAAGAGAGGCCGCTGAAAACCGATCGCTTGGCAGCATCTTCTGTATCGACGGGGCGGATGATAACCGTATGATATCGGAATCATTAGATTTTGGATTGATGTATCCATGAACCATCGCAGCATCATCGTCCGCGAAGGATTGCCTTTCATCCTGCTCTTCGGGGCGGCCACGCTGATCGCTGCCTGCTTCCAGGCGCTCTGGACCGCCGGGCTTTTGCTGATCCTGACCGTCTTTACGGCCTCTTTTTTCCGCAATCCCGAAAGAAAAATCCCCGAGGGGGGGAAGCTCGTCCTGTCTCCGGCCGATGGGAGAGTTCTCAAGGTGGAGGAGGGGATCGAAACGGACCTGGCCCGGGGAGCATTTAGAAAGATCAGTATATTCATGAATGTATTCAACGTGCATGTCAACCGGGTACCCTGTTCGGGTGCGGTGACGGCCATCCGGTATCATGAGGGGAAATTCCTTCTGGCTGATCTGGACAAGGCATCGATCTGTAACGAAAGAAACTCCGTCGTCGTCCGTACCGATGACGGCCATGATATCGTCACGATTCAAATTGCGGGCTTGGTTGCCAGAAGGATCGTCTGCTGGCTGAAGGAGGGGATGCCTGTGAAAAAGGGGGATCGGTTCGGATTGATTCGTTTCGGTTCCCGTCTTGAGGTTCTTCTGCCCGCGGATACGACCATCTCCGTCCAGCCGGGGGATAAGGTTCGGGCAGGAGAAACACCGATAGGAGTGCTCAGATGAAAAACAACACATCCTTGAAGAATGACGCCATCAGGAAAAAGGGGATTTACGTACTGCCCAACCTTTTCACCACGGCAAGCCTCTTTAGCGGGTTCTACTCGATCATCGCCTCCACGAAATCGCTCTTTGAGCTGGCGGCGATCACGATCCTTATTGCTGCCGTCTTTGACGGTCTGGACGGCAGGATCGCCAGGATGACCAATACGACAAGCAAATTCGGCGGCGAATACGACTCCCTGTCCGACCTGGTGGCCTTCGGTGTGGCCCCGGCCATGCTGGCCTATGCCTGGGCGCTGCACGCCTTCGGCAAGTGGGGATGGCTGGTGGCCTTTCTGTTTGTCGCCTGCGGAGCCCTGCGGCTTGCGAGGTTCAACGTTCAGGTGGGTCTCATAGAAAGCAAGTTATTCAATGGCCTGCCCATACCGGCAGCGGCTGTGGCAGCGGCCACCTGGGTGTTGCTCTTTTATTATCTGGGCGGGGAAGGCAAGTTCACCAACCCGATGATTCTGATAGGTCTCGTCGGCCTTTCCATTCTGATGGTCAGCAACATCAAGTATTACAGCTTTAAGGACCTGAATTTCTTCGCCCGGAAGCCCTTCATGTCCTTCGTGCTGATCGTCCTGATACTGACGATGGTCGTGGCGGAATTTCAGATTATGACCTTTACCTTCGCCATGGGCTACAGCCTTTCGGGGCCGGTGTGGACGCTGTACAAAGTAACCGCCAAGGTCTACGGAGAGGCAAAGGCAAGAAGGGTGAACCGGTTGTCCGGCAAATGGTGATGCGGAAGCCCGGATCGTTTCCCGGAAGGGAATGGCGGGGTTCGGAGACGGGATATCATACAGGCAACAGCTTGCGGGTTCATTAACCGATAAATTAAAAAAACTGCGGTCATCGCGCGGTTCCAAAGTCCTGGCAATCCCGAATATCTCGGGATTGCCTTGTTTTGTCCGCGCTGACGGATCCAACAAGGAGCGGCTATGAGGTCTTATCATGTAGCGGTTGTGGGCGCCACGGGTGCCGTAGGCAATGAGATGATCAGGATACTGGAGGAGCGTCATTTCCCGGTGCGCGCTCTGACGCTTCTGGCTTCCGAACGATCCCAGGGCAAGTATCTGGCATACCAGGGCGAGCAGTTGCCCGTGCAGGTTTTGAAGGATGATTCCTTCGGAGGCGTCGAGATCGGGTTATTCTCTGCCGGCGGCGGCATCAGCGAACGATTTGCGCCGGTGGCGGCTAGGGCTGGTTGCGTCGTCATCGATAACACCAGCGCCTTCCGGATGGTACCCGAAATTCCGCTGGTCGTGCCCGAGGTGAATCCCGAGGCCATCGCCCTGTACAATAACCGGGGAATCATTGCCAATCCGAACTGTTCCACCATCCAGATGGTTGTGGCCTTAAAGCCCATCCACGATGCCGTCCGGATAAAACGCATCGTCGTGTCCACCTACCAGGCCGTTTCCGGAACTGGCAAAAAGGCCATCGAGGAACTCGATCTGCAGACCCGGGCCCTCATGAACTCTCAGGAACCCGTGGTCAAGGTCTATCCCCACCGGATCGCCTTCAACTGTCTGCCCCACATCGACGTTTTCCTGGAGAACGGCTATACGAAGGAAGAGATGAAGATGGTCAACGAGACCAAAAAGATCATGAACGATCCGTCGATCGCCGTGACGGCGACTACGGTTCGGGTTCCCGTGTTCTACGGCCATTCGGAGTCCGTCAACGTCGAAACGGAAAAGAAGATTACACCCGATCAGGTCCGCGAGCTGCTGTCCAAGGCCCCCGGTGTCACCGTCATCGATAATCCCGCGGAGCGGCAGTATCCCCTGGCGATCCATGCGGCCGGCAAGGACGACATATTTGTGGGCCGGATCCGGCAGGACGAATCGATACCGAACGGCATCAACATGTGGATCGTCTCGGACAACATCAGGAAGGGTGCGGCCCTCAACGCCGTCCAGATCGCGGAGATCCTGTCCGGCAAATACCTATGAGGATCACGGGAGGCAAGGCTGCAGGGCGTCGCTTCACGCTCCCCCGGGGGCTTGCCGTCAGGCCTACCACCGACCGGGTGCGGGAGGCGCTCTTCAATATCCTTGCGCCCCTCTCCGGGATGACCTTCCTCGATCTTTATGCGGGAAGCGGTGCGGTGGGCTGCGAAGCCCTGAGCCGGGGAGCGATCAGGGCCGTTTTCGTGGAGTGCGATGCCGGAGCAGCCCGCATCATCAGAAAGAACGTCGAGGGACTCGGTTTCGAGGGCAACTGCGAGGTTCTTGCGATGGAGGTGAGGCGGGGCTTCAAACTTTTGATGTACCGCAGGGAACGCTTCGATGTCCTCTTTGCAGATCCCCCTTATGGAGAGGGGCTGATCAACGAGACGCTCCGGTGTCTGAGCGACGGCAGCCTGGTGGCCGTTGACGGGGTTTTGATCCTGCAGCATTCCCGGAGGGAAGCCCCGAGCGAACCGCTGCCGGCGGTCTTTTCAATAGCGGAGCAAAGAAGATACGGCGAGACGGTCCTATCTTTCTTAAAATACAAAGCGGAGGCAGGCGAGGGAGGTATATGAAAAAGGTCGCGATTTATCCGGGATCTTTCGATCCCATGACGAACGGGCATCTCGACATGATCAAACGCGGATTGCGCATGTTCGACGAATTGATCGTCCTGATTGCCTTCAATCCCCACAAGAGCTTTCTCTTTTCCGTTCCGGAGCGTATCGATCTGATCACGCGGGTCATCAACGGTCTGGACAGGGTCACCGTGGACAGTTATTCAGGGCTCCTGGTGGATTACGCCAAGAATGCCGGTGCGACGGCTGTCCTTCGGGGCCTGCGGGCCGTTTCGGATTTCGAATACGAGTTCCAGATGGCCCTCATCAATCGGCGCCTGAACCGGGATGTGGAAACGGTTTTTCTCATGACGAGCTACCGCTGGTTCTATACAAGCTCCAAGCTTATCAAGGAGGCGGCCAGTCTGGGCGGGTCCGTCAAGGGACTGGTGCCGGATCTTGTCTTTGAGAAACTGCAGGAAAAGTTCAACAAACACTGAGAAGGAGTCTCTATGAAACTGTCGAAACGCATCTCGTTGATCAAGCCTTCACCGACCCTGGCCATTACCATGAAGGCCAACGCCTTGAAGGCCCAGGGCAAGGACATAGTCGGCTTTGGGGCAGGGGAGCCCGATTTCGATACGCCGCAACATATCAAGCAGGCGGCCATCAAGGCCATTGAGGCCGGATTCACGAAGTACACCCCCGTCGGCGGCATCGATGAGCTCAAGGATGCGATCATCCAGAAACTGAAAAAAGACAACGGCCTTGTCTACAGCCGGGCACAGGTAGCAGCCTCCTGCGGCGCAAAGCACACGCTCTACAATCTTGCCCAGGTCCTTTTCGAGGAAGGTGATGAGGTGCTCATTCCCTCGCCCTATTGGGTTTCCTATCCCGATATCGTCGTCCTCACGGGGGCGCAACCCGTCATCCTGGAGACGAAGGCCGCTGACGGTTTCAAGGTTTTGCCGCAGCAACTGAAAGGGGCCATCAACGCGAAAACGAGGGCCCTTATCCTGAACAGCCCCTCGAACCCCTCGGGGGTGGTCTACAGCAAGGCGGAACTGGAGGCCTTTGCGGATATCCTCTCGGGAAAGGATGTGCTGGTCATATCCGACGATATCTACGAGAAGATCCTTTATGACGATTTTCCCTTTTTCAACATCGCCTCCGCTGCCGAAGCCATGAAGGATAAGACGGTGGTCGTCAACGGCGTATCCAAGACCTACGCCATGACGGGATGGCGGATCGGCTACGCCGCCGGTCCCGAGCCGGTCATCGCCGCCCTGACAAAGCTGCAGAGCCAGAATACGTCCAATCCCACCTCCATCTCCCAGAAGGCATCCGTCGCGGCCCTCGCCGGCGATCAGGGTTGTGTAGACGAGATGGTCCGGGAATTCAAACGCCGCAGGGATGTCATCGTCCAGGGGCTCAATGCCATACCCGGCATCACCTGTATGAATCCCCAGGGGGCCTTCTATGTCTTTCCCGATGTGTCCGGGCTGTTCGGCCGCTCCACCCGGGGGAAGAAGGTTGCCGGTTCCTCCGAGTTTTCGGCCTATCTCCTCGATGAGGCGGGTGTCGCCGTCGTCCCCGGGGCCGAGTTCGGCCATGATGATCATATCCGCCTTTCCTATGCCACCTCGATGGCGAACATCGAGAAGGGCCTGGAACGGATCAAGGCGGCCGTCATCAAACTGGACTGATCGTCCCGCATCATTCGGAGGGAGACGCTGATGGGCGGAATTTTCGGTGTCGTGGGAAGGGATAATTGTTCCCAGACGCTGTTTTACGGTACGGACTATCATTCCCATCTCGGAACCGAAAACGGCGGCATGGCCGTCCTGGGAGAACGGGGGTTCCTCAATGCCATTCACAGCATCAGTCAGGCCCAGTTCAAGTCCAGATTCGTCGATGATTACAAGCAGTTGTCAGGGGCAATCGGCATCGGGGCCATCGATGACGAGTCACCCCAGCCCCTCATCATCCGTTCAAAATTCGGCACCTTTGCCATTGCCGCAACGGGACTCGTTTCCAATAAGGATATACTGACCGAACAGATGCTCCGGGAAGGGTTGTCCTTCGGCGAGATGACCGGAGGCGGTGTCAACACCGTCGAGTTGGTCGCGAAACTGATCGGCCGGGGAGATTCGGTTGTCGACGGCATCACGAAGATGCAGGATGCAATCGAAGGTTCCATATGCACGCTGATCATGACAGCGGAGGGCATCTACGCCGCCCGGGACAAATACGGCCGCTTTCCCCTGGCGGTCGGTGCGAAAAACGGTACGGAATCCAGCGGTCTTGTCGTTGCCACCGAGGCGAGCTCCTTCCCGAACCTGGGCTATGAATTGCTGAAGTTTCTGGGACCGGGGGAAATCGTCCTGCTGTCACCCGGGGGCCTTACGAACCAAATGCCGGCAAAGGCCGAAAAGCAGGTCTGTGCCTTTCTGTGGATTTATACCGGTTATCCTTCTTCGGCCTACGAGGGCATCTACGTGGAGAGCGCCAGGGAACGCTGCGGCAGGGCCATTGCCAGAAACGACAATATCGAGGCTGATTTCGTGACCGGAATCCCCGATTCCGGTGTGGGCCATGCCATCGGCTACGCCATCGAATCGGGCATCCCCTACCGAAGGCCTCTGGTCAAGTACACCCCCGGCTACGGACGCAGTTACACGCCCCCCTCCCAGGAAATCCGCGACCTCGTGGCCACCATGAAACTGAGCGCCGTCAGGGATGTCATCAGCGGCAAGCGGATGATCGTCTGCGATGATTCCATCGTCCGGGGAACGCAACTGAAGAATCTCACTATCAGAAAGCTCTGGGACAACGGCGCCAGAGAAATCCACATCCGGCCGGCCTGTCCCCCCCTCATGTATCCTTGCCGGTACGCCTTTTCCACGCGATCCATTTCAGAGCTCGCCTCCCGCCGTGCCATAAGGGCCATTGAAGGTCAAGATATTGAAAACATCGATGAATATATTGACAGCGCCTCGAAAAAATACCAGGAGATGGTCGAGTGGATTCGGAGGGATATGAACGTCACCACCCTGAAATACCTGGATATCATGGACATGATCGAGGCCATCGGCCTGCCCGCGGAGCAGCTTTGCCTCTATTGCTGGCGCGGCCGGTAAAGTGATCCTGATGCTGCCATAAAACCCTCCAGAGGTCCCATTTGGCCCGGTGAACCCTTTCTCCGGAGTCGATCCCTGATTGCCAATGATGCTGCATTATGCTATTAATTTTTCATAACCTGCCAGCAAGGATGTTTTTTTGGGTGCCTCCATTAAGAAAAGAGTGACGCGGCCGGTCTTTGTCGGTCCCGTTCAGGTAGGTGGCGATGCCCCCGTGGTCGTTCAGTCCATGACCTCGACGGACACGCGGGATGTGAAGGCCACTGTCGAACAGATCGGACGCCTGATCGACGCCGGCTGCGAGATCGTGCGGGTGGCTGTTCCCGATGCGGCGGCGGCGGCGAAACTGTCACTCATCAGAAAGGCCGTTGCCGTTCCCCTGATTGCTGATATCCACTTCGACCATCGCCTGGCCCTTGCGGCCATTGCGCAAGGCGTGGACGGTGTCAGGATCAACCCGGGCAATCTGGGAAGAGAGAAGATCCGGGAGGTCGTGAGGGCGGCGATGGGGGCAGGTACAGTTATCCGCATCGGTGTGAACGCCGGCTCTCTCGAGAAGGGCCTCTTTGCAAAATACGGCGGCCCGACGGCCGAGGCCCTCGTGGAGTCCGCCCTCGGCAATGTCGCGCTGCTCGAGGACCTGGGATTCAGGGCGATCAAGGTTTCTCTGAAATCCTCCGATGTGCCCACGATGATCGCGGCCTACCGGGGCATGGCTGAGAAGTCGGACTATCCCCTGCACCTGGGGGTCACGGAAGCGGGCACCCTTGTCAATGCCGCGATCAAGTCATCGATCGGTTTGGGGATACTCCTGTCGGAGGGTATCGGCGATACCATCCGGGTGTCGGTGACAGGCGATCCCGTTGCCGAAATCGGCATAGCCTATGGAATTCTGCGGGCTCTGGGCATCCGGAAGGTGGGGCCCGATATTGTTTCCTGCCCCACCTGCGGCCGCTGTGAGATCGATCTGATCGGCCTCGTCGAGGCGGTGGAAAGACAGTTGGCGGGGATGAAAGCGCCGCTGAAGATCGCCTTGATGGGGTGCGTCGTCAACGGCCCCGGAGAGGCCGCCGATGCCGATGTGGGCATCGCCGGGGGGAGGGGCATGGGCCTGCTTTTCCGCCGGGGGAAGGTTATCAGAAAAATCAGAGAGGAGCAGTTTGTCCAGGCCCTGCTGGAAGAGATAAACAAGATAACGGCGTCCGGCGTTCCCGTTGAGCTTCCGTCATCGACACCCGGAGACGGACTGCCGGATTCCTGAGAAGGAGGCGTGATGCGTTATTCGGAGATGTTCCTGCCCACGGTGCGCGAGGTTCCCTCGGATGCGGAAGTGGCGAGCCACCAGCTTATGATCAGGGCGGGAATGATGCGGAAACTGGCCAGCGGAATTTATTCTTATCTGCCC
>Ga0315283_10003895_pt1 | contig 12841 bp, 11 predicted proteins | sample YL17G09_0_MG_FD_204541 | JGI IMG/M metagenome (GOLD analysis project Ga0315283, IMG submission 204541) | Sediment microbial communities from Yellowstone Lake, YNP, Wyoming, USA - YL17G09_0 | ecosystem: Environmental > Aquatic > Freshwater > Lake > Sediment | place: USA: Wyoming | collected...
AGAATGAGAATGAGAATGAGAATGAGAATGAGAATGAGAATGAGAATGAGAATGAGAATGAGAATGAGAATGAGAATGAGAATGAGAATGAGAATGAGAATGAGAATGAGAATGAGAATGAGAATGAAGAGGGAGGGAAATGAGGGGGGGGCGGGAGAGAGAAGGGTGTGTGTGTGCTGGTGGAGATTTTAGATTTTGTGTCAGTTGTCAGGTGTGTGTGTGAAGATGATGAGAGATGTGAGCAACAAGGGAGAGTGCAGGTGGGGTTTGTATTGCAGGGCCGTGTATGCGTGCGTGTTGTTGTTTGGGCGCGAGGGGTCGAGGATGGAGAAGGGGACGCACCTCCTCCTCTGTCATCCGCATTTACTATGCGCCCCGAGGGACTGGCGTGGTGGCGGCGGCCAGTCGCGGGTGCGCGGCCTGGGCCCCCCCTTCCCTGCCCGGCGTGTTGGCACTGCTGCGGTCAGTCGCTGCCCGGGAGGGCACCACCTGCGTGCACGCCCACTCCGCCTCTCCCTTTTGCCTGGCTACCCTGGCGGCGGCGAGGGCACTGGGCCTGCCTGCGGTCCTGAGCGACCACTCCATGGGAGACCCGCCATCGCTGGTCGCCGCGGGGGAGGGGTAGGAGGGGGCAGGCTGGTGGTTGGGGCGGGCGGCGCGGGCTGCCTGGGCCGCCGCGGCAGCGGGTGTCGCCCCACACACCTTGACCGCTGTCTCGGCCGCCGCCGCGATTGACACGGCAGCCCGGCTAAAGCGGGCTCGTGCCTCCGTTATCGTGCACAAGTGTGCGGTGGATGGGGCGGCTTAGGCGCCCGCGACGGCAGAGCGGGCCGAGAGGAGGAGGAGACAGGTGGAGGAGGAGGCAGGTGCCACCTGGTGCCACGACCACCACCACCACCTGCGCATTGTCTCCGTCTCTCGCCTCACCGCCCGTAAAGGGGCGGGCGACCTAGGGGCAACCATCCGCACCGCAGCTGCCCTATACCTATACCTGTCCTTCACAGTCATCGGGGGCGGGCCGGGCAGGGCGGACCTGGTGGCGGGCCTGGGCGCCACGGACCCGGCCCGAATCCGCCTGGCCGGCACCCTGCCCCCGCCCTCCATCCCGCCCCTGCTGGCCCGGGCCGACATTTTCCTGTCCGCCGCCCGCACGGAAGCCTTTGGGCTGGCGGCTCTGGAAGCAGCGGGAGTGGGGCTGGTCGTGGTGGCACCCGATGTAGATGGGGTCGCCCAAGCCCTCGCCCCAGCAGCAGCTCACCAAGCGCCGCCCTCCTCAGCCTCACCCTCCACCACCATTACCCCCACCCCCACCACCACCACCCGCCGTGTTTTTCTTGTCCCCCCAGCCGCGGGCCCGGCCGGCCTGGCGGCGGCTGTGGTGGAGGCGGCGGCGGGCCTGCATGCATCAGCATCAGCATCATCCCTTCCTCCTTCCACACCCTCCCTGGCTCCTTTGGCTGCGGTCCTCACCGACCACTACTGGCACCGGGCGGGCGCGGCGGCGGTGAGGCTGTACGAAAGGGTAGTGGAAATGGACGCGCACCACCCTTTCTTCCCTCCCCTCTTGCCGGGTCACCCGCTGACGGTGGCGGCCCGGGTGGTCGTGCACGCGGGCTTGAGGATGTGGGCCCTGCTGCTGAACGCCTTGGATCCGCCGGGGCGGGTGGGGAGCGTGTGCGTGGAGCTGAGGTAGGGTGAAGAGAAAAAGGTCAAAATCTCCTCATCATACGTCACATATCATCACACGTCACACCAGGGCGTCAGCCGCCCCTCCGGGTCCGCCGCGCTTTTAATCGCCCTCAACCTCGGGCTCGCCATGTCACCAAAGTACATGTTGTAAAGCTGGGAGCTGTTGTACCGTCCATTATAGCAATTGATGAAATTGTAGAAACGGGAAGGGAGGCCGGCCAGGCCCGTTGTCGCATCGATCGCCTCGGACAGGACGTCAGCAGCCATGACACCATCGGCGTCAGGCAGGACGATGTCGATCGAGAGGAAAGAGAGGGCTGGGTTGCGAATGGAGAAGGCCGACCCGACGCCGTCTTCGCCCGCGGGTCCTGAAAACACGCCTGCCGCCCCACCCAACACATAGCCATTCGTGTACAGCCCCTTCGACTGGAACGCCCACACAGCAGCCGCCGTGGCATTCGTCCAGGGCACGTAGGAGGCGGGCCCCTGGGATGAAAAGGGACTCGGCTCACCATCGGCCCGGGAGGCTTCCTTGCCCTGTTCAGGGACGGGCGTGAAGGGGGCAAAGGGGGACAGCGGGGCGGCCCGCCCGCCCAGGGGCCACCCCAGGTAATCCGCGGACAGCAGGTAAGCTGAGGTAAAGTTGGCGGGCGTCACAGACGCTGCCGCGTCAGGACCGTAGTACGTCTCTATGGACATGAAGACGAGGTAGTCGTACCAGGAGGTGAAGGAGCGACAGTCGGGGGGGAGCACCGCCGTGCCCGCGGTCGCCATGCCGTCCGCCAACACCGCCTTCGTCTCATCCACCGACGTGTCCCAGGACGTCAACTGCACCATGTTCCAGTCGGTACCGGCGAAAAAGAATTTGCACGACGGGAATTTGGTGGGGTCCAAGGTGGACGCGGGCTTCCAGACGTTGAAGAGGGCACTGACAAAGGCCGCGGTGTCTGATTCCTGCTGGGCCCTGAATGTCTGGGAGCACACAACGACGCGCTCAGGCGCCGGATAGGTGCGCAACGTCCACTCGTAGACTGCCGCAGTCCCCGCCCCACCACCACGCAGGGCCCACAGCAGGTCAGTAGGACGGACCGGCTGCCCGGGCAGGGCCGCGGCATTGTCCGCCTCCGCCACCATGGCCACGCCCTCTGCTGAGATGGCTTTGGCGGACACCACGCCGTCCGACCCCCAGCCCAGGCGCCTCACGAAGGACCCCGTCCCCCCGCCATGCAGGAAACCGGACGCCCCGTTGGCCGCACACGTGCCCGACGCAAAGACGAGGGGCGGGTCATGGGAGGCGAGGGCAATGTACACATTCCCCAACCGCTGCCCCGCCCCCACCGTCACCGTCTGGGCCGCCGCATCGATTTTCAGGGACCCGAACCTGGCCATGTCAATGACGGCCGCCTCCGTGCCTGACGGCAACGAGTTGGTTTCATAGGAGTGGCCTCCTGACCGGACGACCCAGCGGGTGGAGGCGGCATTGAGGTCAGTGATCGTCTCGGCCAGGCCTTTGGGCGTGGAAGGCATGTAGAACGAGGCGGGCCCCGGCCTTACGCCATTGTACTTGGTGTTGCGGTACCTCAACCGCATGTTGGCGTACGCTGTGCCGCCCTCTCCCTGGGCCAGGGCGACCGAGGTGTTTGACGTGGGGCCGGTGGCTTCAGGGGCGGGGACGACCAGGGGCTTGGGGGTGACGTAGAACAGCACTTCCGCTTCCGCCACGCCCGCCGCTGTTTCCAGGGCATTGTTGAGGGTGGAGCCTCGGTGGGCGAGCGCCGTGTGGTTGGTGCGGACGCCCTCCTTGGCGGACCGCAGGGCGTCCAGCGCCAAGTTGGCGGACGATGAGAGGGAGGCCTTGAGGCCGGGGCCCACCCAAGTGGCCACGTCCAGTGGTTTCGCCTTGAGCTCCTGGCCTGCCAGCGCGGCCTTGGCGGCGGCGTGGGCGTCCAACCACCCCGTGGAAATGGGAATGCGGCGGTGGTTGGTAGAGGTGGTGGTGGCGGTGTGGGGCCAGGCGGAGGCAGGGTGGGGTGCTGTGGCGGCAGCCTGTTGTCATATGTGTGTGTGTGTGTGTGTGTGTGCGTGCGAGGGAGGGAGGTGAGAGAGGTGGAGAGGGACGAGTCGTTTGTTGTCGTTGTTGTCGTTGTTTTTGTGATCCGCGCCGTGGCATGAGCAGCACGGGGAGAGAGGGGGGAGAGGTTTTGGAGGGGTGCGCATGCGCGCGCATGCGCACAACAGCGCGCATGCGCGCTTGATTAGCGCTTTTAAAAGACAGCTGCGGGCGTATCTCGAGGCACCATATACGCCTCGTGTGCCTATCATTGTCATTGTCATCGTCAGACGCGCGAGGGTGCGGGGAACTAGTGAGATTGAGGGGCGCAAAGCCAAAAGTGGCGGGCGGGGGTCGAAAATTAGGCCCTTCCAATGAGAGACCACTGGACTGTATCAGTCTGTCTCCCCCTCTTCTCTTCACCATCCACCACCACCACCAACACACCAGCACGGCGGCGGCGGCCAGGTAACGCATCATGCTGGCGTGAGTGTGTGTATGCGCGAATGCGCGCGCGCGCGCGTGTGTGTGTGTGTGTGTGCAAGGTGGTAACAAACCAAAAACACAATCAAGTGTGCTATAATAAAAAATGACGCGCAACCTCCCACTTCCCATTTTTCTTCCTTCCTCCTTCCTTCTTCACACATTCTCCACCATCAGTGCTTCCGACCCCACCCCAAGCCCGGCCTCTGCCAGGCTGGGGCCCCCTCCCATGGTGTCGGGCTCGTTCAGGACCCGGCGCGGGTATGAGGAGACCAAACGGAATGGGGGAGGGGGTGGGGGTGAGGGTGGGCGTTGGCTGCCACCACCTGGCCCATCCCCACTGCTCCCGCCGCCGCCTCCTGCCTGGTGAGCTGCTGCTGCTGCAGGGGAGGGGGGAGAAGATATGACGAGGGCAAACAGGTGGCCCACACCCTCGCCGTCCCTGCCTCGAACCGGCGCGTCAGCCGGGTCCCATCTGGCAGGCGGATGGCGACAGCGACGGTGCCGGGCGCGCCTGGTCGGGGTTCGACGAGGGGCAGGAGGCAGGCGGCCGCGGCGCCGACCCGCGCTGCGGCCACCGCCGCGGCCTCTGCCTCCGCCGCCGCACTCGCTGCCGCAGCTTGCTCCGCCACCGCCGCCGCCTGGGCAGCCGACTTTTCCGTCTCCGCTCGCTCCTCTGCTTTCGCCCTGTCTGCGGCCAGGGAGGCCTGGTACGCGGCATCCTGTTCCTGGACGAGGGCGCGGGGGGCGGCCGCTGCCGACGACCGGCGCGCCGCCCGGGCCGCCGCTTCCGCGCCCCAGTCTGGGATGCGCACCGCGTGAGGGACGCCCAACATGGCGGATTCCAGCATACGGGCTTCTTCGGCGTCAGGATCTGGCCCTCCCCCATGACCAGGCTGTCGAGGGTAAGACCGTTCCGCTCGGGCACCACCCCTTGGCGCCCCATGAAGAGCTTCTCAGGGTCTGACCAGGCCCTACTGGTGGGATAAGGGGCCGGTGCAAGGCCCGACCCGGCCGTGGGCGGGTGACAGACAGGGAGGGAGGGGGAGACGCCGTGGCGGCCCCGGCTGCCTTTCTCTCCTAAGGCGAAAACTGACCCCCCCGCGGTCTCGCCCGCGTCGGCTAGGGTGGTGGCTCCACGCCTCTGCGCGCGCCCCTCGCGCTGGGGCCTTCCTACCCTCACACCCCATGGCTGCTGCAGAGGCGGGGGGGATGGGGCTGTGAGGGGCGGGGGGGGGGGAGGCTGTGTGATGTGTGATGTGTGTGCGCGTGTGTGTGAGAGAGAGGGGGGGAGGGGAGGGGTAAGGGGAGGGGGGAGGGAGTGTTGTCCCAGTAAAATGATCCATGAAGACAGAGCCGAAGAGAGGAGTGCATCTCACTCCTTTTGCGCCCCATTCGCGGTTTTTATTCCTCTCCCGCCATGCCACCCGCCCCCGTCAGGTCCCTATCCGCCGCCCGCATCGACTCTAGTAGTCTCAGCCTGGGCACGGCGGCCACTCCTGCCGGCCCGTCCGACCGCCGCATCGTCATCCCCATTGAAAAAACCGGTGACGCGGCCCGCCTGGTGCAGTGGGCCCTGGACCACGTGTACAAGGGCGAGGTGAGAATGCGAGGATGCGTGCGTGCGTGTGTGAGCAAGGTCTATCTCTACCCATCGTCAGGGGTGGCGGGCATCGCGGCGGCGGGTTTAGGCCACTGGGCCAAAAAAAGGAGCTGCGTTTTCTTTTTTCTTTCCTCGCTGACCTCGCCCTCGCCCCCTGATATCTCTCCTCCCGCCAGTCCGACGTCATCGACATCGTCCATGTCGCCAAGATCATGGCGCCCGAGTCCATTGTCTTCCATGGCGTGCCCGGCACCTCTTACTCGTTCCACGACGAGCCCCTGAAGGACGTGCAGTCCCACCTGACGACTGTGCGCGAGTGGCTGGCGGCAGAGGTAGTGCCCATCCTCTCCGCGGCGGGCGCCCGGCACGAGGTCCACCTGTTTGTGGAGAAGACGACCGCGCCGGCAGCGGACGTGGCGGCGACCATCACCAGCGTGGCGGACTCCGTGGACGCGCCCCTGATCGTGATGGTGAGCAGGGAGGGATGAGAGACAGCAGGTGTCGCAGGAATGGGATGGTGGTAGTGGTGGGGCGTGCGCTCCCTTTATCTTCTCATGCTCTCTGTCACGTCCCTCTCTCTCACAGGCCAAGTCGAACAAGACGATGATGGACAAGGTGTTTGTGGGTTCGGTCGCGGACAAGGTGGCAAAGTCTGGGCGGAACGTGGTGCTGGTGCACTGATTGAGGTCGGAGTTGGGGTTTTGTGGCTAGGCCGGGTGAAAAACAGCGTTCTTTGTCCACTATACTTTTTGCGTGCGCGGCTGTGGAGGCCCCCGCGCACACACGCACGCACGCACGTTCGCAAACCTCCCCAGTGTGTGCACGCGCCAGGCAGGCCCACCGCACGCGCGCCAATGCGCGGTGCCGCCCCGCCCCCACCGACTAAAGCAGCTCACCGCGCCGTCGGCGTCGGCCACCACCCCGCCGCCGCCCCGCCCTCCCAGTTGGACGAGGTCCTAGACCTGTGCCGGGGTCCCACAGATGAGCGACGCCTGGTGGGGCTGCTGCTGGCGACCAAGCTGCTGCCGGCCCTGACGGCCGCGAGTGGAGTTGGTGGAGGTGGCAGTGGCGACCGCGACGGCGGTGCCGATGCTCCCGCTGCTTCGACCGCGCCCCTGCGGGCGGTCTGCGACGCGGTCGGCCTCCAATTCATGGAACGCCTGCTGCTACCATTGAGCCAGCAGACTGGGGACGGCGTGGAGGTTAGTGCAGCGTGATCGAGACAGAGAGAAGAGCGGAGGGGCGCACGGAAGGAAAAAAAAAAACGCTCAACCTGCCCTCATCTCCCATCTCTCCAGTCCTCCTCCGCACCCGACCCGGACCGCGCCCTCAAGGACGCGGGCGGCTGCGCCCTGGCCGTCGCCGTCCTGTCCGCCTTTGTCCGCCTGCCTGATGTGGCGGCCCACCCGACCGCCGTCGGCCTGGCGCCGGCCCTGGTCAAGGTGAGTTCTTTTGTTTTGTTTTCAAAGAGCGAAACAAACCCAGCAAGCAAAGTCGAGAGCTGTGCGCCCGTATGTTGATGGTGGGGGAAGGGGCGTGGAAGCCGCAGCTCGCGGCTCCCAACCCCTTATCCCCCCCCAGCGAAACCATGCTTACAACACTGTCCCTCTAGAATGCTTTGCGAGACCAGGAGTGCACCCCCCCTGCCCACTCTTTTGCGCACCCCCCTTCATTGGGAAGGCGCGCGCGTGTTTTGCCTTTTTTTTTTTTCAACGGTAAAACAACACAGCGAGGGGGGAGCGACAGCAAAGAAAGTCTCACCACCCCACAACAACAATACACCCATGATGAACCATCTTCAGATCGTCGCGGCCCGGGGTGCAGCGGCCGCCCTGGGCCCGCCCGCCTCGGCGGCAGCCGACCCAGCCACGGAAGCCTGCGCGACCGGCGATGCCCTGGAATGCCTGGTCGGCCTGATGGAGGGTGGTGGCGGTGGTGGTCTTGCGCTAGTGGGCGTCCTTGGCGGTGCCTGCGCCGCCCTGGCCGCGACGGCGCCATCCACGGGCCACCCGGTCCCACCCTGGCGGGGCCTGGCCATTCGTTTGGTCGCAGCTGCCCTGGCCGCTGATGATGGGCGGGCTGTGCAAGCCGACGGCGCGTCCGCGGCGCTGGCGTCAGCTGTGCCGGCCCTGGCGGACGCACTGTACGTGTCGCCAGGGGACGCAGCAGTAGCTGCCGCCGCCGCTGCCGCCGCCGCGGGCGGTCCACCTGCTGCGTCCGATTCGCTAGCGGCCCAGCTGGCGGCCGTGCACGCGCTGGCCCGCGCCTTTGGCCTGGCCGCCGCCTGCCCGGCCTTGGACGCCCGCCTGGCCGGGTCAGCCCGGGCCGACGCGGGTGGGTGGCCCGTCGTCGCCCGGACGGGGCTTGCATCCCTGCTGCGGGCGCGGGCGGGCGCGGGCGCTCGCCATGCGACGCTCGCGGCAGCGGCCGGCCTCGCGTCCATCGCGGGGCCCGCCTGGTGGCAGGCCCCTCCGCCGCCCCGTGTGGCGGCCGACCCGGCGGCCAGCCCCGCCGAATTCATGCGCGTCTTGGCGGAAGTCTTGCGCGTGGAGGCGACGCTAGGGTTCAGAGACGCGGAGGCGGGCGGGAGTATGGTCGTGGCGAGGCCTGGTGGCGTGGGCGCGGCCTCGTCCACGGCTGCACCTGCTCAGCCCGTCGAAGAGATTGACGGCGACGGCGATGAGGCCTCGTCGCCGCGCCCGCCCAAGCCGGAGCCGCCACCCTCCGTCGTGGCAGCTGCGGCCGGCCTGGTGCCGGCTGTCGACTTTGACGCGGCGGAGGCGCGGTGGGCGGCGGCCAAGGGAGGGGCGGGCCCCTCAAAGGGCCGTGCGCCACCTCAAAACGACAGCAACAACAACAACAACAACACGGAGACGGCGGGCGACCGGGCCGCCCGCGTCCTGCCGTCCGTCCTAGCCCTGGTGGAGGGTGCCTTAGGTGCCTTGGCGTCAGGACAGGAGGAGGACGGAGAGGAAGAAGGACAGAGTGGCGGCGTGGGGCGGGTGCCGCCTCCGCTGCTGGGTGGGCTGCAGGCCCTCCCACCCACCACCACCACCACCACCTCCTGCTCTTTTCCAGACGCTATGGCCGTCCGGGCGTTCAGCTCCCTGCAAGACTCCGTGGAGCAGGCCCTGGACTACCTGGAACTGCGGGCGGCGGCCGGGCCGGTCGCCTTGGCGGCCGACCCGCTCGTCCCGGCCGCCGCCCGCTCGCTCGGCCGCCTGCTGGCCGACGCGCCCGCTGCGTTTGGCGCGCGCCCGCGGGCCTTGCTGCCGCCCCTGCTCGGGGCGACCCGGGGTGGGGTGGCCCCTTTTTTCCTGCCCGTCCTCGCCCTGGCGACCGCGCCGGATGATGATGAAGACGCGGCGGCCGCCCTGGACTTGGACGATGGCGACCGGGACGCCTGGCTGGCCGCCGGGCGCGACGCCCGGGCGCTGGCCGGCCTGGCGGGCGCCGTCGCGGCTGCTGCCCGGGCCGCCTGCACCAGAGACTCCGAGGACGCCGCCCTGGCAGCTGGTTGCACCGTGCTGGCTGGTCTGATGACTGGGCGGCCTGCGACCGCGTTGCGGGAGGCCCTCCCGCCCGCGGCCGGCCTACCGACCGTGGCGGCTGGCGCGGCAGCGACCGCGCTGAGCGGCTGGGTGGGCGCCCGCCTGCAGGCCTCATCGCCCGCGGCGCTGGCACCCCCGTCCGACGCCACGACCGCCGCGGTCGCCCACGCCCTCGCCCTCATCTTGCGGGCTGATGCGACTCAGCCACCACCTGCTGATGAGGCAGACGAGGAGGAGGGTGGCGATGCGGCCATGGCGGACGCGGCGGGCAGCGGCGGGCCGGCCGCCGACGCGGAGGCCGCCCTGGTCGTCACCCTCCAGCGGGGCTGGGCGGCAGCGGCCGTGCGGGCCGCCCAGGCCGGCCGCGCCAGCCGTGTCGCCAGCGCCTCCTCTACCGACGACGTGTCTGCCAGCCTGGCCGCCGCCGCGGGCGCCGCCCTGGTCGCCTGGTCCCGGGCGTTGGTGGCTGGGGCGGCCGCGGTGGAGGCCCGCCCGGCCCTGGCCGCGGCCGCTGCGGCCGCGCCCTGGGTGCGCGAGCTCCTGACCGGGCCGCCCCTGCCGCCCGCCGCCGGCGGGGCCGCCTTGCGCCTGTTCCTTGGCACGCTGCGACGGGTGGGTGCCGTCCCGGGCGGGCTGGAAGAATGAGAATTATGAGAGTGTATTTGTGTGTGTGTGAAATGAAATCAAAACGAAGCGAGGGCCGCACGCCCCGCGCATTTCTGCGTCGGAGAATTTGCGGCCAGGGCCCCGATCTCCAACGCGCACACAGCCCCGGGGCCTACGCGTCTACCCCATCCCATGGCCAGTGTGTCTAAGCCCTGGCAGTGTGTAAGCCCTCGCTGCTGCTCCCCTCGGGCGCCCCGCAACCCCGCCGCTCGCAGGCTCGTCTCGCCCACCACGCGCGGAGCGCCGACCCGGCTGGCGACCACGCGCGTCATGGTTCGCACCGAATCCAAGGACGTGGAGGTCGGCTCCTTCAAGCTGCCGGCGTTCAGCCTACCCGAACCCCTGACGGGCAAGGCCATTTCTTCTATCGAGCCCGGCGCGGCGGCGACCTTGGTCATCTGGTGCGTTATTTATTTATTTATTTTTTGATTTTTCCTTCTTGCTTCGCCGCCCTCCCGCAAGTGCCCCCCCGACACTCCCTTTTCTCACCCCTCGCCCCCCCCAACCCCCACACCCCAGGTACGCCCCGCACTGCCCCTTTGTCAAGCTATTGAAGGACGCCCTGGTGTCCCTGGCTAAGGAGTACACCCCGCGCGGCGTCCGCATCCTGGCGGTCGTCTCGTCCTCGCTGGACACGCACCCCCAGGATGGGCCGGCCGCCCTCGTTGAGGAGGCCCGCGCCCTAGCCAACCCGTTTCCATTCCTGTTTGACGAGACCCAGGCCGTCGCCAAGTCGTTCATGGCCGCCTGCACCCCTGAATTCTACGTCTTTGACGGGGCCGGCACCTTGCAGTACCACGGCCAAGCCTGCGACGCCCGCCCTAAGAAGGACCCGCCCGACGTGGCGACCTGCGCCGACCTGCGGGCCGCCCTGGACGACGTCCTGGGCGGCCGGCCCGTGTCTCGCCCACAAAAGCGGGCGCTGGGCTGCAATATCAAGTTCACGCCGGGCAATGAGCCGGCCTACTTTGCGACCAGCTTTTGAGAGGGGGACGTGCAACAAATACAAACGCACCAAACGCACGAACGCACTGGCCGTGGCTCTCTCTCTCTCTCTCTCTCTCTTGTGTGTGTGACATGAAAAATGATCACCTCACTTACACTCACCTCACAACACATCAACACGCGCCCCGTCCCCCTGCCCCTACCCATCCACCCACCCACCCACCCGCAACAGGATGGTGCCCACAGCAGGTGCGTTGTTTTAATGTCCCCACGGCGGGGAGCAAAAGAGAGCCGCATGCTCCTAGCTCTCGAGCGATCTCCGAAAGACAAAACACCTTCCGCCGGTCACACTCACCACCACTACACCACCACACGCATCCTCACACTCAACAGGCGAGGGCGCAGCCGCTCACGCGGCGGGTGCGGACGACTTCCTGAAGGCGACCGCCAGCGGGCGGTGGGCGGACGACGAGGTCGACGAGCGTGCGTTTTTTTTGGAGAGGGGATGGCGGGTGGGGAAAGACCGCCGGCACACCCGCTCTCTCTCACACTCTTACCACCCACACACGCGCAGTCGACCTGCCTGGACAGTCCAGCCTGCTGAGCCGGCCTTCTGGCGGCGGCGCGCCGCTGGCATCGTCCGCCGCGCCCGCCCGCGGCGGCGGCGGCGGCGCTGCTGCCGCTCTCGCTGGGGCCGGCCCGCCGTTCAAGCTGTTTGTGGGCAACCTGCCCAACGACGTGTTGGCGGCCGACCTGGCAGCTGTGTTTGCCAAGGACTGCAAGGTGAGGGAGGAGGTGGGCGGCGGGTCTTTGCAGTTGGGGCGCAACAAAAAAAAGGAGCTGGGGGCATTGTTTTTTTTTTTTTTTTTTTCTTCCCCCCTCTTTCCTCATCTTTTCTCGCTCCTTTCCTTCTAGGTCATCGACTCGTACCTGCTCAAGCCCGGCGACGCCGGCCGGGCCCGGGGCTGCTTCGTGGAGGTCGCCTCCAAGGCCGACCTGGGCCGGGCGCTGGCCCACGACGGCGCTCTGCTGCGGGGCCGGCCCCTGCGGGTGGAGGTTGCCGCCGCCCGGCCTGGTGGTGGTGGTTCAGGTGGAGGTGGTGGTGGCGCGGGCGGCCCGGGCGGCCCGCCCCGGGGCGGCGGCGGCGGCGGCTTTGGCGACCGGTACAACGACCGGGCGGGGCCACCCCGCGGCGGGCCGGGCGGCTTCCCCACGGCCCGCGGTGGTGGCGGCCCCCCCTTGCCGGGCCCGTCCCCGCCCAGCCGCTTTGGTGGGGGTTCCGGCCCGGCGGACGCGGGCGACCGGTGGTCCCGCGGCCCGCCCGCCCCGGCTGGCGGGCCGGCACCGCCCTCCCGGGCGTCTCCCGCTGGAGGCGTGCCGGTGGTGCCCGATGCGGGCCCCGGCAGCGCGGCCTCGCTCACCATGCCCCCCTCCGCTGCCAAGCCCAAATCCAATCCGTTTGGAGATGCCAAGCCCGTCGATGCGGCTGCCCGCTTGCGTGAGATCGAGGAGCGCCAGGCGAAACGGACCGCCGAAGTGGAGGTGGCCGAGAAGGCGGCGAGCATGGCGGAGAGTGGTGGTGAGGGCGGCGCGGCGGCCAAGGCCGACGCGGCGCCTGCGCCGGGGGCCGCCCCTGCTGTCGCTGGCCGGGAGGGCGGCGGCGCTGCTGCCGGGCGTGGTGAAGCCGGCGGTGGTGCCGGCGCCCGGGTCGGGGAGACGCACCGGCCTGGTGGGCGTGCCGGCCGCAGCGGCGGTGGCGGTGGCGGCGGCGGCGGCGGTGGCGGCGGTGGCGGCGGCGGCGGCGGCGCCACCCAGCGCGGTGACCGGGTGGGGGGCGGCGGGGAGCGTGGTGGG
>Ga0315283_10003896_pt1 | contig 12838 bp, 12 predicted proteins | sample YL17G09_0_MG_FD_204541 | JGI IMG/M metagenome (GOLD analysis project Ga0315283, IMG submission 204541) | Sediment microbial communities from Yellowstone Lake, YNP, Wyoming, USA - YL17G09_0 | ecosystem: Environmental > Aquatic > Freshwater > Lake > Sediment | place: USA: Wyoming | collected...
CGCCTGCTCGTCGCGGGACGCGACGCCGAGGCGCTCGCCCGCGAGCACGGCACGCCGCTCTACGTCTACGACCTGCAGCGCGTGGCGGAAGTCACGCGCGCGCTGCAGGACGCTCTGGGCCGCGCGGATCTGCGCCACCGGGTCCGGCTCGCGCTCAAGGCCCTCCGCGAGCCGGCGCTCCTGCGTCTCCTGCGCCGGCTCGGCCCGCCCGGCGACCCGCTGGCGGTCGGCCTGGACGCCTGCTCGCCGGGCGAGGTACTGGACGCTCTCGAGTGCGGCTTTCTGCCCGAGGAGATCAGCTACACGGGGACCAACGTCTCGGAGCGCGACCTCGAGGTCATCGCGCCCCTCCCGATCCACCTCAACGTCGACCTGCTCACCCAGATCGACCGCGTCGGGCGCCGCTGCCCGGGGCGCGCCGTCGGGCTGCGCCTCAACCCGCGCGCGGGAGTGATGCGCGGCCATGCGCAGAGCCTGTACAGCGGCACCCGGCCGACCAAGTTCGGCATCTACGACGAGGACCTCGAGGAGGCCGCGGCACGCGCCGGGCGCCTCGGCCTCACCATCGACACGGCGCACTTCCACCTGGCGAACGGCATGCTGGACGACGAGCTTCCGGCCTTCGACGAGGCGCTCTCCGCCGCCGCGCGCATGGTGCGCCGGCTCGTGGACGCCGGCTGCCCGCTTCAGGAAGTCAACGTCGGGGGAGGCTTGGGGACGCCGCTGCACGAAGGCGAGCGGCCTCTCGATCTCGACGCCTACGCCGGCATCCTGGCGCGGCACTTCGGCGACCTCGGCGTCGCCGTCGGCGTCGAGCCCGGCGAGTTCCTGACCAACGAGGCCGGCCTGCTGCTCGCCGAGGTGGTCACCGTCGAGCGGCGCGGCGCGGCGACCTTCGTCGGCCTCGACTGCGGCTGGAGCGTGATGAACGACCATCGCGTCTACGGACGCGACCCCGAGTACGTCGTGTGCGGCCGGGCCGGCGAACCCCCGCTGCAGCGCGTCACCGTCGCCGGCCACATCAACGAGGGCGATGACCTGTTCGGGGAGAATGTCCCGTTCCCCCATGTGGCCGAGGGCGACATCGTCGCCATGGTCAGCGTAGGCGGCTACTGCCAGAGCATGTGGACCGACCACTGCGGCCGGCCGCGCGCCGGCGCGCTCTTCTTCGAGGAGCGCGCGTAGACGGTCCTCCGGCGAGGCGCCCGGCCCCGATCGCCTTGCCGCGGTTCCGCAGCCGCCGTGCGGGCGACTCTACCGATGCAGGACTTCGGCAGCGATGTCGAGCAGCGTTCTTGCTCGGCGCAGCGTCGCCGTGAGCTGGCGTCGCGTGATCGGGATGAGTCCGTACTGCGCGGTGTCCTTCAGGTTGAGCAGGTCGATCAGGGCCTTGGCGGCCAGGTCTCCCGCGGGGACGATCTGGCGGAGCAGAACCGCAGCTTCGCGGTGATCGTCACCGCGAGAGCGGCGCCCGAGCGCGGCGCAGCAGGCGGCGTCGGCGGAGGCGATCCCCGAGAGAACGGCAAGCGCCGCTGCAACGCTCCGGGAGGCCGGGATCTCCTGCTCGCCGGCCGCGAGCTCGGCGACCTCCAACGACTTCTGTGCGTTGTCGAAGCGTACGCGCGCCTGGGCACGATCGCAGGGCTGCGTGCGACCAGTTCGTTCGGTCATCCCGCAGCGCCCAGGAGCGTGGTCGGCGCCGGACCGGCAAGCGTGACCGCATCTCTGAGCAACTCCTCGACGACCGGCGGACGTTCGCGACGGAGTCGGCGTACGTCGGCCGGCGAGACTTCCGAGAGCCCGGCGTGGTTGCCGGTCCAGACGTAGACATGGTCGGAAAGCCGCTCCAGCTGTGCCCGCCAGCGCGGGTCGTCCTTGGCGACGCGAGCCGGACGGACGACGAAGACGTCGATGTCGCTGCGGGCGTCGCCGTCGCCGCGGGCGGCCGAGCCGAAGAGCGAGATGTGGGCGGGCGCAATCTCCCATCCGGCGATCTCCGTGCGCAGACGGCGCTCGAGCTCCGTACGGATGCCGGCGAGGAGCTCGATCGCAGGGGCTCCGAGATGCTCGCGGTTGAGTGTGTACAAGTAAGCGTTGCCGGCTTCCTCCGAGCGCACGACACCCTCCCCGGCCAAACGCCGCAGGGCGGCGTTGACCGCCGGCTGCGACCCGGCCCGCACCAGGCGGGCGACCTCACGACCCGTCAGAGAGCGCGTCGTCCCGCGGAGCACAAGCAAGACCTCCATGTCGATCGGCGAGCGGATCAGCGCCCAAGGGTGAGAGAGATTCATGTCGATAAGTATAGCACTCATTTGAAAGGAATATTTGTCATCTGCCCACCCTGTGGGAGACGGCCTCAAACGCCGATCGCCGCGCCGGACTCACGGTCGAAGAAGTGCAGGCGGTCCACGTCCACGCACAGGCGCGCGACTGCGCCCGGGCGCATGCCGCTGCGCGCGTCCATCTGCGCGGTGCAGACGGCGCGCTGGGCCGGCTCGCCGACCGCGAGGACGCTCTGCTCCGTCTGCGTCGCCTCCTCGTGCGCGGCCCTGGTGGCGTCGGTCACCACCGAAGGCGCGTCGAGGGTGAAGATCACGTTCATCTCGGCGCCGAGCTCCTCGATGACGTCGACTGTCACGTCGATGGCGGGCAGCGAGGCGTCGCGCACTACGGTCGCATCCACGAAATCGTGGGGACGGATGCCGACGACGACCGTGCGCCCGTCGTAGGCCGTCAGATCGCGGTCCTTGGGCAGGGGCAGGCGAAGACCCGCGAAGACGAGCGCGCCCTCCGCCACCGATCCCTCGATGAGGTTCATCGAGGGCGAGCCGATGAAGGCGGCGACGAACACGTTCGCCGGCTGGCTGTAGAGCGCCTGCGGCCGGTCCAGCTGCTGCACGACGCCATTGTTGAGCACGGCGACGCGATCGCCGAGCGTCATCGCCTCGACCTGGTCGTGCGTCACGTACAGGGTCGTCGTCTTGAGCCGGTCGCGCATCTGCGCGAGCTCGGCGCGCATCTGTACGCGCAGTTTGGCGTCGAGGTTGCTGAGCGGCTCGTCCATGAGAAACGCGAGCGGCTCGCGAACCATGGCGCGGCCCATGGCGACGCGCTGGCGCTGGCCCCCGCTGAGCTGCGCCGGCTTGCGCTTGAGCAGAGGCTCGAGGCCGAGGATGCGCGCCGCGTCGCCGACGCGGCGCCGGCGCTCGGCCTTCTCTGTGTGGCGCAGCTTGAGGCCGATGCCGAGGTTCTGCTCCACGGTCATGTGCGGGTACAGGGCGTAGTTCTGGAAGACCATGGCGACGTCGCGGTCTTTGGGCGGCAGGTCGGTGACGACACGCTCGCCGATCATGACCTCGCCGGCGGTCACGTCTTCGAGACCGGCGACGATGCGCAGCAGAGTGGACTTGCCGCAGCCCGATGGACCGACCAGCACCATGAACTCGCCGTCGCCGATCTCCATGGAAACGTCGTCGACGGCGAGGACGTCCTTGTCGAAGAGCTTGGTCACCCGATCGATGACGATGCGCGCCACTTCACGCCTCCAGCGTCGTCGAAAGACGCTCACTGGTGAGGGCGCTCCGCACCCGGGCCGCGGCGGCGCTCGAGGCGCCGGCCGCGTGGTCCAGCCCAAGTAGCGCCGCGCCCACCACCGGCGGCACGTCGAGGGGCTTCGTGCGCGCGGCCGGGACGGCCGCGCGGATGCCGGTCTGGATGCGCCGCAGAAATCTCCCGTCCCCGGCGCGGACCAGTCCGCCGCCGAGCACGACCTCGACGTCGCGGCGCATCAGATGCAGGCGTCGAGCCGCCGACACGACCATGGCCACGACTTCGTCGGCCTGACGGTCGAGAATGCGCCGCGCTACCAGATCGCCCTCTGCGGCGCAGCGAAAGACGAGCGGCGCCAGCCCCGCGACGTACTCGTCGAGCTCTCCGGTCTGCACCGCCTCGAGCACCGCGAGCAGCGACCGTTTGCCGAGCGCGGCGGGGACCTCGCGCTCGAGCACGGTGTGCGGGTCGCGCCCGTCGTGCCCGCGCACGGCAGCCTTCACGGCCTGTTGGCCGATCCAGCCGCCGCCACCGCCGTCGCCCGAGATCTCGCCGAGAGCGGCGAAGCGCACCGTGCGCCCCCCCGGCGCCACGCCGCAGCAGTTCATGCCGGCGCCGCAGACGACGCCGATCCCCCAGCTGCGCTCGGTCCCGGCGCGCAGGACGGCGAAGGTGTCGTTGCGCAGCCGCAGGTCTTCGGCCAGACGCAGCGGCCGCAGGGCGCGCAGAAGGCGGCGGTCGTCGACCGGCAGGTCGGCTCCCGCCAGGCACAACGCGCCCGTGCGCGCGAGCGGTCGCGCGGCGGGGTCGCCACCGGCGTCAAGGCAGGCGCGCCGCGCCGTCTCGACCAGAGTGGCGATCGACCCCTGCATCTCGCCGGGCGTGAACGGGGCGCCGCCGCCGCGGGCCGCCCCGAGCAGAGTCCCGTCGGCGGCGACAAAGGCCACGTCGACCTTCGAGTTGCCGCCGTCGACGGCGAGGACCGCGGGCAGCGGACTCACGACGCATCTTCCCCGCATGCAGGGCGCGCCGCCGCAGCGCCGAGATCGTCCAGGCGCACCAGTTCGGCTCCCGCATCGCGCAAGCGAGTGATGATCCTTGGCAGCGCCCTCACGGTGACGTCCGGCCAGCTGTGCAGCAAGACGCGGGCGCCGTCGCCGCAGGCGCCACAGCCGGCGACGACCGTCCCGACGAGCCCGTCGGCGTCGCGCCCGTCGGCCCAATCGTGAGTCTCGAAGTCCCAGGTCACGTTGGCGTAGCCGAGCTCGGCGAGGAGCCCGAGCACGCGCTGGTCGTCCTCGCCGGCACCGTAGGGACAGCGAAACCAGGGCCGCGGGTCGCTGCCCGTCACTTCGCGAATGACGTCCTCCGCCCTGGTGACCGAGTCGCGCATGCCGGCGTCCGTGAGCAGGTCCATGGGCACATGGTAATACGAGTGGTTGCCGATCAGGTGGCCGTCATCCTTGATACGACGAGCCGCCTCGCGGTTCGCGCCTGCCCAGCGACCCTGCACGAAGAAGGTCGCCGGAGCGCCCTCGGCAGCCAGGATGTCGAGGAGCCGGCCGGGGTTGCCGTCGTCCGCCGGCCGGCCCCTGAGCTCCGTGTCGATCGTGAGGGCGACGCGCGCGGTCATTCCCGGGTCGTCACTTTGTCCGCGACGGTCAAGGCCGAGGGCGTGAGTCCGCGCAGGAGGGCGAGCCGCCAGGCGAGCAGCTGGGCCGGCAGCACGGCCACGGCCGGCGCCAGCGCCACGGGCACGGAGCGTATCCTCAGAGCGGCGGCGCCCGCGGGAGCGTCGCCGTCCTGACTGATCACCAGGACCGCAGCGCCGGCCTCGACCAGCTCGGCGGCGAGGCCCAGCTCGAGCTCCTTCGTGCGCGGCTCCGTGGCGACGATCATGGTCGCCAGGTCAGGGCCGGCCAACTCGAGCGGACCGTGACGGAACTGCGCCGACTCAAGCGCCTCGGCGGGCAGGTGAGCGGCCTCCTTGAAGAGCAGGGCGCCCATCTCGGCGGCGGCCCTGGCACACCCGCGGCCGAGGATGGTCAGCATGGGTCTCTCGGCGAACCAGCCGGCAAGGTCCCCGGCGATGTCGTCGTACCGCTCGAGCAAGCTCTCCATCGCCGCGGCCGCGGTCTCCGCCCCCTGCGCTGCACCGGCGAGGGCCGCGAGCACGACGATGCCGGCCACATAGGTGAGCGTCGACGGCCCGGCCTCACTACCGGCGCGCGTGTCGAGGGCGAGATCGGCAGCGCCGGCGAGCGTGTTGTCGAGACCGTTGGTCACGCTCGCCAGCCTGGCACGGGCCGCCCCCGCGCCGAGAGCCTCGGCGAGGCGCACGAGCTCGACACTCTCGCCAGATTGACTCACGCACACGACCAGCGTCCGCGCGTCGAGCATGGGCAGACGAAAGTGGAGGAGCTCGGCGGCGTCGACCATGGAGACCGGCACGCCGCGCGCGGCCAGCAGCGTGACCGGCACGTGACACGAGTCGTAGGACGCGCCCATGCCGGTGAAGACCACCGCCCGGGCCGCGGTGAGCGCCGCGTGGACGCCGGACAGCACATCGGCCTGTGCGTCGAGCCCTCGTGCGGCGCGTCTCAGCGCCTCCGGCTGCTCAGCGATCTCGGCGATGAATCTATCAGGAAACTTTCCTAACGATTTCACTTCTCGCACAGCATACCGTAAGATGCCGTGCATGGGAATCAAGATCGCAGTGATCGGCGGCGGCAGCTCGTACACCCCCGAACTCGTCGAGGGCATCGGCCTGCGCCGCGACGTCCTCCCGGTCGACGAGCTGGTCCTGCACGACATCGATCCCCGGCGCCTCGAGATCGTCGGCGGCCTCGCCGGGCGGATCCTGCGCAAACTGGGCTTCCCCGGCAAGCTCACCCTGACGACACAGCGTGAAGCCGCGCTCACGGGAGCTTCGTTCGTGCTCGTCCAGCTGCGCGTCGGCGGTCTGGCGGCGCGGCTTCAGGACGAGACCATCCCGCCGCGCTTCGGTTGCATCGGCCAAGAGACCACCGGTCCCGGCGGCTTCGCCAAGGCGCTGCGCAGCGTTCCCGTGGTGCTCAGCATCGCCGAGGACACGGCCAGGCTGGGCGCGGCCGGAGCCTGGCTGCTCGACTTCACCAACCCCTCGGGCATCGTCACGCAGGCGCTGCTCGACCAGGGCCATCGCGCGATCGGCCTCTGCAACGTGCCCATCGGCTTTCAGCGCGATCTGGCTGCACGTTTCGGTGTGGCGCCAGAGTGCGTGCAGCTGGAGCACGTAGGCCTGAACCACTTGAGCTGGGAGCGCCGCGTGCTGGTCGACGGCGAGGACCGCATGCCGGCGCTCCTCGCCGGCCACGCCGACGAGATCGCCGCGGACGTCGAGCTGCCGGTGGCCCTCGTGCGCCTGATCGGCGCCATCCCCTCCTACTATCTGCGCTACTACTACTTGACGTCCGAGGTGTTCGCCGAGCAGCAGCGGGAGACCCCGCGCGCCGAGGAGGTCATGCGGATCGACCGCGACCTGCTCGAGATGTACGCCGACCCCGCCCTCGACGTGAAGCCCAAGCTCCTGGAGGAGCGCGGCGGCGCCTTCTACTCGGAGGCGTCGGCGATGCTCATAGAGTCCCTCTTCCTCGACCGCGGCGACGTGCAGGTCGTGAACACGCGCAACGCGGGCGCGATCCCCGGCCTCGCCGCCGACGCCGTCGTCGAGGTCGCCTGCCGCATCGATCGGGACGGTGCGCATCCCCTGCCCGTCGATGCGCTGGCGCCCGAGATGCACGGGCTGGTCGAAGCGGTGAAGGCGTACGAACGGCTGACCGCGCGCGCCGCGCTGAGCGGCGACCGCGACGTCGCGCAGAAGGCCCTCATGGCCAACCCCCTGGTGAGGGACTACAGCGTCGCCGCGCCGCTCCTGGAGGCGCTGCTGGAGGCCAACCGCGGGTACCTGCCGCGGTTCTTCCCGCCGGTCTGACCGACTACGGCGATGACCTTGACTTCCTCCCGGCGCGCAGGATATCGTCGCTGTTGATAAGGAAAGTTTCCTTACTAAAGGCTTGCTGAGGGTCCTGGAGGGCAGTACCACGAGGAACGACGGGGCGGCCTTCGTGGCCGGACAGCCACAGCTCTTGCGAGCGATCAACGAACGTCAAGTGCTCGAGCTCATCCGCGCGGCGGGGTCCGCTTCGCGGGCGCAGATCGCACGTGCGAGCGGCCTGTCCAAGCCCACAGTGTCGCTGGCCCTGGCCGGGCTCGTCGAGTCCGGCCTCGTGCATCAGATCGGTCAATCCAGCGGCGGCAAGGGACCCCGCGCCTTGCTGTACGAGCTGAACCCCGGCTCCGGCTGGGTCGTGGGCCTGGACGTCGGCCGCCAGTGGGTGCGCGCCGCCATCGCCGACATCACCGGCGAGATCAAGGCGCGACGCGACGAGCGTGCCCGCACGCGCAGCACGAGCGCGCTCGTCGCGCAGATCGGCGCGCTTGCCCATGAGGTCGCCGGGGACGTCGGCATTGAGTGGGCCGGCGTCACCCACGCCACCGTGGGCAGCCCCGGCGTGCTCGACCCCGAGCGCGAGCTGCTCGAGCACGCCCCCAACCTTCCGGGCTGGGGCAAGCAGGGCCTCGTGGGCGCCATCCGCGGCCAGCTGGGGACCGTGGTGACCTTCGAGAACGACGTCAATCTGGCCGCCCTGGGCGAGCGCCGGCACGGCCTGGGGCGAGAGGTCGAGAACTTCGTCTTTCTCTCCGTCGGCACCGGCGTCGGCATGGGCATCGTGATCGGCGGCGAGCTCTACCGGGGTTCCGGCGGCGCCGCCGGCGAGGTCGCCTATCTGCCGATCGGCGAGGGCGACCCCCACGACCGCGCCGTGCGCTCGCGCGGTCAGCTGGAGGAAGCGGCATCCGCAAGCGGTGTGGTGCATCATGCGCGTGAGCTGGGGATGAGGGCGCCGCTCACGCCGCGCAAGATCTTCGCCGCGGCGCGCCGCGGCGACGCGCTCGCCGGTCAGGTCGTCGCCGCGGAAGCGCGGCGCCTTGCTCTCGCCATCGCCGTCGTGACACCGATCCTCAACCCCGAGCTGGTCATCCTCGGCGGCGGCGTGGCGCGCGACAATGGCGACGTGCTCCTGGGCCTGATCCGGCGGGAGCTGCGCGCGATCAGCCCGTTTCAGCCGCGGCTCGCGGTCTCGGAGCTGGGCGAAGAGGCCACGCTCGCGGGAGCCGTGGCCACGTCGCTGGCGGCGGCGCAGGACCGACTCTTCAGCCGCAGCGTCCAGCCTCACATTGCGACGCACCCGGCCGACGACGGCCTCGCCGGTCGCGGCGCCTCGACCACGCACGACGCAGTCTCACTGACCACCGGCTAGGGGGAGGCACTCCACCATGAGACGCACACTGCTCATCATCGCGCTGGTTTTCGTGACGCTCGTCGTCGTCACCGCCGCGGCCTGCGGCGGCGGCGGTGACACCACCGTTCCATCGCCCATCGACACCAGCGCGAGCCAGGAGCCGGTCACGCTCACCGTCTGGCATCCGTGGACGGTGAAGTCCGAGAAGGAGGGCTTCGCGACGGCGGTGGCCCCATTCGAGACGATGTATCCCTGGATCACGCTGAACATCGTCACCTTTCCGAACTCCGACGAGTTCGACCAGACGCTGATGAAGAACATCAACGCCGGCACGGCGCCGGACGTGGCCATCTCGTTCGGGCCGGACTACGTGGGCAAGTACGCCGCCGACGGCCTCTGGGAAGACCTCAAGCCGTACATGGACGCCGACAACTTCGACATGAGCGTATTCGCGCCGGCGGCCCTAAGCTACACGTCGTACCAGGGCAAGCAGGTCGCCCTGCCGGTGCTCACCGACGCCTACGGTCTCTACTACAACAAGACGATGTTCGCGAAGGCCGGCCTCAGCGACCCGCCCAAGACGATGAGCGAGCTCATGGACTATGCCAAGAAGCTCACCGTGCGGGACGCGAACGGCGACATCAAGGTGGCGGGCTTCGTGCCGCTGAACGCGTTCAACGAGCTCGGCCCGTCGGACCTCGCCCACGCCTGGGGCGCCAAATGGTTCGATGCGAGCAACAAGGCCATCCTGGCGAGCGACCCCGGCTGGGCGAGCGCGTTCACCTGGCAGAAGCAGCTCGTGGACTGGTACGGCAAGGACGCCATCACCAAGTTCTACGCCACCTGGGTCGACAAGGAGTGGACCCCGGACCAGGTGTTCGAGACCGGCCACGTGGCGATGATCTGGGACGGCGAGTGGCGCACCAAGATGATCGCCAACGACAAGGCCGCCATCGACTATGACACGGCGCCGTTCCCGGCCGCCGACGACCAGCCCCAGATGTACGGCTCCGGCCGCGTGGGCGGCACCATCTGCGGCATCCCTCGCGGCGCCAAGAGCCCGGAGGCAGCCTGGCTGCTCGTGAAGTACATGTCGACCGACACCGACTTCCTGGTGGCGCTGGCGAACATGCTCGGCAACGTGCCGACCACCAAGGCGTCGGCCGAGTCGCCCGACCTGCAGGTGCCGCCCCAGATGACGACCTTCATCGACGTATGGAACCACCCCGAGTCGCTGTTCCAGCCGCCGCTCCAGTCGGTCGGCGCGACCTACGCGGACTTCCTGAACAACTACAACGACAAGTGGGTGCAGGGCAAGGGCGGCGACCTGCAGGCCGGCCTGCAGAAGGTCGATCAGGACATCGACAACGAGCTGTCGATGGGGCAGGCGCCGTGAGCCCACGGCGGGTCACGGCGCTCTTCTAGAGGAAGGACCCGGTCATCGCCACCGTCCCGACGGCGATCCCCTGGCGGAGCCCGGCCGAGCGGCGGCGTGCGCGCCGCCGCTCGGCGCTCCGCAAGTACGGCGTGGTGCTCCTGCTGCTGGCGCCATGGATCGTCGGCTTCTGCGCCTTCACGCTGGGGCCGATGATCCTCAGCCTGTACTGGTCCTTCTGCCACTACGACATGGTCAACGCGCCCCAGTGGATCGGCCTCGCCAACTTCAAGTTCATGTTCGGGCTCGGCACGATCGAGGGCCTGCCCCCCGGCGCTCACGACCCCTACTTCTGGCTCTGCGTGCGCAACACGCTGTGGATCATCGCCTTCGGCGTGCCGCTGCGCATCCTCTTCGGCATGCTCACGGCCATGCTGCTCACGCGCCCCAAGCGCGGCGTCAACGCCTACCGCACGCTGTTCTTCGCGCCGTCGATGGTGCCGCGGGTCGCGACGGCGCTCGTCTTCGTCTACTTGCTGAACCCGGTGTCTGGCCCGATCAACAACCTCATCGACGCCATCCCCGGCCTCTCTGCTCCGCTCTGGTTCTTCGACCCGGCCTGGGCCAAGCCGGCGCTGCTCATCATGGGCCTCTGGGGCATCGGCGACGCCATCGTCATCTACCTCGCGGGCCTGCTGAACGTGCCCCGCGACCTCTACGAGGCGATCGCCATCGAGGGCGCCAACGCCTGGCAGCGCTTTCGCCACGTCACGCTGCCGTTGATCACGCCGGTCATCTTCTTCACCCTCATCATGGGCATCATCGACGGTTTCCAGTACTTCGACCAGGCCTACGTGGCAGGCAATGCGGCCAGCGGCCAGAACGCGGTACTGGGCCAGCCCCAGGGATCGCTGCTGTTCTATGGCCTGTGGCTCTACGAGAAGGCCTTCCGCTCGTTCCAGATGGGCTACGCGTCGGCCATGGCGTGGATACTCTTCCTCGCCACCATGGCCTGCACGGTGGTGCTGCTGCTCACGTCGCGCCGCTGGGTGCACTACGGAGGGGGGGACCAGTAGCCTCTGTGACAACAGCCGCGCGCCCCGAGAGCACCCCGCCGGCACGCCGCAGGCGACTGCCGGCCAAGGTCCGCCGCCGCCGCTTCCTGGCCACGATCGCCAACCACGCGGTGCTGATCGCCGTGTCGCTGATGTTCGTCCTGCCGATCGTCTGGATCGCGCTCACGTCACTCATGACCGAGGACCAGGCGATGACCACGCAGCTCATCCCCGACCCGGTGCAGTGGTCGAACTTCGTCACCGTGTTCCAGCAGATCGACTTGTGGCGCTACACCTGGAACACCGTCCTGTATGCGGGCATCACGACCATCGGCGTGGTCGTCTCGTGCGTGCCGGTCGCCTACGCCTTCTCGCGCATGAAGTGGCGCGGCCGCAACATCGTCTTCCTGCTCGTCCTCTCGACGCTGATGCTGCCCGTGCAGATCACCACCGTGCCGCTGTTCGTGATCTGGGCCCGCGACCTCCCCGCCTGGACCGGCATCCAGTTCATCGGCACGCTGAAGCCGCTCATCATCCCGAGCTTCTTCGGCGACGCCTTCTCGATCTTCCTGCTGCGCCAGTTCTTCATGACGATCCCCGACGAGCTCTGCGACGCGGTGCGCGTCGACGGCGGCGGGCACTGGCAGATCCTGCGGCGCGTCGTGATCCCCCTGTCGAAGCCGGCGATCATGGCCGTGGCGCTCTTCCACTTCATCTGGGCGTGGAACGACTTCTACGGGCCTCTGGTCTACCTCGGGCAGAGCCCGCAGGCGCAGACCCTCTCCCTGGCGCTCTCCAACTTCCGCGGCATGCACCACGTGCAGTGGAACCTGACGATGGCGGCGACGCTGATCTTCATGATCCCGGTGGTCGTCATCTTCTTCCTCGCGCAGCGCGTGTTCATCGAGGGCGTGACGCTCACCGGGGTCAAAGGGTAGGCCGGCCCTGCCCGCGTGGTAGCATCGGAGCATCGAGGAAGGAGGGGGATGTCTCACCCTATCGTGCTCGGCTACGACGGCTCGCCGTGCTCCACGGCGGCGCTGGACGAGGCCGTCGCGCTCGCCCACGGCCTCGGTCACAGCGAGGTCGTGATCGTCTACTGTCACGAACCGCCACCGGGTCTGAGCTGCGAGCTGGATCCCACCTGCGCCGCGGCCAAGGAGCTGCGCGACTACGAGCGCGGCGTGGAGGACGACGTCCGACCCATGCTCCACGCCGCCGCCGAGCGCGCGCGCAGCGCCGGCGTGCAGACCGAGGTCCTGCTGGTGTGGGACGACCCGGCGCGGGCCCTCATCAAGATCGCCCACGACCGCGGCTCGCGGGTGATCGTCGTGGGCTCTCACGGCGAAGGCCCGCTGGCCGGGGCGCTGCATCACTGCACGCCCTACGAACTGCTGCACCGCAGCTCTATCCCGGTGCTCGTGGTGCCGCACCGCGACTGACGCGCAGGCGCCGTGCCCCCCGGCGCCGGCGTCCCTCGCCGGCCGCGCCCGCTACGTGGTGCGGCCGGCGAA
>Ga0315283_10003897_pt1 | contig 12836 bp, 5 predicted proteins | sample YL17G09_0_MG_FD_204541 | JGI IMG/M metagenome (GOLD analysis project Ga0315283, IMG submission 204541) | Sediment microbial communities from Yellowstone Lake, YNP, Wyoming, USA - YL17G09_0 | ecosystem: Environmental > Aquatic > Freshwater > Lake > Sediment | place: USA: Wyoming | collected...
CAAACCGGTTCAACGTCTGCGGCTTGTTCAGTGTTCCTATCCAGAGGGTCCCCGTGGAGTCTTCCGCGATGCTGATGACGAAGTTGTCGTTCATGGTCGTGGAGTCCGCCGGGTCATGCTTGAAAACGGTGACCTGGTATCCGTCGAACCTGTTCAATCCGTCCTGTGTGCCGAACCACATGAAGCCGCGTCTGTCCTGAAGGATGCAGACAACACTTCCCTGGGAGAGTCCCCCCTTCATCGTGAGGTGGTGAAATATCACCGCTTCCTGGGACCGTGTGGCAGAGGGGAGAGGGAGGGTGGCGAGGCAAAAGAGAAATGCTGAGCGGAGCCACTTGTTCCGGGCTGCAGTTCTCCGCAACGTTGTTCTGATCATGTGTTCCGATTCTGCGATGTCATACACTCGATTCCTTCCTGACTGGACCCATAATAGAAACAAGCTACCACAGGTGCAACACCTGTGGTAGCTTGAAATCAGAGGACCGATATGTACGAACGTCCTATTTCAGCAGGATCATCTTCCTCGCTTCGACAAAGTTGTCGGCCTGTATCCGGTAGATGTACATGCCGGACCCGACGACGGTCCCGTTCGCGGTCCTGCCGTCCCACCGGATTTCGTGGAAGCCCGCCTCCTGTTGTCCATCCACGAGTTCGGCCACCTCCTGACCGAGCAGGTTGTGGATCGTCAACTTCACGTGGCTTTGCTGCGGCAATCCGTACCGGATCTGCGTGGTCGGATTGAACGGATTGGGGTAGTTCTGCGCCAGGACAAACGTCGTCGGCATTTCCTGCTGCGGCAAGGGCTCCGTCCCTGGTTTGTACAGTCCGGCGAACAACGGCAGCACCCCGTTGAATGCCGAATTGAGCGTGACCCTGGCGTTCTGTCCGAGAATGACATATTTCGCGATGAACGCTCCGGTGGCGACCGTTTGCTGGTCCAGCAAAATGGTCCCGTTCTTCGCGTAGATGTTGGCGGTGACGACCGCCTTGGGACTTATGTTCACCGCCAGAGAGTATTTGCTCTGCTGATCTGTCGCTCCGACATAGAAGACGATGTCCTTCGCCGTCACGGAAGGCGTAGCGATCGAGGGCCCTATCACCGAGCCATTGTCGGCATGGAGGGCGTCGAGGATCCTCACGTCCGAGGCTCCTTCGAAGAGCAACTTCGCATCAGATTTCAGCCAGAGGTCTCTGATGTGATAGACGCCATTCCCCGTGAGTGTCAGTGTTGAATGCGGCTCAAGTATGATATCGCGATACTTGCCCGGACCACGCGAAAGGCTGGCGCCGTTTGGCACGTCGAGATCTCCCGACTGATCAGTCTTGGGTTCACCATAGGCGAACCCCGGCATCCAGACAAGGGGAAAATCGTTCAACCCCTGGTGCTGAGGTCCCGCAACGGGCCCAGTGAGCGTGTTGAAATAGACGTCCCCTTTGACCGACGCGCCCGCAGTGACACCGATCGTGTTGGCTGCGAGGATTGATTTCAACGGGACGGTGGCCCCCGTCCCGATACGCAACTGCGGGTTTGGTGCTGTCAGCTTCTCGTTCACAACGACGTCGCCGGAGACCACCGAGGAGTAGCTCTGGAGGTCGACGCTGTCCGTCCCCAGTATGACAAGGGGCGACGGCAGTATGGACGGGATCACGTAGAACGACTGCTGACTCTCACGGGTGAACGGCGTATCCGGGACATCCGGGTTCGGCACCGATGCCAGAACCCTGAAACTGTATGTGCCCGGAAACTTCGTATTGGTGTATGTTCCGGTGTACGTTCCGTCTCCCCGATCGACGAGCTGAAGCGGGGGGAGCTCAGCTGCCGACGCCCCCGGTCTTGTGATCTGGGCCACGACTATCGCACCCGTCACCGGCTGCCCCGCCGTTGACTCGAGAACGGTGTGTTCATTGCCCGGCGTCCCCCCTCCCTGCGCGAGGGTGGCCTTGATCGTGACGCCATCTCCGGGATTGTAGGTCGAACTGGCCATGTGAACATCCATGGTCACGTTCGCGTTGGCGATGAGATGGAAGAAGATCGTCTCTCCGCTTGCGGTCCCCGTGTTTGCCCCTTCGAGATGAAAATGCCATGTACCGGTGGGGGGACCGGGAATAGAGTAGTAGGCATATGTGGGACCCTCAATGTACTTGGCCCCCGGATATTTCGTGCCGATATTGGCGGGGGAGACAATATAGTCGGGGAGCGGGTCCCCCAGCACAAGAGGAGGCTGGCCGTTGACGCCCGGCGGATCATATCCCGGAGGGATGGCGAACAATACGAATCTGCTCCCCGCCCAATGCGCGGCGGGCAGAATTGTCGACGTTCCGGGATCAATCGCACCCTCCCAATCGCCCGCACCGGCCCAGTGGGCCGCACCGGCCCAGTGTGCTGCACCGGCCCAGTGGGCCGCAGGCTCCCAGTTGATCGCGCCGGCCCAGTGGGCTGCGTCGGCCACTGCCGATCCTGCCGCGACCAGTTGGAGACCGGTCAGTTCGTTCCAGACCTGCGTGAGGGCCAGACTGATTGTCGTGTCGGCGGCGCTGTAGTAGAACCCTCCGGTCGCGCCTGCCATGTTGCTGCTCAGGCTCTGCCCCGCACTTCCGGCAAACCCCAGGGTGAAGAGACGCACATGCGAACTATTGAGAGTCGCTGCCGCCGCAAGGGCGCCTGTCGGGTCGGTCGTTTCGGCATCGCTAAAAAGGACCGCCGCCTTGATTCCCCGTAAAGATGTTCCGATTTCGGTGTTGATCTGGTTCAACGCCCCGGTAAGTTCGGTCGACCCGTTTGCGGTCAGCGCGCTAAGAGTGTTCACTGCCTGAGTAATTGCCTCCGGCGGTGTGTCGCCGCTTCCGGGGAGCCCGACCTCCGCCTGAAAAACCGGGCCGCCGAACTGGAATATTGTGACCCGATCCCCGAATCGCAACTTGGTGATCAATTCCTCAGCGCTGTTTTTCGATGCGTTGAACGCATGGTAGGTGGAGGTAAATGTCGGGGAGCCGTCGAAGACCAACGCCAGGTCAAGATGGCTGTCGGCGACGTTTGCATACATCCAGGCAATCCCCGCCTTGTCGGCGGCCTCCAGCGTGCGTTTTGCGTTCTCCTGATCTTTGATGAACCCGTACATGGTGATGTTTTGATTGCCACTGAGCATGTCGGGGACGTACTGCGGGTATCCTGGATTATAGACATCGGCCAGACCGAGAGCGTGGCCCGTTTCGTGTGTGATCGTTGCTTCGATATCTTTCGGCTGTTTTCCGGGGAGGTCGGTGAGTCCGCCTGCATCCTCGACGACGGGGCCCAGGACGTTCTCGAAATCGAAGCCCTGCTTGGCTGGATCGGCATCACTCTTGTCGTTGTTGATCGCGATGTCGGCATCCATGATCTCCCCCGTCATCGCATTGTAGCGAAGACGGGTCACGGCAATGACGTTGATCGGTGCCTGGGTAACCTCAGTCCACTTTCCTGTCGTGGTCGATCCGTCGATCCAGACGACATTATTGTACCCGTCGGGATCCCCCCCCCATTTCGCGTCTGCGGCGGGGGAGACTGTTGAGGGATCGACATATTCGGTGAATTTTACCGGAACGACCTTATTCCACTCGATAAACGAGTTCCGCATCGCGGTCTTGAAGTCGTCATTCTGTATTGTATGGCTGAGGTGGTACTTGGCCAGCCCGTCCCGCCAGTGGAGGGGGATACCGGAGTAGGTAAGGTTGACGACAAAGTGTCCGGTCCGGAGTTTGTCCTGATCGAAGTATTTTGGTGGCACGCCGACCGCGAGGGGGTCTGCGAATTCTGACGTATTGCTCTCCGTCCCGTTCTGAATGTCGGTGGCGGTCGCGGTGACAGACTCTCCCATCTTGAGGGGTTGTCCGGATTTGATTCTGAATGTGCCTGTCCCGGTGGCATCGGTGGTGACGAGGCCATTGTTGATAGTAGTCCCCGTCTCATCGATGTTTTGATCGCCGAGGAGTTCATATCCCGCCCCGTCACTCTGACCGCTCCCCTCCGCACGGAAGATCTGTATGTGGAATGTGGTATTTGGCCAGGCGAGTATCGTTCCTTCTACGGTCGAATAAGATAAGGGGGGTGTCGTCGCATACGGATGTCCGGTCAATGGCTCGCACGCAAAGGAGAGGAGCGGAGAGTTCACGTGAAAATTGACCGCGGCGGGGATGACAGGCCGCACGAGCGGATTGGTGGGGGTTCCGTAGGCGTTTGCCGTCGACCCGTCACCTCCGAGATCTATCCTCAACTTCACATTCAGGTACAGCGTGTTGCCGAGGATCTGATTGCCTGACGGAGGAATGTCATCGGTGGCGATCAGCGGATCATTGACGTGGCGGATGGCGACTCCGTTGCCGCCGTTGGAGTAGACCACATTCCCCTCGCCAGGATTCAGGCCGCCGATGAGATTCCAGCTCCCGTTGGCGATACAGATCCCGTCGCCGCCGTTGTTGTGGATGCGGTTTCCCTGAATCGTGTTGTGATCGCTTTTGATGCAGATTCCTGCGCCGGTGAAGTTGCGGATTTCAAGATTGCCTATCGTGCTCCCCTGAGGTGTGTAGCCAAATTGCGTCGAAAAGCCCCCCAGCAGCTCAAACCCGTTTCCCGAAAATCCTGCCGCCGGCTCCACGAAGATCGACGACCCACCCATCACAGTCTCATCGGTCAACGTCAGGGGCTGATACAACTGCACGGTCCGATTCGCATCAGAGCCCGAAAGGGCAAACTGAATCTGGTCGAGCCCCGGATTGCCGTTCGCTATGTTGAGGGCCCAGCGCAAGGAGCCCTGGACCGGTGGACTGCCCGCAGGATTGTCCTGATTTGAGGTAACCGGGATGGTCTGCGATGCATTCTTGCCGAATTTTGCCTCGATGGTGGTCGCGTCATCGATCTGGAAAGTGTTCTGGACGCCGAGAAATTCCGATTGAGTCACGCCTTTTGTGACAACCCACGACACAAAATGATAACCGGGTTCCGGAACCGCCGCCAGACTGACCGACTGGCCGCTCTCATATGACTGAGCAAAGGTCGTGAGCGGACTCGTCGAAGTACCGACCGTGAAATGCCCTCCGGTTGCGAGGCTCGGGGTGTATGTCCGGACCCCGGTCATATAGTCGTAGGTGACGTCGTATGTCTTCGCGTTGACCTGCAGCGGATACCAGTCTTTGGAGAAGGTAGCGCTGATCCAGTGGGGAGCAGACACGTTGGTGAACGTGTAGACCGTGTCTTTCGGCTGATAAACGTGCGCCGGAGCCGTGAACCAAGCGGTGTTGTCGACCACCACACTGGAGACGTGGTAGTGCAGAGCGGAAACAAACTTGAAAGCCTGGTTGGTCCCGGCGGTGACGAGAATGCTTGTCGGAGACGGAAGAGGGGTGGTGCTTGGCGGAGCGAGGATCAGACCGTTCTCCTGTGATGCGCCGGTCTCCCGCGTGATCGATGCCGTGATGAGATACCCGACGTCCCCCGTGACCTTGGCGTCAACGTAGCTCTTTGAGTTCAGCCAGATGCCGTGCACGGCCAGAACGTTGTCGCCGACTTTCACAAGACTGTCGGGGACAGTGAAAGTAAAATTGCCTTCCGCGGCGCAGCTGAGGTTCGTCTTTATCCCTCCGGAAATTTCCTTCCCGTTAAAGAACACCTGTACGCTGTTGTCAAGCGCGATACCCACCTTGACGTTGCGCGTGCCGGCCGGCAGCGTGATGTGCTTCCTGGCAAGCACCTCCCTGGATGAAGGCCAGGTCGTTTTCACGTACGTGGCGACGTTGAGGGGGCAGGGGGGTGAACTGGTGTTGTTGAGCGTGCCGAACGCACCGTTACCGGTCGACCATTTGGAATCGTCAAACGTTGTGTTAAAGAACGATTTTATGGCAGCGTCCGACGATTTCACGATCTGGTACGTGTACCCCAGCCCCTGGTATGGCAGGAAGACTCTGTTTTGCTGGGCTAGAACTGACGCCGGGAAGAGCAGAAGGAGAGCTCCGCACAGCACTGTGAACTTCTTCATACACGACTCCGATGAGGTGGTGGTGTGATTCAATGGCTGGATGCTCATGTGACCGGACCCCTTCACTTAGCCTGGTTCTCGACAGCTTTCCGTACGGCGGCCGTAAACTCTTTCAGGGTTCTGGTCCTGCCGACGGTCTGCTCACCCGTCGCCTTGTCCCTGTCGATCGTGAACTTCCCCTGGCTTCCCGCAGCGACCCGATAGGTCCCCTGCTTGTTTCTGCTGGCGAAAACCACTACGTTTTCGTCCTGGCGGAATGTGGCCATGTGGCTGTACAGTTCCCCGACCCCATCGATTTCGCCGCCGGGTACAATGACGGTCAATGACTGACCTTGCGCGTCCCCTTTGATGTACTGGTCCACCGCGAGCGTGACGCGGGTGACGATCTTCGACCGGTCCGCGGTCCACTCCGACTTGAGCGCCTGCACCTTGGCGACTGCGACGACATCAGCACTCCGGGTCACCTCGTCGGTCGTGAGCTCTCTGGTTTGAGAGAACACCGTGAATGCTGCCGGAAAGAGAAGCAGTCCCGCGGTAGCCGCGACCCGCAGGGCATGAGGATGAATCGCCTTCATAACGTACCTCCGTATGGTGTGATCTCTTTGAATTTCAGATGGGACGGACGATAAACCGCAGAGTGATTCTGCGGTGTCAGGAAAAACAAAATGAACGTATGAGTAGGTGAAAAAGGGGAGAGGCGACTGCTGTCGGGAGTCGAGGTTGTGAGAGTACGTCCGCGCGGGAGCGTCACAAAGGATGCTTTCACGCATGTGCTCGCGATGATTGAAGAAATATCCTCGACAAAAAAGCAGGGGAAAGAACATGTGAACGCTTCAATGATACGTAAATCGCTCCCCAGTGTCAAGATAACAAGCTCGACGAGATTCTTTTTATTGAGCCTGTGATGTATTATGATACACTGTCATGGCTTCTCAGGAAATGGGGGAGCTGTCGTTCCCGACATCAGATCTGCAGGTGGGAGCCAGGCATGAGTTCGTCCGTAAAATCTCACGAACGCCCGGCCAGTGTGTCTTAGAGCAGCAACTCTTCCCCGTTCTTGTGATTTGCTCCGTCTGTTTTGCTGATGAGATCTCATCCGTGGACCTATGGACTCCAGGAAATCCATAATTCAGGCTACTCTGTAATGATGATCAGCGTCGGCCGAAACGAAGTTCTTCTCAAAAACGCGGAGGGGACAGGGTGGCTGCACTTCCTTGACCCGGAAGATATCCTCTGGACTTCTCGCCCGGAGGACGTTGTCACCACACTGAGAGACGTCGAGGAAGCTGTCCTCTCCCGCGGGTTGTCGGCCGCGGGATTCGTGGCGTATGAGGCCGCCTCCGCATTCGATCCGGCGCTCAAAGTTCATCCTGCCGGTGATTTTCCGCTGGTGTGGTTTGTGCTCACCCGCCGGATGCGCGAACTGCCCCTCGATTTCTCACCCCTGGCGACGGGTGGTCTCGACGCCGGTCCACGGACCCCTGGTTCCTGGACCCCCTCGATCACCGAAGAAGAATATCGGGCAGCCGTCAGGGAAGTCCGTGCAGCCATCGCCGAAGGAGAGACCTATCAGGTCAATTTTTCCTACCGGTTGCGGTCGGCATTCCGGGGTGATCCGCTCTCCCTTTTCGGCCGGTTGGTTCGAGCGCAGCGGGCTCAGCACGCGGCCTATGTTGACACGGGGCGGTATGTCATCTGCTCGGCGTCGCCCGAACTTTTCTTTCGTCTTGACGGTCGCACGATTGTCTCACGCCCGATGAAGGGGACGGCACCCCGCGGACTCACCCCCGCCGACGACGCGGAGCATGGGACGTGGCTCCGCTCGTCCGAGAAGAACCGGGCGGAGAACCTGATGATCGTCGATATGATGCGCAACGACATCGGCCGTCTGGCCGTTCCGGGCTCAGTCCGGGTTCCCGCGATGTTCGAGCTTGAAAAGTATCCGACCCTATGGCAGATGACATCGACCGTAGAGGGGGAGACCGCCGCCGGGCTGGTGGATATCTTCGGCGCTCTCTTCCCTGCCGCCTCGATCACAGGGGCGCCCAAGCCGGCGACGATGGGCATCATCCGGAAACTGGAATCAACGCCCCGCAGGATCTACACCGGATCGGTCGGATATCTGCTCCCGGGGCGGCGGGCCCTCTTCAATGTCGCGATCCGGACGCTCCTCCTGGAGAGGGAGCGCACGGCTTCAAGCGGGGAGATGACGGCCGAATACGGCGTCGGAGGGGGGATCGTCTGGAATTCGACAGAAAAGTCCGAGCTCGAAGAGAGCAGGATCAAGGCCCTCGTGCTGACGGAAGAGATCCCTGAGTTTTCACTCCTTGAGACGATGCTCTGGACACCGGAGGGGGGTGGCTACGAGCTCCTCGACCTCCACATCGAGAGGCTCATCGGATCAGGGAAGTACTTCTCGATCAGAGTGAACCCGGAGGAGGTTCGACGGATGCTGAGCGATCTCGCCCACCGGCTGCGGCGGGTCCCCCACAGGGTCCGGCTGCTGGTGGCGGAGGAGGGAGCTCTGTCATTTGACGCGCAACCGTGGCGGAAGCCCCCTCCGGACTGTCGGGTGAGACTGGCGCGCGAGCCGGTCGCCTCCACGAACCGGTTTCTCTATCACAAGACGACGAACCGTGCCGTCTACGATGGGGCTCTGGCACAGTTGTCCGACTGTGATGATGTTCTTCTCTGGAACGAGAGGGGAGAGCTGACCGAATCGACGATCGCCAATCTTCTGCTTGAGCTCGACGGCGAGTTCGTCACCCCCCCGGTCAGCTCCGGTCTGCTTCCTGGGGTCTACCGTGAATGGATGCTCCGCAGCGGCGGCGCGAGAGAACGGGTGGTCACGCCCGCAGACCTCAGGGGGGCGCAACGGGTTTTTCTTATGAATTCGGTTCGCGGGAAGTACGAGGTGAGGGTTCTCACGGAGGATGAGCCCGGGAAAGGTCCGTGACCCGTCCTCTAGAAAGCTTCGCCTATTGTAAAGACAAGCATTACTGTGTCTTTGCTGAATCCGATGTCAAGGCGTAGCTTGAAGATATCATCAGGCGGCAAGCCGATCCGGAGTCCTGCACCATAGGCGATGAGCAGACGCCTCAGGGGTTCGTCTCCAACGTCCCCCCCGTCCACGAAGATAACGCCGGCGAGTGTTCGCCAGAGGGGGAACCGGGCTTCCGTCTGACCATAGAGATACTGCATCCCCCGGAAGCGGTTATCGTTGAACCCCCGCAGCCGGTAGGAACCCCCCAGGTTATACCGGTACATGTAGCCGGGTTCTCCGAGGGAAAATCCGGCGACGGCGTGTGCCGCCAGGACCGCTCCCGTTGAACCCATGTAGCGGAACCAGCGCGCGTCGGCTTCGAGTTGAACTCCGCTCTCGGCCTCCGGCAAGGTGCTCAATGCACGGGGCTGGAAGGAAACGCTCACCTGCTCATACGTCCCGTTCCGGGTGCTGAAGATGTTATCGCGGCTGTCGTGGCGGACGGTCAGTCCCCCCGCGAGCCTGCTTTCGTCGGGGATGACGGGGCTGGCCACGGGGAGGTCGTTATCGTCGACCGCCTTCTCTTCGTTACGCCCACGGAGATCAAGAAAGCCCGACAATGAAAACTGGCGCGAGAGACACCATCGCGCCTCCGGTTTGACACGGAAGGTCGTCGCATAAAGCCGCCTCCGGTCTTCCAGCCGCGTCTGGTCCCCCTCGCCAAAATAGTTTTGAAAGAAGGTCGAAACGTTCGCGTCAAGGAAAAGATGGATGCCGGGGAGGGGGGTTCGCCTCGCATAGGAGAAATCCGTTTCGATCAACCCGACCCCCGCGACCTGGACGCTGGTGGTCACGAACGACCCGGGGAGTGCGTAAGGAACCGTGACAAAAGCCGCACCGGCAAGAACTCCCAGTTCGGGGTCATAGACGATGAAGGGAAAGAGAGAATAGTCCCAATCGCGCACGGAGGTGATGGAACTCACCCGGGGAGGAGCGTCCGGCGTGAGGGCGAAGACCTTCTCTCCGTCGATGTAGGTCTCCTCCACCTCGATGTCATCGCGGCCGGAACATTCGGGGGCCAGCACGTCGTCGGTGAGAACGACAAAATCCGCACGCATTCCCGGACTCAGCCGTCCCAGGAGTTCCTCGTCCCCCAGCACGAAGGCCCCGGCTGACGTGTACGACCGGAGAGCCTCCTCCACGCTCAGCCTGTCGCTGTCGCGTGCACCGGTCGTCTCCGGGGCGGAGGGTCTGCTGAGGAGCGCGATCGTGGTAAGGGGGTTCAATCCGTCGCGCGCTCCATGGGTGAAAGACGTGGCTGATTTCGGCCAATCGCTTGCCATCGCGCCTTTCGCGATCCGGCAGATGGCGCCATAGTTTGTGACCTCGGCGGTATCGGGGGGAAAATCCTTGCCCGGGGTCGGCGTGCGCCCATCATGGACGGCTGCCGGCGCGATCACGGAGACTCCCCAGCCAAGACGGCGTACGTCCCGCAGCTGCTGTTCGGAAACGGGGCCTGCGAGCTCGATCACGTTTCGTTTCGACACGGTCGACTCGCCCGCCATGAGTATCCTCTGTACGCTTCCTGTGTCCCGGGCGTTGAAAGAGAGCGGGCTGGAGAATTGCAGCGACTGTTCGATTGAATCAAAGGGGGTTGACCGATCGACAACATGTTCAGCGGCGTAGTACCGCACCCTGCGGAAGTCCACACCGCCGCCGAAGAGCCAGAGCTTCGCCTCTCCCATGCCCATCATCAAACGTCGTGTCTCCGGCATTTCGGCGCGCGATCTCGCCCGCACGCGCAGTTTGAGCGATCCCTCCTTCTGCATCTCCTGGTAGGTCTTCAGAAGAGCCGGATGGTCGGTGTAGTCGCCGATCGTGGTGATGCCGCAGGCGAGGGCCCGTGCCTGCGCGGCAAGGATGGCCTGGACCGTAAGACTGTCGGATGGCGGTGCGCCGTTGCCGGTCTCCGCCACCTCTTCGCCGAGGAGCCGAAGCCCCCCTTCGACGACGTGGATCCGGCTGTCCACGAATCCCGGCACGATCCTTTTCCCGTGGAGATCGATGCCGTCAGGGTGGCGCGCCGTTTCCTCCGGCGGCAGCGAGGTCCCCGAACGGACGATCACCCCCTCACGGACGACCATGTAGCTCGCGGCAGGGGAGAGCGCGTCGGCGGTGAATATCCTGGCATTGAAGAAAAGAGTCTCCTGCGGGGAAGCGACGCTCGTCGCCGCGAGGAGAAGAATCACCATCTTCCTCATGGTGCCTTTTTTTCCGGAGGTGGTGGTAAGAACAACGCTCCGTTCATCCCTGGGGCAAACGGAGCGTTTTCAATGAGCACTGGCCGGTAAAGTAGTGGAGGAGGGGATCATAATCAAGCATCTTCATCTTTAGTCCCACCGGCCCCCGAGCCTACGGCCCCACCGACTTGACCCTTGGGAGTATTCGAACTGGAACCCACCAAAGTGTTGTTATGTTCATTGACAATCATAACCGGGACCCAGTACTGTCCGGTTAAGCGTTTTGTAGTCGGCTGCAAGTTCTTTGACATGTAGGAGTTGGGCGGTTTTTCCCTTGTAATCGATTTCAACTCCATCGTATCTTGGCGGTGACTTTTTCTTTCCTCAGGGCCACTTCCTTGGAGACGATGGCATGCATCTTGGTAGAACCGTCTTTTCTCAACTGATGGACTATGTCCCACGCCACGAGTTTCGTCAGATCGTCAAGCGCCATAAGGGCGAGCGTCGTGTGCGACGTTTTTCCTGTTGGGACCAGTTTCTCTCGATGGCCTTTGCGCAATTGACTTACCGCGAGAGTCTCCGAGACATCGAGACCTGTTTGCGTTCCTTGGGAGCCGCACTGTATCATGCAGGCATCCGCTCGAGCGTCTCACGCTCCACGCTTGCTGATGCCAACGAGCGACGGCCCTGGCAGATGTATCAAGAACTGACGCTCTTGCTTGTCGCCCGGGCCCGCGTCCTCTATAAGCACGAGCATTTCATGGATGACCTTGACAGTGCGGTCTATGCCCTCGATGCAACTATCATCGAGCTGTGTCTGAAGCTCTTTCCCTGGGCAACCGCTCCACACAATCAGAAGACAGTGGCAGGGGTCAAGCTCCACATGCTCCTGGAGGTGCAGTCAAATCTCCCTGTATTTGCAAGGGTTTCCGCTGGCAATGTGCATGAGATGCGCATCCTGGATGAAGTCGTCTTCGAACCGGGGGCCTTCTACGTGATGGATCGAGCCTATACGGACTTCGCCAGGTTGAAGGCCATTGACAATGCCGGTGCGTTCTTCGTGATCCGCGGGAAAAAGGGGCTCCGCTTTACCCGGGTCGCGTCGCATCCTGTCGACACAATGTGGGGCGTGAAGGTCGACCAGACCATCCGGCTCGTGATTCCAAAGTCGCTGAGCGGCTACCCCGATTGTCTACGGCGTATTCGGTACTTCGATGTGGAACACGAACGGACGTTCCATTTTCTGACGAACAACTTTGTGCTTGATGCGTTAACCATTGCCCAGCTCTATCACTCGCGCTGGAAAATAGAGCTGTTCTTCAAATGGATCAAGCAGCATTTGCGGATAAAGGCCTTCTATGGCACGACGCCCAACGCCGTCAACACCCAGATCTGGATCGCCCTCGCGGTCTTCGTCCTGGTGGCCATTGTCAAAAAGGAACTCAAGCTTGACCAGTCGCTTTACACAATCCTACAAATCTTGAGCGTGACACTCTTTGAGAAAGAGCCGATAAATCAAGTACTTTCTGAATACCAGGGCCCAATTGAGAACCTTGATCCTCCTAACCAATTGAAACTATTCGACATTTAACCGGACAGTACTGA
>Ga0315283_10003898_pt1 | contig 12835 bp, 11 predicted proteins | sample YL17G09_0_MG_FD_204541 | JGI IMG/M metagenome (GOLD analysis project Ga0315283, IMG submission 204541) | Sediment microbial communities from Yellowstone Lake, YNP, Wyoming, USA - YL17G09_0 | ecosystem: Environmental > Aquatic > Freshwater > Lake > Sediment | place: USA: Wyoming | collected...
AGCCGGAGCTCGGGCGCCCAGACCGAGGCCAGGGTCAAGGGGGTGAAGGCGTCGGCCCCGTCGGCCTCGCTGGACCAGACGTCGGTGTAGCCGAGGTCCACGAGCTCGCGGAACCAGTCCCGCTGCTCGCCCAAGGCCAACCCGGCGAAGGGGACCGTCATGCCGTACCGCTGCGCGGCCATCTACGAAGCCGAGCCGACCGGCGTGGCCACCAGCAGGCTCGGTGATCTACCCGCCGAGCGCAGCGAGGCGAGATGGGTGGTCAGCACGTCAGGCCCGAACCTTTCTGTACGTGTCTCAAGAGTGATCCTTCCAGAAGCGGACGATGGTGGACTGGCTGGCGATGGCCAGGAGCTGGCCCGACTCGGACCAGAGCAGGACGGCGCCGTGGCCGAACCCACCGTGGACGGCCAGCACCCGGATGTCGAGCAGGACCCAGTCGGTGGGCTCGAGCCGGGCCACCCGGAGGGTGTTGTCCAGGCTGTTGCCGCCGGCGGCCAAGCCCAGCGCCTGGCCGATGCCGAAGGGCACGAAGTCGCCCAGGACGGCCAGGGCGGGGCCGGACATCTCCAGGACCTCGGGCATCCGGGCCCAGAGGGCACAGCTGCCGTCGCTGGGCGTGCCGTCCAGGTCCTCCAAGGGACGTCCCCGGGCCAGGCGCTGCTCCATCCGGGACGCCACCGACTCGTGCTCGAAGCGGTGGGTGCGGACCTCGCACTCGTCGGGGCGGGGGACCTCGGGCATGGTCGCCCACTCCCCCTCCGGTTCGAAGGGCCGGGCGCCGAGGGCGGCGTTGACCGTCAGGATCTCGGTGTCCTTCGTCCGGCCGACGGCCCGGGCCTGGGTGAGGCTGCGGCCCCGGGCCCCGATGGTGACGTCGTACTCGACGACCGACCCCGGGCGGGCGTAGGAGAGGTACTGGGCGGTGGCCCAGACGACGGGGCGCTCGGTCACCTCCTCCAGGGCGACGATGGCCGCCCCGAGCCCGCAGCCGCCGAAGAGGAAACCGCCGCCGGCGGTGATGCCGGCGACGACGGGGAGCCGGAAGCCGGACGGGGTGCCGTCCGATTCGAGGCCGAGGAAGGTCCGGGCGTCCATTGGCTCAGGACCCTATGGGACAGGGGTCTGTGGGAACATCCCGGCCATGCCGGACGCCCCCTGGCCAGGTGATGCCTGCTCCCTGATCGACGCCTTCCGAGCCGGCGAGCGCTCACCGCTCGAGGAGTTGGACGCCACGCTGGCCGCCATCGAGACCAGCGCGCTCAACGCGTTCACCTTCGTGGACCCCGAACAGGCCCGGGAAACGGCGGCGCAGGCCGACGTGTCGCTCCCGTTCGGCGGGCTGCCCATCGGCATCAAGGAGCTGGAGCCGGTGAAGGGCTGGCCGTGGACCGAGGCCTCGCTCGTCTTCAAGGACAGGATCGCCGAGTGGGAGACCACGATGATGGAACGGGTCCGGGCGAGTGGGGCCGTGCCCGTGGGCCTGACCGCGGCCAGCGAGTTCGGCGGCCTGAACGTCAGCGTCACCAAGATCAACGGCGTGACCCACAACCCGTGGCAGCAGGGGCGGACGGCCGGCGGCTCGTCCGGCGGCAGCTCGTCGGCGGTGGCCGGCGGCCTGGTCACCCTGGCCACGGCAGGGGACGGTGGCGGCTCGATCCGCATCCCGGCCGCGTACAACGGCCTGGTCGGCATGAAGGGCACCTACGGGCGCATCCCCCGGGGCCACCACGCCCACATCGCCCCCAACACCGTCGTCCTCGGCTGCGTGGCCCGCTCGGTGCGGGACGTGGCTCGCTACTACGACTGCTGCGCCGGCTATGACCCCCACGACCCCGAGAGCCTTCCCAAGGAGCAGGGCTGGGAGCGGGACCTCGGCCGCCAGGACCTGACGGGCAAGACGGCCATCGTGGCCCCCGGCCTGGGGTCGGTCCCCCTGGCCCCCGGCGTGGAGGCGTCGATCGTCAAGGGGGCCGAGGCCCTCATCGCCGACCACGGGATGACGCGCCTCGACGGGCCCGACCTGCACATCCCCCGCCTCGGGGTGCCCTGGGCCATGGGCAACCTGGCCTCGCTCCTGGTCGACATCGGCGATCGGTGGCCCAACTGCGCCGCGGACCTGACCGAGGAGCTGGCGTTCGGCTTCACGCTGGCCTGGAACGTGTTCGACCTCGAGTTGGCCGCCGAGTCCGAACGACGGCGGACGGAGGCCAACGAGGTCATGGCCGACCTGTTCGACCGGGCCGACTTCGTGATCTCGGCCACCAACCCCGATCCCGCCTTCCCGGCCGACGCCGGCCTGCAGTCCACCGGGCTCGGGAACAAGATGCTGCGCCAGATCGAGTCGAAGCGGGCCGCCAAGCTGGCCTGGCGGGGCATCGCCCGGGGCGTACGTGTCGCCGGCGCCGCCCGCCCCCGGACGAGCAGGGACCTCATGCTGTGGGCGTCGACCAAGTTCTCGGACCTGCTCGACATGGGGGCCCTGACCATCCCCGCCAACATCTACGGCAACCCGTCGGTGTCCGTCCCGGTCGATCCGGTGGACGGCCTGCCCATCGGCATGCAGGTCATGGGCCGCCACTACCAGGACCGCCTCCTGCTGGATCTGGCTCTCTCGGTCGAGCGGGAGCGGCCGTGGCCACTCACCGCACCGGGAACGCCCGTTTGAGTCACTCTTCCGTACACTTTCCGTGGTTCTGGGGCCACGGTGGGCGACGTGACGAACGACCGGACCTTGGGCCCTTTACTTGTCACACCCCCGGGAGACACTGGAGGCATGGAACGGCAGTTGCGCCTCCTCGACCCCCTCGGCGACGAGTGGCGGCTTGACGACGAGACCCGTCGGGTCGGCCTCGCCGGCATCGTCGCGGCCCGCGCCGCGCTGGGCTCGGCCCGGTCGGCGACGCCGAGCACCGAGCACCCGGTCGCCGCCCACGAAGCGGCCTGACCGACCGAGTTCGGTCAGGTCGTAGGCTCGGGGCATGAGCTCGGGATCCCCACGCGACATCGTTATCTGTGAAGCCGTCCGCACGCCCGTCGGGCGCCGCGGCGGCGGCCTCTCCACCATGCACTCCGCCGATCTGCTCGGCGTCGCCCTCAAGGAGCTGATCGACCGGTCGGGCATCGACCCCGCCGAGGTCGGCCAGCTGATCGGGGGCTGCGTGTCCCAGGTGGGCCAGCAGTCCTTCAACGTCAGCCGCACCGCTTGGCTGACCGCCGGCCTGCCCACGTCGGTGGCGGCCACCACCGTGGACAGCCAGTGCGGCTCGTCCCAGCAGGCCACCAACTTCGCCACCAGCCTGGTCGGCTCCGGCGTGGTCGACGTCGCCGTGGCCGGCGGCGTCGAGGTCATGAGCCGGGTGCCCATGGGCTCCAGCCTCGGCGAGGGCATCGGCAAGGCGATCCCCAAGTCGTACTTCGAGAAGTACGAGTGGACGAGCCAGTTCGAGGGCGCCGAGCGCATCGCCCAAAAGTGGAGCATCAGCCGGGACGAGACCGACGCCTTCGGCCTCCTCTCCCAGCAGCGGGCGGCCCAGGCCTGGGCCGAGGGGCGCTTCGGCACCCAGATCGTGGCCGTGGACGCCCCGGACCTCGGCGAGGACGGCAAGCCGACCGGCAGCACCCACCGGGTCGACAAGGACGAGGGCCTGCGGGAGACCACCCTCGAAGGGCTGAGCCAACTCAAGGCCGTGGCCGGCGAAGACGGGGTGCACACCGCCGGTACCTCGTCACAGATCTCCGACGGCGCCGCCGCCGTGCTCGTCACCACTCGTGAGAAGGCCGAGGCCCTGGGCCTCACCCCCCGGGCCCGGATCGTCGACACCTGCCTGGTCGGCAGCGACCCCGTCCTGATGCTCACCGGCCCCATCGACGCCACCCATCACCTCCTCGAGCGCAACTCGATGCAGATGAGCGACATCGACCTGGTCGAGATCAACGAGGCCTTCGCCTCGGTGGTTCTGGCCTGGCAGAAGGAGGTCGGCGCGGACATGGCCACGGTCAACCCCAACGGTGGGGCCATCGCCTTGGGTCACCCCCTCGGGGGCACCGGCGCCATCCTCACCACCAAGGCCCTCCACGAGATGGAGCGGACCGACCTCAACACCGCCCTGGTCACCATGTGTTGCGGTGGCGGCCTCGCCACCGGCACCCTCCTCGAGCGCATCTGATCCGACCTCGAGGCACGGACCTGCGGATTCCGCAAGGCCGTGCCTCGAGGACTGCCGCTTCCCCCAACTGCACACGTCAACTGAGGGAGGCGCGCCGTGCGGCGAGCCCTTGTCCTGTTCCTGCTCTTCCCCCTGGCCTGCACGCGCACCAGCACGGCGCCCGCTGAACCCGGGGCGGCGACCGTGGTCCACGTGGTCGACGGGGACACCGTCGTGGTCGACCTCGCCGGGCGGCAGGAGACCCTGCGCCTCATCGGCATCGACACCCCGGAGACCGTCGATCCCGATCAGCCGCCCGAATGCTTCGGCGCGGAGGCCAGTGCCCACACCAAGGAGCTGCTGCCCGAGGGCACTGCGGTGCGCCTGACCCGCGACGTCGAGGCCCGGGACCGCTATGACCGCTTCCTCGTCTACATCGAGCGAGCCGAGGACGGCCTCTTCGTCAACCTCGACCTGGTGGCCGGCGGCTGGGCCGACGACTACCCCTTCCCGCCGAACGTGGCCCACGAACGGGACTTCGCCCTCGCCGTGGCCCAGGCCCGCGCCGAAGGCCGGGGCCTGTGGGGCACCTGCGGCAATGCCGACACCCCCGCCGGCTGACGCGGACCCCGGGATTGTTGTGCATTCTCAGCAATGTTGCACACAGTGCAAGATTCGGTAGGATGGGCGGGTGACCGAGACCGCCGGGCGGCGCGAGCGCAAGAAGGCCCAGACCCGCCGGACCCTCACCGCCGCTGCCATCCACCTGTCCATCGAGCGGGGCAGCCCCGACCGCGTCACCGTCGAGGAGATCTCCGAGGCAGCCGACGTCTCGCCCCGCACCTTCTTCAACTACTTCTCCTCAAAGGAGGACGCCATCCTCGGCGTCGACCCCGAGCGGCGGGCCGAGTTGCGGGCCGAGCTCGAGCTGCGGCCGGCGGAGGAACCCCCGATCGAGGCACTGCGGGCCGCCCTCCTGGCCTCCGCCGAGGGCATCGACGAGAACGCCGAGCTCTGGGCCCAGCGGCTGCAGCTCGTGCGGGAGCACCCCTCGCTCTCCCCCGGTTACGTCGCCAGCTTCGCCGACTTCGAGCGGGGCCTGGTCGAGGCCATGGCCACCCGCCTGCAGCTCGACCCCGATGCCGACCTCTACCCGGCGGTCGTGGTGGCCGCCGCCCTCACCGTCATGCGGGTGACGGTGAAGCACTGGCAGGCCACTGCCGCCCAGACCCCACTGACCGAGCTGCTCGACCTGGCCTTCGACCAGTTGGCCGACGGCCTGGCCCTCCCGCCGACCTCCTGACCCGACCGGACTCCCGTGCCGACCCCCACCGTGGCCGCAGCCGTGACCACCACGAGCCCCCTGACCCACCGCCAGATCATGGTGATCTTCAGCGGCCTCATGCTGGGCATGCTCCTGGCCGCCCTCGACCAGACCATCGTGGCCACGGCCCTGCCCACCATCGTGGGCGACCTCGGCGGCCTCGACCACCTCTCGTGGGTCGTCACCTCCTACCTCCTGGCCGCCACCGTCTCGACACCCATCTGGGGCAAGCTCGGCGACCTCCTGGGCCGCAAGCCCATGTTCCAACTGGCGATCGTGGTCTTCCTGATCGGCAGCATGCTGTCCGGCCTCTCCACCTCGATGGGCCAGCTCATCGTCTTCCGCTTCATCCAGGGCCTCGGTGGCGGTGCCCTCATCGTCCTGGCCCAGGCGATCATCGCCGACGTGGTCAGCCCCCGCGAACGGGGCCGCTACCAGGGGTACTTCGGCGCCCTGTTCGCCGCCTCCAGCGTGGCCGGGCCTCTGCTCGGCGGGTTCTTCACCGACCACCTGTCCTGGCGGTGGATCTTCTACATCAACCTCCCCCTCGGCATCCTCGCCCTCGTCGTGACCAGCGCCGTGCTTCCTTCGTCCGTCGCCCGGGCAAAGGTCCTCATCGACTACCTGGGGGCCGGGCTGCTGGCTGCGGCCGTCAGCTGCGTCGTCCTGGTGACCACCTGGGGCGGGGCCGAGCACGCGTGGTCCTCGCCCACGATCCTCGGGCTCGGCGCCACGGCGCTGCTCCTGATCGGGGCCTTCGTCCTGGTCGAGCAGCGGGTCGAGGAGCCCATCCTTCCTCTCCGCCTCTTCCGCGGCCCGATCTTCAGCGTGAGCAGCAGCGTGGCCTTCGTCATCGGCGTGGCCATGTTCGGCTGCATCAGCTTCCTGCCCCTGTTCCTCCAGGTGGCGGGCGGCGCCTCGGCCACCAACTCCGGCCTCCTGCTGGTGCCCTTCATGCTGGGCATGCTGAGCGCCTCGATCTTCGCCGGCCAGGTCGTCACCCGAACCGGGAGATACCGGATCCTGCCCATCACCGGCACCGCCGTCGCCGCCGTCGGCTTGGCGCTCCTGTCGACCATGGACGCCGACACGCCTCGGCTGCAGTCAGGGGCCTACATGACGGTTCTCGGCATCGGCCTCGGGCTGAGCATGCAGGTACTCATCGTGGCCACCCAGAACTCGGTCGACGTGAGCGACCTCGGCGTCGCCACGTCGTCGGTCAACTTCTTCCGCTCCGTCGGCGGCGCCGTCGGCGTCGCCCTGTTCGGCGCCCTCTTCAACACCCGGCTGGCCGCCGAGCTCGCCGGCGGTGGCGGTGCCCTCCAGGGCCCGATCACCCCGCAGGCCATCGACGCCCTCCCGGCGGCGGAGAGAACGGCCTTCATCGGCGCCTTCGCCACGGCGTTGACCGACGTGTTCCTCATCGCCGTGCCGGTGATGCTGACCGCCTTCGCCCTGGCCTGGTTCCTGCGGGAGATCCCGTTGCGGTCCGCCTCCGGCCAGGCCCGGGCGCTGGCACAGGAGGAACAGGCCGCCGAGGCCGCCGTGGCCCTGGCCGGCTAGGCCGGCCTCATCCCGCGGGCTCGGTCTCGCCCTGGTCGAGGCGGAACGGCGGATACTCGTCCCGTAGCAGCAGGACATAGGCCAGCACCCGGAAGACCCACCGGTTCAGGCCCACGATCAGGTCGAACAGGCCCCGGGCGTAGCGGCCGGTGAACAGCAGGCCGATCCCGGCGATGACGATCAACACGCCGAGCAGGCTCGGCGCGCCCGCGGCCTCCGCACTGTCGCTCGCGGCCGTGGCGCCGCCGCTCACCAGGATCCCCACGATGATCAGGTGGGGGATGGCCAACAGCCACGACTTCACCCAGACCAGGCCCCGGGAGAGGTGCTCCGGGTAGTCGACCTCGACGGTGGCCCGGTCGTCGGGCTGAGGATCGAGGGAGAAGGGCGGGTAGCGGTCCGTGCCGAGCGCGGCGTAGGAGTAGAAGCCGACCCGCCACGTCCACCGCAGCACCCCGACCGTGTAGTCGAACAGGGAGCGGGGGTAGCGACCGGTGAAGACGATCGCGAACCAGGCGATCACGCTGACCACCCACACCCCGATCCAGAGGACGGCCAGCACGATCAGGTGCGGGATCAACAGCAGCCACTTGACCAGCCACAGGCCCCGGCTCAGTCCCTCGTCGAGATGACCGGTGACGCGGACGGGGTAGCCCGAGGTCGATTCCTCCCCCGACACGGGCACGGGGGGGAGCGTGGCGCTGTGCCGAGAGAGCCCGACGGCGCCGAAGACCAGCAGCAGGGCGCCGCCCACGACGCCGACGAACCCACCGATGAGCAGGCCCAGGCCCAGCGGCAGCAGCCAGTCGACCTTGGCGGCGACGGCCGCGTCGACGCTGACCCCGGCCGAGCCGTCGGCGTTCATCACCACCACGACCCAGTCACCGCTCTCCAGGTCCCAGACCAGGGGCTCGCCATCGGTGCCCTGGGCCACCCAGAAGTCCTGGTCGCCGGGGGGGTCGGCCCGGTCGGCCCCGTCGCGGAACTGGTACTCGACCCGGAAGGGGTGCACCTCGACGTCCTCGATCCGCGCCTGGGCCACGCCGTCCAGGTACGTGGCCACGTCGCCGGCAGGGCCGACGCCGACGAACGCCGGCGACTCCCCCACCCCTTCGACATCGAGGCGCACGGTGGCCAGGTCGCCGGCGTCGAACCACCGGGTGTCCCCGGGTGAGACCCCGAGGTCCAGCTCGTCGGAGGTGATGACCGGCGTGGCCGTGTCCAGGCGCTCGCTGGAGGTCGAGAAGTAGCCGTCGCCGTCCCGCTGGGTGGCATGGGCCCAGGCCAGGGCCGCTCCGGCCAGCACGACCGTGCCGGCGACCAACACGATGAGGGACCCGGCGACGATCATCAGGATCTGCCCGACCGGCGTGTGGGATGCGGGCGGCGCCGCGGGAGCGGCGGGGGTCTCGGTCATCGGCCCATGTTCGCGGCTGGAGCGATGCCGTGCACCGGCCAAAGGTCCCGATCGGCTGCCCGCCGGTAGCTTGGTCGGGTGACCACGCTGGCCGAGCGTCTTGGCTATGCCGCCGACGCCCGACTGCTCATCCTCAACTGCGACGACCTCGGGTCGGCCCACGCCGCCAACCTGGCGATCTACGAGGCGCTCCGGGACGGCGTGGCCACCAGCGCCTCGCTGATGGTCCCCTGCCCCTGGGCCCGGGACGCCGCCCACCGGTACCTGGGCGAGGACGTCGGGGTCCACCTGACACTGAACGCGGAGTGGGACATCTACCGCTGGGGCCCCATCACCCAGGCCCCGTCGCTGCTCGACGGCGACGGGGGCTTCCCCCGCACCCTCGAGGACCTGTGGGACCACGGCGACATCGACGAGGTCCGTCGGGAGTGCCGGGCCCAGGTGGAACGGGCCATCCTCTGGGGCTTCGACGTCAGCCACCTCGACAGCCACATGGGGGGCCTGCAGCTCAAGGCCGAGTTCTTCGACGTCTACCTGGAGCTGGCCATCGACTTCGGCCTACCGCTTCGGCTGTCGGGCGCCTCGACCGAGCACCTGATCGGCTTCCCGTTCCGCGAGCTGGCCTCGGCCGAGGGGGTGGTCTTCCCCGACCACTTCGTCTACGTGCAGGGCGTGGGCAGCCGGGCCTCGCTGGAGCAGGCGTTGTTCGACCTGGCCCCGGGCGTCACCGAGGTCTACCTCCACCCCGCCGTCGACTCCGCCGAGCTGCGGGCCTCGTTCCCCGATGCCGCGGCCCGTATCGACGACCACGACCTGGTCACCCGGGACACCGGCATCCGGGCGATGATCGAACGCTCGGGCGTCCAACTCATCGGCTTCCGCGAGCTGCGCGACCTCCAGCGGACGGGCTGACCCCCCTGGCCTACCTGAGGCCGGCGAAGAGGTCGGACTCGGGCAGCTCGGACTCGACCCGGCTGCGGGCCAGGATGTAGTCGTCGAACGGGTGCACCGTACGGGACACGTGCCGGGGCAGGCCGAACCAGAACGGTGACGTGGGGTCGACCTGGGTCTCGTGCGCCAGCAGCGCGTCGAGGCGGACGTCGTACCAATCGGCGATGTCGATGCTGGTGGTGATCTGGTCGTCCTGGCTGGGGCGCTTGAACCAGTCCTCGCCGAAGGGCGAATCGATGCCCAACTCCTCGAACTTGTCGTGGGTGGCCTGGATGCGGGCCCGGGACCAGACCACGTAATAGAGCTTCTGCGGGGCGAACGGGTCGCCCAGGTCGGGGTAGGCGGTCGGGTCGCCGGCGACATCGAAGGCGGGGAGGCTGATGTCGTGGACCCGAAGGTGGTCCGGGTGCGGATAGCCCCGCTGGTCCTCGCCGTAGGTGATGATCACCTGGGGTTGCTCCCGACGAATGACCTCGACGAGCAGCCCGACCGCCTCCGACAGCGGGGCGTTGGCGAAGTTGTCGGGATGGGCGTTGTGGTCGCTGTCGGGCATGCCGGAGTCCCGGTAACCCATCAGGACGACCTCGTCGTAGCCGATGATGTCCGCGGCCCGCGCCAGCTCCTCGTGGCGGACCTCGTGGATGCGGTCCCGCACCTCGGGCCGGTCCATCGCCGGGTTGAGGATGTCGCCCGCCTCACCGCCGGTGCAGGTGACGAGGACGGTGCGCACCCCCTCGTCGTGGTACTTGGCCACCGTCGGGGCGCCTTTGGAGGCCTCGTCGTCGGGGTGGGCATGGACGGTCAGCAGGCAGAGATCGGCCATCGGCCAGGAACGTACCGCTGAGCCGGCGTGACGCCACCGACGGGCCCTTCCGCGCCGGGGCGGCGGCCCCGGTCAGCCCACCCGGTCGAGGGGGAGGAGCGCGTGCTCGCCGGTCTCCTCGTCGAGGGTGAACCGCCAGCCGAGGCGCTCGGCGATGAGGGCGCGGCCTTCGTCGGGGCCGCTGACGATGAGGGTGTCGCCGGCCTGCAGCTGGACGTACCGCCGGGGTTGGTAGCGGTAGCGGCCGTCACGCTGGATGGCCAGGATCTGGAAGCCGGGCTCGATGTGCAGCTCCAGCTCGCTCAGCTTGGCCCCGTCGGCGTCGGAACCGGGAGCCACGGGGATCCGCAGCACCACCTCGTCGCTCTCGCCCAGGGCCAAGCCGAGGATGGGGTGGATCTCCTCGTCGTGCTCGATGAGCCAGACCATCTGCTGGGCCTGGTCGCCGATGTCCTCAGTGGCCTGGGACAGGGCCAGCAGCCCCCGCAGCGGCGACGGGTCGATGTCGGCCGCTCCGGCCCGCAGGACCCAGACCTCGAGGCGATCCTTCATCTCGTCCAGCCGGTCCTCGAGGTGACGGACCTCCAGGGCCAGGCTGCGGTCCCCCAGGACCAGGGCCGAGTAGGCCAGGCCGACGGCGGCCTCGGAGATGTTCTTCATCTCGACCAGGGTGTCCACGGCCCGGTCCAGGTCGGTGAGCACGGCGCCGTCGGGCACCAGCGCCGGCGCCCAGGCCGACGCGCCGGCCAGCTCCCGAAGTCGGGTTATTCCGGCGGGCGAGCCCTCGCAGAAGAGGACGTCGCCCGGTTGGACGACCTGATCACCCCGGATGTCGTCGATGATCCACTCTCGCCCCCGGCGTATGGCCATGATCCTCATGCCGGTGGCCACCGGCAGCTCCAGGGCGGCCAGTGGCCGGTGGGCCATGTGCGAACCCTCCCGCACGAGGACCCGGTGGGCCACCTCCTCGGCCTCGGACAGGTCGGCCACCAGCTCCCGGGGGATCCCGAGGCGGTGGGTCACGATGCGGGCGATGCCGGCGGCGGCGTTGGCGATGCGCTCGATGGCGCTGATCACCTGCAGCACCGAGGCCATGGCGTCGGCCTCCCGCGGGTTGCGCACGGCCAGGATGCAGACCGCCCGCATGTCGTGGACCAGGTCGTTCATCTGGTCCTCGAGCTCGTCCACCTCTTCGGCCATGTCGGGGTCACCGAAGTAGACCGAGGCGTACGCCAGGTCGAGCATCAGCTCGGACGCGTCCTTGGCCTCGGTGAGCATCGAGCGCAGGTTGCGGGGTTTGTCTTCCATCAGGTGTTCCTGCCCAGCGTATTCATGCGACTCCTAGGAGGGCGACGGCGATGATGAACGAGAGTGAGCCGGCCAGGTCGATCGACGCGGTCACCAACGGGATCCCGACGTTGTCGGGGTCGATGCCGACCCGGTACGAGACGATGGCGCCGTAGTAGGCGACCAGGGCCGAGCAGGTCGTGGCCAGCAGCCCACCCACCAGGGCCACGCCGACCATGGCCAGGGGCCCCGGGCTGCGCAGGTCGGCGAGGACCGAGATGAGATCGGCCACGACCGAGGCCAGGGCGAAGATGGGCACGGCCAGGAGGTAGACGTCGAGGATGTCCCGGCGGGCGGCCCCGGTGGGGAAGGTCGACGGCTCGATGGTGCCCAGGTGGAGGCGACTGGCCAAGCGGTTGGACAGGATCCCACCCAGGGACCCGGCGCTGGCCAGGAACGCGGGCACGAGGGCGAGCAGGGCCGGGTACTCGGCCAGTGAGTCCAGCCGCCCCTCGAGGACGAGGCCGGCGACCAGGCTGAGGCTGCCGGCGACCATCACCACGGCGAGGGACTCGCGCAGGATCTGGACCAGGTCCGCCAGCCGTGACCTCAGCGCCAACACCAAGCTGACCACGGCACCGACAACGGCCACGACCGAGACCACGGCGACGACGACCCAGACGTCGAGGAGCAGCGTGGCCAGATAGAGCGTCGGCAGGGTGATGAGGTCCCCGGTCGCGGTGACCAGGGGGGCCATCACGTTGTCCGGGTCCCAGCGATAGCCGGCGGAGGCGGCGGCCAGGACCACGGTGAAGACGACCAGGACCAGCGACGACACGGTGGCCCCCAGGAACGAGATCACGAGCAGGTCGGGGATGGAGATCGTGTCCTCGATCCCGAAGCCGACGGCGAAGGCCTTGGTCATCACCGCCAGCGCCGCCGCCGTCACCAGGGTCAGGACCCCGGCGGCGAGCACGTTCTGGCCGAGGACGGTCTCGGTCCGCAGATGCACCGAGAACGTGCCGGTGTGGATCGCGGTGCCCAGGCGGCTGCCCATGGCCCCGAAGATGGTCCCCCGCAGGCCGATGGCGGCCGGGACCAGGACCAGCAGGCCGGGCAGCCGTTCGAGGGTCGAGGTGATCGATCCCAGCGTGAGCCCGGCGACCAGGCTGGCGACCAGGCCGAGGGTGAGCGCGCCGAGGCCTTGGACGACGCCGGCCGGGTCGGGGCCCAGCAGGGCGCTCAGACGCGCCCGGAGACGATCTCGGGTGAGGGGCATGGTGAACCGGGTCCGTTCGACCCACGGCCCAGTGTGGTGGACG
>Ga0315283_10003899_pt1 | contig 12834 bp, 10 predicted proteins | sample YL17G09_0_MG_FD_204541 | JGI IMG/M metagenome (GOLD analysis project Ga0315283, IMG submission 204541) | Sediment microbial communities from Yellowstone Lake, YNP, Wyoming, USA - YL17G09_0 | ecosystem: Environmental > Aquatic > Freshwater > Lake > Sediment | place: USA: Wyoming | collected...
GGGAGGAGAGGATCTCGGTGGCCTTGGCCTCATAGGCTTTGGAATCCAGGGTCAACGGGCGGAAGAACGGGGTCTTGAAAGCCTGAAAGAGAAAGCCCAGCCGGAAGGCGAGCCCCAGTGAGATATAGAACTCCAAGAGAAGGGGCCACCGTCTTTTAAGAAAGGACATTTCGCTCCAAGACAATACGGATCGGCATGATAACTCTCCAGGATTGAAAGCTGAAAAAGCATACACACATGATGTAAGAAATCAAGTCAAAAGGAGGAATATCAGCGCCGTCGCCCGCCTCCTTGACTTTTTTTATAACTTTATGATATATTGTAAGATACGGAAAGATGGGGATATGGAAAAACCGAGAGATCGCTTCGTTGTCTCCCGATAAACCGGGGGACTCCCCGCAATGACCCCCATTAAATAGGTTTGAGGAATCCGATGAGTAAAACCAAGGCGGCCATCGGCGTGATCGGGTGCGGGGCCGTGGCGCAGTTAGAGCACATCCCGGCCATCAGGAAGCTTCCTAATGCACAGCTCCTAGCTCTTTGCGACCGGGACAAGGCCAAGCTACAGGCCCTGGCCCGGAAACACGAGGTCCCGCATATCTTCGAGAACTACGAGGAGATGCTCGAGCTCGAGGAGCTGGACGGGGTCGTGATTGCCACGCCCAACTACCTTCACGCGCCCATGACCATCGCCGCCCTGCGCCAGGGCAAACACGTCCTCTGCGAGAAGCCCATGGCCCTTTCGGCCAGGGAAGCCCGGGACATGGCCGACGCCGCGAGCCGGTTCAAACGCAAGCTCCTCGTCGGGTTCAACCACCGCTTCCGCCAGGACGTGCAGATCCTGAAGCAGTTCATCGAGGGCAAGGAGCTGGGGAAAGTCTTCTACGTCAAGACCGGCTGGCTGAGGCACAAGGGGGACTGGAAGCCCCAGAGGTGGACCCTGCAGAAAGAGCGCTCCGGCGGAGGCGTGTTCCTGGACCTGGGGATCCACATGCTGGACCTAGCCCTCTGGCTCTTGGGGAACCCCCCGGTGGAATCCGTGACCGCCTCGGCCTATCACCTCGCGCCCAAAAGCGAGGTGGAGGATTCGGCGGCTGCCTTCATCAAGGTCAGGGGCGGGGCTACGATCATGGTGGAAGTCTCCTGGACCCTCTTGTTTGACAAGGACTTCACCTATGTCAATTTCTTTGGTGACAATGGCGCGGCCCTCCTGAACCCCCTGCGCATCCTGAAGGAGCTCCACGGAAACCTGGTCAACGTTACCCCGATGGTGAAGCCCCCGGCCGCGGGATACCGGGCCTCCTACGAGGCCGAGATGAGCCATTTCGTGGAGTGCGTCACCTCGGACACCGAACCTCTTGTCGGGCCCGTGGACGGGATGCAGTTGACTAAAATCATGGATGCCATCTACGCCTCGGCACGGAAAGGACGGGAGGTCAGGGTCTTTTAATCATTCATTGCCAATTTAACATTTATTATTTTGAATTGGAAATGTTAAATGCCCAATGCAACATTTAAAATGACTCGTTATTGCTCAAGTTGAAACTAAAGTCACTCCTTCTCGCCCTCTTAACCAGCGTCCTTTTAATCTTATCTTTCCCCCCATTCGGATGGGGGTTTTTAGCATTCATCGCCTTCCTCCCTTTGGGGCTCGCGGTCCGGGACATGACGCCCAAAGGGGCCTTCGGGTACGCCTATGTCTCTGGATTCGCCTTCTTCATCGGCCTGCTGCACTGGATCGTTTTCGACCCCGTGGAGCGATGGGTCGCACCGCTCCTCTACCTCGGCGTCCTCCTGATCGCAGGATACCTGGGCCTCTTCCTCGCGGCCTACGCCGGGCTCACGCGATTCCTCTCCGGCCGGGGGAAGTTCCCGGCCTGGCTGGCAGGACCATTCCTGTTCACGGCTCTGGAATTCCTGCGCTCCCTGGGCTGGACAGGGTTCCCTTGGGGAACCCTGGGATATACCCAGTCCAAGGCCCTCCTCTTCGTGCAGTTCGCGGAGGCCACTGGAGTCTGGGGAGTCACCTTCTTGGTCATGGGGGTCAACCACCTTATCCTGGAAACAATCGCAGCCGGCAACGCAAAGCGCAGGACGGCTTTCCTATCCGGCCTTCTCGCGCTCGTTCTCCTGCCCATAGCTTATGGGCTTGGCGTGTTGAGCCGTCCCCAAGCTCCTTCCCAGACGATCCGGATCGCCCTGATCCAGGGAAACATCTTTCAGGACGAGAAGTGGCAGAACCCTGATTACTCTCTAAAGGTCTTCACCGAAATGAGCCGCGAGGCCCTAAAAGAGGAGCCGGACCTCGTGGTCTGGCCCGAGACCGCGGTCCCCTGCTTCCTCACCTCGGAATGGTCCTGCCGGAAGTCCGTGGAGGACATCGTCACGGGCCTGGGCACTCACCTTCTCACCGGGGCCGAGGACTGGGAGCCCCTGGAGAGGAAAGGCCTGGCCTATTACAATGCCGCGTTTCTGTTCGCGCCGGACGGGGCCCTCCTAGGCCGATACCACAAAAAACACCTGGTCCCCTTTGGGGAAAGCATCCCGTTCAAGGAGAAGGTCCCGTTTCTCAGGAACGTCCGGTTCGGAGAGGCGGACTGGAGTGTGGGAATACTCGCCTCCCCCCTCCTGCATCCCAAGACCGCACTCGCCGTGCTCATCTGCTTTGAATCCATCTTCCCGGACGAGGTCCGCAGGCAGGTCAAATCCGGAGCCGGGATCATCGTGAACATCACCAATGACAGCTGGTTCGGAAAGACCGGGGCCGCCCAGCAACACGCCCAGATGGCTGTGTTCCGCGCTATCGAGAACCGGACCGCCATCGCCCGCTGCGCCAACTCCGGGGTCTCGATGTTCGTGGACCCCTTCGGCCGAACCAGCAAGGTCACAAATATCTTCGTGAGGGCCGCCCTCGTAGGTGACCTGCCCTTGAGAAGCCAGACCACCTTTTACACGAAACACGGGGATCTCTTCGCGTGGGGGACCCTTTGCCTCTCCCTGCTTGGGCTCCTAACAACCGTTTTTTGCCCTTGGGGAAAGCGAAAATGATGCTCTGCGAAAATATCTGCAGACATGTTATTGACAAAATCTTACTTTCCGCGTATAATCTAAGCGTAGAACCATCATTTTCTCGAAAGAGGTTAGATGATTATTGGAGCGCGCACAGAATATGCCCTCTTGGCCCTGGTCGACCTCTTGCAGCAAAGGAACGGCCAGACGACCTCGGAGGCCATTGCGGAGCGCCAGGCTATCCCCATGAAGTACCTACCACAGATCTTGAGCGATCTGGCCAGGGCCGGGTTTGTGCGCTCGGTCCGGGGTGCGCGGGGTGGGGTGCGGTTGGCCCCGGGCTCGGAGCGGACCAGCGTCCTCGATATCCTGGAGGCGGTGCAGGGCCCGTTTCTTCTCTACGATTGCCTCCAGAACGGCGTGGAATGCAAGCGGGGCAAGGGCTGCGGGGTCAACAATCTCCTGGCCAAGGCTCAAAATCGCATCACCGGATTCCTGGCTGACGCCACTCTGGAGGAGGTAGCCAGGTCCCACAAACGGAAGCCCAAGGTTTTGGCCGCTGCCGGGGCCGGCAGCGCGAAAAGGAGGAGGGCATCGTAGTTTCAGGAAAACATTCCATCCCTCGCGATTATCTCCGCGAGGGTAAGAAACTGTTTTTGATCCTGGCGGGACTGGGCCTCATGTTGCTGGTTTCTGCGGCCTGGCTCTTGGATTATCTGATCCACCCGCGACTAGCCGAGGTGGGTGTCTGGCTCGCGGTCTTAGTGGCTGCGGTTCTGGCCCTGCCCCTCCTATTTCTCGCGCTTCAATTCCTTACGGTGGCCCTCACGGCACTGGCCGAGCGCAACTGCCTGCTCATGGCTCGTGGTCGGCCCATCGTCATGGTCATCCTCATGCCGATCGCCGTTTCGCTCGGCAAGCTCATCGGGATCCAAAAGGAGCGGATCGAGCGTTCCTTCCTGGCCGTTAACAACGCTCTGGTCCAGGCCCTTTACCAGCGGATCGCGGGAAGCCGAATCCTGGTACTCCTCCCCTCTTGCCTGCAGTTCCTGAAATGCCAGCAGAAGGTCGTAGAGGATATCGCTAACTGCAAGGGCTGCGGCCGCTGCGACATCGCGAACCTGGTCCCGATCAAAGAGCGCTACCGCCTAGCCCTGACTGTGGCTACCGGAGGAAGCGTGGCCCGAAGCCTGGTCAAGGCCCTGAGGCCGGCCGGGATCATCGCCGTGGCCTGCGAGCGGGAGCTCGTGGCGGGCATCTCGGAGCAGGCCAAGGTCCCGGTCATCGGCCTGCCCAATCAGAGGCCGGAGGGACCCTGCAAGAACACCCGTATAGACCCGGGCATGGTGGAAAAAGCCATAGTCGGGCTTTTGGGAGGATAAGCCGGAACCACTCATAAAGCGTGTGGGGATCTGTCGCGCGCCGACGACGCGGGTTTCTTTCGGACGGCACCCAAGAAACCCTGATAAATCCAATGGTGATCCATTGGCCGGGGAGCGGGCCAACGCGACAGGTCCTTTTTAACTGTCCGGTCGCAAGAGAGATGAACGAAACCATTCATGCCATCGCCCTCCTCTCCGGAGGGCTTGACAGCACCCTGGCCCTGGCCGCCATCCGGGCCCAAGGCATCGAAGTCACGGCTCTCTCCTTCTCCACAGGTTTCTGCATCGTGGACCATCACCGCGCTATGGGCGAACATGCCGTGAAGCGCGGGAAGTCCGTGCGCAACGAGGCCCTGCGGGCCGGGGCAGACCTCGCGGTGCAAGTCGAGATCCTGGATGTTTCCCGGGAGTACCTGCCGGTGGTAGCCCATCCCAGGCACGGCTACGGGGCCGGCATGAACCCCTGCATTGACTGCCGGATCTTCATGTTTAGAAAGGCCAAGGTCTACCTGGAGGAGCACGGCGCGCATTTCGTGTTCACCGGGGAGGTCCTAGGGCAGCGGCCAATGTCCCAGCATCGTAAAGCGCTGGAAATCATTGAAGGGGAAAGTGGCCTACAGGGTCTTCTCCTGCGTCCCCTTTCAGCCAAGCTCTTGCCCCCCACGATCCCTGAGCAGAAAGGGTGGGTGGACCGGGAGAAGCTTTACGGGATCAACGGCCGCTCCCGAAAGGAGCAGCTCCGGCTGGCCAGGGAGTTTGGGATCACCGATTTTCCCCAGCCTTCGGGCGGTTGTTGCTTCCTTCCCGACAAAGTCTATGCGGCGCGCCTGAGGGACATCTTCACTCACAAGCTCAAAGATTCTTTCACCTTGGACGACGTGGCCCTGATCAAAGTCGGAAGGCACTTCCGGCTTTCGCCCCAGACCAAGGCCGTGGTGGGACGTCACGAAGGCGAGAACGAATTCCTCCTCCGCTTCGCTGCAGGCCGCACCCTTCTTCGGGTCGCGTCACATCCCGGGCCTACTGCGATCCTGGACGGCCCGGTGACCGAAGCCGAGCTCGCGACTGCGGCACGGTTGGCCGCACGCTACTCGGATGCGAACGAAGGAGATACAGTTACTTTACATTGGGAACGGAACGGCGATGAAGGCGAGCTGCTCGTTGAGCCGCTCCCGGAATCGGACATCTTCCCTTTCAGGATAGGAAAACCCTGATGCCTCGTCCCTTCCTGGAACGCCTTTCTCGCGGCCCCATCCTAGCCGACGGCGCCATGGGAACCCTTCTGCATTCCCGTGGGGTGTCCTTCGAGCACGGCTTCGACGAGCTGAATTCATCGCACCGCGAGATGGTCCAGAAGGTACATCAGGACTACATCCAAGCCGGGGCCGAGCTCATCGAGACCAACACCTTCGGCGCCAACCGTTTCAAATTGGCGCATCATGGTCTGGAGGAGAAAGTCCGGGACCTGAACCGCGCCGGGGCCAAGGCCGCCCGCGAGGCCCGCGAGGTTTCAGGGAGGAGCATTTTCATCGCCGGCTCCATTGGCCCTACCGGAAAGCACCTCGAGCCCTGGGGTAAAATGAAGGCCGGAGAGGCACGGGACGCCTTCCGGGAGCAGATCGAGGCCCTCCTAGAGGGCGGAGTGGACCTTTTCATTTTCGAAACCTTCTCGGACCTCCGGGAGATGCTCCTCGTCGTGGAGGCCTGTCGCCAAGTCACGGACCTCCCTATCATCGCGGAGATGACCTTCAACGATGAGGGCATGACCCTGGGTGGCAACCCGCCCGAGGAAGTCGTGAAAGAGCTCTCCGCCCGGTCCGTGGAGGTCATCGGCGCGAACTGTAGTGTGGGCCCCCAACGCCTAATCGAAGTCCTTGAGCGTATGGAGGTCCTAGGCGAGCGGAAGCTCGCGGCCATGCCCAACGCCGGGTTCCCCCGCATGATCGACGGACGGTACATCTACTTTTCCTCCCCGGAGTATTTCGCGGAGTGCACGGAAAAGTTCCTCCGCGCCGGAGCCTGGGTCCTGGGGGGCTGCTGCGGAACCACCCCGGCCCACATCCAGGCCATGGCCGAGGTTCTGCGCCGGGTGAACGGGATGACCCGGGTCGCCGTCAGCGTCGAATCTGCTCCGACCGAGATAATAGAGATCACAGCTCCTCCGAGAGAGCTTTCCCTCTTCGCCCGGAAGGCGGGCATGGAATTCACGGTCAGCGTGGAGTTGGACCCGCCCAAGGGGGTTTCCACCCAGAAGATCATGGAGGGCGCGAGGCTCCTCAAAGAGAACGGCATCCAGGTCGTGAACATCGCGGACAGTCCCATGGCCCGGGTGCGGATGTCCTGCATCGCCCTGGCCATCCTGGCCCTCCGGATCGGCCTGGACGTGGTCCTGCATTTCACCTGCCGGGACCGCAACCTGATGGGCCTACAATCGGATCTGCTCGGGGCGCACGCCCTGGGCATCCGCAACATCCTGGCCCTGACCGGTGACCCGCCAAGCGTTGGGGATTATCCGGGCGTGACCGCGGTGTACGACGCCGACTCCGTGGGCCTGGTTGGGATCCTCTCCAGCCTGAATCAGGGCAAGGACATCGTTGGCAACTCCATCGGCCAGCCCACCTCCTTTTTCGTCGGCGCTGCGCTCAACGGCAACGCCCCGGACCTGGGGGCCGAGACAGACAAAGCCAAGCGCAAGCGGGACAACGGGGCGAGCTTCCTTTTCACCCAGCCCGTTTATCAGGCCCGTGATTTGGAGCGTCTCCTCGATCTCGTCCGGGAAGTGAACCTTCCGGTTTTCACGGGCATCCTTCCCTTGATGAGCTCCAAGCAGGCAGAGTTCCTGCACAACGAGGTTCCGGGCATGGCCATCCCCCAGGCCGTACGCGACCGCCTGCGCCGGGCTGGGGATGGCACCGCAAAAGAGGGCGTTGCCCTGGCCCAGGAGATGCTCCTCTCGGCCAAGAAGCTCGTGGCCGGAGCCTATCTCCTGCCCTCTTTCGGCAGGTACGAGACGATCGTGGAGGTCGTGAAGGTCCTAAAGTAGACCCCCGGTAATTGAGAGAGGCTCAGATGAAAACTGAGCCTCTTATTGATTTACTTATCCTTACTGAGGTTTTAAGGCCCCCCCCGACTCCTTGTACCCGTCTTTCTTCGCCTTCTGCACCGCCCCGGAGCGCAGACAACGGGTGCACACGTTCAGCCGCTTGACCTGGCCGTCTATCGTCACCTTCACCTTCTGGATATTGGGCTGCCAGACCCTCGCCGACACGTTGTGGGCATGGCTGATCTGGTGCCCGAACTCCACGCCCTTGCCGCAAATATCACATCGCCTTGCCATTCCTGTTTCTCCTCTGATGAAGACTGGTTGTAATAGTTTTACCACATTTGACCTTCGAAATGCAAGCCCTATTCGTTGAGTCCATTAAACAAGTGCCTCTCCGCCTCTTTCTGGAATATCGTAACCTATTCCCTCCTCCGGAGTTAAAAGGGTCGGTCGCCGGATGGCGTTTCCGCCCAACCTTCTTGAAGCCTTTTATGGGGGTTGACTTTTCCCGTTCAATCAGTTATACTAAAAAGCTAAATTGTCTAACTCCAACGACCCTCGGAGGATGCGGGCGAGCCTTCTATGTCTTTAATCAATTATTCCCAGCGGGAGATCTCCTGCAAGATCGTCTACTACGGCTGCGGCCTCTGCGGCAAGACGACCAATTTGAAGTACATCTACTCCCGCATCGCCGCCGCCTCCCGCGGCCAACTCATCTCGCTGGCCACGGAGCTTGATCGCACCCTTTTCTTCGACTTCATGCCCCTGGACCTAGGCACCATCAGCGGTTTCAAGACCCGTTTCCACCTCTACACCGTGCCCGGGCAGGTCTTTTACAACGCCAGCCGCAAGCTTGTCCTGAAGGGCGTGGACGGGGTCATCTTCGTGTCCGACTCCCAGGTAGAGCGGATGGACGCCAACGTGGAAAGCCTCGCCAACCTGGAGTTGAACCTCCGGGAGCAGAACCTCCGGCTGGAAGACCTGCCCTTCGTCATCCAGCACAACAAGCGCGACCTGCCCAACATCATGTCTGTGGCTGACATGGAGGCCCGGTTGAACCCGCGCGGCTTGCCCTATTTCGAGGCCGTGGCCTCGCAGGGCATCGGAGTCTTCAACACACTGAAGTCCGTGAGCAAGATGGTCCTCTCCAACCTTGCCCGGATGTAAGGGCCTCCTTCCCCGGAGAGCATGGTTAGGACCCTCCCCCGCTCTGAGGAGCGGGTTTCTTCTTTCAAGGAACTTGAGGATGAGTCCGGCGAACCAGATCCCCGTTAAAAAACAACCCTTCCGCCCCCCTGACGAAGTCCCCATCCAATACCTCAAAGGGGTGGGGCCGGAACGGGCCAAGCTCTTCGCTAGGCTCGGCATCACCACCGTCGAGGATTTCCTCTATCACCTCCCCTTCCGCTACATCGACCGCTCCCGGATCAAGAAGATCCGCGACCTCAAGATCGGTGAGACCGTGACCATCATGGCCAAGGTCGTGGGAAGCGAAGGCCGCCCCACTCGCCGGGGCCGCAGCCTGTTCACCGTGGTCGTGGCCGACGAGACCGGAGCCCTGCGGCTCAAGTGGTTCAACCAGCCCTACGTGGAGACCCGCTACAAAGCCGGGGAACAGATCGTCGTCTCCGGGGAGGTAAAATGGTATCAGGGCCGGGAGATCATCAACCCTGAGGTGGAATTCCTCGCCGAGGAAGACCAGGCCCTGATCCACACCGGCCGCATCGTTCCGGTCTACCGCGCCACCGCCGGGCTCTCCTCCCGCGTCCTCCGTTCCCTTCAGGTCAAGGCCTTAGAGGCTTACACCGTCCAAGAGTTCCTGTCCGAGGGCCTCCTTTCCAAGCTCGGACTCCCAGGCCTCCCTCAAGCCGTCCCGACGGTCCATTTTCCTCCCAACGAGGCCGAGGCCAAAGCCTCCCGCAGGCGCCTGATCTTCGACGAGCTTTTTCTTCTGGAACTCGTCCTGGCCCTGAGAAAGAAACGCACGCAGACGATCAAGACCGCCGTCCCCCTTCCCTGCGAGGGGAGTTTGGTCCGGAAGCTACTCTCCGACTTGCGCTTCCGGCTCACCCCGGCCCAAGAGCGTGTGGCTGAAGAGATCCGGCATGACCTCCGTCGTGAGTCACCCATGAACCGCCTCCTCCAAGGAGATGTGGGCTCGGGAAAGACCATCGTGGCGGCCATGGCCACGCTCTGGGCCATTGAGTCCGGGCATCAGGCCGCGATCATGGCCCCCACCGAGATTCTTGCTACCCAGCACTACTTCGTTTTCCGGGATCTGATGGGACCCCTCGGAGTCCGGGTGGACCTCCTGAGAGGAAACATGAAGCGTACTGAAAAGAAAACCGCACTCGATGCGATCGCCTCCGGGGAGTCCCAGGCCGTGGTGGGGACCCACGCCCTGCTTGAAGAGGGGGTGGAATTCAAGTCCCTGGCTCTGGCGGTGATCGATGAGCAGCATCGCTTCGGCGTCCTTCAGCGTGCCGCCCTGAGAAAGAAAGGCAGGGATCCCCACGTCCTGGTCATGACTGCCACGCCCATACCCCGTACTTTAGCCATCACGCTTTACGGCGACCTCGACCTCTCCGTGATCGACGAGATGCCTACGGGCCGACAGCCGATCACCACCCGCTGGGCCACCGATGAAAAGCGTCCCCAGGTCTTCGATTTCCTGCGCCGTGAAATCGGGAAAAGCCGCCAAGTCTACGTCGTCTACCCCCTGGTTGAGGAATCGGAGAAAGTGGATATCAAGGCCGCGACCGAGATGCAGGAGCGCCTTCAGCAGGACGTTTTCCCGGACCTCAAGGTGGGTCTTCTGCACGGTCGGATGAGCGTTCGGGAAAAAGACGATGCGATGCGCCGCTTCAGGCAAGGGGAGTACCCCGTCTTGGTGGCCACCACCGTGATCGAGGTCGGCGTGGACGTTCCCAATGCCACGGTCATTGTCATCGAGCACGCCGAGCGATTCGGCCTCTCCCAGCTCCACCAGCTCCGCGGCCGGGTGGGACGGGGTAACCAGGATTCTTTCTGCATCCTGCTCACCCCGGGGGGAGTGTCGGAGGAGGCCCGGGCCCGGCTCCAGGCCGTCGTCGGGACAACGGATGGGTTCAAGATCGCGGAGCAGGATCTTCGGCTGCGCGGACCGGGAGAGTTCTTCGGCACCCGCCAACACGGCATTCCCGAGCTCAGGATAGCGGACCTCATAACCGACACCCCCCTGCTCTACCTGGCCCAGCGCGAGGCCTTTGCCCTCGTGGAGGAAGACCCCGGCCTTCGCCTGCCGGAACACGTCCCGCTGAAAGCCAAGATCCAGGGGGCCTACAGTCGCAAATGGGGCCTCATCGCCATCGGATGATCGAAGATGAAAGGGTTTGACCTCAGCCTCTACACCATCCTTGACCCCCGGTTCCTCAGGGGGCGGAACCTGACAGAGATCGCTTGCAGCCTCGTCCGGGGCGGAGCCACCTGCCTGCAGCTAAGGGACAAGGAAGCCAGCAGTCGTGATCTCTACGAGGAAGCCAGGCTGTTAAAGGCTTCTCTTCGCCCGCTCGGCATCCCCTTCATCGTGAACGACCGACTGGATATCGTCCTGGCCGTGGAGGCTGACGGAGTGCATCTGGGCGAGAAGGATATCCCGATTCGCGAGGCCCGCCGTATCCTGGGCAAGGGTAAGATTCTCGGCGCATCCGCGGACACCGTGGAGGCCGCCACCGGGGCTGCCCAGCAGGGCGCGGACTACATCGGCTTCGGCGCAATCTTCCCCACCGAAACGAAGCAGGATGCCCGGCTCGGGAGCCTCGCCTTACTCCCCCAGGTCAAGCGGGAGGTCTCCATCCCGGTAGTCGCCATCGGGGGCATCAAACGCACCAATGCCGTGGAGGTCCTGCGGGCCGGGGCCGACGGGCTGGCCGTCATCTCCGACCTTCTCGAAGCCGAGGATGTGGAGGCCCGGGCCAGGGAGTTTCGGGCCCTGATTGCCGGCTACCGCAATGCCAAGAGAGGCTGACACCGGGACATGCCCCCTGGGGATGCGGCATACTCACCTGAGTGAACGGTTCGGACAACAGGGTAAGTCAATGGCTAAGACTAATAAGAGCAATATCTTAGCCATAAATATCAGCGCCCGGTTGGAAATCTGGCTTGGTGGGTTAAAACACCCAACCTTACGAGATGCTTCATGCCGCGTTACATCCCCCACCGCGAACTTTTAGCAGTACGCCTGTTGACGCTCCGACGCCCTGCCGCCCCCTAACTCCCATTTAAGCCCCCTTTAGCGTCCCTTTTAAACCCCTTTAGCGTCCCGAAGAGAACGGGGTATAAAACCTCTTGCAATTGTTCCCCCGCTCGAGGTATAATAACATCACCAATGTTTCCTGGGAAGGAGGTGGTTCTGGTTCTTCAAAGATTGTCCTTTGAGCCAACAAACACTCTAATCCTCTGCAACAAGAGAAAGGAGCATTCCATGAACCAGCGTTTCAGTTTCGTGATCGTCGTCGCCTCTCTGGTCTTGCTGGCCGCCTCGGCCTGGGGTCAGCAAATCCAAGACCCCGCCGCCTTGACCCCAATCCTGACAACGCCGAATACGGACTTCCAGAACCCCTACCAGTACACACCCCAGCAGCCCAGTTTCACCCCCAACCCGCCCTGGAGCGCCAATGTCCGTGCTGATTCCGACAGCTGCAACATGAGCTGTCTGGACGGGGCTCTGCAAGTGACCGGCCAGGGCAAGGTCGTTGTGGCCTATAACTGGGTCCCCGTAAATCAGCCTAACCAATGGCCTTTTCGCGTCTGCAACACGACCAACGCCGGAGCCACCTGGACGGGAAGGACGCTTTACCCCTCCCCTCCCTACATGTTCGACGACGTTCTGGGCGGTAACAAGAAGGACTCCTGCATCGCCCTGGTCATGAGGAACGTAAGCGGCTACACCTATTATTACGTCCTTTCCACCAACTCCGGGGTCACCTGGTCGGATACCTTCCACATTCCCCAGGCCGGCACCGGCTCGGGAATCGACCACCCCATCATGGCCACCCGATACCCCAACATCATGGTCCAGTTCTACAATAACAGCGGGAACGGCTACCAGTCCATCACCCGATCCACGAACTGGGGCACGACCTGGAACAGTTCCATGATCTACGTCTCCAACGCCACCGGCCAGACCGGGGGCCCGGCCTTCGCCCCGGCACCCAGCACTTACGCCTACTCGGTCTGGGGCCAGCCTGCCGCCTGGATGCCCACCTCGGCCTGGTTCAACCGCTCCACGGATTTGGGCGCGACCTGGGGGACTCCCACGCAGCTCCTCGCCCTTAGCATGTCCTCGCACCTGCCGAGCAGGCGCTGCACCCACACCATGCCCTGCATGGCCGTGGCCCCCAACGGGACCATCTACGTAGC
>Ga0315283_10003900_pt1 | contig 12833 bp, 9 predicted proteins | sample YL17G09_0_MG_FD_204541 | JGI IMG/M metagenome (GOLD analysis project Ga0315283, IMG submission 204541) | Sediment microbial communities from Yellowstone Lake, YNP, Wyoming, USA - YL17G09_0 | ecosystem: Environmental > Aquatic > Freshwater > Lake > Sediment | place: USA: Wyoming | collected...
AAGGTATTGCAGTAATAGTATTATTGTAAAATTTGAAATCTTTCAGACCCTCCCAGCTTTCAACACAAGTTCCATTTTTGCCCGATTGTCTGCTTTTTTGTGTGATAGTATTTTTAAAAACCTGCATACCAGTATTATTGCTGACAGATAAACATGCATGCTGATCGCTGGTTACACCAGCACAATTATTTATGATATTATTAAATACGGAATTTCCTGACTGTGTACCACCGCCAAATCTGATGCCCTGGATAAAAAAATCAACGATTGTACAATCATGTATACTGACATTGCTTCTCCGGTAAACAGCTATTGCTTTATCTCCTTGCATTTTATCTCCGTCAAGCTTTAAATTGCTTATATGTTGATTCCCTATGGCTCCATTTCCCGAAACTAACTGTATCAAAGCATCATAATTATCAGATAGTTTACCATCATAGTGTGATTTGATTACTGTATTAATACCTTCTCCTTCAATACTTACGCCTGATGATAGTTTACATGCCAGCAACTCTACATAAGTTCCCTGCTTAAGATGAATTACATCTCCTGCATTAATTACTCTTGTACATGCATAAGAAAGAGTCGCCCACGGTTTTCTAAATGTACCAGTGCCTGTTTTATCACTCCCGGAAGGATCAATATAAAAGGTAGTCGCATCAACGGGAATTGTTAATGTAAACAGTATTATATTGAAAAATACTTTCACTGATCCTTTTTATTGCGAACTTTATTTACAGGAAGATTGACTAACATATAACTTACAACGATCCCAATCTGATTTTGGTATATTGATGAATTCTTTTTTTTGAGAGTTTGTTAAAACCCGATATTTATTTTTGTGAAGTAAAAAAATCCCTGAAGCTTTAATCAATTGTGCTTTATGCATTTATTAGAGTATATTTTTTGATTTAGATTTTCATTCATAAAAAGTCACCACTTTTTTTCTGAGCTTCTAAAATTATTAAATACAATTTCCGTTGATAATTCAATTGTATTTTTCAACTTTAGCATAATTGGCTTAAAATTAATTACAAGCCATGAGATTGTTGGCTACTTCCTGTGACTGACGATGCAACGCTTTAGATAAAAATCATAATGAAGCTAGTTTTCTATCAATAATTTCTGAAGAATAAAATAATGAATGTTCTATTAATAAACTACAATAATCCTTACCAGGAATCGGGTATTGTAGTTTTGGATCTCTTTAATGAATTTAAAAGAAAAGGACATAAGGTAAAAGTCCTGGTAAATACTTTCAGTACTGATTATCCCGATGGAATAATCAGTATGGAAACATATCTTTCATCTTTGAAAAGAAGATTATATTACAAATTGATTTACCTGTTCAATATAAATCTTCATTCCAGGATCAAAACAGATCCCGACTATTGTATTTTTGAATTAAAGGAACAAAGGGAATTCTTTAAAACGACAAAACTCCTGGAAAAAGCAGGGTTTATACCTCAGGTTATAATAATCCTGTTTGCAAAAGACTTTATTAACGTAAAAAACATTTATGAGCTTTACCATAAAACTAATTCACCGATCCTATGGGTAATGTTTGATATGGCACCATTAACCGGTGGATGTCATTATGCTTGGAATTGCGAAGGTTATAGAACAAGTTGCGGAAAATGTCCGGGTATATTTTCATCAGATCCTTTTGATGTTACTTACCAGAACCTGATATATAAAAAGAATTATATTGATAAAACCAATATTCAGATTATAGCTGGTTCTGAATGGCAGTATAAACAGGCAAAAGAAAGTTCATTATTTAAAAACAAGGTTATCCATAAGATCTTAATTTCAGTCGATCCAGGTATTTTCAGACCTGTTGACAAGCTGGAAATAAGGAACAAGACAGGTATCCCTGCGGGTAAAAAAGTCATTTTTTTTGGTGCTCTCGGGCTCGATTCAGCCAGGAAAGGGATGAAATACCTTTTAGAATCTCTTGCTATTCTAAATTCACTGTTACATGAAGAGTCTGAGCTTAGAGGAAATATTTTTTTATTAATTGCAGGGAATGGATTTGATAAAATAAGGGAATTCCTCCCTTTTGATTATATCAACTTAGGTATGATTGACAATACATATGGGATAGCATCATGCTATCAGGCTGCGGATGTATTTGTCTGTCCTTCAATTGAGGATTCAGGACCAACGATGATAAATCAGTCACTTATGTGCGGAACACCTGTTGTCTCCTTTGAAATGGGTGTTGCGATGGATTTAGTTTTACCCGGTGAGACAGGTTATTTAGCTAAGATCAGGGACAGCCAGGATCTTGCACAGGGAATTTACAAAATACTGACATTAAAAGACAATGAGTCAGGTGAAATGTCAGAAAACTGCAGAGAACTTGCTCTGAGGTTATTTTCTCCGGAAGTCAGGATGGAAAAATTTGAGAATCTCATTGAATCCCTTAATACTGAAAAAGAACACTCAATAGATCAAAACCTATTAATGAATAAGAGCTGACTTGCTCAATAAACTGAATAAATTTTTTTATACTACCACTGATTTTTAAAAACATGAATAGTCAGGTGATCTTGGATGACTTGTATCCCAATGGAATGGCTTGCACCGTCAGGACTCATTTATATGCCAAAGGATTTGTTCAAAGCGGACATAAAGTTTTTGTTCTGATTCCGCGACCTTATGAGAAATATAATAAGGTTCCCAAAAATCCTGATCCTAGCGGAGTTGTCGATAATATTGAATATAAGTATTCAGCATTAACTACCCAAAGAAGCAGGTATTTCATTGTGAGACAAATAGTTGATATTTTTTCCCTGGCAAATTCTGCGAGGATAATATTCAACAGAAGAAGACAAACAGATGTTATGCTGATCATAACCGATAATCTGGTTCAAATTCTTCTCTATAAATTAATGGCAATAATTACCGGCAAAGTCTTTGTTCTGGAAAAGAGCGAATTCCCCTTTATATTTCACAAGAAATCCCTGTCAGCCAGGATCTACCAGAAACTTTATATAAAATACGTTTACAGGTTGTTTGATGGATTAATTGTAATCTCAAGAAATCTGGAAGACTATTTTGAAAACAAAATAAAACGCAGCGCAAAAATTCTACATGTACCTATAATTGTTGATTCTCAAATTTTTAATAATGACGGAGAATCCAAAAAACTATCAGATGAAGTTGTCTATGCCGGTATCCTGAATCAATCGAAAGATGGAGTATTGGATATTATCAGGGCTTTTTACAGGCTTAATCAGGTTTATCATGATAAAAAGCTTGTTTTAATGGGCGATATTGATGCGTCTGAATGTAAAGAGAAAATCTATGAGGTTATATCAGAGAATAATCTTAAAGAAGATGTGATTATTACGGGATATGTTCCCCGGGCAGAAATGGTAAACAGGGTGAAAGCGGCAGATGTTCTGATCCTGGCAAAGCCTTCAGGTCTTCAATCGGAGCATAGTTTCCCCACCAAAATCGGAGAATATTTAGCTTCAGGGAAACCAGTAGTGCTTACTAATGTTGGATGTATAAGTCAATATTTGACAGATGGTATAAATGCCTTTATTGCACAACCAAACAATATTGATTCACTTTCCGGGAAACTTTTGGAAGTGTACAGTAATTATAAAGTATCGGTTGAAATTGGTCGAAAGGGACAGCAAGTCGCAACTGACCTTTTTGATTATAGAAATCAGTCCAGGTTTATTATAGATTTCTTCAGGGAGAGGATAAGTAACAAAAAGTAAAATGGTTAAAATTGTTGTCACCGGGGATTTTTGTCCTGCTTTCAATAATTCTGAAACGATTGGATTTAATGCCTATAAGGCGATATTTGGTAACTTTCCTGATACCATAGAGGGCAAAGACCTGCATATTACCAACCTTGAGTGTCCTTTAACCAGCAGTACGGACAGAATTCTAAAAGACGGACCAAGTATTAAAGCATCTGTGGAGATGATAGAGGCTTTAAAGTATGCCCGGACAGATGTTGCCTGTCTGGCAAATAATCATATTCTGGATTTTGGAACCAGAGGACTCCTGGATACAATCAATCTTTGTGATAAAAATGGTATCAAAACAGTTGGTGCGGGGAAAAACCTTGCCGATGCTTCTCAAGTACTATATTTATCAGTGAAGAATAAAACCATTGCAATTGTTAATATTACACAGCATGAGTTTTCTATTGCACTTAAAGACCGTGCCGGAGCAAATCCTTTGAATCCTGTACAAAACTTCTATTCAATCAGGGAAGCCAGAAAAAATTCGTCAATTGTATTAGTTATTGTCCACGGTGGTAATGAAGAGTATCCCTTGCCTTCTGAAAGAGTTGTCGATACTTATAGATTCTTTGCAGATATAGGTGCCAGTGCAGTTATAAGTCACCATGCACATTGTATTAGTGGATTTGAAGTGTATAATAATGTGCCCATTTTCTATGGTTTGGGGAATTTTATTTTTGAACTGGCAGGCGAAGAGGTTCCAGATAACTGGTATACAGGACTAATGTTATTATTGAGTATTAATTCTGAAGACCAGATAGCATTTGAGTTAAAGCCATTTTATCAATTTAAGAAGGGAATAGGTTTTAAATTCTTAGAGGGAGCAGAAAAAAATGCAATTATGGAAGAGATTAACAAGTACTCTGAGATTATCAAAGACAGGAATTTACTCAAGCAACACTGGAACGATTTCTCTGAAAGAAGCAGGAATTATTACTATGGGGGATTAAATGGCTTTGGACCGATCAGACGGAAACTATTCAAATTTCAAATTATGCAAAAATGGATCTTCCCGTTAAAAAAGAAAATTGTCCTTTATGATATGATAAAATGCGAATCACATAATGATGTAATCTCAGAATTACTAATAAATGATATCCTCGGGGAATAATCTATAATAAACTATATGTTTAGTCATTATGGCAATACATTTTTAGTTGATTTATTGGATTGTTAATCTTGGAGTTAATGTATTACAAAAATCGTTACCATGAAAATAATTGAAGGCACATTAAACAGGTGTTTAAGAATTCGTTCTTTCCGAATCTTATTGGCAAATGTTTACCCGATCTTAAAAAAATATAAGATAATTCATTTGCTTAAGAAATTAAATATGAGAAATTTAATAGATCCATTCGATATTGTTGAAACTGATAATAAGGGAATCTTCAGGACATATGATATGGAAAATTTTAATGTAGAGGAGGCTATTAAAAAATATACGATCAATGCTGAAAACCTAATAAAATTAGATAGAAAATATAAATTCGGCTTTTTACCGGACCCCAAGGATCCCCATGAAGAGGGTTATGTGAAAGAAGCCTGCAAGGCTCTCGGTGTAGAGTTTATAATCTTTAACATTAATGATCCGGAAGTTATTAAGGATATTGCAAAGTCGGGCTGTGACGGCGTATTTATAAACCCGGCTTTTTCAAATAATATGATTCGGAGCGTTTATAATGAAATTATTCAAATTCTTAGTTTAGAGACCACTATTCCAATATATCCGACAATCCGGGAATTAAATCTTTATGAATCAAAACGGACCGTGGCATATTTTCTGAACATTAATGATATACCCCATCCACGGACATCGGTTTTCTATGATTTTAAAGAAGCAGGCAGATTCCTCGAAAAATGCCAGTATCCTATAGTTTTCAAAACAAATATTGGTGCCAGTGCGAGCGGAGTTGAAATATTAGAAAACAGGAAGCAGGCTACTAAGCTGGCAAGGCAGATCTTCCATAAGTATTATCTGCATAAACTGCAATTAGAAAAACGTGCTATTGAATGGGGATATATGATTCTTCAGGAATATATTAAAGATGCAAAGGAATACAGAGTAATTAAAGTTGGTGATTCCTGGTTTTCATATCAGAAATGGAAAGAAAAACATCAGGTTTTTTTAAGTGGGAGTGGATATGCAAAGATGGTCGATCCATCAAAGAATTTATTGACTTTTTGCTACAATATTGCTGATAAATTTCATTTTACAACAATGTGTTTTGATATTTTCGAAAGAGAGAATGGAGAATACCTTATAAATGAACTTCAGACCTGGTTTGGCAGCTATGATCCTTCAGAGATGTATGTAAATAATGTCCCCGGGAGATATCGAATGATCGAAGGCAGATGGATTTTTGAACCAGGATTTTTCAATATCTATGGAAGCAATTTGCTCCGGTTAACACATTTCATTTCGCTGCTTCAACAAAAAGAATCGTGATTTTCATGTGATCCCTATCAGAAGGTATTATTTATAAATTCAAATAGCATGACAAAGGATTGTGAAATTCCAGATTTATTATGAACATTTTAATGTTCAATACATACAACCCTAATCTGGCATCAGGAATTGTTGCTTTAGATTTATTTAACCTGATGCAAAAAAGGGGGCATAATGTCAAATTATTGGTAAACAGATATGATCAAACATATCCTGCAGGCGTAATCAGCATGGAAACCTGGCTGATGTCTTTAAAACGAGCAGCTATTTTTAAATTTCAATGGAGATTCGATAAGTTAAAATCAGTTTTAAAGAAAAAGGAAAAAACAAACCCGGATTTTAGATTTTTCCAATTAAGGGAACAAAAGCTGATTTACAAAACTGACAAAATCATTAAAAAGGCCGGCTTAAAACCAGATGCAATAATTGTACTATTTGCAAATAAATTTATCAATGCAAAGAATATCTTTGAATTGTCTGAAAAAACTAATGCAACAGTCTTCTGGATGATGTTTGATATGGCACCCTTAACGGGAGGTTGTCATTATGCATGGGATTGTAAAGGATATCAAAAAAATTGTGGAAATTGTCCCGGTCTTTTTTCCACAAATCCCTATGACGTAAGTTATGAAAATATTTCCTTCAAACGGGATTACTTAAACAAAACCAAAATAGAGATTCTGGCTGCATCAGAGTGGCAATTCGAGCAGGCAAAAAGGAGTTCTTTATTTGAAAACAATGCTATTCATAAAGTTTTACTTTCGGTGGATTCAAATATTTTTAAGCCTGTTGACAAAGTAAGTTTAAGATTGAAATTAAATATTAACGCAAACCGGAAAATCCTGTTTTTTGGTTCTGTAGGACTGACAGAAAAACGCAAGGGGATGTACTATTTGATTGAAAGTCTGAAATTATTAAAACAAAAAGCTGATCGTAACAATAATAATCTGACCAATGATATTGTACTCCTGATTGCAGGAAGAGAGGTTGAACAAATTGTTGATTCGTTGCCGTTTGAATATCATTATCTTGGCATGGTAAATAATACTTATGGCATTGCTTCAGCTTATCAGTCTGCAGATGTTTTTGTGTGTCCCTCGGTTGAGGATTCAGGACCTATGATGATCAATCAGTCAATTATGTGCGGGACACCTGTGGTTTCATTTGAAATGGGGGTTGCTTTTGATCTGGTAATAACCGGGGAGACCGGGTACAGAGCTAAATATAAAAATATTGATGATTTAGCTCAGGGGATCCTGAATATTTTAACCCTGAATGAAATTGATTACAAAGCAATGTCAGACAATTGTCGGAACCTGGCATTACGGTTATGCTCACAGGATGTCCAGACAGAGAAGATTGAGAACATTCTGATGAACAAAATTTAATGTGACTCTATGAATTCATTGTATCCTAAAGTTCTGATTTTCGGACAACCTTTTAATAACTATTCCGGAGGGGGGATAACATTAACGAATCTTTTTAAGGGATGGCCCAAGGACAGGATTGCTGTAGCATATATGGGGCATGGATTATATAATATAACAACTGATGTTTGCGACATATATTATCAGCTTGGAAAAGAAGAGCATAAATGGATCTTCCCTTTAAATTTATTCCAGAAGTCCTTTCCTTCAGGATTAAAATCGGTTGTTACAAAAACCGGATCACCATTAAGTAATAATCAGAAGAGAGTCAGAAACAAATTTGTTAATAGATTTTTTTATCCACTGATAAGGTGGATGGGGCTCTTTCACTCAGTATCCAGAATCTTAATCTCACAAAACTTTAAAGGTTGGTTATCAGAATTCAAACCCGAGGTTCTTTATGTACAGGTCTCATCCAGAGAGACTTTGTTATTCTCAAGCCAGCTTACCGATTTCCTGAGACTGCCTACTGTAAACCATGTAATGGACGATTGGCCATCTACATTAAACAGCAATTGTTTATTTAGAAACTATTGGCTAAAAAAAATAGATTCAGAATTAAAACAGTTCAATGATAAAGTTGATCTTCATTTCAGCATCAGTGAGGCAATGTCAGAGGAGTATTTCAAAAGATATAATAAAAAATTCATTCCTTTCCATAACCCCGTGGAGAGTAAAGTCTGGTTACCCTACGCTAAGAAAAATTATGATTTAAAGAAAGAAAGAACTATAATTCTGTATTCGGGCAGAATAGGATTAGGAATAAGCGATTCATTAATGGATATAGCTTCTGCAATTGACTCAATGAAAAGTGAATCAGTAAATATTGAGCTTCATATTCAGACATTCACCAAAGATACTGACATTCTGAGCAAGCTTCGAAAATATAATTGCATTGTTTTCAATCCGTTTGCCGCTTATGAAGAATTACCGCAAATATTTTCGGATGCTGATATTTTACTTCTCGCAAACGATTTTAGCCTGGAAGGGCTAACCTTCTTAAAATTCTCAATGCCTACCAAATCTTCTGAATATATGATTTCCGGGACACCCATATTCCTGTATGCCCCAAAGGAAACTGCAATTTCAAAATTCTTCATTCAGAATGATTGTGGTTGTTGTGTTACTGAAAGAAGTCCTGTTGAAATAAAAAAGGCTTTGAACTTACTGATTAATGATAAAGATTATAGAAAGAGAATAAGTCAAAATGCTGTAAATATGGCAATTGACAAATTTGATCAGGAAAAAGTAAGGAAAAAATTTCAACAACTTTTGATTGATATTTCTCAAAAATAAACATGATAACTTAATTCAGGACAATATCCAATAACCAAAACCAGTTATTAATCAAGATTTATTACTCCATGTAATTTTTCTCCCTGGTTTTACATCCATGAAATATTGAGGAGTTACTGAAAGTAATTTTCTCCACCTGTTTAGGGAGAAATATCTTGAGTTCCAAATAATATTTTGGATCCCTTTGGTTTTAAAGATGGGACCGACGGGGCGAAGCTATAGTTAATTAAGGTTCTGAAATAATTGGGAATTCTGATACATTAAAATGAAATAAAAATCTTTTGTTATTAAATAGGTAAATGAATTCATCTAAATCTTCAATCACTAGTGTTCTTGCCGGAATCTTTTTCAAAGGCCCCGAAAGAAGTATAAAAGCAAAAAAAAATATACTCTTTTCACTTGTTATCAAAGGTCTCAGTATAGTAATAAGTTTGCTTCTGGTGCCATTAACTATCCATTATGTTAATCCAACAAGATATGGAGTCTGGCTTACATTAAGTTCTATTATTGCCTGGTTTGGCTTTTTTGACATTGGATTTGGCAATGGCATGAGAAATAAACTGGCGGAAGCTATTGCAAAGGGTGATCATCTGGCAGCCAGGGTTTACGTAAGTACTACCTATGGTGTTTTAAGCATGATTATTGCGGCTGCATTGATAATATTTATATGCATAAATCCTTTCCTGAACTGGTCAAGAATACTAAATACACCAGCTGATATGGCAGGAGAATTAAGTGTGTTAGCACTTATTGTATTTGTTTTCTTTTGTATTCAATTTGTCCTTCAACTTATAACAACGATTTTAACAGCAAACCAGGAACCTGCAAAGGCTTCTTTTTATAACCTTCTGGGAAGCTTGTTTTCATTAGTTATCATTTTTACTCTTACCAAAACCACAAGCGGAAATTTGATTTATCTGGGAACTGTTTTAAGTCTTACACCAGTATTGGTCCTGCTTCTCTCAAGTTTATGGTATTTCAATCATGAATATAAGAAATATTCACCTTCAATTAAATATATCAAGTTCAAATTTGCCCGGGATCTGATGACACTTGGGCTAAAATTCTTTATTATTCAAATCGCCTCCGTTGTCATTTATCAGACAAGTAATATCATAATTGCACAACTTTTCGGCCCTTCGGAGGTAACCCCTTTTAATATCGCCTTTAAGTACTTCGGAATAATTTCTTTAGGCTTTGGTATAGTTATGACACCATTCTGGAGCGCATTTACGGAAGCCTGGATAAAGAAAGATATTTTATGGATAAGGAATACTATGAAAAGATTAATGCAGCTTTGGTGCTTAGTAGGAATAGTTGCATTAATAATGCTTATTTTTTCGAAGCCTGTTTACAGGTTATGGGTAGGAGATGAAATAAAAGTTCAGGTCAGTATTTCCATTGTTATGGCTGGTTATGTCTTATTGAATGCATGGAATGCAATTTTTTCCCATTTTCTTAATGGTGTAGGGAAAATAAAACTTCAATTATACAGTGCTGCTTTTGCGGCGTTGGCAAATATCCCTTTGGGAATCTTTTTAGGCAAACATCTTGGAATTTATGGTGTAGTTTTAGCAACTACTATTTTGGCCAGCGTAAGCTCTATCTGGTCTCCGTTACAGTATTATAAATTAATTAATAATAAAGCCAAAGGAATCTGGAACAAATAGAATCGGAGACCTGAATATGAATAAAATTTATAATCTTTTAGAGTGGGACACCAGGTTCTTTGGGTATAAGGTCGCTTCTATAAGATCGATGAATCTTGGATCGACTGAGTTTAATGAAACCGTGGCAGAACTTAAGAACCAAAATGTTAAGCTTATTTATTGTTTTGCGGATCACGAAGATGAGATATCCAATGATTCTTTCGGAAAAATCGCCGGTTCCCCGGTTGACAAAAAGGTTACATTCTTTATAAAAATAAGTGAGGAGAATGATTTTGAGAGAGATCCTTATATACTTTCATATAGATTACCTCATGCTTCTGAAAAGTTAAAATCATTGGCTTTGCAAAGTGGATTATATTCACGTTTTAAAACAGATCTGAATTTTCAAAATAATGAATATGAGAAGCTATATCTGGAATGGATTGAAAAATCTGTTGAAAAGGTAATTGCGGAGGAAATATTGGTATATAGTGAAAATAATGATGAAAAAGGTTTAATTACCTTAGGACTTAAGGGAAATGAAGGATCAATAGGATTGCTTGCTGTTGATGAAAAGGAACGGGGAAAATCGATTGGCAGGAAGTTAGTTCTGGCAGGCTTTTCATATTTTAAGGATAAAAAGGTTAATATTGCTGAGGTTGTAACTCAGCTTGACAACAAAGGCGCCTGTCAATTTTATGAATCATTAGGCTTTCAGGTAAAAAATATTGTGAATATTTATCATTTATGGATAAGCTGAAAATACCATTTAACAAACCTTATCTTACAGGTAAGGAGATGCATTATATGTACCAGGCAATATACTCCGGTAAAATATCCGGGAACGGAATGTTTACTCAGATGTGCCACAAATTCTTTGAAGAGAAATTTGGATTCAAAAAGACTTTGCTCACAACTTCATGTACAGACGCTCTTGAAATGTGTGCACTTCTTACTGGTGTTCAGGCTGGCGATGAAGTAATTATCCCCTCCTACACTTTTGTTTCGACAGCTTTGGCTTTTGTCAGACAGGGTGCCAAAATAGTGTTTGCTGATAGTAATAATCATAATCCAAATATTGATGTTGAGCACATTGAAGAATTAATTACTCCACGGACTAAAGTTATTGTCCCTGTTCATTATGCAGGAATAGCCTGTGATATGGATGCAATAATGGGTCTGGCGGTGAAATATAATTTGTTAGTAGTTGAGGATGCAGCACAGGCAATTGATTCTTCCTACAAAGGCAAACCATTGGGATCAATAGGTCACCTGGCAGCATTCTCGTTTCATGAAACAAAAAATATAAATTCAGGTGAAGGCGGAATGCTGGCAATTAACGATGAACGATTCATAAAAAGAGCCGAAATAATTTGGGAAAAGGGTACAAACCGGTCAGAATTCTTCAGAGGTGAAGTGAACAAATATGGTTGGATTGATATTGGTTCTTCATTCCTGCCCTCCGAAATAATTTCTGCATACCTATATGCCCAGCTGGAAAACATGGATATTATTCAGTCAAAAAGAAGAAAAATCTGGGAAGCTTATTACAACGGATTACAGGAGTGCTGCCATCAGAATAACGTAACTCTGCCATTTCTGCCAGATTATGCTGTCAATAACGGACACATGTTTTATCTTGTCTGTCCAAACCTCCAAAACAGGACTTCCTTGATTGATTATTTGAGAACAAAAGGAATTTATGCGGTTTTTCACTATCTAAGCCTGCACAAAAGTCCATATTATCAGCCAAAGCATGATGGCAGAATTATGATTAACAGTGACAAATATACTGATCAGTTGATCAGGCTTCCACTTTATTATGAATTAAAGGACATTGAGGTAAATTATATTATTGATAGTATTAAGGAATTTTATTCTTAAATATGGATAAATTTTTACAATACCTTATTCTTATTATTTTCCCTTTTTACCCTCTTTGGGCGTGGTTATCCGGTACTTTAACCAAATTTTATATTAATAAAATTGTAATCTTATTATTTCTGCCTTTTGCTTTATATTATTTAATTGCTCAAAGATTTAAATTTCCCAAGTACTTAATTTTTCTTATTATTTTCACTATTTATCATCTGGTCTCTGTTTATGTAAACCATCTGATCCCTTTAAACACGAACTGGCTCTTTTACATAATTTCTGATACAAACGTTCTCGCCTGTGTTGTGTTATTCATAATTGAAAATACCCAATTTGATGGAAAATTTATAAAAAAGTTGAATCGCTGCAT
>Ga0315283_10003901_pt1 | contig 12833 bp, 11 predicted proteins | sample YL17G09_0_MG_FD_204541 | JGI IMG/M metagenome (GOLD analysis project Ga0315283, IMG submission 204541) | Sediment microbial communities from Yellowstone Lake, YNP, Wyoming, USA - YL17G09_0 | ecosystem: Environmental > Aquatic > Freshwater > Lake > Sediment | place: USA: Wyoming | collected...
GCTGGGTCAACGGTCACGAGGTAGTCAGCGTTCTGTTGAGGGCCTTCCCAGATGCGGAGTGGCCCGTTTACCATCCTGCGAGCAATTGCCTTCCCAGACCGCTCCACCAAGGTGAATTCGCCGATTGGAGGCTTTGTGTTCCTTTCGAGCTGGTCACAAAGATCCGCAGGGAACACGTTGCCGCCAGTGGTTTTGAATGCGTCGAGGAGCGTCGATGGGTATTCCTGGTTTAAGTCCTGCAACTTGTCGCGGTACTCGGTCTTGAGTTTCCATTGCCTCCAGTGGAGCTGCTCAAGGGTGAGTCCATGGTGATCCCCAAGGATCTTCTCGGGTGATTTTCCGTAGTCCTTCGGGCTGATCACGTCTCGGGTCGTGTGGTGCCTGTTCACCCAAAGCGAAAATTCCCGCTTCTGGTCCTCAGTGTCGAAGGGCTTCGCAGCATCGGGCAGGCAGAACCACGGGAAGAAGACGAGAATCCAATCCGTCTCGGGGGCCTTCCAGGCATAGACGTGCCCGTCCTTCTCGAAATAGGGCTGCGAGCCCTCCGCGAAAGAGTGAAAGACCATTTGCTGGAACAAGTTTCCAAACCCGTTTCCGGTGGACTCGATCCAGACTTCGGAGTACGCAGGAGGGTCTGGGATGCAGGCCATGATGGCCGTCAGGGTCCGGTCTGCATCGGTCCAGTAAGCCGCCTCCGAAGCGTGAAGGAGCGTAATGTCGCCAGACCGGGCCGACTCCGGGCTGCCGGCTGTCGCCAGGGCAAGGTTGCTCCGATTCTCGAAGGCGAGTTCGATTCTCGATGAATACCTGACCGGGTGCTTGAGGGGGTTCTCCTCCTGGAAGAGCTTCGAGATCCCAAATATCTTCCAGGTGGACTTCGCCTCGTGGGCGACGGTGAAAGCCTCCACCAGCGGGTTCAGCGCGCACATGTGATAGAAGCGGCCCTGCACATAAGTGGAGACCCCTCCGCGCCGGCGCTTGGCGACGATGATCCTCACGTACCCCTTCTCCCGCCGCTGCTTCTCGGCCACCTCATGCAGAACCGCCTGGACGTGATTGAACTCCCACGGAGCAAGGCGCAAGTCGCGGGTCCTGATCTTCAGGCACTCGCGGGCATAAAGCGGGAGGTCTTCGCGGTAGCGGTCCAAGTCTGGATTGCTGGAGCTGAACCTCTCGTCAATTGAATGACACAAGCCCTCGAAGAGTTCTTCTTTCTTTGAGTTTTCGGATGACTTCATTGCGGGCTCCCGGTGACAGCTCCTCCAGCACGGCCAGGACCTCCTCTTGGAATTCTTTGAAAACTTTCTGGTCGTACCAGATCTCGGCTATGCGAAGCTGTGTATCCAACTGCTTGCGGATCTCGGCAGAGAGCTTGATGATGATCTCCTGGAGCATGAGCTTCTCCCTGCCATCCGCCTGCTGCACTATTTGGTTTTTGGCGCGCTCAAGCTCCTCGTTGATGGCCAAATTCACCTTCCGGAGCTGTCCCATCAGGTCGAGATGCACTTCCACCACCTGGCTTGCCTTCTCCAGGGCTACTGTTCTCACAATGTTGGTCTTGAGGCGCTTCCGGGCATTGCAGACCGCCGCGTCGGTTACACCAAAAGTCTTGGCGCACTGCCTGCCGGTCTTCCCTTCGCGCAGGAGCTTGTCCAACTGCACAGGGTCGATCTTGGCAGATTCCTTTTTGTGATAGCCTGAAGGCATGGCGGTTTAATCTTTGGTTAAAAGTTAAGTAAAAGATTAACCGGCTGAGTTAAACATTAACCGTAAGACCGTTGAATACTGCCCGGTGGCCACCCCTCTGTTCTCGGTAGCCGGAAGTAGACCCCCTCACTGGACGGGCTCGCCCCTCGCCTCAACGCAGATGATGTCCTCGGGTCCAGGCCCGGACTCAGGGCAAACACGGTCCCAGAGCCTATCCAGGAAGCCCATGAGGCCCTCATTCCCTGGGCCAGTGGTGCGCCACAAGATGTCTGTCAGGAACCGCCTGAAGCCTCCTGGCCTCACCAGATCGGCAAGGGCCATCCGGTGGGACAGAGCATCTCGTGTGCCCTGGAGGCCCTGGTCGCACTCACGGTGAGCAACCCGAAGCCGCGTAAAGTCTCCGCCCCAGGTGACGACGCCGTCTTCCGGATTGTCTATCCGGCCCAAACACAACCGGCATCTGAACAAATTCATGCTGCCTGCTCCTCGCATTCATACACCCGTTGTCTCGCCCTGGCCGAGGCGACGAGTACAGGAACCTTCACGTCCACGTAGTCGAACACCCGCGCCCTGTCCTTCCCCGTCGCTGGCCGAAGCACACGCCCAAGATATTGAATCACTCGGCCGTCAAACCGGATTGGCGTCGCAAGGAAGAGGGAGGAAAGCGTCGGCAGGTCGAACCCTTCTCCGATGAGCTGACCCGTCGCCACGAGCACGTCCACCTTACCAGCTGCCAGATCCTCGACAACCCGCCTGCGCTCTCCGTTGCCCAGATTGCCGGTGAGAAGCCTGGCGTCTATCCCCTGTCTGCCCAGAAGCTCTTGGAGGGCCTCGCAGTGGGCCTTGCGGTCGGAAAGGACAAGGACTATGCCTCCACCGTTCCGTGCCTCTCCTGCCACATCCTGCGCAATCAGGGTGTTCCTTCCAGCATCCTCGGTGAGTTCGGAGAGCATCGCACTGTATTCAGACTGGGGATCGCTGTATGGCCGGAAGTCAGTCTCCCGAATGATCACCTCCGCCGGCAGCACGTCCCCGGTCTTGATCAACCCCGCCTTGCCGATCTCGTGAACCATGTCGCCGACGTGCCAGAAGATGAGCTTGGAGAGCCTGTCCCTGCGCCAGGGCGTGGCTGAGAGCCCGAGCACGAAGCGCGAGTCGAATGCCGAGACTGCCTCGGTGAATGTCCTCGATGGCGCGCGATGGCACTCGTCCACGATCAGAAAGCCGACGTGGGGGGAAAGCTGCTGCGCGCATCGGTAGAGGGTCTGAACGAGAGCAACCGTCACCCGGAGGCCGATGGTCCGCTTGCCGTTGCCGATGATTCCAACCTCTGCGGACGGGATCCCGAGGAAAGAGTCGATCCGGTCAATCCACTGGTTCATGAGTTCCTTTGTGTGAACGATGACAAGGGCGGGCTGCCGCCTCTTGGCGATTGCAGCCAGTGCCATGACGGTCTTGCCAGAACCTGTCGGGGCAGAGAGCGTGCCGAAGTCGCGGGAGAGGATCGCTTCGAGGGCCTCCTGCTGGAAAGGCCGGAGATTACCCTGGAAGGTGAAGTCCACCTGGGGCAGCACGCGCCTGTGGTCAATGAGCTCGTAACGGATGCCCTCTCGCTTTGCCATCCCCAGAAGCTGCCGGATGCAACCACGGGGCAGGACCAGGGAATCTTCCTCCCATCGGTAGAAGGTGAGCACCTCGGGAATGTTCCCGGTCCAGCGGCCAAGACGTTCCGCCTCCTGGAAGGCAGGGTTCTCGAAGGTCAGGCGCTCCCGGATAGCGCGTTCCAGGGATTCCGGAGCGTCAGTTATGGTCAGCTTGTTGGAAATTTGGACCTTCACTCTCTGTCTCTCGCTTTCTCGTTCGGTCCCCAAGTGGTCCCCTGGTGTACTCTAACTACAGCCTCCGCAATGCATTTTCTGTCGGACACTGGATAAGCCATCCCTGGTTCAGAGTGCATCTATGTACGAATCCAACTCCCGAATATCGAACCGAAGAAGCTTCCCGACCCGCTTGGGTTTGACCGGAAACGGCTTCTTGGCCTTCGGAGCCGCCTGGTTGTAAAGCGTTCGTGGTGAAATGCCGAGGTAGGAAGCCGCCTCCTCAACCGTCAGAAGCCTCTTACTTACCCTTCCAGCCTGTTCCATCTGCACCCTCGTTTCGGTCTTTCTCCGAGCCCCAGACCCCCCCGGCACCCCCCGCCAGCCCGAAAGCGATCCGACATATCCGGCACAGGCATTTTTGTCGAAAACCCGGGGAGGTTTCCACCGATTCCTTCTGCCCTGATCCGATTCTGGACCGACCTGATCTTATCCAGAATCGGGTCCAGGATTGCCCTGTCCTGCATGACGTAGAACTCCTTCAGGTTCTGGTCGTCTTTACACTCATAGAGCAGAACCCCTCGACGCAGACTGAGGCAGAACATGTAGACATTGACTTGCACCAGGTGTTCGGGCTTCGGTTCATAAGTGGAGTGGAATGTCGAAGCGTTCATGGACTTGATCTCAAGCACACCACGCTTGCCCTTAACCTCGACGATCCCGTCAGCGTGGCCGACGATTTCATACTCCTCGTTCCTTACCGGGGTCTCAGCCTCTATCAGCACGCCGGCGCGGGAGAGGTATTCCTGAAGACGTCTGTGTACCGCGTGACCGTTGTCGAAGATTCGCAGAATACGAGGTTCGAATACCTCGCCGTTGTCCCCTTCCAGGTAAAGCCGGTAGAGTTCGTCGGCCGGCTTGTGCAATGAGGACGGGTGAAAGCATCTCTTCGGTCGCTCGTCCCTCGGTCTGTCTCCGAGAACCTGATCAATCAGCCTCGTCAACATCAGCCCTTCCTCCAGGTCTTCGAGATCGTGGTTTCCACCTCCACGGGGATCGACTTGAGAAATTCCCTGCCGGCCCGGACCATCGCGTCCTTGACGACGGCCTGGACCGCTTTGGCCCGGGCTTCCGGACATTCAACAACGAATTCGTCATGAACGAGGTTGACGATCCTCGCCTCATAAGGTTGGAGCGCCTCGTAAAGGTATCGGATGCCCAGCTTGAAGATGTCGCCGGCAGTCCCCTGAATAGGGGTGTTCCGGCCCTGACGTTCCATGAACTTCTCCTGCGCCCAGGTATCCGGCGGAGAGAAGAAGCGCTTTCTGCCGAGCATGGTTTCGGTGTAACCCTTATGGGCCGGCATCCGTCCCAGCCGATCCAGGGTCTTCTTGATCTCAGGAAACATCTTGAAAAACCGACTGATGAGGGCCTCGGCCTCCTTCGTGCTTGATCCCCTGCGTTCGGCAAGGCCTGCCGCGCCCTGGCCGTAGTTGAGCCCGTAACAAAGGGTCTTCACGTCGTTGTACTGCCCCTGGGTGACGGACTCGACCGGAACCTCGAAGAGGTGGGCGGCGAGCGACCTGAAAAACTTCTGCCCCTTCGTATGGAAAGCCAGGACGAGTGCGGGGTCCTGGGACATCTCGGCCAGGACCCTCATCTCGATGGAACCATAGTCGGCCACGACGAGGAGGTTGCCCTCGGATGCTGTGAAAAGTTTCCTGAAGGTGTTGTGCCTGGGCACCTGCTGCAGGTTCGGGTTGTTGCAGGAGAACCTGCCTGCGTCCGATCCGATTTGCTTGAACTCAGGTCTCACCCTGCCGTCCTCGTGGACGAACCTGGGCAGAGGTCTCAGGTAGGTGTTTACAAGCTTCGACAGTTTCCGATAGTCGAGGAGGGCCCTGGCGAATGGATGATCGACCTTCTTCAGGGTCTTCTCCGCCGAGTCCTTCACCTTGAACCCGAGTTTCTTCAGGTAATCCATGACTTGCTGGGGGCTGCCGGGGTTGAAGGCGTGTCCTTTATGTTCTTCGCCCCACAGATCAGTTTCTCCGTCCCCGGTCATCTCCTTGATCCGCGCCTCGACCTTCAGCTTCTTTCTTTCCAACACAGGCAGCAGCCGGTAGTACTGGCGGGGGTTGACCTCCATGCCGGCGAGCTCGATCATCGCGACTGCCGGCAGGATGCTGAACTCCAACAAGGCTGTCTTTGTCAGCCCGTGCTCTTTGATGGCGGCCGCCTGCCTCTGCATGATGGCCGGCAGGACACGGACGTCCTCGACTGCATAGCGGATCTGTTCCTGAGTCAGATCAGCGCCTAATCGGAAGGAGGTCTGCTCTGCTTTCGACAGTTCCTTCCCGAGGTACTTCTTGCACAGCCCCGCCAGGGAGAGAGGCCCGTTCCCATTGGTATCCTTCGAGGGCAGCCGGCCGGCCGTGAGGAGGAACTCAGCGACACAGGTGTCAAAGCTGTTCCGGATCCCGAGGTCCCGACCGTCAAGCAGATGCCTCAGGATGAACTTGAGGTCAAACTTCAGATTATGTCCGACCTTGCAGATGACGGGGTCGATGAGGATCCTTTCCAGAACGCCGAAGAAGAAGGGGTCGTTCGAGTGCTCATAGTCCATGAGGTCAGGCCTGATGAGATAAACAGTATCCCGGGCCAGGATCTGAACGGATACGGGCTTGGCCTTGAATGGATCGAGAGCGTGGTTCTTCCCGTTCTTCGGGCTGTGATCCTGGTCGACCGGGGCCGTCTCGATGTCCAGGTATATCCTCTTCGGCGCCCCAGCCCTGTAGACCTCCTCCTCCATGGCATCGAGGGCCTCCCTGGTCAGGATCTGGCTGACTCCAGGTTCTTGGAGACTCTGGACGGCTGCTGCTGGTCGTGGCGGCGCAACCTGGACAGGGCAGGGAACAACTACCTGCTGGATGACCACGGGGTGAACTGGGGTCTGCTGAGTGTTGGGTGCTGGAGCAACGACCTTCAGCCGAAACATGGGATGTCCCTCACGATGTGCAAATGTGCAAACGTGTGCAATTTGACCTTTTGCACACTTAATTCGTTGTGATTGTTAGAGAAAACCCCTGTTGTGCAACTGTGCAAGGGGGAAGAAGGAATCAAAATATTCTTGTGAGCCTGAAGGTCATTTGATCTTCTTGACCGTCCTCCGTTTAAAAATTTTGTGTCGCCCTTTATCCCCTTGCACACTTGCACAACAGCCTCTTCCCTTAGTGATTTCATCAAGTTACTTGTGCAAGAACCCTTTTTGCACACGTTTGCACATTTGCACATCATTGAGGTTTCGCCTCTTCATCGTCTTCCACCGCGATTGTTTCTCCCGTCAATGGATGTACAAACCTGACCTTCCTCGCCATCTCCGGGAAGGCTTCCAGGATCTCCTCCACGGGCGGAAGGAACGAGAAGGCCCTGGTGAGGTTGGGGGATCTTCCAGTAGCTCGATAGAACCCCTTCTTCCTGGGATGTTTCTCCACCAGGCCGACCTCGATTGCTGGTTCCAGCCAGTAGTAAACAGACCGCCGTGAAGCCCTAGTATTCCGGAGGATGTCGCTCATCTTGACCCAGCCGGTTTCACCCTTTTCGTCGCTGTCGTCTTTTGTGGGGGATCCTTCTTTCGGATCCTGGAGAGAGGTGACAGTATCAACCAGGTCGCTGGTCTTCTTAGAAAGACCCTGGACAGTGTCGACCAGGGCTCCCTCGATGAGGTCTCGCACAATGCAGTAGTCGTCCAGAGAAGCGAGGACACGCTCTTCCCCTTCCTCAGTGATCCTCTCGCGCTGTAGCTGATGAAGCAGGGCACAGGCGGCGACGGTGTAAAGAACCCGCTCATAATCCCGGCGAATCCGCACCTTGTTATAGGGGATCCTCTGCGAGAGCCAGCCAGCGTATGGGATGCGGACTTTATAAGGTTCCAGCACCCGCTGGACGTTCTTCCAGGACTCGACCTCCGTTTCCGGGACCTCGTATTCACCGGACTCGAACTGTGCCCCGAGCTTCTCCAGAATCTTCTTTGTCTGCTCATCAGACTCGTCCGCATAGATACTGAAGATCCGAGTTTCGTTTTCATCAAAGAGCTGCGGTTTCGTCGTCGTCGTTATGAACCCAGTAGGACCGGGCTTGTCTATCGTAATGGTCTCGTAACCTCCCTCCTCACCTTTGACACTGACCTCGTATCGAAGACGGCCTTCGCTCTGCAGGGTACGGACGAGGTGGTCGACCTCTTCACTCTGGCCGGCGAACTCGTAAAAAATGAGGAACTTGTGGCGGAAGTCTTTTTCCGTGTAGATGATTGCTTTGTCCGACATCGAGGTGTAGACCTCGAAGCACTCCTCGGGCAGAACCCTGAGGCAGGTCTTCAAGATGAAACTCTTTCCCGTGCTGGACTCCGCTTTGATGACGAGACTGATGAGCTGGTCGAAAAGGCGGGTTACGAAAACGAGGAGGAGGATGAGGACGTTCTTTTCCTCGCCGATGACACCCAGCCTTTTTATGAACTGCCCGTAGTCGTAGAGCAGTGACGGGGACCTCAACCGTTCCAGCGCCGCTTCTCTCTCGCTGTCGGACAGGTTCACCTCGACAGTCTCGACCTTTTCTTTCTCAGGCTCGACCAGGTTCCTCCGGTAGGCGAGCAGGCTCTTGATATCCTCATTCTTGAGCTTGATCTTGTTCTGCTTTTTCAGTTGTTCCTTTCTGGACTCCAGGAACCGCTTCGAGACCGCTTCCGGGAATGAGGTCAGGCTGTCCCTCGTGAACTCTCTGAGGAGCGCAAAGTCCTTGAATGAGTCGCCACTGAACTCGATCTTGTCGAAATCCTCGATGAGGTCTGTCTCCTGCGGATATGCAAACCGGATCGGTGAGGGCTTGTGCGTCTTGCCTGACCTGTCTGTCGAGGGCACCAGGGCACAGGCACACTTAGAAACATCAAAATCCGCGTAATGCCTCTCGATCTGCTTCCTCAACGCCTCGCAACCATATGGGGCACTTTTCTTACTGTGCTCCAGTTGGTAGCGGGTCTTCTCGCGAGAGTAGTCCGGACAGCCGCCGAGAATCTTTTCGATGAACTGGAGGTTGTTCTCTAGGTCCCCCAGGACGAGCGAGAACGAGCTCAACGCCAGCCGAACGTCGTGGGGCAGGCTCACCCCGGACTCGCCCTTCTCCCTGAGGAACCGGAGCGCGTAACACTTCTCGAAGATCCTGTCCGGCTTGAGTGCGGTCATGGTGGCGGATGCCACTGGCTTGGCCTTTAACGGCATCTCCACCTTGATCGACATGAAATCCTTGAGCATCTTCTCGTCAGGCTCCGGGATTCCCTCGGTGAGGATCGCGCTCACCCGCTGGGGCCGCCCGGGAACCTCGGGTTTGTTGAATACTCTGGTCCCCGGAACCTTCATGATCCGGGGAATGTCATATATCACCACGTCCAGATCGACCCCGGGGGCCTCGATCGTCCTGGCTGCCCGGGATCCGGATCCCTTCAGGCGGGCAGCGATCTCGGTGCGGTTCTCGTTGGTGACTGAAATCTCAGGAATCCGCTTGAGGATCCAGCAGCCGTTGCCTGAGTCCATGACCAGAGGTGCCGTGTACCCCTGGCCGTTCGTCATCTTCTCCACGACGAGACTGGCCGTCTTGAGGCATCGGGCCTTTTCTTCGTCAGTGGCATTGAGCTTGTTTCGCCGCACTGCTTTGAAGGACCGGCCGTCGAGGTTCACCTCCTCTATGCGCTCAGCGTCGGCCAGTGGCGCTCCGTCGTGAGCCGTCACCGTTTTTCCATCACGTTCGGCGACTTCGACGTAACGGATGGGGTCGAACTCCATCGGCAGGATGTGAAGAGCGACGACATCCTCGGCGACACCGGCCTTCTTCGTTCCCATCAGTGACGCACGCCTCGGTTGGATGCCGGCGTAGCTGGTCCATCCTTTAGAGTTCAGTATGAGGACCTCATCAGTGAATCGTTTTCGATCATCGTAATAACGACTCACTGCCTTCCCGTCCGGACGGAGGAACCGTGCCTCGACAATTCCGGAAGGAGACTTGATAAGGTCGAAAAAACGCCCCACATCCTCGTGCTGTTTCCTTGTGACCATCGTTTCCATCGGGTTCCTTCTTGGCTACAGTGAGAATGCCTGTCGTTCATTGTGGCAAGGGCCGCCTAGTCCCCGCTCAGCGGTCTCTTCAAATTTCACCTCCTCGATTTCGACATCGGCGTACACCCTGCTCTTTCTGGTCCCCCACTGGCTCGTGGCCAGGCCGACCAGTGAGTCCACGAAGTCATAAACAACCGGCTGCTGCTTCCCCTCACACACCCGCAGAATCCGGCCGACCTGCTGCTCGACTTTGCCGGCGAACCGGATCGGACAGGTGAGGAACAGCCTGTCCAGGGCGAGCACATCGAGCCCCTCATCAGCGATCCGGGTGGCAAACAAGACCCGGATCTCACCTCTCCTCAAAGAGTCCAGAGCCGTGACCCGTTCTTCCCCCTTAACTTCGCCCGTGATGAATCCTGCCGGGATGTCTGGGTGCCTCTCAGTGAAGAGCTCGTGCAGCAGGCGGACATGCCGAACCCGTTCGCTCAGCACCAGACAAAGGTGGTCCACGGCTTCCAGCGCGAGGTGACGGAGGATAAGATCATTCCGACCAGAAGACTCCGTGGCGGCCTCGATGAGCGTTCCATAGTCCTTGCAGTCCTCAAGATACAGGTCCGTGTGAACGGCCCTGACTTTTGGCCTCATGAGGTTTCCGGACTCGATGAGATCCGCTTTCTCAATCGTGTAGAGGATTGGTCCCAGCGTCCCGGTAAGCAGAAAGTCCAGGCCGTCCCTTCTGATGGGAGTGGCTGTGAGTCCGTATCGGTAACGAGCCGGGAATTGATTGAGGAGCGTCTGAAAAGTCTCGGCAGGGACGTGGTGGGCCTCGTCAAGAACGACGCAACCGAACTGTTCAACGAAAGGACGCTCCAGGGGCCTGCTGAGAGTCTGGATCATTCCAACCGTGACCTCGCCCACATCGAAGGTGGAAGCGTCGATCACACCGGGCTTGATTCCGGCCCACTCGGAAATCCTCGTGAGCCATTGAGCCGATAAGTCTTTCGTATGCACAAGGATCAGTGTCTTCTGCCCACGCCGAACGATGAGCTCAATCGCCATAATCGTCTTCCCGGATCCGGGTGGAGCGACCAGAACACCTTGGTTCCGTTTGAGCAGCTTCTCGACGGCCGGCTTCTGAAAGGGTTTGAGGTGAATTCCTGAAGGGGCGAAGTCGACGGCGTTCGTGAGGGTCTCGTCTTCGATACGCAGATCAGGGAGGAGTTTTTTTAGGGTCGCGATAGTGCCGCGAGGGAGTGTGAGTCTATCCCGGGTCAACGAGGTGATGTTGATCGTTCTTGGAGTTGCAAAATTGGAATGCCCGAGACGGATATTTTCCAGAAACTTTGGGTTTGGATATGAGAAGTGTTTCCTGATGCGGCGGGGGTCCAGAGAGGGATTCTCTTCTTTCCGAAACGTGAGGACATTGGATATTCGCACGGCTGGCATGACGGGGCTCCTTCGAATCTGTGGAGGGGTGGGGGCCGAGAGCGCTCTCGGCCCCGGTCCTGTCACTCTCCCCACGCCTCTTCAGAGTCGGCGGTCTCGAAAGAGTCCGCGCTCAAGCAAGCCCCAGTTCCATTCTCCCCCCCAGGCTTAGTCTCCTCGGCCCCATCCACGCGGGCGACGACCTTGAATGTCACGACCGGCACGGGTGCCCCGACCTTGAACTGCCTCATGGTCGTGCCGAGTCGGGTGATGACGTGCGCGGGTGTGCACTCGTTGTTGCGCAAGTGCTTCACATATGCGGCAAGGTTCTAATAGGAACTGTTCGGCAAGGAAAGAGCTACCTCGACTCCCCGGATCTCTGCCGGAGCTTGAATGATCAGGCGTAGCTCAGCCCCAGGCTTGAATCCCTGTGCCCGAGCCTGCTCGTCATCGAGGTCGTCAACGATCTCCTTCTTCTTCCCATCCACCCACCTGTAAAAGATCCTATCCCAACCGACAATTCTGACTAGGAGATCCGTGAAGGTTCTCTCCTGGAAGGTGAACCCTCCCTCGTTGATGTTAATGAATCGACTGCTGGCATCCCGCGCAATGGAGTCAAGTTCGGCAAGCTGCTCATCGCTGACGGTGATCGTCACGAGGTCCTGATCCGAGGGCATGATTGCGATTTGAGTTGTCATCTCTGTTCCTCCAATTGATTTGAGATGTTTTGTGTTGGTGAACATTCGAGGCCGCGACTTCGGATTTCGAGCTGTTGTATTTCTCCTCCCACCTCCTTTCCGACTGCTTCAGTGGAGAATGCTGATCAGCCCCTTGTGCCCAGATGCCTTTGGCGATGCTCCGGCACTTTTTATCGAGTTGCTGGATATGAGGCTTCAACTCCCGGTAGAGCAGGAAAAGCCTCGCTTCCTCGTCTGCCGATGTGCTGGACAACCGAACGTCATTCAATCCCTCTTGACCAAGGAAGAGTTTGATCATTCCCATTGGCCGCCTCCTCGTTTTGGTCCTCTTCCGTGTTTACCGGAACCGAGGAAGCGTTTTCTTAACCGGTGAGCAAAAAAAAATCCCCTATCCATGGCTAGGACAGGGGACACCCTTGCCGATCAACTACCTTAAGGAAGACTACTTCTCTCTTTCCTCCTCCAGCGAACTCTTAACGTCCTGCTCCAATTTCCTGCATCTCTTACTGACCGCTGCCTCCGACATGCCAAGTGCTTCAGCGATTTCCCTTTGTGTGTACCCCTCGTCCTTCAGCCGTGCAATTTTATTGTTAGTGGGATCATCTATGCTCTTGAGCCTCTCAGCGTGAAGGATGTCTTGCAGTGCCGGGGAGTCGCGTTCTGCCGGGTTACTCGGGTCGATGAGGTTCCAGGAGTCAATGCCCAAATCGTATTCCCCGGCAACTGTATCGGCGACCCTGAGGCATTCCTGCCAGTCCAGGTAGTTATCTTCATCGTCTCCGCCCCTGGGTGCTTTCAGACTCTCTAGACTGATCTCCACAGGCCTCTCCAGTATCGGTCCCGTATGTGGGACTAGGCTTCTGCACCATGGACAAGTGACTTCTCGCTCTGTGGGGCGATCTATGCTGAAGCATATGGCGCACGCGGGGCACTTTAGGTTAGCCCTCGTCAACTTCCTCCCATGCTCCTTGCGGTAACAGTCTATTACTCGCCTGAAGAGGTACTTGTTAGCATAGCTCGCAAAAGAGGCACACCCTCTTATGTCGAATTCCACGGCAAGGAGGTAAAGTCCGACGTGTACT
>Ga0315283_10003902_pt1 | contig 12829 bp, 10 predicted proteins | sample YL17G09_0_MG_FD_204541 | JGI IMG/M metagenome (GOLD analysis project Ga0315283, IMG submission 204541) | Sediment microbial communities from Yellowstone Lake, YNP, Wyoming, USA - YL17G09_0 | ecosystem: Environmental > Aquatic > Freshwater > Lake > Sediment | place: USA: Wyoming | collected...
GCCTGATGCATCCGATGGATGTCCGGATGATCTCCGGCCGCGAGGTACGCGAACTCCTCACCTACCCCGAGTGCGTCCGCGTCGTCGAGCAGGCGATGAAGGCGGTGAGCGCCGGCAAGGTCCTGATGCCGCTGCGTCAGTTCATGCCGCTGCCGACCGGCAAGGGCCTGCTCGCCTGGATGCCCGGATATCTCGGCGAGCCGCCGTGTTTCGGCATCAAGCTCATCAGCCTGTATCCGGGCAACCCCGCCGTCGGTATTTCTTCGCACGTGGGGCTTTACGCATTGTACGAGTCGGAGCACGGGCGACCGCTCGCGATCCTGGAGGCGAGCGCACTGACGGCGGTGCGCACGGCCGCGGCCAGTGTCGTCGCCACCCGGGCCCTCGCACGCGCCGATTCGAGGACCCTGGCCATCATCGGAACGGGCGAGGAAGCGTACTCGCACCTCGAGGCGTTCCAGGCTGTGCACCCGTTCGAGCGGGTGCTGGTCTGGGGCCGAAATCGCGAGGCCGCGCAAAAACTGGCCGCGCACGCGACGGCCCTGGGCCGGTTCGAGGTGCAGGTGGCCGCTTCGGTGAAAGACGCATTGGACCGTGCCGACGTGCTCTGCACGGTGACGTCCGCGCCGGAGCCGATCCTGTTCGGTTGCGACGTGCGCCCGGGCACGCACCTGTGCCTCGTCGGATCCTCGATCCCGGCCACGCGTGAAGTCGACGACGACTGCGTGGCGATCGGCCGGTTCTTCGTCGATTACCGCGGCAGCGCGATGGCGCAGGCCGGCGAACTGCTGCACGCGATGAAGTCCGGTCGCGTGACGGAGGCTCACATCGTGGCCGAGATCGGCGAGGTGCTGGCCGGGTCGGCGCCCGGGCGATGTTCCGCCGACGAGGTGACGATCTACAAGTCCCTGGGTGTCGCGGCGCAGGACCTTGCGGCCGCGACCTTCGTCTATCAGCGCGCGGTGAAGCTCGACAAGGGCACCGTCGCGCCGATCTGACCTGTCCGCGAGGCTATCACTCTCCGCGGACCAGCGGGTCGGGCAGCGGCTCGCCCTCGGCGGTGAACTGCAGCGAGATGGAGTTGATGCAGTAGCGCAGCCCGGTAGGCGGCGGGCCGTCGGGGAACACGTGGCCCTGGTGGCTGTCGCAGCGCGCGCAGCGGATTTCCGTGCGCACCATGCCGTAGCTGTCGTCGCGGATCTCGCGCAGGTGCGCAGGATCGAAAGGTTCGGTGAAGCTCGGCCAGCCCGTGCCGCTGTCGAATTTCTGCTTCGCCTGGAACAGGGGCAGGCCGCACAGCCGGCAGGCGTAGATGCCGGGCTTCTTCTCGTGCACGAACACGCCGCAGAACGGCCGCTCGGTGCCGTGGTTCAGCAGCACTTCGCGCGCCTCGCGATCGAGCGTGGCTTCCAGCCGCTGCCGATCGGCGGGCGAGGGCGGCGTGAGGTCGAAGCGGCTCATGCATCCTCCTTCAGCCGGCCGGCATACACCTTGCGCATCTTCGCCACCTTCGGTGCGGCGGCGGCGCGAATGTAGGGCTGATCCGGGTTCTGCGCGGCGTAGTCGTGGTGGTAGTCCTCCGCGACGAAGAACTGCACGAGCGGCTCCAGGGCCGTGGCTACCTTTGCGTCGAACAGGCTCGAGCCGTCGATCTGCCGGATGTAGCGCTCTGCGATTTCGCGCTGCGCCGGATTGGCGTAGAAAATGGCGGACCGGTATTGCGTGCCGATGTCCCCACCCTGGCGGTTGACCTGCGTCGGATCGTGCGCGATCGAGAAGAAGATCTTGAGGATGGCGGGCACCGTCACGCACGCCGGGTCGAAGCGGATCTCGATCACCTCGGCGTGATTCGTGTCGCCCACGCAGACCCGCTTGTAGTTGGCGGTTTCGGCCGAGCCGCCGGCGTACCCGGGACGCACGGAGAGGACCCCGCCGAGCTGCCGGTACACGGCCTCGGTGCACCAGAAGCAGCCGCCGGCGAGGACAAGCGTATCGCCGGCCTGTGCGCAAAGCGCATCGAGGTCTGCGGAGGACGCGAGTTCCGGAAAGGACCACGGGTCGATCTTGAGCGGCATGGCAGTCTCCTCGGTCGGTGGCGGCCGGCCGAGTGTGGCTTGACCCGGGCACGCGCTGCAAGGCACCTTCGTCGCGATGCGCGTCGGAGTCCTGTGCCTGTTGCTGTTCGGAAGCCTCGGAAGCGAGGCTGCCGCGACCCTCAGTCGCAGCGAACAGTCCGTGATCAACTTCGGTTTCGCCACCCAGCTGGGTTCGGGCATCTACTCGCTGTCTGGAAGGACGCTGCAGGTCTACAAGCTCCCCTTCGCATGGAACCTGCCCGCCGAACCCGATGCGCGCGTGAAGCTCCGCCTCACGCTGCCGGTCACCATCGGTTTCGTGGATTTCAAGCCGATGGACGTGATCGAGGACGGGCTGCCCGAGCGGCTCGATTCGACGAGCTTCGTGCCGGGGCTCGAAGCCGACATCCCGGTGCGCGACGACTGGATGCTGCAGCCGTTCGTCGAAGCCGGAATCGCCCGCGCTCGCGGCAACGAGGTGGACCAGCGTGTCTACTCCATCGGGCTGCGCAGTTACTTTGATTTCGGCAGCGGCATCACGCACTGGCAGCAGTACGATGAATTGATCCACGTGGTCGTGAACCAGGAATCGCCCGACAGCACCGACGATTTCACCCGTCTGCGTGTCGGGCTCACGGGGCGGCGCCCGTTCATCGCCGAAGGCGCCGAAAGGCGCGCGGACTTCCTCTGCTACGCGTTCGTCGAGCTGTACGCGGACGCGCCGGCGGGCCCGGCCATCAGGGACAGCGACCGGGGCGCGCCGCCGCAATACGAAGTCGGCTTCACGCTCGGGGCGACGGAAACGCTGCACTTGTGGAAGATTCCGCTGCCAAGGATCGGATTCGGGTACCGTTTCGGCGACGGGCTGTCCGTCTACCGTTTCGTGATTGGCTCGCCGTACTGAGGACCACCGCATGAAGCGTCACTTGATCGACACCACGATGGGCCAGGTCCACTGCGTCGTGGCGGGCGCTCGCGAGGGCACGCCATTGCTGCTGCTGCACCAGACGCCGCGCTCGATCGACGAGTTCGCCGAGGTGATCCCGCTGCTCGCGCGGCGGCGGCGCGTGATTGCCATGGATACCCCGGGCTACGGCGCGTCCGATCCCGTGCCGGGCCAGCCGACGGTCGCGGATTATGCCGGCGTGGCCGTGCAGGTGCTCGATGCGCTCGGCATCCCGAAGGTCGTCGCCGTCGGTCATCACACGGGCGCCGTGATTGCCGTGGAGCTGGCAGCGGCGTTCGCGTCGCGCGTCGAAAGCGTGGTCCTGTCGGGCCCGGTCTACACGGACGCCGCGGGACGCGCGGAACTGGGCGCGTTCTTCAAACAGTGGCACGTGCAGCCGGATGGTTCGCACCTGCTCGAGAAGTGGCAGAAGATGTCCCAGTGGCTGCCGCGGCCGCTGCTCGTGCAGCGATTCGTCATCGATCTCTTCAAGTCGGGCGAAACGAGCGAGCAGGGCCATTTCGCGGTGGCCGATTACCGCATGGAAGATCGCCTGCCGCTCGTGAGTTGTCCGGCGCTGCTGATCTTCAACAAGCACGACCCGTTCGCTTCGCCGGAGCGGGCTGCACCCTTGCGGGCGGCGTTCAAGCCGGCGACCGAAGTGACGCTCGACGCGGGCGTGTTCGTCGCCAACGAGACACCGGAAGCGTTTGCGCGCGCCGTGCTCGACTACGTGCACTAGCGGTCGCAAGATGTTTGCGACGCCTCCGGGGCGGAATCTTGCAGGAGCAGATACACCATGACGCGACTGGTCTTCCTCGTCCCCGGCTTCTTCGGCTTCACCACCATCGGCTCGGTGAGCTATTTCCACGACGTGGAGCACTCGTTGAGCCGGGCGCTCGGGAAACGTGGTATCGACGCACGCATCGTGCATTGTCCGACGCAGCCGACCGGCTCGATCGTGCGTCGTGCCGACAGCCTGCGCCGGCACGTCATCGAGAACGGCGGCCTCAAGGCGCGCGAACTGAATTTCATCGGACACTCGACCGGCGGCCTCGACGTGCGGATGCTGCTTACGCCGGGCGTCAAGATTGCCCCCGACGATACCGAGGAGCGCATTGCGCGGCGCACCCGAACCGCCATCTCCGTCGTCACGCCGCACTTTGGAACGCCGCTCGCCAATGCGTTCGTCACCGCCCAGGGACACCAGTTGCTGTTGCTGCTCAGTTCCCTGGCCACGACCAGCCCGGCGCGGGCCGCGATCATGGCGTCGACGCGTTCACTCTCGTTGCTTTCACGCATGGATGACTGGTTCGACCGGGGCAACGGCCCCATCGACCGGCTCTCGCGCGCCCTGCTACGCAACATCTCCTTCCGGCGCGACGACCCGACCTGGAAGTACCTGGAGGCCATCGCATCGGACCAGGGCGCCGTGCTGCAGTTGACGCCCGAGGCGATCGACCTGTTCGAGGCATCGGTCACGGATCGCTCCGGTATCGACTACGGTTGTGTGATCGCCGGCGTGCCGAAGCCGCGCGAGGAGCTGCGCGCGCGAGCGCTGCTGCACCCCCAGCGCGTGGCATTGCGCGGCTTGTTCCGCATGCTGCACGGGATCACGGCGAACGCGCGCAAGCAGTACCCGTATCCGGTCCCGCCAGCCGCCACGAAACGCCGGCTCGAGAAGAAGCTCGGATTCGCACTCAACCAACGCACCAACGACGGTGTCGTGCCGACGCTGAGCCAGTTGCATGGGCGTGTCGTGCACGTGGCACGGGCCGATCACCTGGACGTGGTCGGCCACTTCACGCTGGCCGCGGAGAACGCGAGCGACTGGTTGCCGTCGGGCGCCGGGTTCACGCCCGATGGGTTCGAGGCACTGTGGGACTCCGTGGCCGCGGCGATCGCGGGCAGAGCGCCCAAGCGCCGTACACGCGCTGCCGCGTGAGTCCGCAAGTGAAGGACCCGGCGCAAGCGGACGGTCACGCGAAAATCGCGACGCTCTGGTGGCTCACGCAGAATGCATGGCCGTTCGGGCCCCACAGGATGGACGTCTGGCTGAGGTAGCCGTCGGTGCCCGCACGCACCTGCGTGCCGATCTGGCACCACCCGTCGCGGTCGAGTTGCGAAGGGTCGCCGAGGATCTCCAGCATCCAGTTCAGGGAACTGGCGGGGGCCGGCCGGTCCAGCATCGAGAGCACCGGCGTCGGGATCGAGTCGGCGAGCGCGATGAGTGCGTCCTCCGCGCTGCAGTGACGGTCGCGCATGCGGGCGAAGATGGTCGAGTGTGGCTCCCGTTGCCCGGTGTACGGATGCGTGCCGACGGCCCAGCGCAGCTGGATGTGCCGCACGAATTGCGGCGTGATGCCCGGGACGCTGGGCAGGTCCGTCAGCGATTCGGCTTCCACGTCGACGCTGGGCCGCGGGATTTCCAGCGTGAATTTCGACGGTCGAGGCACGCCGAAAATCGCCACCGCCGTGCAGCCCGTCCGGCCCTCGTGCCGCATGTCGCAGCGCGCGTGGGTCGTGGATTTCCCGGTGCGCAGGATCTCGGCCTGCAGTTGCAGATCGCGGCCGACCAGCGGGCCCACGAACGTGGCCTGGACGCTGCGCAGCGGAAGATCGGTGCCGAGCGCCGCGCGCATCGCGCGCACCGCCAGAGCGAGCTGCAAGCCTCCGAAGACCGTGCGGCCCTGCTGCCAGTCTTCCGGAACGTCGACCCGCCATGCGTCGCCTTCGCGGCGCATGGCATTCAAGACGTCACTGAAATCCACTCACTTCCCGAAGACGAGGATCGCGCCGACCGAGGCGTGGTCCGACGGCCAGAGACCGGCGCCCTTGGGCGGGGTCTTGTCCGCCACCACTTCGCCGAGCAGCCGCGCATCCATCACCTTTGCTGGTTTCGGCATCGACCAGAGGAGGTCGACTCGCTCGTACAGCGCCGACTTGTGATTGAGAAGGTCTTCGTCCTGGCAGCAGCTGAAGCCGACCAGCGGCGCTCCCTTGCCGGTTGCGGCGCCCGGGCGCAGCGTCCATGTGTCGGTGAAACCGAACCCGGCGAGCTGCACGTAGGCAGGAATGCCGAGGTACGCGTTGGGCGGCGGAACCGGGTATACGGGGTCGCGTGGGTCGGAGTTGAAGTCGCCGACGATCAGCGTCCGGCCAAACGGGTTGAACGTCATCATGACGCCCACGGTGTTCGCCAACTCGTACGCCTGCGCCGACTGGTAGCCGCGCGCCTCTGGGCCCATGGACTCGAGCCGTGTCTCGAGATGGGTCGTGACGAAGCGATACGGCCTGCCGTCCACCATCGCGTCGATGCCGACGAATCCGCGCTCGAAGCGGATCGGCACCGGGAACGGCACGCCCGGCAGCGTGAGGCTTGCACCCGCTGCCGCGTAATAGTTGCAGCCGTCCGCCGACGGGCGAGAGCACAAGGCCGGATTGATCGCGTTCAACGCGGCAAACGGCGTCTTCGTGAACGTCACGCCCTGGCGCACCAGGATCACGTCGCGGTCGATGACACCGACGTAGATCACGCGGCCGTCGTAACCGATCGGGATGCCGGGCAACGCGTTGAGCGGTGCCGGCAGCGTGGCCGGAAGGTTCAAGTTCACGACGTACGCAGCCGCGCTGTATTTGCCGCCGAGCGCGGCCAGCGTGTCCGCGAGATGGTCGGTGAACGCGCCGGCGATCGCCTGGTTCTGGCAGCCATACACGTCGGCGGGGTTCTCGTCGACGCAGGTGAACTTGTAGACCTCCTCGAGGCCGACGAGCGACGGGGCGCGCTTGGCGATCAGCGCCGCCAGCGCCTTCGCGCGATCCGAGGGCAGGCTGGCCGCGCGGGTCTTCAGTGCTTCGACCACGGCGCCGTTGAAATCCGGCTCCGTGACGAGGGCGATGAGTTCCGTGCCGACGTACTGGTTCTGCGTCATCACCGAGACCTGGTCGGTCGCGGCGACGGCACTGGCGGCGAGCAGGGTTGCGCCCGCCGCACCGAGGATGAAGCGCTTCATGAGGCTCTCCTTGTATTTCCCCTGAGATCGGGAATCCGGATCGATCCGGGAAAAGCCTCCTCGCCTTCGCGAGGCCTCGGTATTCGTATTTATTGTGGCGTGATTATGTAACCCAGCTCAGGCGCGACCTTGCCACCGCGAACCGTTTGCCAGGTTGACGCGGCTTCCTGAAGGCCGGCCACGTGGACGACCTCGAGCCAGCCCTGGCTGGCATCGACGAATTGCTTCACCGCCGACGCGATCCGCTGCTGGTAGCCCTGCGGCCCCCAATCCTGCACTCGTTTCTTCACTTGCGTGGGGGCGAAGAAGAAGGCTGGACGCGGTCCAGCCAGGCCCTCGGCGCGTGGCGGCGCGTCGTGGTGGCTGCGCCCGATCGCCATCGAGTGCTTGAGGCGGTTCCCGAGCCGCTCATGGACCCGTCCGAGCACCGGGCCGTTGCCGGACATGTCGATGCAGACCGCATCGGTGTCGTCTGCGAGTCGCTCGATCTCGTCGTACGTGACGGTCTGGTGGTAGCAACCCAGCTTGCGCACGAATTCGAGATTGCCGGGCGAGGTGACGCCGATGACTTCGATGCCGCCCCGTGAGGTTGCGCACTGGGCGAAGCCGATGGCGGTCTTGCTGGACGCGGAGAGGACGAGCACGCGCCGGGCGCCGAAGTAGTCGTTGTCGGCGAAGAAGTCCTCGGCCAGGAAGCCCGTGATGAACAGCCCGCGCAGGAGGGCGTGGCGGTCCTCCGCGTCGGTGCCGCTCTGGTAGAACGGATCGTTCGTCGTCGCGACGAATGCACGGTATACGGGCGCGTGGGCTGCGCGATGCGGGCCGTCGTCACGGAAGCCGTCCAGGGTGGGCACGGCCGCGATGTCGACGAAGCGCGACATCGGGTACCAGCCGTAGTAGCGGGCGCCAACCGGAATCTCCGGACGCGTGGATTCGACGACTTTCGCCCAGCCCATGGCGGGTACGCGCCCCCAGCCGGGCGTGCCGCTCGGGTAGAAGTCCCAGTAGCCGAGCAGGTCGCCTGTCGTGGCGTAGGTGACTGTGTTGGCGGTGAGGGCGAAGCGTTCGACCTGCAGACGGACCTGCCCGACGGCGAGATCCGGCAACGGCTCCTCGACGAGGCGTGTGTTGCCCTGGTGCTGACGGTCGATCTCGAGATGCAGGTTGTTCATGGCGTGCCTTGCGCGTAGTCCAGTCACGCACATAGGACACATTCTCCTGTTTCGTCAATGCCGAAGCGGGGAAATGTCCCCAGTGTCTTCCACGCGTTTGCCGCAGCCGCCATGAGGGATAATGCCCCGATGAAGATTCGACGAACCGTCCTGGCCCTCGCCGTCTGCTCGGCGCTGCTGGCCGCATGTGGTGGTGGTGGCGGTGGCGGCGGCGGCGGAGCGAGCAACGGTGGAGGAGGCGGCAACCCGCCTCCGGCCGCCAACGTCGATTTCCGCGACGAGATCGTCTATCAGTTGCTGACCGACCGTTTCTACAACGGAGATCCCAGCAATGACAGCGGCCGCCTCGACCGGCGCGGCGACGCGATCGATCCCGCGAACCCGGTCGGCTGGCATGGGGGCGACCTCGCCGGTGTGAAGCAGAAGATCGAGTCGGGATACTTCCGGTCGATGGGATTCACCGCGGTGTGGATCTCCCCCGTGGTGATCCAGGTTCCGCCGCCGGGCAACGGCGGAGGCGTCAATGCCGGCAAGCCGTTCGTCGGCTTCCACGGCTATTGGGCGGACCGCTTCAACGAGATCGAGCCGCACTTCGGTGATGCGGCTGCGCTCAAGGCACTCGGCGAAGCGGCGGACGCCGCAGGCATCAAGCTGATCGTCGACGTCGTCGTCAATCACGTCGGACCGGCGTCGACGCTCATCGCCCAGAACCCGGCGTGGTTCCGCACGGGCAGCCAGTGCGGCTCGGACGACGTGACGATGTGCCTCGGCGGGCTGCCGGATTTCAGGCAGGACGTCCCGGGCGTCAGCGACTTCCTGGTGGACACGATCCGGTTCCTGCGCAACACCGCCTCGATCGACGGCTTGCGCATGGACACGATGAAGCACGTCGGCGACGAATTCTGGACCGGCAAGTTCTTCGCCTCGGGCAGTCCCGCGAGCCCCCGGGAGCTGTGGACCATCGGCGAGGTGTTTGACGGCAGCGTCGCCAGGATCGACCACTACCTCGACGTCGTCGGCTCGCCGTCCGTGTTCGATTTTCCGCTCAAGTTCGCGATCGTCGACAGCCTTGCGCGCGGCGGCAGCACGCGCCGCATCGCGGACATCTTCGCGCAGGACGGCCAGTACAGCGACCCGACGCGGCTTTCGACCTTCCTCGACAACCACGATGTCTGGCGCTTCACGAGCGAGGCCGAGCAGGCCGGCGTGCCGCCGGCCGAAGCGGACCAGCGGCTCGACATGGCCTTGACCCTGCTCTACACGGCCCGCGGCATTCCCGTCGTCTATTACGGCACCGAGATCGCCGCGCGCGGGCGCGGCGATTCCTACGACAAGCCGATCGGGACGTCCAGCCGCGAGGACATGGACTTCACGAGGCTCGGGGCCTCTCGCTTCGACGAGCGTTTGAAGGCCCTGGCCGATGCACGCAAGTCCTACCCGGCTTTGCGTCGCGGCTCCCAGCGGACGCTCTTCGCGCCGGGCGGATCCTGCAAGGCGCCGGCATCGTCGTTGAATCCCGCGGCGGACTTCGGCGACCGCCTGTTCGTGCGCGGCAGTTTCGACAGCTGGGCGAATCCGCCGTCGGACTCGCAGCTGCTCGCGAACCTCGGCAGCAGGCAGTATGAGGCGACCATCGAGTTGCCGGCCGGAACGTCGCAATTCAAGATTGCCGCGGCGGACTGGACTCCGGAGTTTTCGAATCCGTCCCAGCCCGTGGTGCCCGGGGCTCCGGTCACGCTGGGCAGCAACCCCGGTACCGGCACGAACAGCACGATCACCGTGCCGTCCGGGGGGTGCTACGCGTTTGCGTTGAACGGAGCGAACGTGGTGGCCCCGGTGTTGATCGTGTCCGCACGGTCGGCCGGCGGCGCGGACCCGGACATCCTGGCGTTCGCGCGCACGCGCAGCGGCGACGCCTCGATCGTCGTCGTGATCAACAACCAGCGTTCGGCCGTGGACCTGTCGACGCTGCCGGGCGGCGGGATCGACGTCGCGGGCCTTCTGGCCAATGGGGCCGTTACCGAGATCACCGGCGCGACGCACGACCTGCGGGTCGGCAACGGCCGGCTGGTCGGCACCGTGCCTGCGCTCACTGCGCTGGCGGTTCGGTAGGAGGTGTCCGGTATTAACCTTTTTAACCCTCCGGCCAGAGTGGCCGGAGGGTTAAAAAGGTTAATACCGGACACCTCTGTGAACTAGGCCGCGTAGACGGGGTACGTCGGGTCGTACATCTGCGAGCGCATGAAGGCGACCAGGTCGCCGGGCCGCTCGATTTCGGCCAGTCCGCGCTTGAACGCGACCTCGGCCACAGCCGCCGCGATCTTGGCAGATACTTCGCGCACGCCGCGCAACGGCGGGTACAGGCTGCCCTGCACGAGGTCGGCGTCGCTGACACACGTCGCCAGCATGCGGGCCGCGGCCATGAACATCTCGTCGGTCACGCGCGACGAGCGTACGGCGACGACCCCGAGTCCGACGCCCGGGAAGATGTACGAGTTGTTGCCCTGTCGCGGCACGAAATGCCGGCCATCCACCGTCACCGGTTCGAACGGACTGCCCGACGCGAAGAGCGCTTTGCCGTTCGACCACGTGTAGGCCTGCTCGGCCGTGCATTCCGACTTCGACGTGGGATTCGACAGCGCGAACACGATCGGTCGCTCGTTCAGTCGCGACATCTCCTGGATCACTTCGCGCGTGAAGGTTCCCGGAGTCGCGCCGACGCCGATGATCGCGGTCGGCTTCAGCGCCGTCACGGCCGCCAGGAAATCCGCCACCGGCGGATGTTCGTGCGCGTACGGGAGCTTGTGCTCCGCAAGCCCGGTGCGGCTGGCGACGACCAGGCCCCTGGAGTCCACCATCCAGCAGTGCTTGCGCGCCTCCGATGGGTCGAGGCCGTCGTCGGCCATCGCCGCCGACAGCAGGTCGGAGATGCCCGTCGCCGCTTCGCCGGCGCCGAAGCACAGGAACCGCTGATCTGCCACCCGCTGCTTCGTCACGCGCAGCGCAGAGAAGATGCCGGCGACCGTCACCGACGCGGTGCCCTGGATGTCGTCGTTGAAGCAGCACACCCTGTCGCGGTAACGCCGCAGCAGGCGGAACGCGCTGTGGTTCGCGAAGTCCTCGAACTGCACGACGACTCCCGGGAAGACCAGCTGCGTCGCTTCGATGAATTCCTCGACCAGCTCGTCGAAGGCGGCGCCGGCCAGGCGCTTCTGCCGCAAGCCGATGTACAGCGGATCGGCGAGCAGCGCCTCGTTGTTGGTGCCCACGTCGAGCACGACCGGCAGGCATCGCCACGGGTGCAACCCCGCCAACGCCGTGTACAGCGCGAGCTTGCCGATGGGGATGCCCATACCGTTCGCGCCGAGGTCGCCGAGGCCGAGGATGCGTTCGCCGTCCGTGACGACGATCATCGAGACCTCGCGGTGTTGCCAGTTGCGCATGACCTGCGCGACGCGGCCCCGATCGGCCGCCGAGATGAACATGCCACGCGGCCGGCGGTAGATGTGCCCGTACTGCTGGCACGCGAGGCCGACCGTCGGCGTGTAGATGATCGGCATCAGCTCGTCCGGGTTCTCCATGACCACCCGGTAGAACAGCGCCTCGTTGCGGTCCTGCAGCGACTCGATGAGGATGTACTTCGACAACGGCGTCTGTAGCCGGTGGAAGTTCTCGAGCACGCGGGCCACCTGCAGCTCCTGCGTGCCGACGTGCGGCGGCAGCAGGCCCCGCAGCCCGAGCGCGTCGCGCTCGTTTTCCGTGAAGGCCGTGCCCTTGTTGAGCTTCGGGTCGCGCAGGAGCGCGGAACCGCGCGGGAACCACTCCGGGAGGGGCGGCAGGGCCGGGCGGCGGGTCTTGGACTGGGTCATCGGGTCACCCCGCTGGACATGCGCGGATGCTAGGCCGCGGCCGAAACGTGTCAACGCGGGTTTCCCGCAGTTTCCGGCCCGAAGAATCCGTGTCCGGGCGGGCTTCCTTGCGGCGCACTGCAACACCTTGAGTCGGGCCGGGTTTCAGTAGAATCGAGGCCGTGAATACGCAACTCGTCTGGGACGCCCACACCTGCCTGCCCCTGAATCCAGCGGCCGACTTCGCGCCGCTCGAGCGCTTTCGCGCGTTGGGCGTGAACTACGTGTCGGTGAACGTCGGCATGGACATGAACACCGTGCCGCAGGTCATGTCCGTCATCGCGGCTTTCCGCGCAAGGCTCACCGCGCAACCCGATCGATACGTGATTCCGACAACGATCGCGGATGTGGAGCGCGCGGCGGAGGAAGGCAAGCTGGCGGTCGGCTTCGACCTCGAGGGCGCGCTGCCGCTGCAGGAGGAACCGGCGATGGTGGCGTTGTACGCGCGCCTCGGCGTGAGGCAGATCCACTTCGCGTACAACCGCAACAACAGCGTCGCGGACGGCTGCCACGACGTCGAACGCGGCCTGACGCCGTTGGGCCGTCGCATGGTCGAGGCGGTCAACGCGGCAGGCATGCTGATGGATTGTTCGCACACGGGGCGGCGCTGCTCGCTCGACATCATGTCGGTGTCGAGCCGGCCGGTGGTGTTCAGCCACGCCAATCCGCTCGCGCTCGCGAGGCACGGGCGCAACATCACGGACGAGCAGATTCG
>Ga0315283_10003903_pt1 | contig 12829 bp, 7 predicted proteins | sample YL17G09_0_MG_FD_204541 | JGI IMG/M metagenome (GOLD analysis project Ga0315283, IMG submission 204541) | Sediment microbial communities from Yellowstone Lake, YNP, Wyoming, USA - YL17G09_0 | ecosystem: Environmental > Aquatic > Freshwater > Lake > Sediment | place: USA: Wyoming | collected...
TCGGCCTGCTCGACGAACTCGTCAGTCGTGAGGGTCTCCTCGTCGTCGCCGCAGGCGACGATCATCAGCACCGTCATCGGTACCAGCACCGCGAACGTCACAACTCGTCGCATCAGGACCCCCGGCTTCCACACGGCCCAGTGGCCGAACCGTCCAGCACCATAGACCCAACGAAGATCTCGGCACCCCGGCGATGGTCTCAGAGAGGCGCCGACCCCGGTGCCACCCCGCCGGGTCCGGGCGGCGGATGGTCATGACCTTGGCCCACGTCTCCTGAGGGGTCAGGGGAGGCGGGCGGCCGCACAGGGTCCCCCGGAGGTTTCTGAGCCCATGCCGGGCGAGTGGCGGCCGTGTACGGCCGGAGCCGGGATCGCATGAGGTCGCGCTCGTTGCCGCCCTGGGAAAGCCATTGGTAGGCGAAGGTGTGGCGGAGCTGATGGGGGTGCACGGGGCCGATCCCGCTGCGCTCACCGCGTCGTCGCAGCATGGTGGCCACGCCCGAGACGTTGAGCCTGCCGTGGCGGGTCAGCCAGAGCGGCTGCTCCTCCGCCGCGTGCGGGAGACGGCGCCGGACGCGCAGGTAACGATCGACGGCAAGTGAGGTCTTGCGGCCGAACGGGCAGGCCCGGCCCCGTTGGCCTTTGCCGGTGACGAACGCAACGGCGCCGTCGAGGTCGAGGTCGTCGACGTCGATGCCGAGCAGTTCGCCCCGCCGCATGCCGGTGTCGGCGAGGAGGCGGATGATGGCCTGGTCGCGCACGTCCTCGAAGGACTTGGTGGTACAGGTGCCGAGTAGTGCGCGGAGGTCGTCCTCGCTGAGCACCTCCACGGGCTGATCGGGCACCTGGGGTGGGGTCATGCGGACCATGGGGTGATCGGCCAGCTCGTCTTCTTCGAGGAGGTAGTCAAAGAACCGGCGCAGCGCCCGGTACCGGTTGTTGAGGGTGGCGGGCGAGCGTCCTCGCTGGGCGAGGTCGACGAGGTAGCCCTCGACGTGGCTGCGGTCGATGTCGGCCACGGCGCCGGGGGCGTCGTCGAGGCCGGTGATGTAGGTCGTGAACTGGCTGGTGCCTCGGCGTAGGTGGTGACCGTGCGCTCGGAGCGGTTGGCGGCCCGCAGGTAGCGGGAGAATGGCCGGACGAGGTCCGCAAGGTCGGCGGCTACGCTCATCGGTATGGGCGGATCAGGAGCGAAAATGAGCAGGTTCGCCCCACCGAATCACATCGTCTCGAAGCGCTGTGCTACCGCCCATCGGGACGGTGTCTAGACGTTTTCCCTGGTCAGACCAGTATTCATACGGGGAGTGGCGCAGCTTGGCAGCGTGCCTGCTTTGGGAGCAGGAGGTCGGGAGTTCAAATCTCCCCTCCCCGACCACGCGGGTGTAGCTCAATGGCAGAGCGCCAGGCTTCCATCCTGGTGACGGGGGTTCGATTCCCCTCACCCGCTCCAATCGCCTCCGGGGGTCAGTCGAGACCGAGGTCGTCGAAGGAGCCGCCGGTGACGGCCTTCAGGGCCTCCTTGACCGACCGGTAGAACGGGCCCTCGTCCACGTCGCCGTGCAGGTGGTAGGAGGTGAGGAGGTCCCGGAGCCGGTCCCGCAGCTCCACGAACACGAGGTCGATCCCCTGCGCCTCCAACTCCTGGTGCAACGAGGCGAGCACGTCGGCCGCGGTCACGTCGATGTCGGTGACGGCCTCACACTGGAGGACAACGTGGTGCAGCGGCGGGTCGGCCGCCCGGACCAGTTCCCGGAGGCGGTCCCGGAACACCGCGGCGTTGGCGAAGAAGAGCGGCGCCTCGAATCGGTAGAGCAGGATGCCCGGCACGGTCTGGGCCTCCGGGAACCGCTCGATGCTGTGCCAGCCCCGAAGTCCGGGCACGCGCCCGAGCTCTTCGTCCTCGGGCCACCAGGACCGGCGGAAGAAGAACAGGATCGAGAGGGCGACCGCCACGATGACGCCCTGCAGCACCCCGAGGAACACGACGCCCAGGGTGGCGGCCACGGACAGCACCAGTGAGGTGGGGCGGGCCCGGGCCAGGCGGCGCAACGTGGTCAGATCGACCAGCCGGATGGCGGCGACGATCACCACGGCGGCCAAGGTGCTGGTGGGGAGGTCGCGGAGCAGTCCGGGGGCGAAGACCAGGAGGCCGGCGACCGCCCCGGCCCCGACGAGGCCGGCGACCTGGCTGCGGGCGCCGGACTCCTCGGCCACGGCCGTGCGGGAGCTGCTGGCCGACACCGCGAAGCCCCGGAAGAGGCCGGTCACGACGTTGGCGACCCCGACGGCGAGGATCTCGCGGTCCGGATCAACGTGCTCGCCCCGCCGGGCGGCGAAGCTCGACGACACCGCGATGGTGTCGGTCAGGGACACCAGCACGATGCCCACCGCGGCGAGGGCCAGGGGGCCGACGTCCTCCATCGAGGTCCAGGGCAGGGCCGGACGAGGCAGGCCTTGGGGCAGGGTCCCGACCACGGCCACGCCTTCGCTCGCCAGGTCGAACACGTCGACCACGACGATGGCGGCCACTACGGCGATGAGCACGCCCGGGACCCGGGCCGGCAGCAGCCCGGACAGGAGGAGCACGGCCAGCGTCCCCAGCCCCAGCAGCAGGGACGCGGTGTCTGTCTGGTCGAGGCCACGGGCAAAGGACGACACCTCGCCGGCGAAGCTGGTGGCGTCGGTCGAGAACCCGAACAGCGCCGGGAGCTGGCCGGCCACGATGACCAGGGCCAGCCCGTTGAGGTAGCCGATCTGGACGGGCTTGGAGAGCAGCGAGGCGACGAAGCCGAAGCGGCCCACGGCCATCGCGAGCTCCATCAGCCCGACCAGGACCGCGAGCAGGCCGGCGAGCGCGACCGCCGTCTCCGGGTCGTCGGTCGCCACCAGGGGGACGAGCGCGGCGGCGATCAGCGGCGACACCGAGCTGTCCGGCCCGAGAACGAGGATACGGGACGGGCCGACGAGGGCGTAGGCCACCAGGCAGGCGACCGTCGTGTAGAGCCCGGTGACGGCGGGCAGCCCGGCGAGGGTGGCGTAGGCCATGCCCTGGGGCACCAGCAAGGCGCTGAGGGCCAAGCCGGCGGGCAGGTCCTGGCGGAGCCCGGCCAACCGGTAGCCGGGCAGCGTGGACACCGACCGGGCCACGGCCCCGAGTCCTCCCCCACTGCCGTTCACGACCTCCCGGTCTAGCCGGGCGTGACGGGTCGGAGGCGATCCGGGACGAACGGATCTGGCGCCCCCGGCAGGATTCGAACCCGCGGCCAAAGAGGTAGAAACTCTCTGCTCTGTCCACTGAGCTACGGAGGCTGGACCGACGCCGACGCTATCCCTGGGGCAGTCCGGCGGGCTGCGTCTATGCTGAGCCGCTCTTGGTGGCCGTAGCTCAGCTCGGTTAGAGCGCCAGGTTGTGGCCCTGGAGGTCGGGGGTTCAAGTCCCCTCGGTCACCCCATACCGAAGTCCCGGGAGGTCGGCGGGCGGCACCATGCCGGCCGCTACCCTCCCCGGGCGTCGGGCCTCTAGCTCAACGGCAGAGCAACGGCCTCTTAAGCCGCAGGTTCTGGGTTCGAATCCCAGGGGGCCCACGACGACGACCTAGCCTCGGCTCGTGGCTCGTCCGATCTCCATCGTTCCCTCCGTCCTGCCCGCGGACTTCTCCCGTCTCGGGGAGGAGTGCGTCGCTCTGGAGAAGGCGGGGGTCGACCGGATCCAGTGGGACGTCATGGACGGGCAGTTCGTACCCAACCTGACCTTCGGCCCCGACGTGATCGCGTCCGTGCGGGATCGGGTGAGCGTGCCCTTCGAGGCCCACCTCATGGTGAACACGCCGGAGCTGATGCTCGACCGGTACGTCGAGGCCGGCTGTGAGCGGGTCATCGTCCACGCCGAGTCGACGATCCACCTGCACCGTACCCTCGGCGCCATCGCCGAGCTCGGGGGCCGGGCGGCGGTGGCCCTGAACCCGTCGACACCGATCGACGCCGTGGCCCATGTGCTCGACCTGGTCGAGATGGTGCTGGTCATGACCGTCAACCCCGGCTGGGGCGGCCAGGCCTACATCACCACGATGGAACCCAAGATCGCCGCCCTGCGGGTCCTGATCGACGAGCGGGGCCACGACGTGGACATCGAGGTCGACGGGGGCATCGGGCCCACGACGATCGCCGGCGCCGCCGCGTCCGGCGCCAACGTGCTGGTGGCCGGCAGCTCGCTCTTCCGCGACCCCGAGGGGCTCGAGCACGCCGTGACCGAACTGCGATCGCTGGCCACGGCGGCCCAGGCCTGACCTGACCCCAGGGAGGCCGGCACCACCTCCCCGGAGGGGTCGCGCCCCGATGGCTGCGGACCGAGTGGCTCAGCCCGCGACGAGGGCTTCGACGTCGGCCGCCGCCGCCTCGAGGTCCTCGACCCGGTGCTCCACGGCGCCATCGGTGCCGGCGAAGACCAGCCAGCCCTCGGCCACCTCGCGGCCCGTCGCCCGGGCCAGCGCCGCGGTGTAGGCCCCGATCTGGAGCCGGTAGGCGGCCGGGTTCACCACGGCATCGGTCTTGTAGTCGACGACCACCAGCCGACCGTCGGGGTCCTCGAACGCCAGGTCGATGTAGCCCTCGACCAGCCGACCGCCCACCGAGGCCACCACGGCCAGCTCCCGCCAGTGGCGGGGGGCGGCCAGCGCCCGCCGCACGACCGGGGCGGCCAGCGCCGCCCGGGCGATGGCGGCCACCTCCTCGGCCTGCTCGCCGAGGCCTTCCTCGTCGGCCTGTAGTCGGGCGATGGCGTCGAGGTCACCCGCGCCGGGCAGGGTGACCGACTGGAGCAGGGCGTGGACCGCCCGGCCCCGGGCGCTGCCCCCCTCGCCCCGACCCGGCACCCGACGTTCCTCGTCGGGGACCGGAGCCTCGTCGTGACCCAGCCCGCTCGGTGCGACGACGCCGGACGAGCGGGCCCTGACCAGCAGGGCGGCCCGTGCCTCCCGCCAGCGAACGGCCTCGCCCGGACCCTCGACGGGAGCTGCGGGCATCGGCGGTTCGTCCTCGGCGAGGGCCAGAGCCAGTTGGGCCTCGTCGAGACTCCCGGCGAGGTCGGCGCAGGTCGCACACACCCCGTAGAGCAGGGAGGCGTGGTTCCGGTAGCCCGGCTTGTGGTGGAGGCTGACCACGAGGTGGTCCTGGGCCCGCGTGGCGGCCACGTAGAGCAGCCGTCGGCGCTCGGCGTCCTCGAAGCGCTCGTCGGCCTCCCGCACGCCCCCGTACCCGTCGGTCTCGAAGTAGCCGGCCGCCTGGCTCCCCATCCGGATCTCCGGGCGTTCCGGCCCCCAGGCCACGAGGGGCGGTCGGGGGTCGCGGTCGGCGTTCAGCCCGGCCAGCACCACGACGGGGAACTCGAGGCCCTTGGAACCGTGGACGGTCATGATGCGCACGGCGTCGTCGTCGGCCTCCCGGACCACGGTCTCGATTCGGTCGGCCCGACCGTCGGCCTGGGCCGTGACCCACGCGACGAACTCGGCGAGGGAGGACCCCCCGGCCTCGACGAAGGCGCGGGCCGCATCGGTCAGGAAGCGGTAGCGACGCCAGTGGTCACGCGGGCGGCGCCGGGCCAGGGTGAGCTCGACCATCCGTCGTTCCCGCACGACCTGGGCCACCAGCTCGTTGACCGGCTTCCAGTCCCGGACCTCGTGCAGGCGCTTCAACTCCGCCAGGGCGCGGGCCACCGGGTGGTCGTCGTAGCCGTCGGGGACCATGCCGTCGATGCGCCACTGGCCCTTCGCGAGGCGCCAGTCGGCAAGGTCGGCGTCAGAGCAGCCAAGGCCTGGTGACCGCAGGGCCGTGACGAGAGCCACCTCATCGGCCGGGTCGTCCACGGCGGCGAGGACGGCGAGGAGCTCACGCACCTCGTCGGTCTGGAACACCAGGGACCGGCTCTCGATCCGGTACGGAACGCCCTGGGACTCCAGGGCCCGCTCGATCTGGCCCAGCGGGGTCCGGGTCGGCACCAGTAGCGCGATGTCGTCGTAGCGCAGCGGGGCCCGGTCGGTCCGGCCCACCTCCCAGGCCTCGGCCCGCATCCGGCGGATCAGCGCGGCCAACTCGGCGGACTCGGCGTCCCGGATGTCGCCGATCGAGCCCTCCTCGACCGCGCCACCGACGACGAGGACCGCGGGCCGTGTCCCCGGGGCACCCCGGTGGGGTGCCAGGTCCACGTACGGCGGTTGGGCGTCACCGTCGTCGGTGATCAGCTCGCCGAAGACCCGGTTCACCCAGGCCAGCACGGCCGGGACGGACCGGAAGTTGGCCGTCAACGCCACGGCCTCCGCGGCGAACGCCGTCTCGGCCCGGGCGTACAGGGCGATGTCGGCCCGGCGGAAGCGGTAGATGGACTGCTTCGGGTCCCCCACGAAGAAGAGCTTCCCGGGGACCACGTCGATCTCCTGCCAGTCCTCGGGGGGCGCCGTCGGGTCCGCGGCGGCCAGAAGGGCGGCGATCTCGATCTGGAGCGGGTCGGTGTCCTGGAACTCGTCGATCAGCAGGTAGCGGTAGCGCCGGCTCAGCGCCGCCCGCACGTCCGCGTCGGCCCGCAACAGGTCCCGGGCCCGCACCAGCAGGTCGTGGTAGGAGACCAGGCCACGGCGGCGGCGGTCCTCGGCCCCGTCGATGGCGAAGCGACGGAGACGCTCGGCCAGCACGCCGAGGACCTCGCTGCGGTGGGCGTGGATCAGCGCGACCCGGGCGGCCTCCGCCGCCGCCAACGCGGCGACGACATTGGGCTTCTGCCCGTTCCACACCCCCTTCTTCCCGTTCTTGAACGAGAGCTTGCCCGCCCGGACCAGGGCGGTGAGGAGGGATTCAGGATCGCCCACGTCGGTGAGCAGGAGCAGCTCGCGGCGGATCGGCCCGGCCTGGTTCTCGAGGTGCTCGGCCAACAGGTCCTCGGCGTCGGCGCAGTGCGGGAGCAGGGCGAGGGCCACCCCCAGCGCCTCGACCACCGCCGAGACGTCCACCGGGGCGAGCGGACCGACAGGCCGGGGCGGGCCGAGTCGATCCCAGTTGTCGTCGAAGATGTCAGCCACCTCGGCCAGGCGGCGCAGGTCCAGGTCCATGACGAGGCCCCGGCCGAGCGCCTCTCGCAGCGCGGGGTCCGAGTGCAGGTCGTCGACCAACTCCAGCCAGCGCCGATCGAAGCGCACCGACGCCTCGATCGAGTCCTCCACCTCGAAACCGGGCGGCAGGCCGGCCTCGAGCGGGAACTCGCCGAGCAGTCGGCTGGCGAAGCCGTGCAGCGTGGTGATGGTGACCTCGTCGATGTCAGCCAGGACGGCCCGCACCCGCCCGCGGGCTTCGTCGTCGAGGTCGAGGCGCTCGGCCTCCCGCTCGAGCTGCTCTCGGACCCGGTCCCGCAACTCGGCGGCCGCGGCCTCGGTGAACGTGATGGCGGCGAGCTCCCGGGGGACCTTGACCCGGCCGGTCAGCACCAGCTCGGCCACACGGCCCACCAGGGCGGTGGTCTTGCCCGTCCCGGCCCCGGCCTCGACGAACAGCGTGGCGTCCAGGTCGGTCCGGATGCGGGCCCGGGCCTCCTGGTCGCTGGGCCCCGGCCGCGCGAGGGTCACGACAGGTCCCCCTCGGCCATCTCCACGTAGCGGGCCAAGGCGTCGTCGCGGCGGACACCCTCCCAGAGGTCGACCCGACTGCTCGGGCACACCCGCGTGAAGTCGCAGAACTTGCAGTGGCTCGGGCCGAAGAAGCCGTCCTCGCCCGGATTGGCCGGGAAGTCCCCGCGCTCGATGCCGTCGACCACGGTGGCGATCACGTCCTCGAAGCGGGCCTGGACGGCCTCGTCCACCGGACCACCCCGCCAGGCCTTCTTCCCGCCCTCCTCGACGAACCAGTAGTAGGCCTCGACCTCGGGAACCGGGCCGTCCTCGGGACCAAGGGCCCGGCGGGCCGCGTCGGCGTAGATCGGGAGCTGCAGGCGCCTGCCGCGGTCGAGGCGGTCGGCGTCCACGGCGCGGTAGCCGCTGCCCTTGCCGGTCTTGTAGTCGATGACCAGCAGCGACCCGTCCGGTTCGCGGTCGACCCGGTCGATCGCCCCTTTGAAGCGGAGGCGTCGTCCGTCCGGGAGGGCCACCTCGGCCGGCGGGTGCTCGGCCTCCCCGCCGAAGCGGAGCTCGACCGCGGCGGGCCGGGCTTCGCGGGCCGCCCGTTCCTCGGCGTCGCGGTCCAGCACCGCACCGAGCCAGCGTCGGATCGCGGAGGACTCCAGCTCCCAGCCGAGGTCCCGGCCGGTCATGCCCCGTGCGCGGTACGCCTCGCCCACGTCGTCGAGGATCAGGTGCAGCGCCTCGAGGTCCGCCTCGGTCCAGGCCGACGCCGGATCCCGGTCGAGGGCCCCGGCGAAGAACGTCTCCAGCACCTCGTGGACCAGGGAGCCCCGGTCCCGTGGGGTGATGCCCTCCTCGTCGACCGGGTCCTCGTGGGCCCGAACGCCGAGCACGTTGCCCAACAGGTACTGGAACGGGCACAGGGCGAAGCGCTCGAGGCGGGTGGCCGACGCCAGGGCCTCGTCCCGGATCCGGAGCTCGTCCCGAGGGCCGATGTGACCGTTCCACTCGCCGTAGCGGCGGTCCCGGCGGTCCGCCACCGCCTCCAGGCCACGGGCCAGGCCGGGGTCGGCGGCCACGACGGGGTGGGCGTGGACACCGGGTGACCCGGCCGTGGTCGACGCGAGGAGCGCGGCGAGATCCCGCTCGCGGGGATCGAGGGGCACGGTCACCGTGCGGACGGTCTCCTCGAAGGAGGGTGAGCGGTGCAGCCAAGGGACGTCGAGGGCCTCGACGTCGCCCACACCGACGACCTGACCGGTACGGGACGACAGCTCCTCCAGGAGCCAACGGGCCGGCTGCAGCTCACGTTGGCCTCTGGGATCGCTACGGGGGGCCAACAGGACGACCTCGGCGCCGGCGGTCCGGGCCGCCAGGTGATCGCGGCGCTCATCGCCTCGATCGGGACGGCCGAGGGCGTCGGTCAGGCCGGCATCGCTCAGCTCGTGATCGGGCAGCAGGGGGTCATCACGGTGGCGGGGCGGGTACCAGCCCTCGGCCATCCCCACGATGACCACGAGGTCGAGGTCGAGGCCGTGGACGCTCTCGAGGTCACCGACCTGCACCCCCTGGCCCAGCCGACCGACCCGCCGGCGGGAGCGGCCCAACTCGTCGGCCAGGACCCGGCGCAGGCGTGCGGCGTCGGCCGGCCCGTCCACCCCGTCGAGTGTGCCCAGGGCACCCAACCGGTCCTGGACCACCCGCAGGTCGGCGATGTCCTCCTCCCGCCACCCCGCCGTGCCGTCCTCGCCGATCAGGAAGCGGTCGAGCACCTGCAGGGCCCACGTCGACCACGCCCGCCACGTCTGTCGGGCCCCCGGCGCGGCGAGCCGGCCGAGCTCGGCCATGAAGGCCTGGAGCTCGTCGACCTGCCGCGTGCGGGACTCGACGTACTCGTCGTCGTGGTGACCCTCGGCCAGGCCCGCCTGGAGCTCGAGGCGACGCCGGTCCAGACGGTCCCGCCACTGGTCCAGGCCCTGCACGACCCCTGACCGCCGGGCGACGGCGTCCCACCGGGAGGCGGGCACGGGGCGACCGTTCCAGCGAATGGGGCCCGAGCGCAGCCAGCGGGCCACGTCAACGCGACGAAAGCCGTGCTCGGGTAGGTCGAGGAGGCCCAACAGCACCCGTCCCGGGGTGCTCTGGGCGACCGACCAGGGCAGATCGACGTGGTGCGCCAGGCCGGCCGTCTCGAGGTGCTCGTGGAGCAGGAGGCGGTACGGCGACTCGACTCGGGACACGATGGCGATGCGGTCGAGGTCGACCGGGTCGGCCTCGAGGCGGGCCAGGACGGCCCGAACGGCCTCCCGGGCCTCTTCGTCGGGATCCGGGGCGAGCACGACGCGGGCGGCGGCGGGAGCGGGCACGGCGTCGTCCTCCCCCGCCGCCGGGCCGAGCACCGGCTGGAGCTGGTCCAGCAGACGCCGGAGCGGTCGGTCGCCGTCGACGTCGCCGGTGCGGCCCAGTACGGCGGTCACCGCGGTTCGAGCGGCGAGCGCCTCGATGAGGGCCAGGTCGGCCCGACCGAGACGCCGGGGCAGGTGGAGGACGACGGGCCCCAGTTCATCGATGACGTCGGTGCCGGCCGGCACCGACGCCGCGGCCAGGACGAGCAGGTCGTGGCGATCGAGGTGACCGGCCAGACGGTCACGATGGTCCCGGTAGCGGTCGATCACGGCCGCCGCTCGGGCGCTGCGCTTCTCCAGGGCCCGCAGCTCGGGCTCGCTCGCCTCCCGCAGCCGCGAGAAGGTGAACGCGAGGGCCTCCTCCACGGCCGCCGACGACGGCACCAGCGACAGCGGCGACCGGGCGTCGACCAGCCCGGCCCGCACGGTCGCCGCGACCCAGGTGGGCGTCAACGGCCTCCGCTCCCCCGAAGACGCCGCCGGCGTGGCCAGCAGCTCGGCCAGCTGGGGCAGGGCCAGGGTCCGCACGTTGGCCAGGCCGGTCCCGGCCCGACGGCCGAGGGCCCGCCTGACCGACACCGAGGCCGGCGCGGACGGCACCACGACGGTGACCGGGGCCAGCGGGTCGTCCCCTTGGGCCTCGGTGACCACGGCGGCCAGCGCCGCGAGGGCGGGCCGACCGAAGGGAGTGAGGACCAGCCGCGCCATGCCTCGGACAGTACCCACCACGAGTGACACCGTCGGCGGGGGTCGATCGGGGATACTCGCCCGATGCGGTCCCTCCGGCTCCTGTTCGCCCTGACCGTGGCGGTCGGCGCCGGCGCCGCCTGCTCGGGCGACGGCGACGCCCCGGCGGCCACCGGCAGTCGGGCCGAGTTCTGCGCCGAGCTCCGGGCCGCCGTGGAGGCCCACCTCACGATCTTCGACCCGCGACAACCCGCCAGCACCGACGACACCCGTGAGGCCACCGACCGCCTGGCCCAGGCCGCCCCGGACGAGGTGGCCGCCGACATGGCTCTCCTGGCGGACACGTTCGCGGCCGTGGTCGAGGTGCTCGACGAGGTCGACCCGTCCGACCCTGAAGCGGCCGACCGCCTGGCCGCGTTGGACATCGACCAGGACGAGATCGGCGCCGCCCAGACCGCGGTCAGCGACTACGCCCGCGACGAGTGCCGGATCGACCTGGCCGCCGTCAACGCCGCCTCGGTGACCACGACCTCGTCCACGACGTCCACGACGGCGCCCCTCACGGTCCCACCGACCAGCGGGGTGACCGAGACCACCGTCGCCCCCACCACCGTGGCACCGACGACGGTGCCGCCGGTCAGTGGCTGAACGACGCGCTCAGGCCAGGTCGCGTCGGTTCGAGACCACGCTGTCGATGATCCCGTAGTCCTTGGCCTCTGCCGCGGTGAACCAGCGGTCGCGCTCGGAGTCGAGCTGCACCTGCTCGACCGTCTGCCCGGTGTGCTCGGCGATGCGCTCGGCCATGAGGCGCTTCGTGTAGGCCATCTGCTCGGCCTGGATGGCGATGTCGGAGGCCTGGCCCTGGACGCCGCCCGAGGGCTGGTGCATGAGGATGCGGGCGTGGGGCAGCGCGAAGCGCTTGCCCGCCGTGCCGGCGCAGAGCAGGAACTGGCCCATGGAGGCACCGAGGCCCATGCAGATGGTGCCGACGTCGGGGCCGACGAACTGCATGGTGTCGTAGATGGCCATGCCCGCGGTGACCGAACCACCGGGCGAGTTGATGTAGAGCCAGATGTCCTTCTCGCTGTCCTGGCCCTCGAGGTAGAGGAGCTGGGCGGTGATCAGGTTGGCGATCTGGTCGTTGACCTCCTGGCCGAGGAAGACGATGCGCTCCCGGAGCAGGCGGTTGTAGATGTCCTGGGCCGGGTCGCCCCCGGGGCCCTGGGCCACCGGGATGTTCGGGAAGTCGGAGGGCTGCGGCATGGGGGCGGAGGCTACCGTTGGCCCGTCGGTTGCCACGCGGGTGTGGCGGAACTGGAAGACGCGCCGGGTTTAGGTCCCGGTGGGGCCCTGCCCCTTGGAGGTTCGAGTCCTCTCGCCCGCACGCTTCGGCCTTCCCGGTCGGGTTGTCGTCACTCGCGTGGGGGTGGGTCGGGGCCGTCGGGGAGCGCGAGTTGGCCGTGAGCGGTCCAGGTGACGTCTCGGGGGCTGGTGACCGAGCAGCGATTGGTGGGTGGGTCGTAGACCAGGGTCCAGCCTCTGTGGCGGAGGTGGTGGTGGCGGACGCAGAGGAACCGGCCGTTGGCGGTGTCGGTGGGTCCGCCGAGGGCGGCTTCGATGGCGTGGTCAATCTCCGACCACTCACCGGGTAGGTCACAGCCGGGCCAGACACAGGTCTGGTCCCGCAGGCGGAGGGCCCGGCGGTGTTGGGCGGTGAACCAACGGACCTGGGTGCCCAGTTCGAGGGGGACGCCGTCGGCGCCGGCGATGATGCGGCCGACGGCGGAGTCGGCGGCGAGGCGGCGCAGCATCGAGAGCGGGACGGGCCCGGCGCCCTCGAGGTCACAGCGCACGTTGGCCAGGTCCACCGGCGGGAGGCGCAGCAGGAGCTCGTAGGAGACGACCACGTCGGTGGTCCGTCTGGGCCGTCCCTCCTTGCCGTCGACCGCGGCGGCGAGTGCGGCCATCAGCGCGTCGTAGTTCGTCTGTGCCGCGCTGCGTCCACCGCCGGGGATGCCGGCGGGGTCGGGCTTGCGGTAGGCGTCGAGCACCTTCTTGAGCAGGGCCGCGCCTTCGGCTTCGAACGTGCCCCGCACGTCGCTGAGCCCGTCGAGGAGCTGGCCGATGCTGAGGCCTCGGC